>Ga0210400_10004515_pt1 | contig 12046 bp, 10 predicted proteins | sample IncBWH26MmetaG_FD_155456 | JGI IMG/M metagenome (GOLD analysis project Ga0210400, IMG submission 155456) | Forest soil microbial communities from Barre Woods Harvard Forest LTER site, Petersham, Massachusetts, United States - Inc-BW-H-26-M | ecosystem: Environmental > Terrestrial > Soil >...
GCCTGACTGCTGAAGACGCTTGCACCGCTCGAGCAGCAGGGAAGCCGGCCAGTCGTGAGGGCGCCCGCTAAGCACCGCCTCGAAATGGATGATCGCGGCTGAGAAGTCGCGACGACGAAATCTCGAAAGTCCTTCCTCGTAGCTCGCGATCCAAGCTGTGTTTTCGCCGGTGACTTCTGCAAGGCCGATCAACTCGTAAACCGCAAGCCCCTCTGTCCGTCCATAGACGACGATGCTGTCTATTTCTCGGATGATGAAGGCATCCCGGATGAGGCGCCTGGTCTCCGCGCCAATCAGGATCAGCGTTCCGTACTGTTTGTTGGCGCTCTCGAGACGGCTCGCCACGTTCACGGCATCGCCGATCACGGTGTAGTTCAGTCGCAATTCGGAGCCGATATTGCCGACCAGCATGCGGCCGGAATTGATGCCGATCCGGATCTGCAGCGGCTGACCCTGGTCGTCCCTGACGCCGGCGGCCTCGATCGCGTTGCGGCAGGCAAGCGCCGCGCGGCAGCAGCGCACGGCATGATCTTGCTGCGCCGTCGGTGCGCCCCAGAACGCCATCACGGCGTCGCCGATGAATTTGTCGATCGTGCCACCATTCGCTACGATGACTTCGGAGGCGGCGTCGAGATATCGGGACAAGAGCGGCACGACCCGATCGCCCATGCGTTCGGAAAGTCCGGTAAAGCCGGCGACGTCGATGAACATCACTGTCAACTCCTGCATGGAGCCGCCGGGCTTTGCCTCTACACCCTGGCTGAGCAGCGATCTGACGAGGTCAGCGGGGATGAATTTGCCGAACGCGGACAGGCCTGCCGCCATCTCGGCGATTGCGCCCGAGAGACTCGATATCTCGGCCAGCCGCGATGGATGACGGCGGACCTTGTCCAGGGCAAAGCTCTCGACATGGCGGATTTCTCCGACCACGCGGGCCAGCGGAACGGCGATCACCGATCGCACCAGCATGGCCGACAGTAGGGCCGCCAACAGCGCGCCGGCGGCAAGGCCGATGATCAATCTGCGCAGTGTGGTTTCGACTGGTCCCAGGAACTCGGCTTCGGGAATGACGGTCGCCAGCGACCAGCCTGGAAACGGCAAGGGCGTGAGCGCGACCTCGTAAGCCTCGCCTTGCGATGTCAGCCGCCGACGCCACGCCTCTTTCCGGCCTTCATCGCCGGCCTGTGCCAGCACCATGCGGGCCAGTGGCAGCAGCGTCTCCTGGCTTCGCGCGGGATGCAGTTCGTCGGCCTCCTTGTCGGGCGCCGCGATCAACTCTCCGCTGCCGTCGAAGATGAAAGCGGTGCCGGTGCGTCCGACCTCGAGCTGGGCCAGAAAATGAGCGAACCTAGTATATTCGATGATGATCGCGAGGACGCCTTGCCGCTCCTGATAAACATCGATCGGACCCGCAAACGCGATCGACGGACGTTGCCCGATCGGATGGTCGAGGACCTTGAACCATTGCGGTGCCTCGGCCCCCATGCTGGTCTTGAACCATGCGTGGTCGACGACGTGAAAATCGGTCGGCACGAACTGGCGTTGTTCGAATTCGATGTCGCCTGGAATCACCGCATATTCGTCGATCCGGCGCTGGCTGGGATGATCGGTAAGCGAGATCTCCATCATCTCCAGATGATCGTCGCCGAGCTTGTGTGCGGCAAAAAACGAGCCGTCAGGCCAGCCGAAGGCCACCCAGGAGATCGTCGCGTGCGATTGCAGTTGCGACAGGAACACGAACTCGCGCTTGTCGGCTTCGCGGGTGTCGAGCACGTTCTGCAGGAACAGGGTGCGGATGGCGGTGTGAGCGGCGCGCGCCTCGCCGACGATCGCCGACACCTCCTTGCGGACGGCGGCCACGATCTGTTCGTTGATGGTGCTGGCGAGTTGCCGGCTGGTGGCTTCCGCCGTCCGCCACCACAACAGGCTTGATGCCGCAGCCGTCAGAAGGATCGTCGTCAATACCAGCGCCGACACCGCGAGATGGATGCTGACCGTGAGCGGTCTGCCGGTAGAACGAGGCGGCGGGCGATCATCTGGTTGTCGGTTTGGAACGGCGATCATCCTTTTCCGCTTTCCAGCAGGGGCATGCTGCCGGCCGGTTCCCTTGAATATACGCCGGAATTCCGGTCCACGTTACCTTCTCCTCCCATGCAGAGCCACCATCCCGGCGAATCTCCGCGGCTTCCAATGCCCTTCGGCTAACATCGCGATAGGGACAAGGCATTGGAGTTGTCCTTCCGCTTTCCTATTTGGCGAGTGCGCGTTCGTGCAGCGATTGTGCACCGCCCAAGGTGATCTCACGGATTCGTGACCCGGTCGCCGTAACGCGGGCTGCGTGCGGGCCGAAGAGACGATGCGCGTGTTCGCCCAGTGGGCGATGCAACCCTCAAGAGGAGAAATCCAATGTCTACGAAGAATATTGTCAGTTCGTTCGTCCTTGCCGGCGCCGTCACGACCGCGTTCGCGACCATGGCCGCCGCCGCCCCGCTGACCAAGGCCGAGGGGGACGCAGCCATCGCCGCCCACAAGGAGAAATGCTTTGGCGTCGCGCTGAAGGGCCAGAACGATTGCGCCGCCGGTCCGGGTACGACGTGCCAGGGGACCTCGACCACCGACTTCCAGGGCAACGCATGGAAGTTCGTCCAGGGCGGCACCTGCGCCAGCATCCAGCTGCCGGACGGCAAAACCGGCTCGCTCAAGCCGATCTGACACGGTCGGGCAGCGCAGAAGAACAGTGGCAGAAAGCGGAGGGACAACATGAAAGCAGCGACCGAACCTGCGGCGAGCGCGGCGATGCCCCTCCGCTTTCCTGCGCTGCCGATCGGCGGCCTCGCCGGTACCAGCTTCAAGCACGAACATTTGGTTGCGATCCGCGCTGAGGGCAAAGGGCGGGGCTTCTTCGAAGTTCATGCCGAGAATTACATGGGCGCAGGCGGACCGGCGCATCGCGCCCTCGAAGCCGTGCGACGAGACTATCCCATCTCGCTACACGGCGTGTGCCTGTCGATCGGCGGCGAGCGGCCGCTCGACAGGGTACATCTGGCACGCTTCCAAAATCTCGTCGAGCGCTATGAGCCGGCGCTGGTCTCCGAACATCTCGCCTGGTCGACGCATGAGACCACCTATTTCAACGATCTCTTGCCGTTGCCCTATACCGAGGCGACGCTCGGCCGGGTCTGCGACCACATCGACCAGGTTCACGAAGCGATACGCCGGCCGATGCTGCTCGAAAACCCGTCGACCTATGTCGCGTTTGCCGAGTCGACGATGAGCGAGGTGGATTTCATCCGTAGTGTCGCACACCGTACAGGATGCGGCCTGCTGCTCGACGTCAACAACGTCTTCGTGTCCGCCACCAATCACGGATTCTCGGCGCTGGACTATCTGTCCGACTTTCCGCTCGCTTGGGTCGGCGAGATCCATCTCGCCGGTCATGCCGAACAGTCCGACGACGAGGACGACCTGTTGTTGATCGACAGCCATGATGGTCCGGTCGCGGATGCCGTCTGGAAACTCTTCGAGATCGTGATCTCGTGGTGCGGGTCGATTCCGACGCTGATCGAGCGGGACAGCAACATCCCCGACTGGCCGGTCCTCAAAGCCGAGGCGGCTGCCGCGCAGAAAATTCTCGACCGCTGCCACATTATCGCAGAGGGGCATCATGCTGCCGCCTGAACCGCATCTCCGCTCCTCTTGTGAGGCGACATTCGCAGCCGCCTTGATCGATCCGGACCGCGAGACGCCCGCTGTGGTGGCCGGTCCGAGCGGCAAGGCCGGGGTCAAACGCTACAACGTCTACCGCAACAACGTCACTTCCAGCCTGATCGCGGCGCTTGTGGCGATCTACCCGGCGGTGCAGCGCATCACCGGCGTCGAGTTTTTCCGCGCCATGGCGCGATTCCATATCCGCGCCACGCCACCGCAATCGCCGCTGTTGTTCGAATATGGTCGCGACTTTCCGGCCTTCATCGAGCGATATGAATATGCCCGCTCGATGCCGTGGCTTGCCGACACCGCGCGGGTCGAACGGGCCTGGCTTGATGCCTATCATGCGGCCGACGCCGATCCGCTGCCGGCGGAAACGCTGGGCTCGTTTCCGCCCGAGCAGCTCGCCGACCTGGTCTTTGTCGCGCACCCGGCGACCAGGATCGTGCGCTCCCGCTTCTCAGTCGTGGCGATCTTCGCCGCCAACCGCGGCGAGGCGCCCGTAGACCGGATCGACGCGTCGGTGCCGGAGGATGCCTTGATCACGCGGCCCGATCTCGACGTCGTCGTGCGACGCCTCCCGCCTGGCGGCGCCGTCTTCCTCACGAGCCTTATTGCAGGGCAACCGCTCGGGGAGGCGGCGGCGTTAGCGCTGGACGCCTCGCCCGCTTTCGATATCGCATCACACATCGCCGGCATGATCGAGGCGGGCGCATTCACCGCCGCTACTCTGCAGAAGCACGATGGTCATTGATCAACACGCAGCGCCCGGCGAGCCGCTGCGGACGGTCGGTTGGCTCGCTGACAAGGCCAGTCGGCTGGTGCAGACGGTGGCGGTGCCCTCGCTGGTTCAGCTTGTGATGCGCGTGGCGCTGGCGGTGCCGTTCTGGCGTTCCGGCATTCTCAAATGGAACGGTTTTCTGAAGCTCAGCGACACGGCGGTGACACTGTTCACCGATCAGTTTATGCTGCATTTGCCGGGTGGCCCCTACCATTATCCGGTACCGGCCGTGATGGCGTTCCTCTCCGGTTGCGGTGAAATCCTGTTTCCGGTGCTGCTGGTGCTGGGCTTTGCCACTCGCTTTGCAGCGCTCGGCTTGCTGGTCATGACCGCGATCGTCGAGCTCACCGTGCCCGACGGCTGGCCGATCCATATCACCTGGGCGGCGATGGCGCTCGGCATCATGGCCTGGGGACCTGGGCGAGTCTCAATCGATTATTGGATACGAGAGGCAGTATTACGCCATGTCTCCCGGCCCCGTTAGCGCTTCGTCAGAGGCGTGAAGCGACTCCGTTCTGCTTATTTGGTGCCCGCAAGACGAGACTCTCCATGGAGCGCTTCAGTGGCAAGCCGCTGCCGGTCGATCGGCGCGAGCGGGGGTCTCGCCAGTCGCGCGCGGCCCGCGCGGCTTGAGTAATTCAGGATGCTTCATGTTGAGGTAGTGCTCCCCCACTGGCACACATTCGGCAAAACGCATCAAGACTGTCGTGCCGATATGCTTCGGAGAATGCTCGACTAGCTATGCGGGGCCTATTAACGCTCGTCATCGCCAGATTAGCCGTGGGGAGAACAAAGTAATCCTTAATCGTTGAATTGGATGCGTCCATTCTGACGACCAACGCTAAGTCCGATTTTGCGTGTCTATTTATTCGGAGGTGCCAGCGTACATGGCCCTCACCCTCAGACATGGCGCGGGCTGACCCGATGCACACCGTCAATCTCTCATCTATGCTTAGCAGCCGAGCCTCGCGATTAAACAGAGCATTGCTGCCGAGCCTTTCGAGAGTCGAAACGATGTCTGCAATCGCTTCATTTACGACGCCGCGAATCCTACTTTCAGTCTCGGCCCAGCAGTAGCGAGGTTTCGGTTGAAATCCAATCAGTGCATACGCTTTCGTGAGAGATCCGAAACGTTTGATATAGGTGCTGGTATCAGGAACGTTCTTCGCGGCGATGATTATATCATTCGAAAGATGTCCTTTCTCCCTCCACAATTCGGATAGCCGATCGAGCGCCTCTTGATCCGACAGCCGTTGCCGGCGCCGCGAAATAATCTGTTGGGCCTTTGCAAAAATCCTTGGAGAAATGATCGCTTCGAGAGCGTTATCGCGCCGTATCCACATATCGGGTGGATTCGTAACCGGTCTCTGCTTGAGCTTGCTGGAAGTACGGTTGAATACCATGTTTCCAACATATATTTCGTTGGTAAGAATTTTGTCGACCGTTAGCGCCTTCCACCGATTTCCGCGAGCAGTACGAATTTGATCAGCGTTCAATTCCGCAGCTATCGCCGTGACGCATTTTCTTTGTACTACGAAGGATCGGAATACACGCTGAACGGTTTCTATTTCGAGCGACGGTCCGGGTTTAAGGATAACCCTATCGGTTTGCAGGTTCTTCTGCTGGCCGTATTCGAGTTGGCCTTTCGAGATCCCCCGCTCGTCAAGCAATTCACGGCGCAATCCGTAACTGGCTGGACCGCCGCGCCAGAAGCCCAGGGCAACGCTACGGCACTGCCCCATGAACACCTTCGTTGAGAGCTCACGGCTATACTCACCGGCCATAACACGCTTAATGTGCTTGAGAAGGGTCGACGACAAGCTTCCATCGTTTTCGAACTGTTCAGCGCAATAAAGGACCTGAATGCCAGCTTCTTTGCATATGAACTCGTAATATGCGCTTTCATCGGCGTCTAGAAAGCGACCCCATCGGCTAACGTCATAGACCAAGATATATTCAAACTCGGCTCTGCCTCCCTGCACATCTCGGATTAGTTCTTGAAGGGCGGCCCTTCCCAGGATGTCGAGACCGCTTCGTCCTTCATCAGCATAGCGGCGCACGATTGTGAGATTTCGGCGCGCAGCATAAGCCGCGATCACCTGAGACTGAATCTGCGCCGAGTATTTCTGATGATCCGTAGACATCCGCACGTATTGAGCGGCGCGCAAGCCGGCCGAGCCGCCAATTTCATTGGGACCTTCTTCGTGTTGCACCGAACGATCACCCGGTCATGAATCAACCGGCATGCTGATCGAATCTCCTTTTCCTGGCCTTACTGTTTCCCAACAAATATTGTTCAAATGATCGTTTAACGATGAACGAAACGCAGCTCTGATGTCTGCTCCCATAGAAAGCGATCTGCCGGGAACCTCGTGCCACCCATCTGGCGGAGGTTGTATCGATTTATGAAAGAGCCAAAAGACACCATGACTTTTGAAGATGTCGATGCACGAGCGAAGGAGCTTTTTGCTAAAGACAATGCCATTTCTCATTGGTCCTATATCGATGAGGGGGATAGGAGTTATTGGAGGACGATGGCGGCCGAGCAACCGTTGCCCGCAGTGACCAAAACGGAATTTCTCCCGCGCCTCGAATCCTTGCGCTGCGTCGCGGCCCTTACGGTGGTCGGCTATCACGTCGGCGGTCAATTGTCGGGAGGCTTGGCGTACAGCCGGTTCGATGACATCGCCTGGCGGACAATTCATGCCCTCTCAAACGGCCTCGGCGCCGTCGTCACGTTCTTTGTCCTCAGCGGCTTTGTTCTGGCGCGTTCGCTCGATGGCAATTTCGATCCGGTCCGGTTCTTCCGGAATCGCGTGTTTCGGCTATTCCCGGCGGCTATGGCGGTCGTGGCGCTGTTCACCGCGCTGCATTGGCAGTTCGGCCTCTTCGTCGGATACGAGGCATCGTTCGACCTGCTTGAGGTCATCCTGAACCTGCTGTTGGTCCGAAGCGATATCAACGGCGTGATGTGGTCGGTGACTGTCGAATGTGCAGCAACACCACTGATCTTGTTGAGCGTCTGGCTGTTCCGCAAGTACGGTGAGCGGCCGCACTGGGTCCTTGTAGCGGTTTTGCTCGCCTTGTCTTCCTGGGGACCTTACGTACATCTGCTTGGCGGCTTCACCAATCTTGCGCCGCTGTATGCCTTCGTCGTCGGAGTGCTCCTACATTTTCGGGGCGCCCGGATAACATCGCTGCTCAGCCCGCGACTCGCGGCCTTTGCAGGATTTTCCGCCATCGCCCTCTTCTGGTTCTGCGGGAGCAGAACACAAAGCGCCCTAATTATACTGCTGGAATGCCTGAGCGCCGCGACGTTAATCGGACTGATTACCTGGCATCCTGCGACGAGCCTGTTCAAGCCGCTCGATTTCGCGTTAGTCCGGTTTTACGGGCGAATTTCTTACAGCTTCTATTTGCTCCACCCGCTGGGCATCCTGTTTGCATTTCGTATTCTGGCACCGCTGACGCTTAACGCGCGTGGATTACCGCTATCCATCACGGTCATTTTCATGACTCTCGTCTCGATCCTGTTCACCACGCCGCTCGCTTACCTATCATGGCGTTTCATAGAGACGCCCGGCATCAGACGCGGAAAACTGTTCGGCAAGCAGCCCGCAGTGTTCGCGGCCGGATAGTCCGTCCCTGCCGAGGTTGGAGGCAAAAGCGGCTTCCATTCGGCCGTCTATCCGTGCGTGCGCAGCGAAAATTGCCCTCAAAAGTCGCGTTATATTTCAAAAGATTGCCACAGATGTAACCTGGCGCCAAAGGCAGCCAGTGCTTCTTGGCGTTGGCGAACAGGCGGTCTAACGGACATTTCAAACGAAACTGCCCATAGATGTTCCACATCTTCGCGTGGAACCCGAATTGCCGGCGTCGTCGTGCTTCTATGGGAACTGCTCGTGGGCAAGCCCGTCGATTTTGCGTGGCGAAAGGATAGCTGTTGAGGACCGAGTTATGTTTCCAATTGTATTTTGATTTCTGAATAGAAATATTATAGGTTGCGCGCTTAGAGATCTGAACTTTTCAGGATCAGCTCGTGCGAACCGCTTCGGACTTCGACGCGTATTACGCGAATATCGACCCTTGGCGTATTTCCAGTGCACGCTCGCGCGACAAGGCATTACGACGAAGCGTGGCGCGGTTCGTGACCGGCAAACGAGTCCTCGAACTCGGGTGCGGTGAAGGCCACCTAACGCAAGCCCTATTTTTTGATGCGGCGAGCGTAAAAGGGATAGACATAAGCGGCGTTGCGATCGGTCGGGCGATTGCGAAAAGATTGCCGAATGCAACCTTTGAAAACTTCGATTTCCTGGACATTTCGTATGAAGGATATGGCGTCATCGCCGCCATCGAATGTCTGTACTATCTGTCGACCTCCGAGCAGGAAGCCTTTGTTTCAAAAGTCGCCCGCGAGCATTCTGGCAAGCCTCTAATATTCTCCTGCCCGATCATCGGCCAGAACGAGCATCGCAAATACTTCACCCATAAGGAGGTGCTTGACACGCTTGCGCGGCACGGGATTTCCGTGATCGAATTTCACAATCTCAACGTCCATCGCAAGACAGCGCGGGTCAATCGCGCGGTTGCCAATGTTGCTGCGGCGTTGGTTAGGGCTCCGTTCGGACGCTTGTGGCTTAACGCCCTCCCCGATCGGCTCATCTATCAGCGCTGCTATGTTGCTCGCGATTCCGCGCCGACGGGGCTGACTTCGTGCAAGTCCATTTCCGCGCCGAGATAGCTGGACTTCGCGCCATTGCTGTCGTCAGCGTACTTCTGTTTCATCTCAAGATAGGCGGCTTCGAAGGCGGCTTCGTCGGCGTCGATGTTTTCTTTGTTATTTCTGGCTATCTCATTAGCCGCAATATTTTGAGCGATGTGCGGGCCGGTCGCTTCTCGATTGGCGATTTTTATGTTCGCAGAACAAGGCGAATCTATCCAGCCCTTATCTTCACGGTGGTTGCCACCTATCTCTGCGGCGCGCTCTGGTGCGCGCCAGATATGTTTCACGATCTCGCAAAGGAATCGACGCATGCACTTTTGTCGATCTCCAACATTCAATATTGGCGAGAATCACATCAATATTTTGCTGCCAAGTCGGACGAACTCGCCCTGTTGCATTGCTGGTCGTTATCGCTTGAGGAACAATTCTATCTACTTTGGCCGGTTTTCATTGTTTTGGCGTGGGAATGTGGGCGCATATTCCAAATCATCACCGCCGTCGCGATTGCTTCGTTCGTCCTGGCAGTCCTCGTAGCCAAAGCGGACCCACTGGCTTCTTTTTTCCTGATGCCGTTTCGAATCTTCGAATTTGGAATTGGAGCGCTTGTTAATTTTTTGGAGACAAAATTCCGACCCAGCACGTTCGCGAAGGAAAGCATTTCGGCAACCGGCCTCGTTGGCATAGTTGCGAGCGTACTGCTGTTCAAATCGGATATGCCACTTCTGGAAGCGGCATATTTGCTGCCTTGCATGGGAACGGCCGCAACGATCTGGGCCGGTGATCAAACCAAAGCAGCCAAAATAATCACCGGTCCGGCAATGGTCGGCATAGGGGCGATTTCTTACTCGCTCTATCTCTGTCATTGGCCGATAATTTTCTTCGCACGTTTCATCTTTGGCGACGAAGCAGCCAATTCCCCGCCCGGCGTCTTGACCGTGACCGTCGTAACGGTCGCTGTGGCGACGGCGATGTATTTTCTCATCGAACGGCGATTTTTCACAAGTTCCTCCAAAACTCTATCAATTGGGTTTCGGAAAAACGCGGCCATTTTCGGGCCGGCTGTACTTTCTCTGGTTGCGATCACGCACACAACCTTCCTGTCAAAGGGTTTTGCTTGGCGGCTACCGCAAGCACAAACGGAGCTGGCGCATTTGCAGGACTTTCCAAGTGGTCGCGACCTGGAGGCCGTTAACGGACCGGTTGCCGTCCAGTTAGTCGGCGACTCGCTGGCAACTCAATACCTCGCCGGTTTATCGCCCCTCATGAAGGAATTAAACATTCATTTGGAGGTCTTGGGCGGTGCGGGCTGCCCGATACTAAATGGAGTAAAGTTGAAGGCACTCCGACGAGAAGAATGCACAGTGGCGCGCGACGACGCATTGAAGCGTTTGAGCTCGACAAACTTGCCCTTCATCTACGTACAGAAATGGGGCTATTATGATGACGCAACGATCGAGTACGACTTCGAAGAGAACATACCTTCCAGCAAGGGATCTTTCGCGAAGCTTGAGTTGGCGCTCGTAAGAACGTTTGAGACGTGGGTTGCGAATGGGCATCGGATTTTGTTGATGGGAGATCAAGTATACGCAGGCTGTGCGATCAATCGCCCGCGCTTGTTACAAGGGCCGCTCCTTCATGAACCTCAACCACCGTGTCCCGCAAGAACACGTGACGTAGTGGAACGATCTACGGCCGCGATGGACCAGTTGCTTTCTCGCATTCAAGCCAGGTGGCCCGACAAAGTCCAACTGTTGCGGCCGGTAGATTATTTTTGCGACGAAAATTGTCCCGTCGTCAAAGACGGGGTTTGGTTTTATTTTGATAACGTCCATTTTACAGTCGCGGGATCACACTACATGGTTACGCAATCCGAGGACGTCTTCCGCAATTTTCTTTGTCACGCGTCTGGCGCTGACAGGCTTAGACGTGTGGGCGACCCAGATTATATTGAGGTGTTAATGCCTCAATCGGAATGTTCCATTCCTTACTAATGATGCGGATCATGTCCAGCGTGAGTGGTCGGATGCGATGCAATATCTCGGAGGCGCGATTCCGGCCAATCAAGCTGGCCAGTTCGGCTTGCGATCTGCCATGGATTCGATCGCAAAATCTAGAACATCTACAGGGTCGCCCTGCGGCATGGCAAAGTGCTTGTCTTCGTAATCCTTGATGAGCGCAGACAGAACCTCGAAACGGTCGCCATCAGCGCTTCCGGGCACGGGCTCGGGCTCGAAATAACCGGTTACTTCGCGGATCGCCCAATCGTAATCCTGCTCATTGTGGAGAGGCTTTACGTCCATCATCACACGGTCTCCGTGTTCATGCCGTCGTACCCATGTCTGTACCGATAGACTTAATGCTTATACTTCGCAGTGCCGCGCAGGCACTATCGGCCGTTGGCTTGGAGTGTCGGTCAAAGAAACGTCCGACTTTAATCAAGATGTTTATCTCGAGGATCAAACGCTAAACAACGTTGTACCGGAGATCGCGATGTTTGGACACAAACGGCGCGCTGTGCGGTACCGACTGGCAATATATCGAAGTTTCGCATGGTCGATAAACAGGCTAAACTAAAATACATTCCAGACGAGTGGCGCTTGTGTCGCGCGGCTTGAGGATCAACTGGTCATGGCCCCTCAGACGTTTGTGCTCAATGTTCCTGATGCAGCTATCGCCGGCCTGAAAAACCGCCTTAGCCTAACTCGGTTCCCTGATGCCGCTCCCGGTGAGCCATGGGCCTACGGCAGCAGTGTCGAGTATATTCGCGAACTGGTGGCTTACTGGAAGGACGGCTTCGATTGGCGCGCTCAAGAAGCAGCTTTAAATGACTTCCC
>Ga0210400_10004516_pt1 | contig 12045 bp, 15 predicted proteins | sample IncBWH26MmetaG_FD_155456 | JGI IMG/M metagenome (GOLD analysis project Ga0210400, IMG submission 155456) | Forest soil microbial communities from Barre Woods Harvard Forest LTER site, Petersham, Massachusetts, United States - Inc-BW-H-26-M | ecosystem: Environmental > Terrestrial > Soil >...
TAAGTATCTCGTCATCGTGCTCGCGGTTGTCATTGAAATCATCGAGAGAGAGCTGTTTCACCGCGTGCTGACTGTGTACGGCATCAATCCCGCAGATACCGTGTGGGATGACATCGTTATTGGCGCGACCTTTGGGATTGTCCTTTTTGCGATCCTCAGCTGGTTCGATAGAGCTAAGGAGCATGAGAAGACAAGGGCAAGAGTGATCGCGGAGATGAACCACCATATCCGCAATGCGCTCCAGGTGATCCAGTACGGCGTCTCGGACAACTCGGCCCTGCCTTGCGAATATGTGAGAGAAGCGATTAAGCGCATCGAATGGGCGCTGCGGGAAGTATTGCCGAATGATGGAGCGGCAGAAAAGTACTGTCCCCAGTCGCGGAGTCCGGATGGGAGCGCGGGAAGAAAATTGGCAGGCTGAGGGAAGTAGCTACTACTGCTTGCTACTGATTTTGGCTTTTATAGAGGTTTAGGAAAATACTGAGTGTGCAAGATATGGTGGAAGAACGGGCCTTTAGGCCCGTGTTTAGTGCCACCAGCAGCCGGGCTTTAGCCCTGGTGGCAAAGGCGGGGCAGGATATGAGGATACAGTATTTCTTAAACAACATTAGCAGATGGCCTTCGATGGCAGCTGCAGCCAACTCGAGATTCACCCTCCGGTTCTAATCGATATTGTCGCAGCGTTCCCACCAGGTGCAATTATTTTGTCACGCGTGGTGGGTAGGCTTTCCGTGACAGAACGAGACTGGAATGAAGACTTCAGAAATTATTAGGGCATGGGGCAAGATTCTCAAGGGAGAGCGGCCTTCGCTTTCCCTTGAGATTACGCGCGAGTGCCCGCTGCGTTGCCCCGGCTGCTATGCCTATGATGACGCGCATCTAGGTGGCAGCATGACTTTGCGAGGTCTTCGTGATCGCAAAGGGCAAGAACTGATAGACGGTGTTCTTGAGGTCGTCGACCGGCTCAAGCCCTTGCATCTGTCGATCGTGGGAGGAGACCCTCTTGTCCGGTATCGTGAGCTCGAGTTGATGGTTCCGCTACTGCTCGAACGGGGAATTCACGTCCAAATCGTTACCAGCGCATTCCGGCTCCTTGTGCCGGGCTGGGCGACGCTTGCCCGCCTGAACGTCGTCGTATCGATTGACGGTCTCCAACCGGAGCACGATGTCCGGCGTGCACCGGCAACCTACGATCGAATCCTGAAGAACATCGCTGGTCACAAGATCACGATCCACTGCACGGTGACCGGTCAAATGATGAAGCGGCCAGGCTATCTAAGAGAATTTCTGGAGTACTGGACCCCTCGGACCGAGATCCGCAGAGTATGGTTCAGCTTGTTCACTCCACAGGTTGGAGATCGGTTGCCCGAAATATTGCAACCACAGGAACGCCTGCAAGCCATTGCCGAAATGCTTGCATTACGGAAAGAATTTCCCAAGCTGGACATGTCCGCGGGAATGATTCGACAGTTTGCTACGCCGCCACGCAGTCCCAAGGACTGTGTTTTTGCCCTTACTACCCAAACACTGTCGGCGGACCTGAAAACCAAGATTGTCCCGTGTCAATTTGGTGGAAATCCGGACTGCAGTTCGTGCGGCTGCGCCGCATCCATGGGCCTGGCAGCCGTAGCGGCGCACAAACTCGGTGGCATAGTTCCCATTGGAGCCATCTTAAAACCCTCTATTAAGGTTGGCCGGACTTGGGCGGAACGGACTGCGCAAACATCTGTCGACGAAGGCCTACGAGTACTGTAAAGAGTCCGGAGCAGCTGGTACAGGGCAAGCATTGAGGTCTGCCCTCTATGCGGAGCACGCTGCCATCAGGATCGGAGCTCTGCACCTCACGTAAAGCTTAAGGCTGCGCTGACCAGTTGCAGGACAAGGCCAGCGCAGGTTGGAGTTGAAGCGAATGCATGTTTATTGCACTCGCACGTTTGATTCGCAGATTCATAATTTGTTACAAGAAAAATTGAATTTCTTTAGCCAATGATCTAGCGTGCCTTTGCAAACCGTTGAGATCAAGCTCATGCTCCGGCCCGAATCGACCTGAAAAACGAATTGTCCAAGGAGACGTGATACATTTTTTATGTCGGACTCAAAGCTTGACTTGCGATGCAGAAATTCATTTTACGCAAGGTCAGCTGCCGAATTTTGAAAGGAGCCTCGTGGACTGCCCCAGGTATGGAAATTGGCAAGGAGAGGGTCTCACATAAGGATGATCGAGAGCGAGGGTCACGAGGAATCTCAGTTAATTGGTCGCGTTCTTGCCGGGGAGAGAGATGTCTACTATGAGCTTGTTGCCCCCTATGAACGCATGGTCTATACGAGTGCTTTCGCAGTGCTCCACAATGAAGCAGATGCGGAGGACTGCGCTCAAGAGGCAATTCTAAAGGCATTGCGAGACCTCGATAAATTCAGGGGTGAGAGCAAGTTCGGCAGCTGGCTGGTTCGAATTGCATTGAACGAAGCCAAAATGAGGCTGCGAAAGTCTCGCCCGGCGTTATATGATTCTCTCGATACGGGGTCCAATGAGGAAGGCGACTACATCCCCCGGAACTTCGGCGATTGGCGTGAGATACCGTGCGAGTCGCTCGAGCGCAAAGAAGTCCGCGAACTTCTGCGCCAGGCTGTCAGGAGTTTGCCGGAAATATACCGGGAGGTCTTTGTGCTGCGTGATGTTCAGAACCTCAATGTTGCAAGTGTTGCGCAGTGCCTGGGCGTGAGCGAAGGAGTTGTGAAGACCCGCTTGCTTCGCGCGCGGCTCCAATTAAGAGACTTGATCGCACCCGCACTAAAGAACAGCAGCGTGCTCAGCCGTCAGTTTTTCAAAAAAGGAAAGAATCCATGGCTATGACATGCAGGGATGTCTGGCGCGAGATATCGAACTATATCGACGATGCAGTCGCGCCTGAAATCCGGGAAGCAATCGAGCTTCATCTGGATTATTGCCGGCATTGCGCTGCAATTATCGACGGTATTCACAATATCATCGTCCTGGTGGCAGATAATCGCACTTTCGCGCTGCCTGCCGGATTCAGCGCGAGACTTAAGGCGCGGATTGAGAAGGAACGTTGAACCGGCGGTCTGCGAACCCTTTACATGATGGTATGGTGAATTGAGCGATGAAGATAAATTTCTATTGCTGACGTGACCAGGGTCAAAATAGACAGGAAAAGCACTAAGCTGGTTTTCCATCGCTCTCTTTTCGTTATGGGTCGTCTTCGCCAGGCGGCTGCATCTGCATTTCGGAGTTTGTGCCGTTTCCACAGCAGATAAAGGTTAAGTATGGCCCCTGCGATTGCTGTAGCAAGAATCGGGATACGAAAAATATCCCGGTGCAGGAAGGTCGACCACCCGGCGAATATGGCTGACGATGAACCAACAACAAAACCAGCTCTTGCGGCAGCCACCGAAAACACACATACTGCTTCAATAATTGCGAGGAAGAGCATGCCCCAACTTCTCTTCAGCGATGGCTGGACCTCCTCGGGCAGGCTCGTTTTGCTGCGCTCAACTTCTGCAAGATTAGTAGTAGCCCTGCTTGACATTCTATCTCCAGGAGCGAAGGATTATTGATTCAATATAAGGTCGGACGTCTGCATAGCAGGCCCCGAAAGGATTGTCGGATTCTGAAAATTTCGCGCTCACGATCGCGGGACATAAATAATCTAGCACAGTTCATATGCGCATCTATCGTGTGCTTGGTACACCGAGTTGCCTCCGCAGCTAATGGACCCCACTCTCCTGATTATTTTGTGGCAGCTTGAACTGCGAAAGTAGCCTGGCCATCGGAGCTTTCCAGCGCATCGCAAGCAAGCGGCGAGTGAAAAAATAGCTCCCGATTATTTATCGCGAGAATACGCATGGTTTGGCCCGGTCTTGACTCCAGATCCTGATTCTTTTCAGATATTTCGAGGGGGTATTTTAGGTTTTCCAGCGACTATATAAACAGAGGGAAACGACCTGCAGCAGCTATGGGACAGCAAGAGCAGATGTTAGAGGAGGCAGGACCAAATTCGGCCGATGATGTGAAGTTGGTCGCCGACGTCCTGTCTAAAGATCGCAAAGCGACCGCTGAATTCGTGTCACGCTATGCTGACTGCGTCTATTCCTACGTGCGTCGGCGCGTCATGCCTAACAGTGCAGCTGCAGACGATCTGATACAGGAGATCTTTTTGGCGGCCTGGAAAAATCTCGGCGGCTACCGCGCAGACGCGCCGTTGCGCCACTGGCTGCTGGGTATTGCACGACATAAAGTCGATGACTACTACAGGAAACGGCTATACGAAGTCGATTGGCCGGAAGGAGATGACGAATTGGTTCAAGAACCGATGGTCATTCCCAGATTTGAAGAGCAATTGGACTCTATATCCCGTGACCAAAGAATTCATCGGGTTCTGGCGGGTCTCCCGGAGGCCTACAGTCTCGCGTTGCTTTGGCGTTATGTGGAGAGTCGCAGCTTGCGTGAAATGGCCCAGCTTACAGGGAAGACGGAAAAAGCCATGGAGCGGTTGCTTGCAAGGGCCCGAGAACACTTTAGAAGGAGCTGGATTCATGCCGCGTGAAGAGGATAGAGAGTTTTTCCGGATATTCTCTAAGCCCGATCCGGAGGTTTCGGAAGAGCATGCACCAACGCGCATAAAGGCGCGCGTCTATTCTACCCTGATAAGAGAACAGCAAAAGACAGGTCATCTCCAGAGCATTTCAGAGATTGAAGCAAAGGGACACAGCCTGTGTGTTTTTGAAAAGCTGGTCGAGATTACTCCTGTGGGAGAAAAGACGAAATCACGGTTTTTCTGTTGGACTTGCCATGCACGGGTGGCTGCGGAAAATATTGAGAAAGCGCCTATCTTCTGGCCCGGTTGCCCCTATGCGGACTTCCAGAAGCCATAACCAGATCAGAACCGAATCAGGACCCCGACCAGGTTGTAGAAGCTGGCCAGAGACCGCTCCCCAGGCGGAGAAAGTTTCTCACTCACGTCGTTGTGCCGAATAGTTTCGCTGAAGCTGTAGCGAATGGCCAGTTGGCGCGTCACAGCCAGATCAATGCCTACAGGCACGTGAAGTGCGGCCTGGGTTGAAGAGAAATGCACTGGAGGCAGAACAGGAGTACCTCCCAAAGCTGTTGTCCGCTCTTCTGTGCTGGAGAAGTGGACGACACCTGTACCCACTCCAAGGTAAGGGCGCAAACGGCTGTTCTTTCGTCGAAAATAGACCAACAGATCAACAATAGCGGACTGCTGTGAACTAGTACGCTGTTGCAAATAAAATGAGTTAGAGGCTGACGAAGCGGAATTCATTGTGACGTGGTTTCGATTCCATACGTAATTGAATTGCAGACTTAAGTACTCATGAAAATGGACGCCCGCGACCGCGTTTACGAGAGGGCCATTTTCCGGCTTATAAGAGGACGTAAGCAGACTCTGGGATGTGAGCACAGATCCAGCATCTGCTGACAGTGTGGACACTCCTCCAAGGACACCAACATAGGGTGTCCTTTGGGCCAATGCTGGCGTTTGATATAGAACCAATTCCAAAACCACGAGAAAGAGAAGCCTCAGCGGGCGGCCGGTTAAGTATTGTGAAACCCAATTAATTTTGACGGGATTAAAGCCTTGCATGTATGCCCGTGGAAAATTCACAGGGGGATTTTATCTGGTGAATCGACTTTAATCAAAGACGGCCGAGGACGTTCCGTTTTGCGGAAATTCGGCTTGTGTGGAAGCGTTCCGCATGAAAAGTTGACTGTCTGGCCTCGCAGTTTCCAGTATTTTAGAATCCAGTGCAACTTCAGAAGGGGGATTTCACGTTACTGGACGACATTATAAGCAGATGTTTTGACGCTAATTAGTCCTATATCGTACTATTAGACGTGCCTAAATCCGGCTTTAATCCGAGAGAAAATCTGGGGTTTCTGCTGGCCAAGGCGTCTCAACGCTGGAATGAGCTTCTTTATGAGCGATTTTGCGCGGCAGGGTATGAAGAGGTAAGGCCCGCTTATGGGTCGATTCTGGTTCCGCTGTTTGAGGAGGATGGATTGCAGATGGGCGAGTTGGCACGACGCGCCCGATTAAGTAAGCAGACAATGACCACCTTGATTTCGACCATGGAAAAAAAAGGGCTGATACATCGCAGCCGCGACCCCAAAGACGCAAGAGCATTTCGCGTTTATCTTACAGACCGCAGTCGACGTTTTATGAACGTTGCCAAGAAAGTGTTAAGCGACATGGACCGTGCGGTGCATGGCCACGTTCCTGGGCCGCAATTTGAAAAGCTTCGTGGTGCTTTGAAGACTTTAATGAATATGAGTGTCGGGTCTTCTGTTGGCACGAACAGACCATTTGAAAAGTGAGCGGATTTGGGTAAGCACCAATGAAGAGGACCTCCGAGGACGAGCGAGCCATGCGGTCTGTGCCCCTATGTGGCAGGCGCGTCGTTGAACGTCTCAGATCTATCGGTATTAGCAGGCTTTCTGATTTAGCCGGCAAGGACCCTGCGGTGCTGATGCATCAGGTGAATCTGGCCGCAGGTAAGGTGATTTGGAGGCCGCCAATGGCGATTATTGCCTTGTCAAACCTAATAGCCACTGCTGATAAACGGGAAAATCGGGCGGGCACCCGGGACCGTGCATCCAGTGAGGGATCCTTAACTGCTGCCCAGCATGGCTCATTGAACTTGCTCCGCCGTTCAAAGAGGACAGCGCGGGGCCGGAACTCAAAACCCAACGGCGAAGCTAGATCGAATGGAAGGTAGGCTTAAGATGATCATCGTTATGGAAGAGGCCGCGACTGAAAGACAAATTGATAACGTGATTGAAAGACTCACTCACCTCAACTATGGCGTACATCGTTCCAGTGGCGCACGCTATACGGTGTTAGGCGCGGTAGGGGACAAGACGGTAGATGGCCGGGACTTCAATGCACTGGAAGGCGTCAAAGAGATTGTTCCCATCGTATCTCCTTATAAACTTGCAAGTCGCGCATTTCGGCCCGAAGGAACAGAGATCAGGATTGGAGACGTGGTCATCGGCGGTCCTGAAGTCATTGTGATGGCGGGCCCATGTGCTGTAGAGAGTCCCGAGCAGGTCGCAAGTGTTGCATCGGCTGTGGCGCGGAGCGGTGCCAGGGTCCTCAGAGGAGGAGCGTTCAAGCCTCGCACGTCTCCCTATTCGTTTCAGGGACTGGGAGATATGGGACTTAAGTATCTCCGCCAGGCCGCCGACCGCTTCGGACTGCTGGTGGTCTCTGAAATTATGGAGGCCTCTCAAATACCACTTTTCCTGCGTTATGTAGACATTCTCCAGGTAGGCGCGCGCAATATGCAAAACTTTAACTTGCTGCGTGCCCTCGGACAGATCAACAAGCCGGTCCTGCTTAAGCGCGGTCTGGCAGCGACCATCGAAGAGACGCTTCTAGCTGCCGAATACATCATGTCAGGCGGCAATTACGAAGTAATAATTTGCGAAAGAGGAATTCGAACCTTTGAAACAAGCTTGAGAAATACCCTGGATCTTGCGGCAATTCCCGTGTTTAAGAGCTTGTCGCATTTGCCAGTAATCGTTGATCCGAGCCATGCCACCGGCAGGCGTGATCGTGTTGTGGCCATGGCGCAAGCAGCGGTGGCGGCCGGAAGCGATGGACTTCTCATAGAAGTTCATGACTGCCCCGAGGCGGCGTTGTGTGACGGAGCACAATCGGTCCTTCCGGAGCAGTTTGATGGGCTTATGTGCCGCTTGCGGCTGATCGCTAAGGCCGTCGACCGCTTTATACCAGACTCTGTGTACCACCAGCCGGCTGAACTTAAGGCTGTGGCTGTCACAGCTAACAACAAAATAGCTTAATAGTCGTGTCTGACAATCTGGGAGGTAGGTCAGGCATATCTTAAAGAAGTGGGCAACCAACAGATGGGTTCGAAGGAGATCGACATGCGGTCCATGAATAGGTTGTTCTCGATCGTTTTGCTTTTGCGACGCGGTAAAGTGATTACGGCCCGGCAGATTGCCAGTGACTTAGAGGTCTCGCAACGCACTGTCTATCGTGACCTCAAAAATTTGATGGAGCAGGGGATACCTATTGAGGGGGAGCCGGGAGTAGGTTACTCACTGAGAAAAGAGTTCTACCTGCCACCACTCATGTTTACTGATAGCGAACTAAAAGCACTCGCAGCGGGTGCTCAGATGATCCATGGCGCTGGAGATTCGGCCATGGCCAAGGCGGCAAATTATGCCTTAGCAAAGATTGAGGCCTCATTGCCGCAACACCTGAAGAGCTCGCTTGAGGCTCCCAGGCTAGCGCTCGTTTCCTCAATGGCCAAGTCGGCATAAGTTATGTCGGCCCTACGCCGCTACAACTCGACGATTTCATACAAGTAATAATTTCAAGATTAGGATGTGCCAATGATATTTTCGGGCTGGAGATGCGTTGCTGGAATATAGTCCGATATCGTACTATTTACTGAAACGGAGCTGCGGATGCTCTTATCTCAGTTCCCAAAAAGGAGACAACTCATGCTTACCAACACTGTAGTTGCGATTCTTCCGACGTCGAAAGACAAGGTTTTCTCTTATCTTTCCGACATAAATAATTTGCCGCAGTGGGCAACCGAATTCTGCCAAAGCTTGCACGTGGAACGGGGAAAGTACAAAGTCCACACTTGTACGGGCCAGGACCTCTTTTTCAAAATTGACGCCAACCTGGCCACCGGCACGATTGACATGTATGCGGGACCTACAGAAGAACAGATGGGTCTCTTCCCGACCCGGGTAATACCTCTGCCCAATGGTCACTCGGCTTATATCTTCACGATGTTTCAGGGACCCGGTATGAGCCAGGAATCGTTTGAAAAACAGGCCGAGTCGCTGAGACGTGAGCTTGACAACATTCAGAAACATTTCGGTGCCAGTGCCGCTGCCTAATACAGTGCTGGTGCGGCGCGATGTGCGCCTTCGAACTTGGAATAACGAGTGGGCAAGACCCGGTCGCTAACATTGACCGGGTCTGTACCTCTCAAAATCCACGGGTGCAACGATTTTTGGAAACACGTGAACGAATCATGAGCCTGGCTTCCCCCCTGATTGACGAGATTCTTGGTTTCACAAAAGAGCGGGTTGCTCGCTCCAAAGAGAACGCAAATCTCCGCTGGATCGAAGAATCTGCTCAAAACCATAGGCCTCGAGGCTTCCGAAAGAGTCTTGCAGCAAGACATGCTGCAGGGCCCGCGATCATTGCGGAACTGAAGAAAGCTTCTCCCTCCAAGGGCATATTCCGCAGCTCGTTTCCAGTGGCAGTGCTTGCCGACGAACTTGCGAAGGCGGGGGCTGCGGCACTGTCTGTGGTCACCGAGGAAAGGTTTTTTCATGGCTCTTTGGCAAACCTGCTGCAGGCATCGATGGTGACAGGCCTGCCGTGCCTTTGTAAGGATTTTATTGTTGAGGAATTCCAGATCATCGAGGCGAAAGCGCACCACGCCGATGCGGTGCTCCTCATAATGTCAGCGTTGACTGATCGGGAGTTTCGCCGGTTCTTGTCCTTTGCCGGTCAGCTTGGCTTGGATGTACTGTGCGAGGTCCACGACGAAGACGAGTTGAAGCGGGCGCTGGACGGCGGGGCCCAAATCATTGGAGTCAACAGCCGTGACCTCCGCACGTTCGATGTCAGTTTGAACAGATTGCTGGAAATAGCTGCAAAAATCGTGCCCGCAGTAATGAGAGTCGCCGAAAGCGGGATCTCTGAGGGGGCTGAGATCAGGAAACTGCACGACTGCGGGTATCACGCATTCCTTATTGGCGAAGCGCTAATGCGTAGCAACCGCCCCGGTCAAAAGCTTGAACAACTCCTCCAAGAAACAGGACTCAACTCCATACGCATGGGAGTAGAAGCATCATGACAATGCCAGCTAGAACGCCTCATCTCGTTACCAACGAAGGTGCTTCCTATTCTAAAGGGGCAATGGCCGCCAGGAAACGCCCTGCCGCAAAAGAGCAATCGGTGCCAGGGCGGTTCGGTGCCTACGGCGGCCGATATGTTCCAGAGACGCTGGTGGCTGCGCTGGAAGAACTTGAAAGTGCGTATGATGACGCGCGTCGCGACAAGAAATTTCGTTCTGAACTCAGATGTTTCTTGCAGGAGTACGCTGGGCGCCCCACGTCCTTGTCTTTTGCGGGGCGGCTGACCAGGGATCTGGGTGGGGCGAAGATATACCTGAAGCGGGAAGACCTGTTGCATACCGGCGCACACAAAATCAATAACTGTATTGGTCAGGCATTGCTGGCTCAACGTATGGGCAAGCATCGCATCATCGCTGAAACCGGAGCCGGGCAACACGGAGTGGCCACCGCCACTGTTTGCGCTCTGTTCGGTCTTGAGTGTGTTGTTTACATGGGCGCTGAAGATATGCGCCGCCAGGAGCTGAATGTGTTTCGGATGCGGCTTTTAGGCGCAGAGGTGCGGGAAGTCGATTCCGGATCCAAGACTTTAAAAGACGCAATCAATGAAGCTATGCGTGATTGGGTTACTAACGTTCGTAACACGCATTACCTCCTTGGAAGCGTTTTAGGCGCCCATCCTTATCCCACGATGGTCCGTGATTTTCATTCAGTAATTGGACGAGAGACCCGGGCCCAGATTCTAAAAGCGGAGGGAAAGCTTCCTGCGGCAATAATTGCCTGCGTGGGCGGAGGCTCGAACGCCATGGGCATTTTTCACGAATTCATCCCCGAGAAGCAGGTCGTCCTGATTGGAGTAGAGGCCGGTGGGCGAGGCGACAAACTAGGCGAACATGCGGCGCGATTTCGTGGGGGACTTCCGGGCGTGCTGCAAGGCACGTATTCCTATGTTTTGCAGGACGATTGTGGCCAGATTGCAGGCACGCACTCTGTTTCCGCCGGCTTGGATTATCCCTCGATTGGTCCGGAGCATGCCGCTTTAGCCGATAGTAAGCGCGCGCAATACGTTGCGGTTTCCGATAGGGAGGCGCTTGACGCCTGCATGCTGCTGGCGCGGACGGAGGGAATCATCCCGGCACTTGAATCCTCTCATGCGGTTGCCGAGTGCCTGAAGCGGGCGCCACTGATGAAGAGATCAGACGTGTTGATCGTGAACATCTCGGGCCGCGGGGACAAGGACATGGGCATTCTGAGAGAAAATCTTGGTATCGGATAAATCAAATGGACCGGATTCGTTTCAAAAAAAAGCCAGGGCTGGTTGCATACATTACGTGCGGATACCCGGACCTGCACACTACGGGTGAAATCATTCTCGCCGCAATTTCTGCTGGCGCCGAAGTGATCGAGTTAGGAGTACCCTTCAGCGATCCCATCGCGGATGGGCCCGTCATTCAACGGGCCAGTGAACGCGCCCTCCGCAATGGCACATCACTGCAGGATGTGCTGCGGCTCGCACGGGACGTCCGAAAGCAGTCTGAAGCGGGCCTGGTGATCTTTTCCTATTTGAATCCGGTCTTGCGCCTGGGGTTTGATCGCTTCTGCGCGGCCGCGGTAGATGCAGGTGTAGATGGCGTACTCATAACAGATCTCACGGTGGAAGAATCCGGGGAATATCGTCGTTGCATGGCCGCTTCAGGTTTGGCTGCCATATTTCTTATTGCACCTACTACTACTGATCGGCGCTTGCAAAAGATCGCTGGTTCCTCCCAGGCACTAATCTATGCTGTGTCTCGCACCGGCGTAACGGGCGCACAGGAAAAGCTGACAGATGATGCCGCCCATCTGGTGCGGCGTGTCCGGAAATACACGGATTTGCCGGTAGCAGTAGGTTTTGGGATCTCGACGCCCGAACATCTTTCGCAAATTGCTGAATTCGCGGATGCGGCGGTCGTGGGAAGCGCCATTGTGCAGACAATCGAGCAGAATACCGGTCATGCTCCGCCGGCCGTTGCGGAACTCATTTCGTCCTATGCCAAAAAACAGTACGACGCCATTTAAGGCCCCAAACTCCCTGTGCTGGAGCAGCGCGAGCGGGGACCTATTGAGGAGTTAGGCAATGAACAATGTGAATGGATGTGTACGGTATTGTACTCGAGGCGGAA
>Ga0210400_10004518_pt1 | contig 12045 bp, 11 predicted proteins | sample IncBWH26MmetaG_FD_155456 | JGI IMG/M metagenome (GOLD analysis project Ga0210400, IMG submission 155456) | Forest soil microbial communities from Barre Woods Harvard Forest LTER site, Petersham, Massachusetts, United States - Inc-BW-H-26-M | ecosystem: Environmental > Terrestrial > Soil >...
ATCCTCGACCCCGAGGGCCGCGAGCTCCCCGCCGGTGAGATCGGCGAGATCTTCATGCGCCAAGCCGACGGGGTCACCCACGGGTACCTGGGCGACGTGCCTCCTGCCCCGGTGACCGAGGACAACTTCACCACCATCGGCGACCTCGGCTGGCTCGACGAGGACGGCTGGCTGTTCATGGCCGACCGCCGGGTGGACATGATCGTCTCGGGCGGGGCCAACGTGTTCCCGGCCGAGGTGGAAGCGGCCCTCAGCGAGCATCCGAGCCTCGACGACGTGGTGGTGATCGGGCTGCCCGACGAGGAGTGGGGCACCCGGGTCCACGCCATCGCCCAAGCGGCACCGTCGGCCCCGACGGTCACCGAGCAGGAGGTGATCGCCTTCGCCAAGGCGCGCCTCAGCCCCTACAAGGTGCCCAAATCGGTGGAATTCGTCGACCGGATCCCCCGATCCGAGGCCACCAAGGTCAACCGGTCGGCGCTGGTGGCCGAGCGGGTGCCCGCCGCCGACTGAACCCCGACCGGGAACGCAGCCTGTTTCGGTGACGCGTATCCAACCACCGCGAGCCCGAGGGCTCGAGGTCGATGATGACGTCTCGTCAGCTCGGGGTACAAGGAAACGGGACACGTAGACTCGCCGGATGCACAGTGCGGTTGCCGTCACTGCCGGCAAGCACCGCCATGCGCCAGGGCGACGAGTCGAGACCGCGGCCCACGCCAACTCCGCCCGCACATCGCGGTTGGGCGTGTGGCCCACCTGCCTGGTGGTCATCGGCCTTTTGTTCCTGGCTATGTGCGCATGGAGCACCTTTCAGTGGCACCGCGGTGGAAACGCCTGGGATATCTCCGACTTCAACCAGTCCACGTGGTTGATCCTTCATGGCGACCTCAATCCGTACTCGTCGGTGAGTGGCGGCGGCACCTTCCTCCAGGAGCACTTCGCGCTGTTCCTGTACCCGCTGACGCTCGTCTACGCCCTCTACCCGAACGGGCTCACCCTGTTGCTCCTGCAGGACCTGGCCCTGGCCCTGGCCAGTCTGGTGGCGATCCGCTGGGTACTCGAGATGTTCGAGCGTCAGCTCGACCAGGATTCGCCCATCCTCACCAGACGCCTGGCCACCTGGTGTGTGCTCGGCTTCCTGGTGGTCCTGGTCTTCGACCCATGGCTGTGGCAGGGGATCTCGTTCGACTTCCACATGGAGGGGTTCGCTGCGCTTTTCCTCGTACTGGCCGCCCGGGCTTTCTGGCGCCAGCAACCCACGTCCGCACTGATCTGGAGCGCACTCGCCCTGACCACCTCCGACTACGCCGGACTCCTCGTCCTCGCACTCGGACTCTGTGTGGTCCTGGCCGGCACCGGAGTTCGGCGCTGGGGTCTGGTGGCCATGGCCGCCGGCGCCGGCTGGCTCCTCCTGGTTGGAGCACTCGGCTACGACCGGGGTGACAACCTCCAGGCCTACGCCTACATCACGGCCGGGGCCGGTGGCACCGGCACCGTCACCACTCCTCGGCTCGCCTTGGCCATGGTTTCCCATCCGAGCCGATGGCTGACCATGCTGGGCACCAAGCCGCTGGACCTGTATCGCAACTTCGTGCCCACTGGGGTCCTGGGCATGGTCTCCCCCTGGAGTTTCGCCGTGGTGTTGGCCGTGATCATCCCTGCCGCGTTACTGCCCCCACCCATCTTCTTGGAATCAGGATTCCAGACCATTCCCGCGGAGATCGTCGGGCTGTGCGGCTCTGCTTTCCTCCTCTTGTGGATCGCTCGGGCCGTGGCCCGTCGATGGAACGCAGGCGCCGCTCGCATCACCGTGGCCATCCTCGCTTTGGCGGTGTTCGCCCAGTGCTTTGCAGTGGCAGCCGTCATGCTGCCGCGAATCCCCGGCTACTGGATCCAGGTGTCCGCCCCCCAGGGGGTGGCCATCAACAAGGCCGCCGGCCTCATCCCCGAAGGAGCCCAGGTCGTCGCATCGATGCCCGTGTTGGGCCACTTCTCGGGTCGCCGATGGGCCGATGCGCTGGTCGGCCCGGGCCAGTCGTTCCCCATCGAGTCCCGTACCGTCTATTTCGTCATCGCCCCCACCGCCGGGCGCATCTCGATGACCCCGGCTCAATCCGAGGAGGCCATCACCAACGCCGAACGCCTCGGCGCCGTCCCGGTGCTGACCGAACACGGCGTCCACGTCCTGCGCTGGCATCCGGGTCCGGGACACCGGCCGATCGTCATCGTTCCCCTGGCCTCGGGCTGAACCAGCCTGCACGCCGTCGCCTTGGGCCCAGAGCCAAAGGGACCGTATACTGACAAACGAGTATCGCCGCCCCGCACACCGGCGGGCGGCTGAACGTATTGGGGGTCACCGATGGGGAAGCTCGACGGGAAAGTGGCATTCATCTCCGGGGCGGCCCGGGGGCAGGGTCGCTCCCATGCCGTGAAGCTGGCCGAGGAGGGCGCCGACATCATCGCCTTCGACATCTGCGAGGACATCCCGTCGATCGCCACCCTCTACCCGCTGGCCACCCCCGAGGACCTCCAAGAGACCGTCCGCCTGGTCGAGGAGGCCGGGGGCAAGATCGTGGCCCGCAAGGCCGACGTCCGCGACTTCGCCGGCGTGAGTGCCGTCCTCAACGAGGGCATTGAGATGTTCGGCCACGTCGATATCGTGCTGGCCAACGCCGGCATCATCAACCTGATGCAATCGTGGGACTACCCCGAGCAGACCTGGCGGGACATCATCGACGTCAACCTGACCGGCGTGTGGAACACGGTACGGGCCGCCATCCCCCCCATGATCGAGCGCAACCAGGGTGGGTCGATCGTCATCACCAGCTCGACGGCCGGCCTCCGGGGCTTCTCCCACACCTCCCCCTACTCGGCGGCCAAGCACGGGGTGGTCGGGCTCATGCAGTCGCTGACCAACGAGCTGGCCCCCCACTGGATCCGGGTGAACACCATCCACCCGACCAGCGCCGACACTCCGATGCTGCAGAACCCCAACACCTACAAGCTGTTCATGCCCGAGAAGGAGAACCCCGGCCGCGACGACCTGGCCGAGAACATGTTCGGCCACAGCCCGCTGCCCATCTCGTGGGTCGAGGCCAAGGACATCTCGGCCGCCATCCTCTTCCTCGTCTCCGACGAGGCCCGGTACATCACTGGAGTGTCGTTACCCGTCGACGCCGGCGCCTTCGTCAAGTAGGGCGACTGCCCCGGACCGCGTGAGCTGGGCGCCAGCGGGGCTCAGCCCCTGACCAGCGGGATCACCTCGGCGCCGAAGGCGGCGATCTGGTCGACCAGTTCATCGGCGCTCCGACACCGGAAGCGAACCGACAGATGGGTGACCCCGGGCAAGACCCACTCCCCGATGGCCGCGGCCAGTTCCTCGGGGTCGCCGGCCACCGCGTTGTCGCCGACGTCCCAGGTGGGGGTGCCCACGTAGAGCGGCTGGGCCACGCCGCCGATGTCGAAGCGGCCCGTCCGGCCGGCCTGCTCCCGGGCTGCGGTGAGGGTGTCGATGGCCCAGGCCATGCCTTGAGCCGGTGGCCCCTGGGGCAGCCAGCCGTCGCCCCGGGTGGCGGCGCGGCGGAGGGCGGGGGCCGAGGAGCCGCCGACCCAGATGGGCAGGTGGGCTTGAGCGGGACGGGGGGACTGGCCCACGTCGTGCACGGCGAAGTGTGGGGTGTCGATGTCGGGCCACTCGTCGTCAAAGGCGGCCCGGAGCACATCGATGGACTCGTCGGTCAGCGCGCCCCGCTGCTCGAAGGGAACGCCCAGGACGTCGAACTCGCCGTGCGCGTGCCCGGCGCCCACCCCCAGGATGGCCCGGCCGCCCGACAGGTGGTCGAGGGTCATGAAGGACTTGGCCGTGACCAGCGGGTGCCGGTAGGCGACGATGAACACGTGGGACAACAGGCGGACCCGGGTGGTCAGGGCGGCCAGCCAACCCAGGGTGGCGACGGTGTCGTACCACGCCGTCTGCATCCGCTCCACCTGATCCCGCGGCACGGCGACGTGGTCGCACACTCCCACGTAGGAGAACCCGGCGGTGTCACAGGCCTGGGCGATCAGGGCCAGCTCCTGGGCCCCGGCGTCGTCCTCCCAGGGATCACACTGCAACCGGGACCGGGCCTGGATGGGCAGCTGCATGCCGAAGTCAACGTTCGAAGCCGGAGTGGTGGTCATGAGCGTCGACGCTACACAGTGGCGGTTGGCCAAACCTGACAGTAGCGTTCAGGGTACGACGCCGCAGGATCACCTGGTGTCCCGTGCACTCAGAACTGGAGGTCCGTCATCCTCGATTACCTGATCAAGAACGGAACCGTTGTGGACGGCACCGGGGCCCCTCCCCGGAAGGCCGATGTGGGCATCCGGGGTGACCGGATCGTCGCCGTCGGCCAGGTGGACGAGCCGGCCACCGAGACCATCGATGCCACCGGCCAGATCGTCACCCCTGGCTTCGTCGACCCCCACACCCACTACGACGCCCAGCTGTACTGGGACGGCCACGCCACACCATCGAGCAACCACGGCGTGACCTCGGTCATCGGCGGCAACTGCGGGTTCACCCTGGCCCCGCTCAAAGAGGCCGACGCCGACTTCACCCGTCGGATGATGGCCCAGGTCGAGGGCATGCCGCTGAAGGCCCTGGAGCAGGGCGTGGAGTGGGGGTGGGAGACATTCGGCCAGTTCCTCGACGGGCTGGAGGGCCGTATCGGGGTCAACGCCGGGTTCCTGGTCGGTCACTGCGCGCTCCGCCGTTACGTCCTGGGCGGCGAGGCCGGTGAGCGAGAGGCCACCCCCGAAGAGGTCGAGACGCTGATCGCCCTGCTGCGCGAGTCACTCGACGCCGGCGGCCTGGGTCTGTCCACTACCCGGTCGTCGACCCATATCGACGGCGACGCCAAACAGGTGCCCAGCCGCGCCGCCTCCGAAGAGGAGCTGCTGGCCCTGTGCCGCGAGGTGAGCGAGCACCCCGGCACCACGCTCGAGGCCATCGTCGAGGGCTGCCTCAAGGGCTTCACCGACCAGGAGACCGAGTTGCTGGCCCAGATGAGCGCCCAGGCCAACCGGCCGCTCAACTGGAACGTGCTGACCGTCTCGGCCCGATCGGCCGAGCGGACCGAGCACCAGCTGTCACCGTCCCGAAGGGCCCGGGAGATCGGCGGCCGGGTGGTGGCCCTGACCATGCCCATCTTCGCCGACCAGAACATGAGCCTGGCCACCTTCTGCGCCCTGTGGCTCATTCCCGGCTGGCACGCCATCCTGTCCCTCCCGCCCCAGGAGAAGGCAGCCAAGCTGGAAGACCCTGCGGTACGCGAGGAGATGCAGCTGGCGGCCAAGGGCACCGCCTTCGAACGGCTGGCCGACTTCTCGAACTATCGCATCGGCGACACCATCGCGCCGGAGAACAAGCAGTACGAGGGACGCCTGGTGGCCGACATCGCCAAGGAGCGCGGGGCCGACCCGGCCGATGTGCTGATCGAGATCACCAAGGCCGATGACTTCGCCACGGTGCTGTGGCCCTTGCCGGTGGGCGACACCGATGTGGACTGGGCCGCTCGCCGCGACCTGTGGGAGAACGATGACGTGCTGCTGGGAGGGTCCGACGCCGGCGCCCACCTCGACCGGATGCTCGGGTCGCCGTACCCCACACGCTTCCTGGCCGACACGCTGCGGGGCCGGAAGCTGGTGTCGCTCGAGCGGGCCGTCCAACTCATCACCGACGTGCCCGCCCGGCTGTTCGGCCTCCGGGACCGGGGCCAGCTCCGAGAAGGGGCCTATGCCGACGTGGTCATTCTCGACCCCGAGACGGTGGACGCCGGTCCGGCTCGGCGGGTCTACGACCTGCCCGGTGACAGCCTGCGCCTCATCGCCTCCTCATCGGGGGTCACGTCGGTGTTCGTGAACGGCACCCCGTCCATTGCCGATGGCGAACCGACCGGCGCCCTCACCGGCACCGTGCTCCGGTCCGGGCGCAACACCGACACGGTGGCCACCCACTAGCGGCTTCGGGAACTGAGTATCGGAGCTACCGGCACCAGACAGGGGCCGAACCGGTCGTTACCGGTACTCAGTGCCTACCGTTCGGGGCCGCCTACCGCTCGGTGCTCACAACTTGGCTGCGGCCGCCTCTCGCATGCGAGTGGTGCGGTGCACGGGATCGGTGTCGATCTTGGGGATGACGTGCTCGCCCATGAGTCGCACCATCTCGAGCGACTGCTCCTTGGTGGCCGTGCCGATCCCGAACGACAGTTGGTCGGCGCCGGCGGCCTCCCATCGCTTGCACTGTTCGAGGGCATGATCGGGATCGCCGACGATGGTGCCGGCGGCCTTGAGGTACGGAATCTGCTCGGCCGTCACGTCGGGGATCAGCTCGGGCCACACCGGGACCTCGGGTGGGTGGGGGAAGGTGTCGTGGTAGCGGAACACGTTGCTCTGCAGGTAGGTCATGTGTGAATCGAGCATCGACTCCTCCGCTGCCTTGGCGTCCTCGTTCACGAAGGCGGCCGTGGTCACCATGATGTTGTCGTTGATGAAGGCGCCGACGGGGTCGGCATTGCCGATGTCGGCTTTGTAGGCCTGCATCACGGGGCCCAGCTCGTCGAAGGAACCCACGGAGAAGCCCAGTACGCCCAGTCCCCTCTGGGCGGCCATGGCGTAGCTCGAGGTGTTGCCCGCCGCGTACCACATGGCCGGGTGCAGCTTGCCGTAGGGCTTGGGCAGGATCTTGCGGGGAGGCAGCGACCAGAACTTGCCCTCGTAGCCCTCGTAGGTGTCCTGCAGCCACATCTTGGGGAACTCCTCGATGACGTCCTCCCAGATCTCCCTGGTCCCCGACAGGTCCTTCATGCCGGGCAGGAAGCCCAGGATCTCCAAGCTGCCCGCCCCCCGGCCGGTGCCGAACTCAAAGCGGCCGTTGGACAGGTGGTCGAGCATGGCCACCCGCTCGGCCACCTTGGCCGGGTGGTTCACCTGGGGCAGCGGGTTGAAGATGCCCGAGCCCAGATGGATGCGCTCGGTGGCATGGGCCAGGTACCCGAGGACCACGTCGTTGGCCGACAGGTGGGAGTACTCGTCCAGGAAGTGGTGCTCGGTGACCCAGACGTACTTGAACCCGGCCTTGTCGGCGGCCTGGACCACCTCGAGCTCGTCCATCAACGCATGATGCTCGGCTTCGGGGTCCACCTCCCGCCGAAAATTAGGCGTGTACCCCTGAATGAATAGTCCGAACTCCATGTGGATCCCCCAGGTTTTGAGTAGGTCGGATGTACGTCGAGACGCTACATGACACTGGTGGCTCAGGCACAGCCTGATTTCGGACCGTCCTCAGCTGGGAATTCGGTCCGGTCCCCGAGGCGGTCGTGGACAACCGGACCTGCCAACATGGATCGATGAACGTGCTCGAAGAGGGAACGGCGGCTCAGATCGACTTCGAGAAGATCGGCAAGGCAGCCCGAAGCAGCCAGGCCCTGATTCCCGTGGTCCTCCAGGACGCGGACTCGCTCGAGGTCCTGTTCGTGGGGTACGCCAACGACCTCGCCCTCGACGAAGCGCTCCGATCGGGCCACGCCGTCTTATGGTCCGCGTCTCGAGACGAGCTCTGGATCAAGGGAGCGACCTCGGGAGACGTGCTCGACCTCCAAGAAGTGCGAGTGAACTGTGAACAGAATGCCCTCTTGTACCTGGTTCGTCCCCGCGCGGGGGGTGCCTGCCACACGAAGACCGCCGATGGCACGTCCCGGAGGACCTGCTTCTATCGGCGCATGTTCGACGGGACGACCATGGAGTTCATCGATGGTTTCGGTCCCACCGAGTAGCGGCAAGCGCCCCACCATGGCCGAAGACGTCGTCATCCGGGACGCGGAGCGCAGCGACCTCGGCGAGATCGTGACCATCTACAACGACGTCCTGGTCACGACGTCAGCGATCTGGACCGAGCAGCCCACCTCGGTCGGTGAACGGGAGCAGTGGCTCGACGCCAAGCGAGCCGCAGACCATCCGGTCCTGGTGGCCGTCGATGCATCGGGGGTACTCGGATTCGTCGCCTGTGGCCCCTTCCGGGACTGGCCCGGATACGCAAAGACGATCGAGCACTCGATCCATGTGCGGCCCGACGTGCGGGGCCGTGGAGTAGGACGCCTGCTCCTGGCAACGGTGGAGGACCGGGCCCGCTCGCTGGGCATGCACGTCATGGTGGCGGCCACGGATGCATCCAACGAGGGCTCCATTCGCTTCCACCAACGCGCCGGCTTCGTCGAAGTGGGGCGGATGCCCGAGGTCGGCCGGCTCCGGGGAGCCTGGCGGGACCTCGTGCTCATCCAGAAGATCCTTGCCCCCTGACCAGGTCGCTCAGCGACAAGCAGGGAGCAAAGGGGCGGGCCTCAGGTGGTTGGCTTCGTCGTCGCCTTCGTGGTCGTCGGGGCGGTCGTGGTCGGCGTGGTGGACGTGGGAACGGTGGTGGGCGGGAACCCGTTACCGGCCAAGTCGGAGCCGATGACCACGACCACGTACATCCCCGAAGTGTTGGGCACCGGCACCGATGGGGTCAGCGGTTGGACCGCCGTCGTCGGGACCCCGAGCTCGGTGGCGATCTCCATCGCCGATTGCTGCCAGAACACCGCGTAATACACCGTTGTTGTTGCCGCAGGGGCAGTGGAGTTGGTGGGAGCCTGGGTGTTCCAGCCCTGCTGCTGGAGTATCTGGGTGAAATGGGCCGCGGTGTTGGACTTCTGGGTGCCGTTGGCCACCAGGACTTTCACGCTGGCATGGGGAATGGTGGTTGTGGTCGTCGACGATGAATGGGCCGACGTCGTCGTGGTCGCCGAGCCCGCGGACGCCTTCGACTTGAAATGGGGACCCACGACCGATCCGATATATCCGGCTACGGCGAGGGCCACCACGATAAGCACCGCAATTCCGAAGCGGCGACCCCAGGACGACCCACCCTGATACGAGTGCATTGAGCTCACGGGCCAGATCATAGGGGGCGCGCCGTGGGAAATCCCTTGTCAGAATGCTCCACTCACGCAAAGGTGGTGCATTCGACCGTCGTCCGGCCTCCGGCGACCGCTACGTCTATGGCATGAGCAAGCCCGACCGTCTGGTCTCGACCGGAGGTTGGTCAGGGTGGGAACCAGCCGCCAAGCCGCTCGAAGAAGTGCCAGGATGGGACCGGAGGGCATGATGACTCGGACTGAATCATGAACTATGTAGAGGTCGCGGGCCTGGGTCGGGTGAGCCGGGTCGGGTTGGGCACGTGGCAATTCGGCTCGCGGGAGTGGGGCTATGGGGATGCCTACGCCTCGAACACCGCCCGCGCCATCGTGCGCAGAGCCCTCGAGCTTGGCGTGACGCTCTTCGACACGGCTGAGGGCTACGGCTTTGGCAAGAGCGAGCGGATCCTGGGCGAGGCGCTGGGCTCCGAGCGCACCGAAGTGGTCGTGGCCAGCAAGATCTTCCCGCTGGCTCCATTTCCGGCGATCGTGCGGAACCGCGAACATGCGAGCGCCCGTCGGTTGCAGCTGAGTCGCATCCCGCTCTACCAGGTGCACCAGCCCAACCCGGTGGTTCCCGACTCAGTGATCATGCCGGGTATGCGCACGTTGCTGGAGCAGGGGCGGATCGGTGCGGTAGGTGTCTCAAACTATTCGCTCGAACGGTGGCGGAAAGCCGACGACGCGCTCGGGTCTGCTGTTGTCAGCAACCAGGTCCTGTTCTCTCTGGCCCAATCCGGTCCACTCGACCGGATGGTGCCCTTTGCCGACGAGCAGGGCAGGATGGTGATGGCCTACAGCCCCCTGGCCCAGGGCCTACTCAGCGGCAAGTACACGGTGGAGAATCGGCCAGGCGGAGTGCGTCGGACAAACCCGCTGTTCGGCACTGAGAATCTTCGTCGCGTGGCCCCGTTGCTCGACGTCCTGCGCCAAGTAGCAACGGCCCACGATGCTAAGCCGGCGCAGGTGGCACTGGCCTGGTTGCTCAGCTTCCCCCCTGTGGTCGTCATCCCTGGCGCTTCGTCGGTCGAGCAGCTCGAGTTCAACGTGGCCGCGTCGGAGCTCGAGCTCGATCCAAGCTCCCTCGCAGCCCTGACCGACGCGGCCCGGGCATTCGCCCCATTGTCAGCGATGGGCACCCTGGTCAGTGAGCTGCGCGCCAAGATCCACATGTAGCCGCGCGCTCATCCGGGGTGGAGGTGGCTACCAGCCGATCCTCGCGCCCAGCAGGCCCGGGCAGGACCAAACATTCGCACGGGCGTCACCAGATCCAGCCCGCTCACGGACCGCCATGAAACTGGTAGCCAATCGGGCAGCTGCCCAGTCCACTTTGATCCCATGTGGTCATCCACCACTGGCCAACGAGGTGCCGGTAGCACGTGTCATAGAACGCCATGGCTCCAGAGTTGGTGTACTGGATGCTTCGATGTGGTGAGTCGATTGACGTAAAGGTAACGTCTGTAAAGGCCTTCCCCGTCACCTTGGTGGCGACAGCGCATTCTTCATAGGGAGCCTGCAGGGGTCCGATAGCGCCCGTTTCGATTGTCCAGCAATGGTTGATCGGCACACCACTGGAATTCGTCGGTTCCCGACTCAGCTTGACCAAGGCATTCTGTGCTTGCTGGCTGGCACCCGAGTCTGACCACATGGCTGTCGGCAACGAGAACCAGAACGTCCAGGCGCCGGCGAACAGGCTGAGGATCGCGCACGTCAGGGCGAATATCCACAGGTCCTTACGGCTTGGCGTGAAATAGGCGACTACCCAACTCGACCCGGCTAGCGCGAGGCCGATGCCGAGCACGATGAGCGTCGGGGCAAGCAACGAACCGCCGGGGCTTGTCAGAACCCAGCCCAAGTAACCAAGGCCAACCCCCACCACCAGCGCCAGGGCAATGCTCGTGATCGGACGCCGACGAGGCGGCGAGAGAGGTTCTGGGTTGTCCAACCTGGTCGCAGTCTCAACCATCAGGCAAAGACTACGGTCCAAAGAGGTTCTGGAGCGACGAAGTGTCAAGGTCCGGTACGCGCCTGGTCAAGCATGAACCGGGACCGCACACGGGACCGCACATGTGGTTCGCGCGCGATGGACGCGCGATGGAATCCGATCCGGTGCTGCCGAGTCAGAAGCACAACGCCCTGACCAGGGTGGAGAGTGGGGCTAGCAAGAATCGAACTTGCGACCTCAGCATTATCAGTGCTGCGCTCTAACCGACTGAGCTATAGCCCCGCAGACCGGTCAACGAGGCTACACCACCGGCAGTCGGACCTGATCGGCCGACAGACGACGAGCCTGCGACGACCGATCGGTCAGGTGACCACCAACGTTTCGCCCCCCACCGGGGCAACTGCGGCAACAGCATGGCCTTCGGGAACGCTCATGACCCGGACGCCGGTGGCGTCTCGGCCCTGGGAAGCGATCTCTCTGACCGCGGTCCGGATGACCACTCCCCCGGTCGAGACCAACAGGATCTCGTCGTCCAACCCGGCCATGAAGGCGGCGACCACGCGCCCGCGCTTGGCCGTGAGGCGGATACCGCGGACACCCTGGCCGCCGCGAGTCTGGCGGTTGAACCGCTCGAGCTTGGTGCGCTTCCCGTACCCGGCGTCGGTGACCAGCAAGATGTCGGCATCGTCCCGAGCTACGTCGCACGACACCACCTCGTCGCCCGCCTTCAGTCGCACGCCGCGCACCCCGGCGGCATCGCGGCCCATGGGCCGGACGTCGTTCTCGGAGAACCGAATGGTCATGCCCGACTGGGTGACCATGAACACATCGTCGTCACCGGTGGTCTCGACCACCCGGACCAGCTCGTCTCCGTCGCGCAGGTTGATGGCGATGAACCCCTCGCGCCGAGACTTGTCGTACTCGGTGAACGCCGTCTTCTTCACCTGCCCGTGCTTGGTGGCGAAGATCAGGTAGTGGTCGGCGGAGAAGTCGCGGGTGCCGATGATGGCCTGGATCTTCTCGGTGGGCGACAACGGCAACAGGTTCACGGCCGCTGTACCCCTCGCCGTCCGCTCCTTCATCGGTATCTCGAGCGCTCGGAGCCGGAAC
>Ga0210400_10004519_pt1 | contig 12044 bp, 11 predicted proteins | sample IncBWH26MmetaG_FD_155456 | JGI IMG/M metagenome (GOLD analysis project Ga0210400, IMG submission 155456) | Forest soil microbial communities from Barre Woods Harvard Forest LTER site, Petersham, Massachusetts, United States - Inc-BW-H-26-M | ecosystem: Environmental > Terrestrial > Soil >...
GTACGGATTGTCGATCGACATGTTTTTCAATGCCAATATTTTCAGCATGGTCGATCGGGGAGTGGTGACGGCGGTGGCGCACATTCGCGGCGGTGGCGAGATGGGCAAGGCCTGGCACGATGCGGGGCGGATGATGAACAAGCGGACTACGTTCACCGACTTCATTTCGTCGGCGGAATATTTGACGACTCACGGGTATGGATCGAAGGATCGGCTGGTGATTGAAGGGCGCAGTGCGGGCGGGTTGCTGATGGGGGCGGTACTGAATATGCGTCCGGATCTGTTTCACGCGGCGCTGGTGGGGGTTCCGTTCGTGGATGTGATGAATACGATGCTGGATGAGACGCTTCCGCTGACGGTGGGGGAGTTTGAGGAGTGGGGGAATCCGAAGGAGAAGGCGGCGTTCGAATATATGGTGACTTATTCGCCTTATGATAATGTGGAAGCGAAGAATTATCCGGACATGCTGGTGAAAACGTCGTTCAACGACAGCCAGGTGATGTATTGGGAGCCGGCGAAGTATGTGGCGAAGATGCGGGCGCTGCGCACGGATCATAATATTTTGATTTTGAAAACAAACTTGAGCCCGGCGGGACATGGCGGGGCTTCGGGGAGATATGACCGGTTGAAGGAAGCTTCGTTTGATTATGCCTGGATTTTGGGGGAGATGGGGATTGGGAATTAGCGAAGGCAAAGTCCCAACAGTGTAACCACTGTGGAAAAAATAATGGTAGAATGAGCGAACAGAAAGCGTATGATCATTCTCCCTAACGGGAGGGCACCACATGGCTAATAGGCAGCAATTCCTTCGAAACGTAGAATCTGACCCTGAACTTTCCAAAATATTGGAAGCTTCTAGGGCAAGAGAAGTAACCCAGGATGAGTTGCGCCAGCAACGAATCAGTTTTGCATTTGGCAATGCGCCACGCAGCTCGGAGGCCCGGATAACGAAAGATAGCGTTAGAATCGCGTCTGAAAATATTAAGTTGCTGCCCTAAGGCGTCCCCCAACCCTTCTGATGTCCGTTAGAGAAAAAGACGACCCAGATCTATACACAAAAATCCAAGAGCAAAACCTGCTCCGACAATACGACCTATTGTCGAACTGCATCGAAATTGGGCTTGTAAAAGGAATCGAAGCGTTCGACAAATACACCCTCTGGGCCTTGAACTACGCAGCGGTCTCTAACATCTGCCAGCTAGGCGGGCGCTACCGGGAGGGACCGATAAGGGTCGGGAATCACGTGCCGCCGCATTTCGACAATGTGCCCAAGCTGATGGATGCGTTCTTCTCCCTTATCCACGAGAACTGGACTATCGTGGAACATCCAACAGCACTCGCTGCATTTGCGTTGTGGAACCTAAATTGGATCCATCCATTCATTGAGGGCAATGGCAGAACAGCTCGAGCTGCTTGCTACTACCTTATTTGCATGAAGCAAGGACGAATTTTGGGCGGCAGGAAAACCGTTCCCGAACGCATTCGCGAGAATCGGACGCCATATATCGAGGGACTGCAGGCTGCCGACCGCGCGTACGAAAACGGACAATATGATGTCACAGAATTGACGAGGTATCTGGGTACGTTGTTGAAAGGTCAACTTTCGGAACCCTAGCTTCCCTACGCAAGCACACCTTCAATTTCTCAATTAAATCAGGCCGGCGCGGACACGGCGGAGGAAATCTTCGGCGTCGGTTTTGGCCTGGGCGAGGACTTTGGGTTGGTTGCGGTATTCGAGGGCGACTTCCTGGAGGAAGAGTTCGACGGCGTCTTTGGGCTTGAAGCCTTGGGTAACGAGCTTGCGGATGCGGGGAGTGAAGCTGTCGGCGTCGTCGGCGGAGCCGAGGCGGGATAGATGGTCGGCGCATTTGTGATCTTTGAATTTGGCCGCTGCCAGGCGGTCATAGGCGGTCTTCGCGGCAGGATCGTTCAGCAGCGTGGGGAGCGCGGAATTCCACTCGCACTGGGAGCAGGTCCATCCGTGGAAAGAATGGTTGGACGTCCAGATGAGTTGTCTGGCGGTTCTCTCTTGTAGCGTGCGGTGATTGGTGCTGCTGTCCATGAGCGGCGCGACTCCCACCCCAAGCAACTTGCGAGGCCCATGAGGAATGCTTTCTCCCGAATAGTATAGCGAATGAGGTGGAGTGGGGAGAGGGGTGAGGTATCGAGGGCGGTTCGGGGCGGGAACAATTCTCGACTCGAAATCAAAGTCAAAGGCAGCGGGCCGGAGTGCCCGCTCCATACTTATTTACCTCACATTTATTTGCCCCACATTTACTTGGCGAAGAAGTAGTCGAAGGATTTCACGGCGGTGAATTCGTCGTCTTTGATGTCGAAGACGGTGTAGAGCTTGGTGACGTAGAGGACGTCCTGAACTTTCTGGGTGAGGTTGAGGAGTTTGAGTTCGCCGCCGGCGTTGCGGACGGTGGTGAAGCTGCCGACGAGTTCTCCGACGCCGGAGCTGTCGATGTAGTCGACGCCGACCAGGTTGAGAATGATTTTCTTTTTGCCCTGGGCGATGAGGTTGCGGACGGCGTCGCGGAGGTCGCCGATTTCGTCACCGAGCACGATGCGGCCGGTGATATCGAGGATGGTGACGTGAGCGACTTCGCGGGAATCGATGGTCAAGGGCATGGCTCGGGCTCGCGCTTTCGGGAGCGCTGGCGGGAATGGTAGTGGGTGCGGGAGGGTTAGTCAATGGGAAGTGGCGGGAGTGTTCGGGAGTCGGCAGGCCTCGAGAGCTCCCATATCTAGCACCCATGCCCCACAAAAGAGGCGAGACATTGGGCACCCGGCGGCATTGGGCAACCTGGGAGGGTGGGACTGGAATCTGGGAGGATTGGATCTCCGCGAAACTTTAGATCGAGGAGGGCTGCGATGAAGAGCCAGTGGGTTCGGGTGCTGGTTGGGTTGGTCTGTCTTAGTGGCTGGATGCAGGGCCAGTGCGCCAAAGATAATCGGGAGAATAAGAAGGCGGGAATCCTTCTGACCGATTTCACGGTTACCGGCACGCGGGCGATCGGTGGAACGGAGTTGGCGGAGATCACAGGAGACCTGGTCGGACAGTGCTTTGATGAGGACTCGGACGAGATGGGAGAGCGGGTTCGAGCGCAGTTTCAAGATCGAGGGTATTTCGCCGTTGAGGTGAAGAGCGTGCGATTCAAGGCGGGTGATCCGCTGGGAATTCCGAAGCCAGTGACGATGGAGGCTGAAGTTGCGGAGGGTCTGCAATTCAAAGTCGGGGAGATTACGTTCGCGGGTTATCGCGCCTTCAGCCCGGAGAAGCTGCGGCAGGAATTTCCGCTGAAGGTGGGAGCGGTGTTTGAGCGCGGCAAGGTGGCCAGCGGGCTTGAAAGTTTGCGAAAGCTTTATGGGACGAACGGGTATTTGGATATGACCGCCATTCCGGACACGCAGCCGGGCTCGAACGGGACTATGCACCTGAGCCTTACGCTTGAAGAGGGACCGCAGTATCGGCTGGACAAAGTGGAAATCGCCGCGGAAAAGGAATTGACTGCGCGATTGCATGCGGAATGGAAGCTGGAGGAAGGATCAGTCTACGACTCCAGCTATCTGGGTCAGTACATCAGTGCGAATCGGGACTTGTTACCCGCTGGATTTACGCGGAAGGATGTGCAGATTGCGAAGGACTGCCCGAAGGGGCTGGTGCAGATTCGGTTGCTGGTCGACGCGGCAGAAGATACGTCACGATCACAGCTGAAGGATATGCCTTGCGAGAAGAGTGGGGATAAGGGCAAGGACAAATAGCGCCAGGCACGGCAGATTCCTCACCCGAGGTTGCATAGGTCCTTCGCTTCGCTCAGGATGACAAACGGTGGTGACGCTTAGGAGTGGGCGCCGTGGGGGTGGGAGTCTAGTTCAAGCGGGGGAAGTGAGCAGTTGCGGACTACGTTGTCACGAATTTCCTGGATGGGAGAGGTGATGATGGGGGTGGAGTATTCGGGGTGGCGGAATTCGAGGTGCATGCCGCGGCCGACGTATTGCAGCTTGAGCATGGAGCCTCCCCAGGTGGAACCGGCGATGGCGACCTGGACGGGCTTGGGGCAGAATTCGGGATGGCCGGAGAGCAGAGCTTCGCTGCCGCCGAGAAGCACGGCGGTGTAGCAGTGGTGCATGGTTTGAATTTCCAGAACAGTGGAGGGTGGAAGGTCGTCGAGAAAAACTCCGCCTTCGATCTCCGACTGGATGATGCCGCGGTTGACCGCGTCGGCCAGGTTGGGGTGGGGGCTAAACATACTTGTCAAACATACAAATGACTTCGGATTAGGGTATCGGGTTTCGGGCCGGGGGACAAGGGTCCTTTAGTACTGCGGTGGAAGCGGCGGAGCATGTCCTTTAGAGGAGAGCGAGGAGGGAGCGGTTGCAGAGAATTTTGGGGGCCGGCCGGTTCAGTCCTCACATAGGCACCCTGCGGCTGGGCGCAAACTGATAAAATAGTGGGATAAGGGGTTTCTTACTTTCATGCCAGTTCCGGTTTCACAGATGTGGACGGTGTCGACGTATGTGCTGCGGCAGAAGCTCGCGGGGCGGAAGCAGTATCCGCTGGTGCTGATGCTGGAGCCGCTGTTCCGCTGCAACCTGGCTTGCGCGGGGTGCGGGAAGATTCAGTATCCGGCGCACATTTTGAAGAAGGATTTATCGCCGGAGGAGTGTTTCCGGGCGGTGGAGGAGTGCGGGGCGCCGATGGTGTCGATCCCGGGCGGAGAGCCGCTGATGCATCCGCAGATCGGGGAGATCGTTGAGGGGCTGGTGGCGCGCAAGAAATATATCTATCTGTGCACCAACGCGCTGCTGCTGAAAGAGAAGATTGGGCTGTTTAAGCCGAGCAAGTATTTGACGTTCAGCGTGCATCTGGATGGGCAGCGGGAAGAGCATGATCTGGCGGTGTGCCGCGAGGGTGGGTATGACATTGCGGTCGACGCGGTGCGCGAGGCGTTGAAGCGCGGGTTTCGCGTGACCACGAATACGACGCTGTTCGATGGGGCGAATCCGAAGTCGGTGCGGGCGTTTTTTGACGAGATGATGGAACTGGGCGTGGAGGGCATGATGCTCTCGCCTGGGTACTCGTATGACAAGGCGCCGGATCAGAAACACTTTTTGGGGCGGGCGCGGACGCGGCGGATGTTCCGGGCGATACTTTCCAATCGCAAAAAAGAATGGAAATTTAATTTGTCGCCGCTGTTTTTGGAATTCTTGATGGGGAAGAAGACCTATCCGTGCACGCCGTGGGGGATGCCGACTTACAACGTGTTTGGGTGGCAGAAGCCTTGCTATCTCTTGCAGGACGGGTATGCGGAGACTTTTTCGGAACTGCTGGCTACGACCGAGTGGTCGAAGTATGGAACGGAGTCGGGGAATCCGGCGTGCGCGAATTGCATGGTGCACAGCGGGTATGAGGCTTCCGCGGTGCATGCCACGTTCAATTCACTCGGGGGATTTTTGGCGACGGTGAAGGGGACGCTTTTCTCGCGGTATCGCGATGAGGAAGCGCTGCGGTTGCTAGAAGAGCCGGTGGCGGCGGTGAATCCGCTGGTGCAGATTGCGGTGCCGGAGCAGTCGTTGCACGAGACGCGGGTGTAGGGGCTAAAGAGACCGCGTTATTTTTCCGATTGGCTTACGCGGCGCTGAAGCGCCGCTCTTCCACGGGTACCCCTGAAACTTATGACAGGTAAAGAAGGCGGGCATGTCGATCATGCGGCGGCGCAGGCTACGCCGCATGTTGACGCGATGAATCCGGATGCACTGGAGGTTGCGCCGGGGACGGCGCACGAGCGACTGGAGGGGTGGATTCCGGCTCTGGCGTCGGAAGAAGAGCTGCGCGTGGCGTTGGAGAAGGCGTTTGATTATCGCGGGGACGTCACCATTACCCGCAAGGATGGGTCGAAGATTGAGGGGTATTTGTTTGACCGGCGGACGGGGGCATCCCTGCGCGAGTCGGTGGTGAGACTTTATCCCAAGAATTCGAATGAGAAGATTTCTGTGTCGTATGCGGAGATTGGGGCGCTTGAGTTTTCGGGGCGCGATACGGCGGCGGGGAAAAGTTGGGAAGCCTGGATGAAGAAATATGCGGAGAAGAAGGCGGCGGGGGAGAAGGATTTGAGTTTGCATCCGGAGATGTTGGAGTAGGGATGGGTTTCAGAATTCGATCGGCGGGCGAAGGTCAGCAGAACGAGTTCAGGGGCTGAAGCCTCGTTCATTTTATAGGCGCTTTACGCGGCCCTGAAGGGTCGCTCTTCCACGGCGCTTTCAAGCAACACTCTTCCAATGTGCTTTCTACGGTCGTTCTTAGGGAAAATTATTTTTCCCAGGCTCCCAGGAGGCGGCGGACGTCTAGTAATTGCGCCAGATGGTAGGCGTTGTGGTCGGCTACCAGCAGGGCTTCGCGGAGGATGGTTTGGCCTGTGCCCCATGGGATTGGCGCGAACAAATCTGTTTTGCGATTTGCCACCAGGGTCTTGATGGCTTTCAGATCGCGGCGAAAATCGCGGACGGAGTTGTTCCAGGCGGCGGCGTTGGTGGGCGCGGGTGTGGGCGGCCAGTATTCGTCGGGCCATTTGCGGTGTTTGTATTTTGGGTTGGTGCTGAAGTCGAGGATGTCCTGCTGGGCGATGCGAAGATGTTCGAGCAGCATCCAGGGGGAGTGGGGGAAGTTTGGCGGCTTCGCGCCGCGCAGTTTCGGCGAGAGATTTTTGATGATGTCGTCGAAGGTGGCGTGGGCTTGACCTCCGCTGAGGAGTTCTACGAGATGTTGGCGGAGGGAGTGGTCGGGGTTGGGATTTTCTTTCTGGCTGGGCATTGGTTCCTCGCACGATTTCTTTTCGCGCAGCGTTGAGCTTAGTGTAGCGCTGTTTTGAAAAGGCAGAACGAGGGCGCGGAGGTTCCTGCGTCGGGAATTCCCACGTCTCGCAAAAGAGGCGAGACGTGGGGCATCCCAGCGTTTGGGATTATGGCTGGGTTATTTGTTTTGGGCAGTTGCGGTTTGGGACCCAGACTCGTCAATCGTGCTGCCGATGGCGTCGCCGGAGAGGACTAGTTCTACGCGGCGGTTTTGCTGGCGGCCTTCGGGGGTGTCGTTGGAGGCGATGGGATCGGTTTTGCCGAATCCGCGGGCTTCGATCGCGCTGGATTGAATTCCCTGCTGCACGAAATAATCGCGCACGCTCTGGGCGCGGTGCTCGGAGAGATCCTGGTTGTATTGGTCGCTGCCTACGCTGTCGGTGTGGCCCTCGATGGCGACGTGGAGGCTGGGATAGGCGAGGACAATTCCGGAAACTTTTGCCAGGCGTTCGCGGGCGGCGGGTAGAAGTTCAAAACTGCCGCTGCGGAACAGGACGTCGGACATGTTGGCGACCAGGCCGCGGGCAGAGTCGCGGGTGGCGAGGATGGAATTGAGTTGCTGCAGCAGGCGGGCGCGCAGTTCCTGTTTTTCTTTTTCGGCCTGCTGGCGGAGACTTTCCGATTGCGCGGCGGCGGCGCGAGCTTTGTCGGTTTCGGCGGACAAGACTTGCTGCTGCGCGACGGCTTCGGCTTTGGCTTTTTCCGCTTCTTCTTTTTGACGCGAGGCTTCCTGCGCGGCGGCTACCGCTTCTTCTTTCATGCGCTCGGCTTCGGCTTTGGCCTGTTCGGCGGCGGCGCGGGCTTGCTCGGCTTGAGCTTGCGCGGCTTGGGCCTGGGCACTGGCGGCTTCGGCGTCGGCACGGCGCTTGGCTTCGGCGGCGGCATCGGCGCGGGCTTTGGCTTCGCGGGCGGCGGCGGCGGCCTGGGCTTCGTCCTCGGCCTTTTGCTTGACGGCCATCAGGCGGGCTTCTTCCGCGGTCTCGGTGGCCTCTTTGGCGGCGGCTTCGACGGCGGCCTTGTTCTGCTTCTGGCGATAAATTTCTTCAGCGTGCAAGAGTTGCTGGCCGGCCTTCGACAAGATCGACGCGGCGTATTTGTCGGCGGCGGCGATGTGTGCGATGCGGACGGCGTTGCGGGCTTCGAAGAGTTCGAGTGGCGTCTTGCTGTCGATGCCAAAAATTGCGTCTTGAATATGCGTGTTAGTTGACGAATATGTTCCGCGGGTTACGAGTTCGTAATTGGCGTCGATTACTTGTCCACCGCCGCTGACGCTCGCGCTTTCCATCACCACCATGTTGCCGGGCTGAGTCACGGCGAAATAGGGCTCGGCGGTGACGATCATGCCGAAAGTCTGCAGGTCGGTGTAGGCCTTGATGTGGGCGTTGCCGTTGTGATCGAGCGAGAGTTCGCCGAGGTTGACGGGGCGGCCTTGCGGGGACACGGCCCAGGCGACGTAGGTGAGGAACTCGAGTCCGAACTTGGTGGCTTCTTCGAGGTTCTGGAATTTGGCTTCGATCTCAAAGTTGGTCTTCTTGCCATCGACGCGGGCTTCGCCGGTGGCGCCACGGAGGAGATCGGTTCCCTGAAAATCTACTTTGGTCGATCCGCCTTGCAGACGATAGTGCGTCGCTTTGGTGGTGCGCGAGACAGTGGTGGTGGCGGCGGCCGGCGCGGGCGTTGGCGATTGCGCGAACGAGAGCGTTGCGGCGGCAAAGACGAAGATGGCGAGGGCGATGTTTTTCACGTGAGTCTCGATCTGGGGGATAAGAACTGGTTCATCTTCTTAATGATCGTTGAAGTGGCGTGCAATGCAAAGAACAGGAAGTGATGGGACTTTAGTCACCGGGGACGGGGGAGCTCAAAACCTTAACCACAGGGGGCACAGAGGAAACACAGGGGAAGGGTCACGGGATCATTGCGATTGAGCTTTTGGGGCCTACGATCAGGGCTCCGCCGTCGGGGTTGGGGGCGACGGCGTTGAAGTTGATGCCTTGCTTTTTCTTGGCATTGATGCGGTGGGGATTGTTGGGAGGGGTGAAGTCGAAGACGAAGTCTTGGCCGACTACGAAAATTCGTTCGGGGGTGATGGGCTTCACGCGTGCTTTTTTCTCGTCTTTGCCTTCACGTATGGCGGAGGCGTTCACTCGGCGGTCGTAGGTTACGGCGGAGAAATAGGCTTGGGGATGGAGCGGAGAGAGCGTCCAGGTTTTGCCGCCGTCGGTGGTGAAGGCGAGGTTGGGGCCGTCGTCGTTGGGATGCTTGTAGTCGCCGCCCGCGATCACGCCGTGCAGGGAGTCGCGGAAGGCGATGGAGAAAATTCCGGCGGAGGCGGGGCCATGAATGACTGGGGTGTCGAAGACCTGCCAGGTTTGTCCGCGGTCGGGGGAGTGGAAGACGCGGGCGACTTTTCCGCCGGTGGCGAACCAGATGTTGGGATCGGGGGCTGAAACCCCATTCTGATCTGGAGGCTGACGCGGCGCTGAAGCGCCGCTCTTCCACGGTGCTTCCGGCGGTTCAATCGGGCCGCCGGCAGTGTGGGTCGTGCCAGCGAAAAGCAGGTTCCTCGCTTCGCTCGGAATGACAATCCTGGTTGGTGGCGGCAATACTGCAATTGCAATGGCGGAGTTGCGCAGGATCGCGATGCAGGAGTTGCTGGCAGCGAAGGCACCTTCTCCGTCGATGGCGTCGGGGAGTTGGGTGGGGGGAATGGGGCGCCAGGTTTGGCCGTCGTCGGTGAGGAGAAGTTCGAACCTGAGTTTGCCGGAATCGTCGGGGATGGGGTCGCCGAGGACGACGCCGTGCTTGGCGTCCCAGAAGAGCATGGAGTCGAAGAAGCCTTTTGGATTTTTGTTGGTGAACTCGAGTTGCCAGTGCTGGCCGGCGTCAGTGGTGTGGTAGATGCGGGACTGCTCGCCGGGGCCGGCGGACATCAGGAAGGCTTCGTCGGCGGAGAAGGCGACGACGGCACGGAAGTCGAGAGTTCCGGCGTCGGGAACTTGCGCGGGAGTCCAGGTGAGTCCGGCGTCGGTGGTACGGAGATAGGTTCCGTGGGTGCCGCTGGCCCAGGCGACTTCGCGGGAAACCGCGCTTACGCCGCGCAGGCTTTCGGTGGTGTGCGAGAGCTGGACTCTCGGACCGGATTGCCCCAAAGCAGTGGTGGCGACGACGAGCAGCAGGAAGCGCATGGGGAATTGTCGCAGAAAATCCGATCGAAGGGCGAAGATACAGGTCAGGCTTGCGTGCGATCGGAGACGGAACTAGAATTCGAGGCATCGGGGTCTGGTTCACATATCTGCCGGCGAGGCTACAACCATTATTTGTTTCCCGACTTCATAGTTGGAAGCCAAGGTTCAAAGCCAAAGGTTGAAAGCCAGGCCTTTTTTATCACGTAGTCCTTCGCGGTCTCCAACCACTCATACCCTGCAGCCAGACAGCGGGCTTCCTTAGTTGTGGCGCTTTGCGGCTGCGAAGAAAACAATCGTTTCAGTGAGCGGGGTGTTCTAATGCGTCGAGTGTCTTTCAAGCGAGCGGTTGGAGCGGTGGCGTTGTGGCTGGTGGCGAACCCGTGGGGCCTGGGGCAAACACTGAAAGTGCGTCCCCCGGCAGGACAAGAAGCGGAACGCGAGGACGAAGACGCCGCTCAGCCCCCTGATGCCGCTCCGGTGGAGGTGGCAATGAGCGTCCCCTCCGGCACTCCCATCAAAGTCGCACTCGATTCCGAAGTGCGGATTCGAGCCGTGGGACAGCCGATCCACGGCAAGACCACTGAACCGGTCTACGCCTTCGATAAGCTGCTGATTCCGGCCGGCACTACAGTAAACGGAAAAGTATCGGCCATCGATGGAGTGAGCAAGAAGGTGCGGACTCTGGAAGCGATGGACGCAAATTTCTCCCCGGTGCGGGGAGTGCACGTGCAGTTTGATGAACTAGTGATGGCGGACGGGCGGCGGGTAGCAATGCAAACCGTGGCGTCGCCGGCTCCGGATGGAGTTTTGCGGTTCGTCCCAGCCAACGAGAAGGCGAACACAAACAAGGTGCAGGAGGCGGCTTCCAAGAAAGTCAGCGCCACTCGGGAGCAACTGCGGCGGCAATGGGCCGCGTTGCAGAAGCAGATTCACGAACCCGGAAAAATGCACAAGCTGAAACGGCTGGCCGTGGCGCAGCTCCCGGTGCATCCGCAATACATCGAATTGGGCACCAGCTTCAACGCAGATCTGCAGGAGCCCCTCGACTTTGGCACCGAGTCGGTCAAGCCCGAAGCGCTCATCAACATCGGCTCTCCGCCACCTTTGGGCAGCGTGGTGCATGCCCGGCTGGTGACTCCGCTGAGTTCCTCGACGTCAAGAAAAGGAGATGCGGTGGAGGCGCTGATCACCGAGCCGGTGGTCGCTTCCGATCATTTGATTTTGCCGGAGGGCAGCCTGATTCGAGGTTCGGTCATGCAGGCGCAGGGCGCACGACGGCTGGGCCGCAACGGGCAGTTGCGAATCCTGTTTCGTGAAGTTGCCCCGCCGAACGGCATCGCACAGAAAGTCGAAACCAGCCTGGAAGGGGTTGCGGTAGCGAAGGGAGAGCACCTGAAACTCGACTCCGAAGGCGGAGCGCAGGTGACGACACCGCGCACACGCTATCTCACCACGGGAATTCAAGTCATGCTGGCGGCAACCTCAGCGGCTCCCGACGGCGACCATGATCTGCATGGAGGCGGAAATGGCAGTCTCGGCGGAAGTGCGGCCAACGGCGCGTCTGGGTTTCGCTTCGTCGGATTGATCGTGGGGGCGCTGGCGCACTCGCGCGTAGTGGCCACCAGCTTTGGCGCGTATGGTGCCGCGAGTTCCATCTACTACCACTTTCTCGCGCGGGGGCGCGATGTGGTGTATCCGAAGGATATGGCGATGGTGGTTGGGATCGGCAGCCGGGAGTCGAAGGCGAACGCCGCCACCGTGCCTGAACACGGAACCGATCCGGACGCAGTAAAGACCACGCCACCCGGCCGGTAAAACCAATCGTGCGGGACTTTGAGAGGTTCTACTTCGCGGTGAAATCCGCGAAGGATGCAGTCTTGCCGGTATAGATGCGCAAGGTGCAGCGTTCGCCAACGTGAGCGAAAGCTACTTCGAGCGCGTCGGAGGCCTGGTCAACTTGTGCGGTCTCCATGGGAGCGCGCGCAATGTCCTGTTTCTCGT
>Ga0210400_10004520_pt1 | contig 12044 bp, 11 predicted proteins | sample IncBWH26MmetaG_FD_155456 | JGI IMG/M metagenome (GOLD analysis project Ga0210400, IMG submission 155456) | Forest soil microbial communities from Barre Woods Harvard Forest LTER site, Petersham, Massachusetts, United States - Inc-BW-H-26-M | ecosystem: Environmental > Terrestrial > Soil >...
CGACGGCGGTATCGTCGATCTCTTCGCCCGCTTCGGCAAGGACTATCCGACGCTGCGCGAAGCCGTCGCCGCCGGTGCGCTGACTAAGCTTGCCGACTACGCGACACAGCATTCACCGGATCATGCCCTCGACGCGATCACCTGGCTGCCGCCGATACCCGCGCCGGAGAAGATCATCTGCATCGGCGTGAACTATCCGGACCGTACCGCGGAGTACAAGGACGGCCAGGACGCGCCGAAATATCCGAGCATGTTCATGCGCACGCCGCGTTCGTTCGTTGGTCACAACACAGCGCTGGTTCGCCCGCGAGCGTCGGCGCAGCTCGATTACGAGGGCGAACTGGTTCTCGTGATCGGCAAGGCCGGACGGCACATCCCGCAGAGCACGGCGCTTGATCACATCGCCGCGATCACACTCTGCAACGAAGGCACCATCCGCGACTGGGTCCGGCACGCGAAATTCAATGTCACGCAGGGCAAGAATTTCGACGCCACCGGCAGCCTTGGGCCGTGGCTCGTCCCCTATACCGGCGAATCCCAGATTGCCGACATCAGGCTGACGACGCGCGTCAATGGCGAACCGCGGCAGGACGACCGCACCGGCCGCTTGATCTTCGGTTTCCGCTACCTGATCAACTATATTTCGACCTTCACGACGCTGGTGCCCGGCGACGTCATCGTGACGGGAACGCCGACCGGCGCCGGCGCGCGGTTCGATCCGCCGCGTTACCTCAAGCCCGGCGACGTCGTCGAGGTCGAGGCTGATAATATCGGCGTGTTGCGCAATGGCGTGATCGACGAATCCCTGTAATGCCCGTAAGCGATTGGACGATAAAATGACCTTGGCCATGACCTTGAGTTCCGGCGGCGAAGCCATCGTCAGCGGCCTGGTCGCGCACGGCGTCGATACCGTGTTTGGGCTGCCCGGGGCGCAGATCTACGGCCTGTTTGACGCGTTCCATCAGGCGCAGTTGAAAGTCATCGGCGCGCGGCATGAGCAGGCCTGCGGTTACATGGCTTACGGCTATGCGCGGTCCACCGGCAGGCCCGGCGTGTTCAGCGTGGTGCCGGGCCCCGGCGTCCTCAACGCCGGGGCGGCATTGTTGACGGCGTTCGGATCGAACGAGCCGGTGCTTTGCCTGACTGGACAGGTGCCTACGGAATTTCTCGGCAAGGGCCGCGGTCATCTGCATGAAATGCCGGATCAACTCGCTACGCTTCGAACCTTCGTGAAATGGGCCGACCGGATCGAATATCCCGGGACCGCTCCGGCGCTGGTCTCGCGCGCGTTCCAGGAAATGCTGTCGGGTCGGCGCGGACCGGTCGCGCTGGAAATGCCCTGGGACATCTTCACGCAGCGCGCGGAAACCGCGCCGTCGAAAACGTTCGAGCTTTTTCCGGCACCCCTTCCAGATACCGGGCGCGTCAAGGCCGCCGCCGATCTGGTCGCGGACAGCAAGACGCCGATGATCTTCGTCGGCAGCGGCGCGATCCACGCGCGTGACGAAATTCTGGAACTCGCCGAATTGATCGACGCACCTGTGGTGGCGTTCCGCAGCGGGCGCGGTATCGTCAGCAATGCACATGAACTCGGATTGACGATGGCGGCAGGCTATAAACTCTGGCCAGAGACCGATCTCATGATCGGGATCGGGACGCGCATGGAACTGCCGACCATGTTCCGCTGGCCGTTCCGGCCCGACGGCCTAAAGTCGGTTCGTATCGATATCGATCCGTCGGAAATGCGAAGATATATGCCGGATGCCGCGGTGATATCTGACGCCCGGGACGGCACTATCGAATTGCTCGCAGCGATCAGGAAGAACGGCTACACGAAAACACGTGGCCGCCGCGCCGCGATCCGCGACGCTTCGGCGGCGGCGCTGAAAGAGATTCAGCAGGTCCAGCCTCAGATGGCTTACCTGAACATTTTACGTGCGGTGCTGCCGCACGACGCCATCGTCACCGATGAACTGTCGCAGGTCGGCTTTGCCTCCTGGTATGGCTTTCCGGTCTACGAGCCGCGCACCTTCATTACGTCAGGCTATCAAGGCACGCTCGGCGCGGGCTTCCCCACCGCGCTTGGCGCCAAGGTCGCCCATCCGGACCGGCCGGTAGTGGCGATCACGGGCGACGGTGGCTTCATGTTCGGGGTGCAGGAACTCGCGACCGCGGTTCAATTCAACATCGGGGTGGTCGTGCTGGTGTTCAACAACAATGCCTACGGCAATGTGCGGCGCGACCAGCGCGAGCGCTTCGACGGCCGCGTGGTGGCATCCGATCTCGTCAATCCGGATTTCGTCAAGCTCGCGGAATCCTTCGGCGTTGGCGCGGCGCGGGTGACGTCCCCCGAAGGATTTCGTCCCGCATTGGAAAAAGCACTGGCGCATGGCGGTCCTTATCTTGTCGACATCGAAGTGCCGAAGGACTCCGAGACCACGCCGTGGACCTTCATTCATCCGGCGAAACCGTAAATTACCCGGCAGTTTCTCACCGCACCTTGCGGAACGTCAGATTGATGCGCTGCCGGCCGATCAGGACGTGCTCGCCATCGGCGAGCGGCGCGACACCATGAAATATGAGCCGCGCCGGGCCGCCCCACACCACGACGTCGCCATGCTCGAGCCGAAACCGCCGTGTCCTGTCGCTGCGTTTCAATCCGCCGAACAGGAAGATCGCGGGCAAGCCCAGCGACACCGAGACGATCGGCGCGGCGAAATCGTGCTCGTCCCTGTCCTGATGCAGGGACATGCGCGCACCCGGCACGTAGCGATTGATCAAACACACGTCCGGCGAAAATCCGTCAAAGCCGGCCTCTGCCGCCGCTTGACCGGCCAGCGCGCGAAATGATGGGGGCATCGGCGGCCAAGGCGTTCCGGTTTCGGGATCGTTGGGATCGTAGCGATAGCCGGTGCGATCGGTGACCCAGCCAAAACTGCCGCAGTTGGTCATCGCGACCGACATCTGATGGCCGCCCGGTGTCACCATATGGCGAAACGGCGCTTGCGCCTCGATATCGCCCAGCGCCGCGACCAGATCAGCTTCGAACGGGCGTGCAAAACCGTGCAGCAGCACGGCTCCCTCCGCTATCGATTCCTGCGAAGGCCGCACATCGGGAACGCCAGCAAATAAATCCGCCGTCAAAGCAGCCGTACTCACTTCGCATCGTGAAAGATCACGCCGACCGTATGGCGGTGCCCGGAACGAATTCGGCTGACGCCATGACGCAGGTTAACGCGGTAAAATCCCCGCGTCCCCTGCACCGGCCTGACATGCACAGCAAAAGCCACCGCATCGCCCTGGCTGAGCGGCACCACTTCCGGTCGCGACTGCATGCGCGGTCGCTGCTCGGTCAGCACGAATTCGCCGCCGGTGAAATCGCGTCCCGGTTTCGAAAGCAGGATCGCGACCTGCAAGGGGAACACGTGTTCGCCGTAGAGGTCCTGATGCAGGCAATTATAGTCCCCGGCGCCGTATTGCAGCAGCAATGGCGTCGGTCTCGCCTGTCCGGCGGCATGGCATCGCCTGAGAAACGCCTCATGGCTCTCGGGGTATCGGATATCGATCCCCATGGCTTCGTTCCAGCGATTGGCCACATCGCCCAGCTGCGCATAAAGCGCTGGCCGCAACTCCGCGATCAGTTCCGGAAGCGGATAGGAAAAATATTTGTATTCGCCGCGCCCAAAGCCGTGACGTCCCATCACCACCCGGCTGCGAAAATGAGAGTCATCGGGGTACAGTGCGGCGAGGGCACGGCACTCGTCAGCAGAGAGCAGCCCCTTCAGGACGGCGCAGCCCTGCGCGTCGAGATCAGTGCCTGCTTGCGTCCAGTCGATAGCTTCGACGCGGGCGGAGATGACGAACGCCGGTGCGGCGCGGATGATATTGTTCGCGGCGGATTTCATGGCGCCAATCTCGCAAATCGGACGCCCCTTCGCCACCCGATTCCCGAGTTGCCCTCGCCACGTCGTCGACGGGCTACCCCAGCACCGGCAACTCGATCACATCATAGGCATGGCGAATGATGCGCTTGAGTACGGGGTCATCGAGCTCAAATTCGAACCGGCTGGCTGGGCGGATACCGCCCTTGGCCGCAAAGGTGCCGCCGAACATGGCGCAGCCATCGGGCAATCCTCCTTCACCGAAGCCGCGCCGAATGAGTTCGGCCACCGGCAGCATGCCGTCGAGCTTGCCCTCCTGGTACAGCACGCGCGCGCCATCGATCCATGCAAATGAACGCAGGATCATCTGATCCCAATGCCCGATGACATCCTCGAGTTCCCACAGCACGGACGCCATGGGCTTGTCGCACATCTGTTTCGATACCGTGACGCCATAGGTCTCGACCTTGCGATCGGTGTGATCGGAACCGAGCCCGACAAAGATACGGCCCTGCCAGCCGATCAGGACGAATTCGACCTCGCCGCTGGAGTCGCCGCCGCTGACTTCGATGCTGTCGGCGGTGGTGAGCCGCCGCGCCGCGACGCGATAATAGATCGGTGTCGAAGCCGGCCGCGCAATGCCGATCGCCTCGAGTTCGGCGATGTGCTTGTCGCGCGCCACCGGATCACGTCCGGTCCAGCCGGCGATCACGGCCTGATCGATCGCCAGCGTCAGCGGCGTTGTCGTGCCCTGCGCATCGACAGTGAATGCAAGATCAAACACGGATGACATCCTCCATTCCAGCGGCAAGTTCAAAGATGCGGCGATCCGACCCGCCCGATGCGGCCAGCATCAGCCCGACCGGTGCTTCGCCTTCGCGATGCGCGGGTAGCGAGATGCCGCAACCGTCGATCATGTTGATCAGCGTGCAATTGCGCAGCGACAACAGGTTCGCCTTGGTAAAGGCCTTATCGTCGGCGAGGTCGGCGATCCGCGGCGGTGTAATCGCGGAAGTCGGCATCACCAGCGCATCATACGGCGCGAGGCGAACGGTGGCGCGCGCGATCAGCGACCGCCGCGCCCCGAGCAGATCGATATAGTCGGCGGCGCTGAGGCCCTCGCCGCGCAGGATCCGGCTGGAAACGCGGGGATCGTAGACGTCACCCTTGCTGGTGAGGAGATAGCGATGCCAGGCATAACTCTCTGACGCCGCAAACCCGCCCTTGGCGTTCATTACGCCGACGTCCAGGAACTCCGGCACCGCGATCCGCTCGATCAGCGCGCCCTGGCGTGAAAGCACCTCCAGCGCGCGCTCGAAGGTCCGCGCCACTTCGTCCTCGAGTTCATCAAGCGCGACCGTGGTCGGCACCGCCAGCCGCATGCCCTTGATCGGGCGCGGCTGCAACGTCCGCACCGGCTCGTCGGCCAGCACCGCGTCGAGCACCGCGCTGCACCCGACCGTGCGCGCGAGCGGCCCAAAACTGTCGAGTGTGAACGACAGCGGCACGCCGCCGTCGAGCGGCACGCGCCGCTGCGTCGGCTTGAAGCCGACAATGCCGTTATAGGCGGCCGGAATACGACACGATCCGCCGGTATCGGTGCCAAGCGCGCCATACGCCATGCCGTCGGCAATGGAAACCGCCGCCCCGGACGACGATCCGCCGGGCACGTGACCGACGCTGCGCTGCCATGCGCTCTTCGGTGTGCCGTAATGGGGATTGATGCCGATCCCGGAATAGGCGAATTCGGTCATGTTGGTGCGGCCGATCACGATAAAACCGGCCCGGCGCAGCCGCGCGACAGCCGTTGCATCGGCCTCCGCCGGTGCCGAATCCTCCAGGGCACGCGAGCCGGCGCGGGTCACCTGCCCCTTGATGTCGAACAGATCCTTGATCGAGACGGGAATGCCGGCATAGGGCGACGGCGCCGCCTTGGCCGCACGCAGCCGGTCCATCGCTTCCGCCGCCTCGATTGCCGCTTCACGATCGACGTGAATAAAGGCGCGAATGCCCTCACCCGAGGGATCGGCGATCCGGGAGAGACATTCGTCGACCAGCTTACGGGCGCTGGTGCGGCCACCTGCGAGATCCTCGGCCAATGTGGCAAGCGTCGGCGTGTTCTTCATGACTATTTTGCCTCATCGTGACCGATCGATTATTCTGAATCTGCTTCGATTTCCAGATCGAGCAGCGCCGAACTCAGCGACTTGCCATGGGCATCGAGCGCCAACGACCGCGTCACGCCCCCGCCGAGCGCGCCGGTCATCACGAAATTCAGCGCGGCAATGTTAGGCAGCTCATAGCGGACAACCTTGCCTTCGACAACACCGGCAAAGTGTTCCCTGACCCGCGCACTGGTGACCTGCTTCAACAGCAGCGGATAATGCTTTTCGTGATAGGCGATCACGGAGATGTTGGAAGTGTTGCCCTTGTCGCCGGTGCGGGAATGGGCAATTTCGCGCAGCTTCATCGCATCACGCCCCCACAAAGCGGACCTGCGGCCGGGCGAGTTCGCGTGGCAGCAAGACCGAAGCGACCGCGACGACATCGCGCGCCGATTTGAAGGCACCGCCGCCGGAGGCCGGGCCGTTGGTATAAAGCGTTTCGACTTCGTTGCCTATGCGAACGGCCTCGCGCAGGTTTTCGGTGCGACCGGCAACGCGAACACGCACTTCATAGGGCTCGTTGGCGTGGGCGGAGACTTCAGCGCCATGCAGTGCGTCGACGCCGATGAGCTCGAACCGCCATTCGCCGGCGGCCACGCCGCTCAACTTCAACCGCTCCCTGACGATCTCCAGCGCGAGCCTTCCGCGTGCCAGGGCACCGGGACCGGCGTAGGAAATCTGGCCCTCACCGATATAGCTGTCGACATAGCCGACCGAGACCTTCAGCGTGTCGGTGCGCCTGGTCCCGCGCCCGCCACTGACGCGCACGCGGTCTCTGGCTATCTCCTCGACCCTGACTTGCGAAAAATCCGCGACCACGTCGGGCTGGATATATTGGCTGGGATCGTGCACTTCATAGAGCAGTTGTTCCTTGCAGGTCTGCGCCGTCACCGCGCCGCCGGAGCCCGCGACCTTGGTGATCACGAGGCTGCCATCCTCGCCGACTTCACCGATGGGAAAACCGAGCCGCGCCAGATCGGGAATATCCTTGTAGCCGGGGTCGGCGAAGTAGCCGCCGGTGATCTGCCCGGCACATTCCAGCAAATGCCCGGCAACCGTGCCCTGCCCCAGCAGATTCCAGTCGTCCATCGCCCAGCCGAAGGCATGGATCATCGGCGCCAGAAACAGCGCGGGATCGGAAGCCCGCCCGGTGATCACAATATCGGCGCCGCCGGACAGTGCCTCCGCCATTGGCGCGGCGCCAAGATAAGCGTTGGCCGACAGCAGCCGGTTGCCGAGCTGCTTGATCGAGCCGTCGAATTCCATGATCTTGAGATCGCCATCCTTGCAGGCATCGAGCACGTCGTCGCCGACAACAGCTGCGATCTTGAGCGAAGAAAGCCCGAGGGATTTCGCGATCTCGGCGGTCTTGCGCGCCGCCGCGACGGGATTGGCCGCGCCCATATTGGTCACGATCTTGATACCCTTGGCGGCGCAGAGCGGCAGCACCGCGCGCATCCGCTCTTCGAGCAGCGGATCGAAACCGGCGTCGGGATCTTTCATGCGCGCCTGTTGCGCCAGCGCGACGGTACGCTCGCCCAGGCATTCGAACACCAGATACTGGATGTCGCCTTTTTCGGCGAGTTCGACCGCGGGCTCGATGCGATCGCCCGAATAACCCGCGCCGGATCCGATCCTGATCGTACGCATCACTTCAGTCCGAAATAAGCGCGCCGCAACGCCTCGTTGTCGGTCATTTCAGCTACCGTGCCGGAAAATCGGATACGTCCGCCTTCCAGCACGAACACCCGCGTCGCCACTTCGAGAAAACCGATATTCTGTTCGGCAATCAGAAGCGCCAGCCCCTTGCCGCGCAAATCACTCAAGATGCGAATGACTTCCTTGACGAACAGCGGCGACAACCCGGCCGACGGCTCATCCATCACCAAAAGCCGCGGTTCGGCGGCGAGCGCCTTGGCGATACCCAGCATCTTGCGCTGGCCGCCGGAAAGACTGGACGCCGGCGCCCGGCGTTTTTCACGCAATGCCGGAAATACACCATACATTTCCTCGACGCGGGCGCCGGGATCGGCGTGCCCGAGCGCCTGCGCGCCGACCCGGATGTTTTCCTCGATCGAGAGATCGGGAAAGACCGCGAGTTCCGACATGTAGGTCATGCCGAGCTTCATGCGGTCGCTCGAGCGCATCCGTGTCAGGTCCCGGTCGCCGAGCTTGATGCTGCCCTGCCGCGCCTCGATCAGGCCGACCAGCGACTTGAGAAAAGTGGTTTTGCCGGCGCCATTGGCGCCGAGCAGCAGCACCGTCTCGCCTGATCGCACATCGAGATCGACACCCCACAGCACCTGCATGGTACCGTAGCCGGCATCGACGCCGACGGCTTGCAGCAGCGAAGCACCTTCAGGCGGCATGCTCGCCTCCCAAGAACACTTCGATCACCTGTGGCACCTTTACCGCGACCGCGAGCTTGCCTTCGAAAATCTCCTTGCCGGCGTTCATGACAATGACGCGGTCGGTAATGTGTTCGATGAAGCCCATCAGATGCTCGACCACGATGATCGCCATCCCGGCCTGCGCCAGCGCCTTGATGCGTTCGGCGATCCAGTCCAGTTCCGCCGGATTGAGCCCGGCAGCGAGTTCGTCCAGCAGCAGCAATCGCGGACGGGTGGCGAGCGCGCGGACCAGATCGAGCATCTTTTGCTGCGCATTGTTCAGATCGGCCGCCGGCCGGTCGGCAACGTCAGCCAGCCGATATTCGTCTAGCAACTCGGCCATATCGGGCGGAGCCACGGCCGCTCGCCCATAGGCTAGCGCGACTTCGATATTCTGGCGCACCGTCAACGACAGAAAAGGTTTAGGGACCTGGAAGGTACGGTTGATGCCGCGATGAACCAGTTTGTGCGACGCGACCCCGCCGATCGCCGTGCCATCCAGCACAACCCCGCCACCGTCAGGGGCATAAAGACCGGAGATCACATTGATCGCCGTGGTCTTGCCGGAGCCGTTGGGGCCGACCAATCCCAGGATTTCGCCGGAGGCGACATGAAAGCTCAAGCCGTCGAGCGCATGAAAACCGCCGAAGCGCTTGACCAGTTTCGAGACACTGAGAATGGGAGCGCTGTCAGGGGACATGCCAACCCCTGCGGGTTGCGAGCGAAACCAGGCCAGCGGGGAGAAACAGCACCAGCCCCATGATCAACAGCCCATAGATCAACTGGAAATATTGCGGCGTGGTGAATCCGATCAGATTGTAGATGCCGTACAGGATGATGACGCCGACAATCGGGCCACAGATCGTGGCGACGCCGCCGAATAGCGCGAACACGATCGCGAAGATCGAGAAATCGCCGCTGAACACATTGTCGGGATAGAACACCGACACGTACCAGGCGTAAACCCCGCCGGCGAGCCCCGCCACCAGCGCCGACGCCAGCCACGCGATCACCCGCATCCGCACCACGTCGACGCCGGCCATCGACGCGCTGACGGCATCTTCCCGCACTGCCTGCAATGCCAGGCCAAAGCGGGAGTTTTTCAGGAACACAACGGCACCCAGCGTCAACGCCAGCACGACAAGCGCGGCGGCATAGGCTTGCGTCGGATCGAACGTCCCGGTGAGCGAGACGCCGTAGGGCCCGCGGGTGATGCTCTCAAGCGCCGGATTGGCGACGAAATGAAGCACAGCGAGCGAGGCCGCGAGATTGGCGATGGCGAAATAGGCGCCGGATAGACGCAGCAACGGTGTCAGCAATAGCCCCAGCGCGACCCCGACCAGTCCGGCCACGAGCACCGCGGGCACTGCCGACGTCTGATAGTGCATCACCAGGATCGCAAAACCGTAAGCACCGGCGCCGAAGAAGCCGACATAGCCGAACGGCAGGTAACCGGTGAAGCCGTAGATGATGTTCACGCCCTGGGCGAGGATCAGAAAGATCACGAAATTGAACAGCAGCAGATGATTCTGGTAGACGCCCGGCAACACGGCAAAGATGACGAGCAGCGGCACGACAATGAACAGCATGTGTCTCAAAGCATTAGGCAACGCGCACCCGCCTTCCGAGCAGACCGCTCGGACGGAGCAGCAGGATGAAAATAAGGAGCACATAGGGCAACAGATCGGCCCACGAACTGAGATAGGTCTGCACCAGCATATAGCAGACGCCGTAGACCACGCCGCCAAGCGCGGTGCCCAAGGGATTGCCAAGCGATCCCAGCACCACGATGGCAAATGAGGTTACGGTCGCATCGGCGCCAAAGGCCGGCGTCACCGATCCGAACATGAAGGGCGCGAAGATGCCGGCGACGGCGGCGAGCCCCAGTCCGACGCCGAAGGCCGCGGCAGAGACGCGGTCGACATCGATGCCGGTCGCAAAGGCCTCATCGCGCCGCGACATCACGGCACGGGTCAGCGTGCCCAGGCGAGTGCGGTAGAGATAGACGTAGACCAGCGCGATGGCGATCAGGCTGGTGATGGCCGCGATCACCCATGACGCGGGAAATCCCTGGCCGAAAATCTGGATCGGTCCGCCGCTATCCGGCTTGCCGCCGAACAGCTTGACCTTGATGGTCGAGAACACGGTGCCGAGCGCACGGCTCTGGATGGAGCGCTCGCTGGTTCCAAAGAAAATCGTCGTGACCGCCTCGATCACCTGCGACAGCCCAAAGAACAGGATGATCGACAGCATTTCCGGATTAACCGATCCCTGCAGCCGCGGCACCAGCACCCAATAGAGCAACACGCCGACGAGAAGGAAGATCACGAATGCCAGCGGCACCGCAAACAGGGGATCAATGCCGGCCAGCGTCACGACGCCGAACGCCACGAACGCCCCGAGCATCAGAAAATCGCCATGCGCAAGGTTGACGATACGCATGACCCCGAACACGAGATTGAGACCGATACCGACCAGGCTGAAATAAAGACCAAACAGAACGCCGGCGACGAGCGCATAGATCATCGGCGCTTTACTCCCGGCATCCCTTTTCCGATCTGTGTTGGGCTCATGGACGCGGATAGACCGGCTTGCCGGTCGCGGTTTCGTGCGGATAGAGCGAAACAAACTTGATGTGGCCGTGATCATCGAGCGCGAGCTGGCCGAGCGGCGTCAACTCGCCGATCTGACCACCGGTCTCGTCGAGCGCGAAAGTCCCGTCGAGCGTCTTGAGTTCGCCGGACAGGCTGAACACAGCGCGGCGCAGTTCGAGCTGATCGAGGCTGTTCGCCACCGAAAGCGTCTTCTCGATCACGAGCCCGGTGGTATATCCGGCAACGGCATTGAAGCCGAACTCGATCTTGCCGTCGGGATATTTCTTGTTCCAGGCGGCTTTGTAATCCTTCATGTTCATGCCGAAATTGACCGGATATTCCAGCTCCGAGGGCGGCACGTAAGTGAAGACGTGCTCAAGGCCCTTCTCGCCGACGTTCTTTTCCAAAAGCTCGGTCTCGAGGCCGGCGTAAATGCAGAACAGCATGTTGAACTTGACGCCGACATCCGCGACATTGCGCAGGAATGCAATGTCGTTCGGCGCGTATCCGAAATGGATCACCGCGTCCGGCTGGGCATTGTTGATATTGTTGATGATGACGGTGTAGTTGGTGGTCTCGGTCGGAATACCCTGATCGTAGACGATTTCGATCGGCGCGCCGGAATCCTTGACGAATTTGCGGAAGGCGTTGGCCTGGGTGCCGGTGAACTCGTTGGTCGAGTAGAGAATGGCGATTTTCTTGATCCCCAGACCCGGCCCATCATGTGAAACAAAGTCCGCGACCGGCTTGGGCCAGACCGTCGAAACCGGGTCCGCCATCAGCGCGATGTAGGGATTGTCCTTCGAAAAAAAGCTGGCGCCGGTTCCGGTTTGATCGAACAGGAAAATCTTGCGGTCGCGCGCGATCGCCACCGCGGGCGCGGTCAATACCGAACCGGAATCCGCGACCAGGAGATCGACCTTGTCCTGGGTGATGAGCTGGTTGTAGAGCGTCGAAGCGGTCGCGGTGTTGCTCTGGTCGTCGTAGGCGACGAGCTTGATCGGGATTTTCTTG
>Ga0210400_10004521_pt1 | contig 12043 bp, 11 predicted proteins | sample IncBWH26MmetaG_FD_155456 | JGI IMG/M metagenome (GOLD analysis project Ga0210400, IMG submission 155456) | Forest soil microbial communities from Barre Woods Harvard Forest LTER site, Petersham, Massachusetts, United States - Inc-BW-H-26-M | ecosystem: Environmental > Terrestrial > Soil >...
AAGCGTAACTACCTGAACGCATACGGCATTTCCGGAGCTGAGGGCAGACCGGCCGTACCGTCAACCTTGCGACGGCATCCGCCCTTGACCCAAAGCTGCCCTACGGCGGGCCCGCTGATCAGTCCCCTCGAGACTCTGAACGAGGTCCCTACGATAAACGGCGGGAGTACGATGCCGAAGCCACGGTGCGGTTTTGCGCGCCGCGGCTGTATGAATCGGGCTTGATTAAGTCGAATCCGAAGAAGATCATCGCCGAAAAAACCGATTGGCGTTTCTTCAACGAGCTCAAGCGCGAGCTGAAGGCGCGAACGAAAGAGAGGGAGGTTACCAATGCCGACGATGCAAACCCGGCGCCGCTTTTTGACCACCGTCTCATTAGCCGGTACTGTCGGCGCTCTGCGCGCTCCGCCAGCATTTGCTGCGGAGGGACCCCTTGAAACGACGACCGTTCGCATTGCAAACCGGCATTCGCTTTGCAACGCCCCTCAGCATGTCGCCGAGGAGCTGCTGCGCGCGGAGGGTTTTACCGAGATCCGCTATATCGAGACCGCGGCGGCTGCCACTGCCGGGACGATCGCGGGGGGTAAGGTCGATTTCAGCATGGCGCATGCGTCCTATTGGGTCCCCGCAATCGATGCCGGAGAACCGGTCGTCCTGCTTGCCGGCGTTCACGTCGGCTGTTTCGAACTGTTCGCGAGGGACGGCATCCAAGGCGTCGCCGACCTCAAAGGCAAGAGCGTCGGCGTCGAAGCCTTGGGCACGAGCACACACGTGTTCTTGGCCGCCACGGCGGCCCATGTTGGGCTCGACCCCGCCAACGATATTCGGTGGATCACTACCGGCCCGAAGGTCAAGCCGCTCGAGCTGTTCGCGGACGGCAAGATCGACGCATTTCTCGGCGCTCCACCCGAGCCGCAGGAGCTGCGTGCCCGGAACATCGGCCACGTGATCTTCAACAGCTCGCTCGACCGCCCATGGTCGCAATATTTCTGCTGCATGCTGGGGGGCAACAGAGAATTCGTGCGGCAGCACCCGGTGGCGACCAAACGCGTGTTGCGCGCCATCCTCAAGGCCACCGACCTCTGTGCCAGCGAGCCGGCTGGCATGGCCCACAATATGGTCGAACGCGGCTTCAGTGACCGCTACGACTATGCCCTACAGGCGCTGAGGGAGGTCCCTTACGACAGATGGCGCGAATACGACGCCGAGGACACGGTCCGGTTCTATTCCCTTCGGCTCCACGAAATCGGCATGATCAAGTTAAGCCCCCAGAAGATCATCGCCGACGGGACCGATTGGCGCTTCCTGAACCAGCTCAAGCGCGAGCTGAAGGCGTGAGCGCTGAATGAGGGGAGGCTACAGTGCCGATGATGCAAACCCGACGGCGGTTTCTGAGCACGGTCTCACTGGCTAGCGCCGCGGGCCTGGTTCGCGCCCCACTATCGTTGGCCGCTAAGGGCGCTCTCGAAACGACCACCGTCCGCCTCGCGAAGAATCCTGGCATCTGCATTGCCCCGCAATACGTCGCTGAGGAGCTGTTGCGCGCGGAGGGTTTCACCGATATCCGCTATGTGGACGGGCCGCCTGGCGCAACTGAGCCGGTCGCGCACGGCAAGGTCGATTTCGATACGAATTATGCGTCGAACTACGTCAGGGCCATCGATGCTGGCGAGCCGATCACGCTGTTGGCTGGTGAGATGGTCGGCTGTTTCGAATTGTTCGGAAACGAAGGCACCCACAGCATCACCGACCTCAAAGGAAAGAGCGTCGGGATCCAGGCCTTGGGGACGAACTACCACGCGCTGCTGACCCTGATGGCCGCCCAAGTCGGCCTCGACCCCATCAAGGACATCCACTGGGTCACCGACCCGACGGTCAAGCCGATCGAGCGTTTCGTCGAGGGCAAGATCGACGCCTTCCTCGGCTTTCCGCCGGAGCCGCAAGATCTGCGCGCCCGGCATATCGGCCACGTGATCGTCAACACGGCTGTGGACCGCCCGTGGTCGCAATATTTTTGCTGCATGCTGGCCGGCAACCGCGAATTCGTCCGGAACTACCCGGTTGCGACCAAGCGCGCGGTGCGCGCCATCCTCAAGGCGACGGACCTCTGCGCCACCGATCCGGCTAGCGCCGCGCAACGGCTCGTCGAGGGCGGTTTCACACCTCGCTACGACTACGCCCTCCAGACGCTGAGCGAGAACGCTTATGACAAATGGCGGGAATACGACGCCGAGGACACGATCCGGTTCTATGCCCTGCGCCTGCACGAAGCGAGCTTCATCAAGTCGAGCCCGCAGAAGATCATCGCCGACGGCACGAATTGGCGCTTCCTCAACGAGCTCAGGCGCGAGCTGAAAGCGTGAGCGAAGGAACGGGAGGACTCCAATGCCAATGAGGCAGACTCGACGCCGCTTTCTGACTACCCTATCAGGGGCCGGCGCCGTGGGCCTGTTCCACGCGCCGCGAGTGCTTGCGGCAGAAGGGCCTCTCGAAACGACTTCCGTGCGCTTGTTCAAGAGCTCCCTCATCTGCTCTGCCGCGCCGCAATATGCCGCCGAGGAGCTGCTGCGCGCCGAGGGCTTCAAGGAAATCGCCTATATCGAAGCCACGCGAAGGGAGCTGCCGCAGGTGTTCGCCGATGGCAGGGTCGATTTCACGGTCACCTTCGCGGTCAACCACATCCAGGCGATCGATCACGGGGCGCCGATCACGATCCTTGCCGGTGTGCATGCCGGCTGCTACGAGCTGTTCGCCCGCGAAGGCCTCGGCAGCATCACTGAACTGAAGGGAAAGCAGGTCGGACTGCAGGCAGGCTCGCCCGCGCTGCTGAAGTTGATGGCAGCCCAGGTGGGGCTCGACCCCGAAAAAGACTTTCAGTGGGTTATTGATCCCAAAGTCAAGCCGCTCGACCTGTTCGCGGAGGGCAAGATCGATGCCTTCCTCGGGTTCCCGCCCGAGCCCCAGGAACTGCGCGCCCGTCATGCCGGTCACGTCATTCTTGACACGACGGTGGATCGGCCGTGGTCCCAATATTTCTGCTGCATGCTCGGCGGCAACCGGGAATACGTGCAAAAGCACCCGATCGCGACGAGGCGAGTCACGCGCGCCATCCTCAAGGCCACCGACCTCTGCGCCCACGAGCCGGCGCGAGTCGCACAACACATTGTGCATCGGGGCCTCACCGGACAATACGATTACCAACGTCAGGCCCTGAACGAACTGCCTTACTACAAATGGCGCGACTACGACGCCGAGGACACAATCCGATTTTATTCACTGCGCCTTTACGAAGCGGGTTTGATCAAGTTGAGCCCGAATAACATTCTCGCCGAACACACCGATTGGCGCTTCTTCGACGAGCTCAAACGCGAGCTGAAGGCGTGATACGGAGGGATGGGAGGTTTCGATGCCGATGAAACAATCCCGGCGGCGGTTTCTGACCACCTTGTCGATCGCCGGCGCTGCCGGTCTGGTCCGCATGCCGCCGGCGTGGGCCGCCGAGGGCGCGCTCGAAACGACCACCATACGCATTTTTGGCAATCGCCCGGCGCTTTGCGTTGCCCCTCAATATGTCGCCGAGGAGCTGTTGCACGGCGAAGGCTTCACCGACGTCCGCTATGTCGGTCTGACGGCGACAACCGGCGCTCCCGCGGCCGAAGCGGTCGGGTCCGGAGACGCCGATTTCACCGTCAGCTTTGCGGCGCCGCTCGCCATCGCGATCGATCACGGTGCGGCCCTTACCCTACTGTCGGGGGTGCATATCGGCTGCTTCGAATTGTTCGGCAACGAAGGCGTGCGCGGTATCGCCGATCTGAAGGGCAAGAGTGTCGGTGTGCAGGGCTTGGGCTCGAGCCAGCACGTGTATGCGGCGGCGATGGCGGCCTATGTCGGGCTTGACCCGACCAGCGATATCTACTGGGTGATCAACCCCTCGGTCAAGCCGACGGAGCTTTACGAAAAGGGCCAGATCGACCGCCGGAGCCCCAGGAACTCCGAGCCGCAGGAGCTGCGGGCCCGGCATATCGGTCATGTCGTGGTCAGCAGCGCCGTCGACCGGCCCTGGTCGCAGTATTTCTGCTGCATGCTCGCCGGCAACCGCGAATTCGTCCGCCAACATCCGGTGGCGACCAAGCGAGTGCTGCGCGCCATACTGAAGGCCGCCGATCTCTGCGTTACCGATCCGCAGCGCGTCGCGCGGCAACTCGTCGATCGCGACTTCACCCCGCGCTACGATTACGCCTACCAGGCGCTCAGCGAGCTGCCCTACGACAAATGGCGCGAATACGAGCCCGAGGACACTCTGCGCTTTTACGCGCTGCGCCTGCATGAAGCCGGCATGGTCAAGTCGAGCCCCCAGAAGATCATCGCCGAGGGCACCGATTGGCGCTTTTTGAACGAGCTCAAACGCGAGCTGAAGGCGTAATGCTACAGGGAGAGGAGGCTCGCAATGGCAACGATACTGAGCCGACGCCGCTTCCTTGGCAGCACGGCGCTGGCAGGCATCGCTTCCATGCTGCCGGCACTCGGTGCGCCGGCAGCCGAGCCGAGCCTGGAGACGACCACCATCAAACTCCCGAGAGCCCCCGCAATCTGCACTATGCCGCAGATGATCCCCCAGCAGTTATTGCAGGCTGAGGGCTTCACCGATATCCGTTTTATCGATGAGACCGGCAACGTCACCGAACAGCTGGCGCGCGGCGACGTGGATCTGATGGTGAACTATGCGTCGAACTTCATCCTCGGCCTCGATAAGGGAGAAGCGTCCACGCTGCTGGCCGGCGTGCATGTCGGCTGCTTCGTGTTGTTCGGCCACAAAGACGTCCACGGCATCGCTGGTCTCAAGGGGAAGACCGTCGGCGTGCCGGGGTTCGGGACGGGCCCGGATCTGTTGCTGTCCCTGATGGCCGCCGAGGTCGGGCTCGATCCCAAAAAGGACCTGCGCTGGATCGCCGATCCTGCGGAGAAGCCGAAAGATCTGTTCATTGATAGGAAGATCGACGCGTTCCTCGGCTTCCCGCCGGAGCCCCAGGAACTGCGCGCGAAGCAGATCGGTCGCGTCATCTTCGATACGGCGGTGGACCGGCCATGGTCGCAATATTTCTGCTGCATGCTCGCGGGCAATCGCGAGTTCGTTCGGCGGCATCCGGTCGCGACCAAGCGGGCGATACGAGCGATATTGAAGGCGGCGGATCTTTGCGCGAGCGAGCCGGCGCGCGCCGCGCGGCTGCTCGTCGATGGCGGCTTCACGCCGCGGTACGACTATGCGCTGCAGACGCTAAAGGACGTTCCGTACGATAGATGGCGGGAGTACGACCCAGAGGACACGATCCGGTTCTACACGCTGCGCATGCGCGACTCCGGGTTCATCAAGTCGACCCCGCAAAAGATCATCGCCGAGAGCACCGACTGGCGCTTCCTCGACGAGCTCAAACGCGAGCTGAAGGCGTGAGCCGTAAAAAGCAGGGAGGATTGGAATGACGATGATGCAGACCCGGCGCCGCTTCCTGACGACCCTCTCGTTGGCCGGCGCCGCCGGCTTCCTCGGCGCACCGGCGGTGCACGGGGCCGAGGGAGCCCTCGAGACGACGGCCATCCGTCTCTACAGGATCACTAATGTTTGCGTTGCGCCGCAATTCGTCGCGGCAGAACTGCTGCGGGCCGAGGGCTTCACCGAGATCCGCTATATCGATACGCCCGCCGGCGAGTTGAGCGAGGCGATCGGCCGCGGCGAAATCGACGTCGGTTTCGATTACGCGGCATCTCTTGTCTCCGCGATAGATGGCGGCCACCCGATCACCGTGCTCGCTGGAATGATGGTCGGTTGCGTTGAGGTATTTGCGAACGACCGCGTCCACAACCTCACCAATTTGAAGGGCCGAAGCGTCGGTGTGCCTGCCGTCGGAGCGACGCCGCACAAGCTGCTGGCTTTGATGGCAGCCCATGTGGGGCTCGATCCCCGCCGCGACATTCGCTGGGTCGCCACCGGATCCGGCGATCTTCTCAAGTTGTTCGAAGAGGGCAACATCGACGTGTTTCTGGGTCAGCCGCCGGAATCTCAGGATCTACGTGCCCGTCGGATCGGCCATGTGATCGTTAATACAGCGCAGGATCGCCCGTGGTCGCAGTATTTTTGCTGCCTGCTCGGTGCTAACAGCGACTACGTGCGCAGATATCCGGTTGCGACGAGGCGTGCACTGCGCGCCATTCTGAAGGCGGCCGATTTCTGTGCGGCCGATCGCGAAGGCGCGGCCCGGCGCATCGTCGCGGGGGGCTTCGCCGATCGTTATGAATATGCCCTGCAGACGCTGAGCGAAAACAGCTACGACAAATGGCGCGAGTACGATCCGGAGGACACGCTGCGGTTTTACACGCTGCGCCTGCATGAAGTGGGCTTTATCAAATTGAGCCCGCAGAAGATCATCGCCGAACACACCGATTGGCGTTTCCTGGACGAGCTCAAGCGCGAGCTGAAGGCGTGAACACCAACAGGGAGGGGGCTCTCTATGCCGATCACGCAGACCCGACGCGGCCGCGCCCGGCAAATCGGCCATGTGATCGTCAACACGGCGGTCGACCGTCCGTGGTCGCAGTACTTCTGCTGCATGCTGGCGGGCAACCCGGAGTTCGTTCGCAAACATCCGGTCGCGACGAAACGCGTCCTGCGCGCCATCTTGAAAGCCGCCGATCTTTGCGCCGCCGACCCGGCCGGCGCTGCGCGCCAAATGGTCGATGGCCGGTTTACCCCTCGTTACGATTATGCTCTACAGACGTTGCGCGAGTTGCCTTACGACAAATGGCGCGAATACGACCCGGAGGATACGATCCGATTCTATGCTCTGCGTCTGCACGAAGCAGGGTTCATCAATTCGAGCCCGCAGAAGATCATTGCCGACAGCGCCGATTGGCGCTTCCTCGACGAGCTCAAGCGCGAGCTGAAGGCGTGAGCAGGCGCGCAGCCCTCCTTCTCGCATTGGCGCTGATGATGTTCCCAGCGCTGATGCAGGGACACGAGGCCGGTGGGGACACGCGGCTGCCGGTGATCGGGCCGGCGCCCCCTTTTACCTTGACCTCGCAAGACAACCGGCCAGTGTCGCTTGCGGATTTTCACGGCAAGGTCGTGGCGGTGAGCTTTATATATACCGGCTGCCCGGACATCTGCCCGCTGCTGACGCAGAAAATGGTCGACGTTCAGGACGCGCTGGGGGAGAAGTTTGGCGCCAAGATCGCCTTTATTTCTATTTCCTTCGACCCGGAGCGCGACACGCCCGAGGTGTTGAAGGACTATGCCCAATTCTGGGGCGCCAAGCCCGAGGGGTGGAGCTTTCTGACCGGCTCGCTGGAGGCGGTCCGTGACGTGACCCGCCGCTATGGGGTATTCTTTGCGAAGAAGGAGGATGGCTCGGTCGAGCATTCACAGCTCACTACGCTCATCGATGCCGATGGGCGGATGCGCGTGCAGTATCTCGGCGCGCGCTTCGATCCCGACGAGTTTCGGCGGGACCTGATGAGCCTCGTGGATAAGGAATGATCCGGCTCAACAATCTTCTCGTCGGCCCCGTCGCGCAACTGCCGTGGCGCGTCCAGACAAAGCTGCTGGCGGCGTTTCTCGCGATCGTCGCACTGCTGATCGCGCTCGGCGCCATCGGGCTCTATGAGTTGAGCGCGGTCAACCAGCGCACCGAGGAGCTGATCAAGAGCGAACGCAAGATCGCCGCCTATCGGCAGGTTCAGCACGATACGACCAGCCAGCTCTACAGCATATCTTCGGCGCTGCTCGTCTCCGACGAGCGGACATTGGACAGTGCGCTGCGCCAATTGAACCAATTCGGCTACGACCTCGAGCGGCTGCAATTCGTCGCCAAGGACGAGATCAAGCTGCTCGGCAAGGTCCGAGAGGAATACGACCGGTTCATCGCCGTCGTGACGCGGGTCGTCGAGCTGATCCGCAGCGGACAGATCGCCGAGGCGCGCGAAGCGCAGTTGAAGGAGGCGCGGCCGTTGGCAAACCGGCTCGAGCGCCTGACCAACGAGCTGGTCAACAAGGCCGAAGCGGATGTCGTGGCTGGCATCGAGGCGAGCGGCGAGGCCTACCACACCTCGCAGAGGATCGTCATCGTTTTCGTGCTCTGGGCTATTGCTCTGGCGCTGGTCCTCGGGCGCACGATCTCGCTGTCACTGATCGGGCCGATCCGCGAGATTGACGCGAGGCTCAGCGAGATCGCTTCCGGCGACTTCACCCGGCGCGTCGCCGTCGGCAATCGCGACGAGTTCGGCGCGCTGGCGGCCAACGTCAACCGGACGTCCGAGCAGCTGGGAGACCTCTATCAGCAGCTCGAAATGGCGAGCGAACACAAATCGGCCTTTCTCGCCAGCATGAGCCACGAACTGCGGACCCCGCTCAACGCGATCATCGGCTACAGCGAGATGCTCTACGAGACCGCGCAGGACGAGGGGCAAGACGAATTTCTCCCTGATCTCGCCAAGATCCGCGACGCCGGCCGGCACCTCCTCGGGCTGATCAACGACATTCTCGATTTGTCGAAGATCGAGGCCGGCAAGATGGAGGTCTATCTCGAAGAGGTCGCTCTCGGCCCGTTGGTCGAGGAGGTGCGTTCGATCATCGAGCCGCTGGCGGCCGTCAATGCGAACCATCTCGAAATTGCCTGCCCGGCTTCGCTCGGCACACTTTACACCGACCGAACCAAGCTCAAGCAGAGCCTCCTCAATCTGTTGAGCAACGCCGGCAAGTTCACCCACGAGGGGAAGGTCAGGCTCGAAGTCCGACCCGGCAACGGCGAAATCTCGTTTATTGTCGGCGATACCGGCATCGGCATGACCGAAGAGCAGCAGGGCCGGCTTTTCCAAGCCTTCAGCCAGGCCGACGTGTCGACGACGAGGCGCTACGGCGGCACCGGGCTCGGTCTCGCGATCACCAAGCATTTCTGCGAGATGCTCGGCGGCGGAATTACTGTCGAGAGCGTCCCCGAGCGCGGCTCGACCTTTACGATCACATTGCCCGATCGCAGGCGCGCCGCCGCCGCAACCGTCACGACCCCCGAGGGCGCCGAGCATGCGTCCCTGGTCATGGTGGTCGATGACGATCCCAACGCCCGAGACCTCCTTGCCGCGACAGTGCGGCGGGAAGGCTACCGCGTGATCGTTCGAACGGACGGCGAAAGCGCGCTCGTGCTGGCGCGCGAGTGGCATCCTGACGTCGTCACGCTCGACGTGCTGATGCCGCGAATGGACGGCTGGGCGGTGTTGACCGCCTTCAAGTCCGATCCCGAGCTCGCCGATATCCCGATCATCATCGTCACCGTGCTCGAGGATCGCGGCATCGCGGTCTCGCTGGGCGCCGCCGAGTTCCTGACCAAGCCGGTCGACCGCGCGCGCCTCGCGGCGACGCTCCGGCAGCATGTCTATGGCAGCGGCGTCGTGCTCGTCGTCGATGACGAGCCCGAAAGCCGCGGCCTCGCCCGGCGGCACCTGGACAAGCTCGGGTGGGATGTCGCCGAGGCCGGGGGCGGCGCCGATGCCCTATCATGGCTGTCGCAGAACCCTCGCCCGGCGATGATCCTGCTCGATATGGTGATGCCGGGCATGAACGGCTTCGCCTTTCTGGAAGAGATCGGGCAACACCAGGAGTGGTGCGAGATCCCGATCGTGATCCTGACGGCAATGCCGCTGGACGCCGCCGAGCGCGAATTGTTGGCCGGGCGCGCGCGCGATGTCATCGCCAAGGGCGCCGATGATCTCGCCCAAGTGCTGCGGCGGATATTGGTGCGGCTGCCCAAAACGTCGGAATTGGCCCCCACCGCCTGAGGAGGGGATAGATGACGAAGATCCTGATCGTCGAGGACAACGAGATGAACCGGGACATGCTGTCGCGCCGGCTCGCCCGCCGCGGCTACGAGGTCGTGATGGCGGTCGACGGTGAGGAGGGAATTGCGGCGGCGAAAGCCAAGAACCCCGATCTCATCCTGATGGATATGAGCCTGCCGGTGATCGACGGGTGGGAGGCGACCCGCCGGCTCAAAGCCGAGCCTTTGACCCGGGCGATTCCGGTCATCGGCCTCACGGCCCATGCGATGGCGGGAGATCGGGAAAAGGTCATCGAGGCCGGTTGCGACGACTACGACACAAAACCGGTCGAGCTGCCCCGGTTGCTGCAAAAGATCGAGGCGCTGCTGCACATCGACAATACGCCGTGAGCGGGAGGCTCGAACGCGCCGTCGTCGCGTTTCGGCGGCAAGAATTCGGCTCTTCGGTCGCCGCAATCATCGGCTTCCTCGATATTCTGAGCGAGGATGCCCGCAAGCAGGGTCATGCACGTGTCGTTGCGGATCTCGAGCGGATGCGGACCGCCGGCGAGCAGCTTTCCGGATTGATCGCGCAAGCTTCAGATGCGTCGCCGCGTGGCGCGGATGAGACCGCCCGGCTTCGCCACGCGTTGCGCACGCCGCTCAACGCAATCAAAGGTTATGGCGAACTGCTCGTCGAAGAGATCCGTGAGAGCGGACCGGCCGCCCCGCTGACCGATCTCGCTAAGGTCCTCGACCTCGCCGATCGCCTGCTCGGGGAAATCGACCGCATCGTCGAAACCTCCGCCGCGCCGCTGATCGACATCATTGGCAACGTATTGCGGACGATAAGGCCTCTCGAAGAGGCGGATACTCCCGATCCATTGGCCGTATCGAGCCATATCCTTGTCGTCGACGACAATGCGTCGAACCGTGATCTGCTGTCGCGCCGTCTGGCGCGCGAAGGATATCGGGTGAACCGCCGCCGAGAGCGGGAAGCGGCGCTCACGCTGACCGTTGCCGAGGGCTTCGATCTGGTGCTGCTCGATCTGATGATGCCGGGGCTGAGCGGCTTCGAAGTGCTCTGCCGGCTTAAAGCCGACGTGCGCACCAGCCATCTTCCTGTAGTGATGATCTCGGCACTCGACGAGCTGGACAGCGCGGTGCGCTGCATCGCCGCGGGAGCGGAAGACTATCTGCCGAAGCCTTTCAATCCAGTCGTGCTCCGCGCGCGCATCGGCGCCTCTCTTGAAAAAAAGCGGCTGCTCGACGAGTTGCGCGCCGAAAAGGAGCGATCTGAGGCATTGCTCCTCAACATCCTGCCGCGCTCGGTTGTCGAGCGCATGAGGCGGGGCGAGATGGTAATCGCCGACCGGATTCCCGAAGCCACGATTCTCTTTGCCGATCTCGTCGATTTCACTTCGGTTTCAGCAGGCCTCGCGCCCGAGCAAACCGTGAAGCTTCTCGGTGAACTGTTCTCCGAGTTCGACGATCTCGCAATGCGCCACGGGCTCGAAACCATCAAGACGATCGGCGACGGCTATATGGTAACCGGCGGGATCCTCGATGAGCGGCCGGAGAGTGCCATTGCGGTTGCGGAAATGGCGCTGTCGATGCTCGACGCCGTTAAGGTCGCCAGTCGCACCATCGATGAGGAGCTGCAACTACGCATTGGGATCCACACCGGAGGGCCAGTAATAGCCGGTGTGCTCGGCACCCACAAAATTGCATACGATGTCTGGGGCGACGCCGTGAATACTGCCAAGCGGATGGAAACCTATGGTTTGCCCGGCAGCGTCCACGTTTCCGCATTTCCTGGCAATAGGCGCGGCAATGCGTTTCGGTTCGAGTCCCGCGAGTCGCTTCACGTCAAAGGCAAAGGGCCGATGGAGACCTATTTCCTTTATCGAGAATAGGGCCACGCACACCCTATTCAGCCTCCTACCGTGCTCCGGCAACGGTCAGATACGGGGTCGACCAGCTGGGAGCTACGACATCCTGGACAGTCCAAGTGCAGAGGCACAGGTCGGTTTTAGTAGCAAGCTCTGAGGTCCGCTTCTGGCACCAAGCGTAACTGCCTGGGTGTACACGGCATTTCCGGAGCTGAAGGCAGACCGGCCGTCCCATCAAGCTGGCGACGACAGCCGCCCCTGACCCATCTGAAACATTGGCCGGTTGCTCTGTCACACGTATCGAGCTCCATTCACACGGCTCGCTAAACCGCCGCGTAGGTTGGCAGCCAT
>Ga0210400_10004522_pt1 | contig 12042 bp, 7 predicted proteins | sample IncBWH26MmetaG_FD_155456 | JGI IMG/M metagenome (GOLD analysis project Ga0210400, IMG submission 155456) | Forest soil microbial communities from Barre Woods Harvard Forest LTER site, Petersham, Massachusetts, United States - Inc-BW-H-26-M | ecosystem: Environmental > Terrestrial > Soil >...
CTCCATGCTCAATCTCAATAATGAGGTCTTTGGCTTCTACCAGGGCAGCGAACAATTCCCGATCCAGAGAGAGTATTACAACCGGACTATCTCGGTTGGATTACGTTGGACGCCATCAAGAGAGAAATAGATCGAGCAAGAACTCTTTCAAGGCCCGCCGGATCCGGCGGGCCTATTTTTATCCACCCGAGACCAAAACCCGGAAACCCAAACGAACGATAATTTTGATATACATGAGACTTATGAAACCGACTCTCTTCCTTCTGCTGCTGGCCACCAGCCTCCCCGGTTTTGGCCAGACTCAAGCCGCGAATTCACCTTCCGATGCCGCCGCCTCCGAACAAACTGTGATCGCCGCCGGAGACATCGTCGATTGCAAAGACCTCTCCGGCTCCGAGGCAACCGCCAAATTGCTGGATGCTCTGCCGGGCACAATCCTGCCCATTGGCGACCTGGCCTATCCCGATGGAAGCGACAGGAACTTCAGCGAGTGCTACGCCAAAACCTGGGGCCGCCATAAGGCCCGCACCCGCCCGGTTGTGGGAAATCACGAATATCACACACCCGGAGCGTTCGGCTATTTCAACTACTTTGGCGAAGCTGCCGGAGAACCGGGACGCGGTTACTACAGCTTTGATCTGGGCCCATGGCACATCATTGCTCTCAATAGCCAATGCTCTGACGTGGGCGGCTGCCAGAAGGGATCGGCGCAAGAACAATGGCTGCGCAGCGATCTCCAGAAGAATTCTTCCAAGTGCATTCTGGCCTACTGGCACAGCCCGCTCTTCAGCTCAGGAGGCGAGCACGGCAACGATCCCACGATGAAGCCTTTTTGGGACGATCTCTATGGGGCCGGAGCGGACATCGTTCTGAACGGGCACGATCACGACTACGAACGCTTTGCGCCCCAGACTCCCAAAGGTGTTGCTGACCCCAAGAAGGGGATACGGGAATTCGTGGTAGGAACCGGCGGCAAAAACCAGCGCCGATTCAACAAAGCCCTGCCTACGACTGAGATCCGGAGCGATAAAACATTTGGAGTGCTCAAGCTCAGCCTCCATTCTGGGAGTTACGATTGGAAATTTATTCCGGTTCCGGGCGGACAGTTCACGGATTCGGGGAATGGCACGTGCCATTCGACTACCCCGCTGGGCGACCATTAATATCGGCATGGGCCCAAGGGGCCAGAGTCTTACCACTGATTTCCACTGAGGCCACTGATCGAAATGCCAGTTTTACCGCTGATTTGCGCTGATGGCCGGTGATAGAAGCGAACCAATGCAGAGCGAAAATCATTTAGCTGCGAATTCACGCGAATCAAGACGAATGGGATACTCGTGGCGGATTCAATTCGCCGATCAGTCCGGGCGATTGAAGCCGCCGTCTTCGTGCCTGAGTGCGCAACGATAATCGGCGAATCCTGGGATGGGGCTTTTGGCGGTGAGTGCCTCGTAGAGATCAATCCGGCCGTAGCCCATCTGTGGAACCTGAACGGTGTGGGTCAAGGCCTTCATTACGCTACACGGGGGATTGCCGGGAGATTGCTGGATAACCAGGGCCGAGGCGCCGGCCACGATGGGAGCGCTGAAGCTCGTGCCCCATCCGGCGGCGTAGAGATTGCCCGGATAAGTCGTAATTACACCTTCACCGGGAGCGGCGAAGATCACATCGGGCGATCCGAAGTTGGAAAATGCGCTTCTTTGGTCGGCGTTGCTGGTCGAACCGATCCCTATGACTCCCTCTGTGGCGGCAGGAAATACCGCCACTTGCTTGCCGTCGTTTCCGGCCGCCGCGATCACGATCACGCCATGATCGACCGCGTAATCAATCGCTCCATTTAACCCGGGCGAAGGCTCGGCCATCTCAAAGCTCATGCTGATGATGTTCGAGCCGTGATCCACAGCGTAGTAAATGGCACGCAGAATATTGTAGGTGTCCGAGGTACCATCGGCGTTAAATGCCTTCAATGGCATAATTTTGGCGCCGGGAGCAATCAAATGCACCAGGCCCGCAGTCATGGTGCCGTGTCCAAAGGCTTCCGGCGAGCCATCCAGAATGCTTTCAGTGGATTGAGTAAGGATCGCCAGCGTTGAATTGCTAAGCTGGGCCACGCGGTTGCTATCCAAAATACTTTCTGTTGATTGACTCAGCGATGCGGCAACGCTGGGCTTGAGATCGGCCAGTTCAGAGGCGCCGGCCTTATTGCGAGTGAAATCGTAGCCCGGCACCAATGCGCTCACCAGGGCGCGATGGTTCGGATCCACGCCGGTATCAATCACCGCCACCGTTCCAGTTCCGGTAAAACCAGTATCCTGAAGGGCATCTCCCCAGCGGATTATTCTAGTGGCAGGCTGCATCACATAGTTGCTGGGCACGGTAACGCCGTTGAAGGTGACCAGGGTGCGGCCCGGCAAGGAATCAAGAATCGATTCGGTGGATTGCGCAAGCGCCGGCGAAGTGGTGCCTGAGAGCTCCGGCATTTCAATGACCTGGTTAGGTTCAAAGGCCATGGTTTCCGGATCAGAACTTAACTCGGCCCGCAATGACGCAGGGTCCTTGGAGGGAGGAGCTGTCACCAGGTAAACAGCATAGCCGTACTTAGGATTCTGCCAAGCTGTCGCCTTATAGCTCAGCCCGTGGCGGCGATTCAACGAATCAACCGACGAAGGACTTGTGGTCAAAATGTATTCAGAGTGACCGCTGGACGCCTTTGTTTGGGCCGTGGCAGGCAGATTCAACAGGATGGCGAATACCAGAATAAAGAGACCGCTTGTCCTCATTGCCCGATTCCTCTTGTTCTTGCCATCCACGGTAACACGCATTCCTTGCTTCGGAAAGAGCTCTCGCTATCGCTAACTCTCAGGATTCGTGCCCTCCCAATGTCGCATTCATTCGTGCGCAACTTGCACGCAACATCGGCAAATGGAAAATTGGCAGGGGGAGTATATCCCTGAATCCAAGAAATGAAAGCAATATCTAGGTTACGAGGGTCATTTCAGATCATTTTAATTTGCAATTGCATAATGTTAGGTATAGATACCATTTTATTTTATTTTTATATGGCCAACCGCGAGATCTTGTTTAGTCGTGCCTAGCATTCGCTACCGGGTGCCCGCGCAGCCTCCATCGTCGCCGCCGTTCCCATCGCCAGAGCTCAACGCCTGGACGAGATCGATGCGACCGTGGCCCATGTCCGGTATCTTTACGGCCTTCCAAAGCGCTTTGATCATGTCCTCAAGCTTGATACCGGGATCCTGCTGCAACAGCAACGTAGCTGCCCCGGCGACCATAGGAGCGCTGAAAGAGGTGCCCCATCCCGCAGCGTAGTGATTGCCGGGATACGTGGTAATTACTCCTTCACCGGGGGCGGCAAACATGACATTCGTGCAGTTGGCGACAGGATTGAAGTTGGAGAATGTGCTTCTCGCATCCGCATTGCTGGTAGCTCCCGTGCCGAAGACATCAGGAAAACTGGCGGGAAATACGGCGGTGGAAAAATTGTCATTACCGGCGGCGGCCACCAGAAAAATACCTTTGGCCTGGGCATAAGAAACAGCATCCTGTAGTGCAGGCGAGGATTGCTGGATTTCGAAGCTCATACTGATAACATTGGCTCCGTGGTCGGCAGCGTAATAAATGGCCCGCACGATGCCATTCAGGTCAGAAGTGCCATCGCCCCGGAAGGCCTTCAAGGGCAAGATCTTTGCCGTGGGAGCCACCAGATGCACCAAACCGGCAGTCATGGTGCCGTGCCCAAATTCGCGTGGCAGGTGGCCATCCAAGATACTCTCGGTGGATTGACTCAGGATTGCCAATGTAGAACTGTTGAGCTGGTCTACCTTATTGCTATCCAGGATACTTTCGGTGGATTGGCTCAACGACGCCGCAATGCTGGGACTCACATCAGCCAGCTCCGAAGCGCCGGACTGGTTGCGGGTGAAATCGAAACCCGGAAGCAGCACGCCGGACAACGCCGGGTGCCTGGGATCAACGCCTGTATCAATCACAGCGACCGTCCCCGAACCGGTCAAGCTGGTTGCGGAACGGGCGTCCGCCAAACGGACAATGGTAGTCGCCGGCTGTTGCAGATAGTTGCTGGGCACGGAGGCCCCAAAAAAATTCACCAACGTGCGGCTGGGCAATCCGTCAAGAATAGATTCGGTGGATTGGGCAAGATTGGCTGCCGTTGTTCCGGAGAGCTCAGTCACCCCGGTTGCCACATTCGGTTCAAAGCCCCGGACACGCGAATCAGAAATTACAGAAGATGGACTGGTGGAGGAAGCAGCGGTTACCAGGTACACGCCATAATTGAGGCTGGAATCGCTCCAGGCAGTACTTACATAAGCGAGCCCGTGACTCTTACAGACAGATTGAACCGCGCCGGGGTCTGTGGTCAGCAGGTACTGAGTCTGGGCCGCAAGAGGCAAACTAAGCAGCAAGGCGAAAATGAAAAAATAGGGGGTTCTCATCTTTCAATTTCCTCTTCTTCATGCAAGATTGCGACGAAGCAGCAGCCGGGAAGGCCAACTGCAAGAATTACTCAAGGAAGGAGACTTACTCGCCTCCCCGCTCATTCAGCACTACTTCAAGCTCCTGCCCTTTGGCTTCAAGCGGCACACGCAAATTGAGATTTGCTTGCGGGGTATACTCCAACTGAAACTCTCCAAAAGAATTGCTGAGTGACCGGGTCAGCTCGCGGTTACCGGAACAGAGAATAACCGGCACATGGGCCATCAACTCCTCCGGAATCCTGCGGTTAGCAATTTGTCCGACCATCACCATGCTGGATGCTCCACGCTCATGCTCAAAGCGCAGGTCAACCGAGTAATCCCCCGCCTGGAAAAGCACGTGCCGGCTGATTTGATGCCCGGCGCGTATACCCACAGGCTGAGGATCATTGGAGCTGTCGAAGACAGAACTGCCCAACATCCGTTTGAATAGAGAAACTTGTGGCTGCCGGTTCAGGGCAAACATCGCCTTGACCGATCGCTCCACGGCTTCAGGGACGTTGTAAGCATCTTCAGCCTTGCAAACCGTCGCGAAGCGCTCTAATAATTCCTTTATATTCCTGCAATTGGAGCAACCAGACTGGAGATGGGCCATCATCTCCCTACGCTGTTCAGGCGGCGACTGGTTTCGGACAAAATCAGCCCATTCGGCACGATCGAAATGGCGCACGATTCGAGTCATAGGAAAGGTCAGATTTAGACGGGGGATGCAGCTTCCGGGTCCACATCCCCCTGTTCTAGCAGTCGACGGATGAGCCTGCTGTGGTAGTAGAGTCATCCCAAAAGCCAAAAAATATAGGTCTGACCGGAAAAATTACGAAAATTTTCCGACCAAGGCAAAAGCCGCCCAAAAATAGGGGTGAGGGTGTTTCTCCCTCACCTTAAGCATGGCACTGCGCAGGGCGGCCGCTTTGTTGGGTCCGGCTTTGTAAGCATCGTAGAAATCACGCATCAACTCCGCGGTACTCTGGTCATGGATCTCCCACAGGCTGACCAACAGGGTTTGGGCCCCCGCATAAAGCAGGCCACGCACCAGACCGATCAGTTCATCTCCGCCCACAACCACGTTCATCCCTGTGCCGCAGCCGCTGAGCGTAATCAACTCGGCGTTCAACTCAAGCTGGTAAAGATCGAAGAGGTTCAACCAGGAGGATCCCAGCCGGATCGACGAAAACATGGGGTTATCCTGCCGGAAGTAGCCATGTGTCGCGATATGAATATACCTGCTTTGAGGGCCATACGCGCGCAAATTCTCTTCGGTGGCTTCCTGCCCTACGAACAGCCTGGCATTCCCCAAGGCTTTGGCCACAAATTGGGCCTCCTGCTCAATGTGCGGAGCCCGGCGGTCGGGAACAGCCATCACCAGGGAATGCCCGTTGGTTGACGGTTTCTTTTGCTGGCATAAGGCGAAGACGCTGCCACTGGGAGCGTACGAAATGGAATAGTCATCAATCAAATGCCGGTCATGGTCAGCCAGAGCATGGAACGGAAGGTAGTGCAGAAATCCGTGGGGCACCATCACCAGGTGTGCGGCATTCAGTTCCCTTCTGACAGGAGCGATAATCAGCGAGTAAAGCTCCCGGAGATGCGCTCGTGTAGCATCCAGCAGAAGCTGCCGGAAGGGACGAATGTAATCAGGCCCCAGGCGGAATTTAGCCAGTTGCAGCTGCAGCAGGCGCAAGTGTTCGCGCACGCGAGAGACCTGGACCACAGGAAGAATCTTTAAACTGTTCCTCGTGGCCAGGCAGACATAAAACATACCTCTGGCCTCATAGTACTCCACCAACATAGCGTCATCCGGCAGGCTGGCTTGCAGTTCCTCCACAGAAGCCGTGGCGGCATTTTGCAAGCCCACGAATTCGTGGTCCATGGATTGGAACCGGGAGAAGGCCTTCATCAATTCGTCTTCCATCTGCCGGCCTTGATGTTTCAATGCCTGAATTCGAGCCGAAGAACGCGCTCCGGGATTCAACTCTTCCAATTCAACCTGGTGATAGATCAAGGTAAGTTTTTGACGCAAGGCCCGGAGTTGCTCCATGGCGACTGAGTGTTCCCTGCTCCGGGAAACAAGAGACGGAGCACGAAAGGCGATCAAATCCGTCAAGCTTCTGGATTTCGCGCGCTCGATGTATTCGAATGCGGCGCGGTCCTGTTTTCCGCCGGAATCCGCTGCGAGCGAGGTGATGACCACACCTTCATAGATTGCCAGTTTGTTTTGCAGGAAGGCCATCTTCAGCTCTTCCCGGCCAAGATGGCTGCGCAGATCTTCCAGCTTTCCATAAGCATTCTGGTAGGCCTTGCGCGCCAGATCCAGTTGTCCATCCGCTTCTTCCACCTGACCCAGCACGAAGTAGGCCTGGTAGATGGCGGGCGAGTCGGCCGCACGGAGCCGGTTCAGGGCGGAGGCGCAGTGTCGCCTCGCTTCCGCCAGTGCACCTGCCCGAAGATCCAGAGAAGCAAGCAGCAACTCGCAGATAGCGGCCTTGGCCTGGAGCGGAGAAGGGCTGAAGTAGTTCAGCGCAGAAGCGGCAAGGTCATACGCTTGCTCGTCTTCGGAAGCTTCATAGAGCACCAGGGCTTTGTAGACATCAATGAGCGCCGGCCACAACTCGTTCTTTTCCTTGATGAAAAGATCGCGAGCCTGATCAAAAATCTCCAAGGCTTCTTTGTACCGGGCCTGATGGCTGAGAGCGATGGCATAAAAAGCGGCTGCCTTGGCTGTTTCGTACTGCATGCCCAACAGCCGAAAGCTGACAAAAGCCGCACGGGCCAACTCGGCCCCGCTTTCCGTGAGGTTCAGTTCCAGGTAGATTTCCGACTCATCCAGATCGCAAAGGGCCTGGTGATACTTGTCTCCTACTTCTTCACAAAGTTTGCGGGTCCTGTCATATAACTCTATGGCCCGCAGATACTCGCCGCGAAGGTAATAAAGGTAGGCAACGTTGTAATCGGCCCGCACTTCGAGCAATCGAAACCCGTGGCGCTTGCAGTGCTCCCGAGCAAGTTCATAGTTCTTCTCAGCGCGATCAAAATCATTCAGACTGACATAGCAGACGGCCAGATTGCGCAGAACTGCGGCAATGTCGTGGGCCTCACCCAAACGAAGAAACTCCTGGTAGGCCGATTGATACAGATCCAACGCTGCCTGGAAGCGGTCCTGACGGTAGAAAATATTTGCCATATTGCTGTCGAGGCGGGCCAGGCGAAGCCGATCGCCATTGGCGGCAAAGACACTTCGCGCCCGTTCTCCCAGCTTGAATGCCCGTTCGTACTGGCCGTCAAAAATCAGGCTTTGCAAGGCGCCGTTGATGGTTCTGGCAACATCCAAATCTCTTCCCAGGGAGTCAAAAATCTCCAATGCCTTTTCATATTGCGCAATGGCCTGGCGGTATTTTCCATTGAGGTAGAGAACGTGGCCAACCGCACGGGCGCTCTGAGCGAATGCATTGGGCTCTCTCAGATCGGCAGCTATCCACGACGCCGCTTCGGCCAGCCTCTCGGCGCGCTTGAGGTCGATGCCCGCCATATACACAACCGCGTCATAGAGTTTCTGGACAGATTGTTGGGTGCAGAGGTGCGGCTGATCATCAAAAAATGAGCGGCGCTCCTGCTCGCCTTCCATGAGAGAGAGGTCGATGATCCAGGATTCCAGCCCGATTGTCCGTTCGTGGTCCGCCATCACAGTTCCGGTTCGAGCTGAGGAGCTTTTGACATGTCCTGCATTAATGATTTCCGGCTGGGATGCGCCAGAATAACTCATCGGCATTCCAAAGAACATAGTTCTCTATAATCGCGGGCCGGAAATTGCCCAGGTCCTGATGTGCGCCCACCAGAATATGGGGACTGGCCAGACAGACAATCGGTAACTCTTCAGCGACAATCTGCTGAACGCGATCATATAGTCTTTTTCTCTGTTGATAGTTCAGGGTGGCCAGCTGCTTTTGCAGGAGCTGATCAATTTCACCCTCCCAAGGCGTCGCTGGTCTCTTTTCGCCTAGATGCCAGAGATGCGTCTGGCCGCTGGACAGCCACACGCTCATGGACGGCGTGGGGTCCACATCTCCGCCGGCAAGCCCCATGAGGGCCGTGTCAAAGTCATGGGATTGAACAACGCGATCGGTAGCTGCGCGGAACTCCAGTGAAACGACCTGGACTTTCATCCCCAAGTGCTTGAGGTCATCCTGGATCAGAGTGGCCATCTGGTTGCGCTGGGCGTTGCTTGAACTCACCAGGATGGTAAATTCCACCAAAAGTCCTTCTTTGTCCAAGAGATTGCCGTCTTGGTTCCACGAAAAGCCCGCCGATTGCAGGAGCTGACGCGCTTTCGCTATGGAATATTGCGGAACAGTAAGGGCCGGATTCATCCATAGCTTGTTGCCGGGCGTCACCTGAGATGCCAATGCCACACCACGTCCCCGGTACACCAGGCGCACGATGGCCGAGCGATCAATGGCAGACGAGACGGCCTGACGAAAGAGGAGGTCGTTGAACCATTTTTGGCGGCGCGCAACCTGCGGCAGCCGGCCTTCCGTATCGTCGTTCAGATTGAAAACCAGAAAATTGTATTCGAGTCCGGGGCCGGCATCCTCAAATTTGTAGTTGCGGGACTGCTGGTCCCTGGAAAGTACAGCGAAATTCTCCGCGCTCAATCCGCTGATGATTTGTGTGTCTCCGGCCTGAAAACGAATAGCTTCCGCATCCTGGCTGGAGACAAACAGAAACGTCAGTTCATCCAGATAGGGCAGCTTCTGCCCTTTTGCATCTATCTTCCAATAATTAGGATTGCGCTCCAGCACAAGCCTTTCGCCGGGCACAAACTGTTTCAGCCGAAAAGCGCCAAGACCGGCAATCTTGTCCGGGGTGACGTTCAAATTCCATGCCTGATTGATTTTTCCTTCGGCGTAATCCTTCTCCAGCAAGTGGCGGGGGAGCATGGCCAGGCTGTCAAAAACCCGCTCTGCTACCGAATAGGGCGCAGCAAAAGTAAAACGGACGCTGTAGGCATCCAACTTCTCCACGGTCATTGGCTGGCCGGAGACGAGCAGCAGATCGCGTTGCGGCGAATGGACCTTTTCATCGAGGTAAACTTTGAAGGAGAACACGACGTCGTCGGCATCAAAGGGCGCACCATCCGAAAAACGAATGCCGTGCCTAAGCTGCAAGGTGAAGCGTTTTCCATCGGGCGAGATGGTCCACGACTTGGCCAACGCGGGCTCTGTCTTCTGGGTGTAACGGTTGATATGAATCAGGTCGCCGCTGATGCATCGGATCACGTCCCGGGAAGGGCGATCCAGAGCAGTCACCGGGCTCAGAGTTTTTGGCTCAGCCCGTTCCGCAAATGCCAGCTTGCCTCCGGGCCGGCCCGCTTCCGAGGTGGAGCGCAGCCAATCTTGCGGGAATGCCTGCTGTCCCAGCAAGGCAGCAACACCCACAACCAGCAGAATGAAAACCCAAAAACTTTTCCCGCGGAAACGCACGTTTCAATCAGCCTTTTCGGATTGCAAGATTTTCAGGACACTGATTGTAAACGCGCATGAAGATAATCCGCCAATCCATGATAAGCAAGAAATACGGGGACCGGCGCAACTCCCGGCAGCAGCATCCACCAGTAAGAAATGAGAATGTGGTATTGCTGGGCGTAGGCCAGCATGTTGCCCCAACTGGGTACAGGCTCCCCGATACCCAGTCCCAGAAATGACAGAATGACTTCAGCCAGAATGAACTGCGGTATCAGCACTGCCATTTGGGTCAACGCAACGCCCCATGCCGAGGGCAAAATATGCCTGCGCAACAGGTAGAGGTTCGAAGCTCCAAATCCCCGCGCCGCCAGAACAAAGGTCCGCTCCCGTTGGCTCAACACTACGCCTCGCACAAGCCGCGCCGGGCGCGCCCACCCGACAAATCCAATGGTGGCAACCACCAGCAGGAACGCCGCCTCCGGCTGAATCTGCAAAGGCAAGACGGCACGTATGGCCAGCAGCAGATAGAACCAGGGAACCACAATAAAGATATCGGCAACGCGCATGACGACATCGTCAGCCCTGCCACCATAGAAGCCGGCAATTGCCCCTAGTCCGAGACCAAGGAGCACGGACAGAGCTGCCGCCAGAAATCCGCCAAACAGCGAGACACGGCCTCCGTAGAGCAAGCGCGAGAGTTGATCACGGCCGAAGCCGTCTGCGCCCAACAGGTAAATACGCGCCGGGGCATTCACACCAAATAAGTGGCGATGGCACGGCCAGATCCCGAAGAGCGAATACTCCTCACCCGCAGCAAAAAAGCCGATCGGATACATAGCGGAGCGGTCTTCGCGATACTCGTTTGAGTTTTCATCCCCACCGGCGACGGCGTAGACAAACGGCCGCAGATGGAACGTTCCGTTGAAATCGAAGAAGTGAACTCTCGTGGGAGGGGCAAAAGACTGGAAGCGTTCCTGGGTATCAAATCTGTAGGGCGCAACGAACCCGGCAAAGGTCACCAGCAAATGAATACCGGCAAGGCACCATAGAGCGAATGGCAGGCGTCCGGCGATTCTCATTCACTGTACCCGGATTCGGGGATCGAAAGCATAGAGAAGAATGTCCGCCAGAAGATTACCGGCCACCAGAAATAGTGTCGAGAATATGACGGCGGCAATCACCACGAAGAGGTCCCGGCCTAAAATGGCCTCAATCAGCAGCGGCCCCATACCGGGCCAGCCTACAATGACCTCCACCAGCAACGACACGCTTAACAAGCCAGCTACCGAAAGCCCGAACAGCGAAATGAGCGGATTGGCGGCGGCCGGCAGCGCATGGCGGAAGAGCAGGCTGGTTGTGGAAAGGCCATGGCCTCGAGCGGCACGCATGAAAGAAGAATTCAACACTTCAACCATGCTGGCGCGAGTGTGGCGCAACAAAGTTGGCAACGAACCTACGACCAGGGCCGCCACTGGCAGAATCATGTGCCATGCGGTATCAAGCATACCCTTCCACCAGCCCTGCACCTGATTCGCAGAGTTCATTCCGCCTGCCGGGAAGGCTCCGGTGCGCAATGCAAACAGGAGAACCAGCAATGCGATCAGCAGATCCGGCAGCGCCAGCAGCGTGGATGTTCCGGCAGAAAAGACCCGGTCAATCCAGCTGCCCCTGCGGTACGCCGCCAGCACTCCCACGGGAACGGCTACGAACCAGGAGATCATCAGCGCCGGAACGGTAAGCAGCAAGGTGTTGCGGATTCTCGGCCCTAACAGAGTTGATACAGGAAGGTTGTAGGCAAACGAGTATCCAAACTCTCCTTTGGCAACGGAGCCCATCCAGTGAAAATAACGCGCCGGCAGCGGCCGGTCCAGACCGTATTGCGATCGCAAGGCCGCTATGGTTTCCGCAGAGATCTGGGGGTTGAGTTTCATGTCGCTGAAAAACTCTCCGGGGGCCGCCTGCAAAAGGAAGAACAAGAGAGTAGAAACGCCCCACAATAATAGGAGGCCATAGCCCAGCCGGCGTGCGAGGTATTTGCTCATGGCATCACCGGAGAGCGCGGGACGTGCAGGCTG
>Ga0210400_10004523_pt1 | contig 12042 bp, 8 predicted proteins | sample IncBWH26MmetaG_FD_155456 | JGI IMG/M metagenome (GOLD analysis project Ga0210400, IMG submission 155456) | Forest soil microbial communities from Barre Woods Harvard Forest LTER site, Petersham, Massachusetts, United States - Inc-BW-H-26-M | ecosystem: Environmental > Terrestrial > Soil >...
CTTCTTGAGCGTTTTCAATCATGGCGTCGTCCGGACCCCGGAGATAGCCGAAGCCCCCTTTCCTGGTCGGCTCTATGCCCTTGGCTCGCATTTCGAGGATCTGCTCCTGCGTCGGCAGCCCCGGCAACACGTCGCTGGACATGTCGACGAGCTTGCCGTCGGCGGCGTCCCACATCTGCGCGATTTTCAGGCCCTTCGCGCGGAATTCTTCATCGTACTTGCGCGAATCCGGCGTATTCCAGCCGAAATGCCACACCGAGCTTTGGGGTCCGTTAAGTTCGGTCAGGGGCGGTGTGTTGACCTTCGTGAAAAGCAAATAGACGTTGCCGGTCTTCACCGCTTCGTAGCCGTTGAAGGTCGTCTTGGTGGTCGACTTCGGAAACGGCTTCGGATAATACTCGGCCGCAGCCTTTGGGTCCACCGAATTCAGGTGGACATGATGAAAATGCATCGGCGCGACCGTCGCCGAACCCTGCGCGAGGACAGCCCTACATGTTGTTACGGATACCCCTACCAGGACCAGCATGACGGTCATGACGCGATTTCGCATTCTTAAACTCCTTACGTCGTCCATTTGTTCGTGTGAACACTCGGCCATCGGAAAGCACGAGGGCAAAAAAAATCGCCCGCCGACGGTAATCTAAACCGGGTTACCTCCGTGCACAACGCTGGCGCCGCTTACGCATGGATGGGTGATGTTTTATCACGGCCTGGGCTTACTCCAGGTAAGTTGTCAGGAACTGGGAATTAATTAGTACGTTCTACTCCAAGAAGGCAGGCGGATACGGGTGCGCAACATTGAATCCTAATTCTTTGGCCTTCTCGTAACATTTCCGTACATCTCCCCAGCGATCCTTCAACTCAGGAATCCTCCCAGCGTACAGGCTGCCTAAATTATGCCACGCCAGGGCATTATTCTGGGTCGCTGCCTTGATCAACCAACGCTCCGCTTCGAGCACGTCGCGTTCAACGCCAAGGCCAGTCTGGTACAAGCATGCGACCATGACCTGAGCGTCCGAATTTCCGGCACTCGCGTAGGGTATCGCCAACTGGAATACAGATTGATAATCTTCGCGTTCAAAGGCTTCCATTGCAGCATCGCGGTTGTAATCGGGAAGCGTCATCACTCTAAGAGTAGCACTAGAAGCCACTTACCGATAAGCTCGTTTCACAGACTTGGCAACATGGACGAATCGACGTGGCTCTCTGCGGGAGGATTCAGATACCATACAAATACGGCGACGCAATTGAACCTTTCTCTTCAGCCTCGATGTTACCCGGAAAGTCAGCGTTTCAGCAGCCTGCCAGGCGTAAAGTACAGATATGTCCACCCAGGAGGACACATTGGCAAACACACAGATGCTCATCGCTGAAGCCTATTCTGCTTTCAACCGACGGGATATCGATGGTGCGCTGGCACTCATGAGCGAGAACGTGAGCTGGCCCAAGGCATCGGAAGGCGGTCGTGTAGTCGGGAAAGAAGAGATTCGCGCCTACTGGACGCGTCAGTGGAAGGAGTTTGACCCTCACGTGGAACCGGTGGAAGTGATCGACCGCGAGGGAAGCAAAATCGACGTGAAGGTTCACCAGCTCGTGAAGACCCTCAGTGGCGAGGTTCTTTCAGATACGGACGTGTGGCACGTTTACACCATCGCGAACGGTCTGATTGAACGCATGGATCTAAGAGAAAGCGATCCAAGCTCGCACCAAACTCCATCCGCCGCGTTTTACAAGCTCTAGAGGTCACTTGTTCGGGGCTGGAATTTTCAGCACCCTGCTAGGTGTTAGCGTAGAACGTCCCCAGTGCCTTGTGCGAGCACTTCGGGGAGTGTCGGCGAAATAGAGCGAGCATTATGCTGACAACTTCCGATGCACACGTTCGGCAACTTGTTGCGGAATTCGCAGCGTAAAGTACCCTCTTCGGAACCTTGTGCCTGTCTTCCCGAGTTTCAACACGCCTGGTTCTTCCCGGAAGATTGAGCGGACTGTTTCAACGGAAACGCCCCATGCCTTCGCCAACTCAGCAGGCGAATAATGTCTTTCGGCAACAGGAGCGGTGTGGCCTGCTGGCTTTCGAAGGACTGTTCAGACGTCCACTCTCGAAACTTGTTGGATAGGAGGACTACAGAGCGAAAGTCAGGCGCAACGGCGACTTTCAGCGCCTTTTGACATTCTGAAAATGCAACCGGACGGCTCTACCTATTGGGTCGAGGCGACCGAGGACTTTGATACCGCCAAAGCCCGCGTCCGTGTTCTTGTAAAATATTTTCCCGGCCAGCACGTCATTGTTGACAATACGACAGGCGAAAAAGTTGTCATTGGCCCAACGCTGCAATAATCAACCCCGGATCGCGCTCGAACACCAGTTGCAGAACATCGAACTGGATGCGCGTTCTCACTGATCCTATGCTGGGAACGGCCCGCGAACAAACTTATCGGGGACCTCTACTTCGAAACGATGGTCACAGTTGATACAGAGAATCTTTTCGCTGACTTTCTGCGCGACGTCAGTTCGGTTGGCGATATGAATCTTCTGTTTGGTTTTGCAGCGTGCGCATTCCACAGTCATTACAAGGTGAAGTTTATCTGGCATTATCAAGTCTCTATGTCACATAATACCGCGCACCGCGGATCGCATCACCGCAATCCTTTCAACCCAAACGCATTGTTTCATCTTCCCGGCAGTCAGACTCTCGCCCCAACGCGCCCATGCATTCAAGGCGGAGTTGCCAAATTTGGAGCTAGTCTATGCGGACTCAATCGTGCTGCAAGACATGCATGAGACGATGCTCACCAGTGGCGCTTGGTACTTCGAAGTGTTGACCTACACGACTCCTTCCTTGCGCAGAAAATAGAATGGGGCATTCAATTTAGGCGGTGTAACAGGTGTAATAAGTAATGCTTTACCTACGTCTCAGATCACGCTACCATCACCCGGAGGGTTGTACCTAGTTTCAATCAAGATGACTGTGCGGAAGACTCTTCGCATACTCGGAGTTTCGCTGGCGCTGATTGCGCTGCTGGTTTTTGCCACCGGCGTCGTCAGCGATTGGCACCATTCCGAAACCACGAATGATGCCCAGTGCCCGTACTGCCATCTGGGACACCAGGTTCCAATCCAATCAGAAGCACCCCTATGCGTAGCGGTTCTCCGGCCCATTGCTGCTTTGCCGCTGCTGAATGAACTTATTCCGGCCACGAGTCCTGTTTTTTCGCAAATCGCTCCACGCGCACCGCCCTCCGCGTAAACAAAAGGATTTCTCCCCGATTCAAACAGTGCTGCGTTGACCAGTATTTGGTCCAGCGCACCCGCCCTTTTTTATTGGGCGGCGGCACACGGCCACCAATGATTACGTGTTCCCCCAGGGGACAGAGGAGAGATGCGAATGAGTTTCCGCAAGCTGGCACTATTTGTTTTGGGCCTTGGTTTGTTTTTATGTGCGGCGCCCGGTTGGGCGCAATCGTCCGGTGTCATTGAAGGAGTTGTGAAGGATCCTTCCGGCGGTGTCCTGCCAAACGCGATGGTGGAAATCTCGAATCCTGTCAGCGGGTATCATCGAGAGGCAATAACTGGAACTAACGGTGATTTCCGTTTCACGAACCTTCCATTCAATCCCTACCATCTTGTAGTGAACGCGAAAGGATTCACTTCGTACGTGCAGGACGTGGATGTTCGCTCGACCGTCGCTAACACCCTTGATATCAGCCTGAAGCTCGGTACTACCTCGGAGAATATTACAGTCGAGGCTACCGGAGCGGACCTACTGGAAACAGAATCGACTCCTCATACGGACGTGGACCGCGGCCTCTTCGACAAGTTGCCGCTGGAAAGCCAGTCTTCGTCTGTCAGCTCGCTCGTTACGCTGGCTTCACCAGGGGTTGTGGCGGATTCCAACGGACTTTTCCACGGCCTTGGCGATCACGCGGAAAATTCGTTCTCTGTAGATGGCCAACCGATCACCGACCAGCAAAGCAAGATCTTCTCCAACCAGATTCCGGTGGACGCGATTCAGTCGATGGAGGTCATCGGCGGCGCCCCGCCCGCCGAATATGGGGATAAGACGAGCCTTGTGATCAAGGTCACGACCCGTTCTGGCCTTGGTGAAACAAAACCGACCGGCAACGTCACTATATCCTACGGCTCTTTCGGCTCGGTGACCGCTGGCGCCAACCTGGCGTTCGGCGGGCAAAAATGGGGCAACTTCATCTCCGCCAGCGGCTTGAATACAGGGCGCTTTCTCGATCCTCCGGAATTCGCGGTGATGCACGATAAAGGGAATGAGGAAAACGCGTTCGACCGCCTGGATTTTCAGCCGAATGCCGTGGATTCCCTCCACTTCAACTTCGGCTACACGCGCTCCTGGTTTCAAACTCCCAATTCTTACGACGCGCAATTTCATCCCTGCAACCCGACGGGAGATGCGTCCTGCAATTCCGCAGGCATTGTCACCAACCCCCTGACCGGCGCGCCTCTGGGTCCATCAGACCAGCGCTCGCAAATTAAGACTTTCAACATAGCGCCTACCTGGAATCATCTGATTGGGACGACCGCGGTTTTCACATTGGGCGGCTTCGTACGGCGAGATCACTACAATTATTACCCCAGCGCTGATCCTTTCGCGGATTTTACCACCGACCTGCAAAGCACGAGCTCGGGGCAGGACCGCACACTCACCAACGCCGGGGTTCATTCCGATCTCTCCTACGTGAAAGGCATTCACAACATCAAGGTGGGAGTCACATTTCAACATACATTTCTCAACGAAAATGACACCCTCGGGGTCGTCGATCCATTATTTTTTGGAATCGGAAGTTGCCCCAATGCGAGTAACCCTGCCTGCCCATACGACTTGACACAGGGAGGAAGTCTATTCTTTTTCCACGGCCACACGGACATCAAGGAGGTGGCGCTCTACGTTCAAGACACGATTACGAAGGGCAATTGGTCCTTTAACCTCGGTATTCGTGGTGATATCTACCGCGGCATCCAGACGTCCAGATCTGCTCAAGCCGAACCTCGCGTAGGCATTGCGTACAATATTAAGCCGTCGAACACAGTCCTGCGTCTTTCCTATGCGCGGGTCCTCGAGACTCCCTTCAATGAGAATCTAATCGTCGCAAGCGTTGGTGATCCACTGGGCGTCTTCGCATCTGTTGCGGGTGCTCCGGGACCGATTCCTCCAGGTCAGCGTAACGATTTCCACGCGGGCTTCGAGCAAGCGATCGGGAAACACCTCGTTATAGACGCCGATTATATGTGGAAGTATACGCATAATGGCTACGATTTCAGCGTGCTCTTCAACACTCCTATCACCTACCCGATTGCGTGGACAAATTCCAAGATCTATGGGCCTTCCGTCCGTGTGAGCGTCCCGAATTTTCACGGCTTCACGGCATTCTTCACCGCCAGCAGCGCCGCATCCCGCTTCTTCAATCCCCAAGTCGGAGGATTGGGTGCGAACATAGGCGGTCCGACGGGAGTCTTCCGCATCGACCACGATCAGAAATTCCAACAGACCACACACGTGCAATACCAGCCGAGCGTCAATTGGCCGTGGATTGGTTTCAATTGGCGCTATGACAACGGACTCGTGGCAGGCCCGGTACCGTGCTTCAATTTGAGTTCCGATCCTTCAAACAGCTGCGGTCAATCTATCGTAATCGCCGGCGTCAATGCAGTGGATTTGAATGGCATCTCCGCCGACCAGCAATTCCAGGCTGGACTTTTTTGCGGGTCAACTCATCCCACGATAACGACTCCGATCACCTCTTCGCTGTCTACGGACCCGACCTGGTTAGCCACTGGCGACGGGCCCAGCGTGTGTCCCGCATCGTCCTACGGATCCACGTTGATAAAAATCCCCGCGCCAGGGACAGAGAACGACGACCACAATCCCAAGCGCATTACACCGCGCAACCTTTTCGATCTTAGCCTTGGTGATGACAATCTATTCCACGGAGACCGCTTCAAGTGGAGCGCTCGCGTGACCGTCATCAACGTGGCCAACAAGGTCGCGCTTTACAACTTCATCTCCACCTTTAGCGGAACCCACTATGTGACCCCACGGGCCATTACAGGGGAGATTGGATTCCACTTCTAAAGACTCATCGCGGTAGCCCGGGCGGTCGTTTTTAGGCCGCCTGGACTCCGCGTGTTCGTACACGAACAAACCTTGAAAATGCGTTCCTGCCAGGAGGACTTTGGGCATGGCACGACACTTGGGATATAAGGTGCGCGACGTAAAAAAGTTAGAGGCTCGCCGGGTCAAAGCAGTGGCTCGGCTGAGACGTGGCGAATCCACTTCGGCAGTTGCCCGCTCCCTTGGGGTGGGCATAGCGTCGGTGCAACGATGGGCCCGATGCTACCGCTTGCACGGCATGGAAGGACTGCGCCGTCTTCCAAAGTCCGGTCCCCACCCGAAACTCGCTCGGGAAAACCTGGCTCAGCTTCCGGGACTGTTGGCACAAGGACCGTTAGCCTTTGGCGCACTTATAAACCCGACGTTCGCCGCTCGAAGCTCCTGGAACACACGGACAACGCCTTCAGAATCTATCTGCAGTTTTACAAGGACTCCCCACGCCACGTTTCCTTCAATACTGAATTCGAAGTTCACTACACCAGGATCGATGCTACGCATGCGGCCAGCCGCGCAGTCTCTGCGCGAATCGCTGAGCTGACGTCTCCCGACCAACCCGACAGCCCGGAGTTTCCCGTTGGCCAGGGGCACGGCTATCTTTGGCGTGTGAACAACTACTGGCGGCTGGAAGAAAAGGACGGCGGAGTTTACATGCAGGTGGAGTCCATTGCGCTTAGCCGAGATGTGCCCGCGATCTTCGCGTGGTTCGTTAACCCTCTCATTCGGCGTGTTTCGCGCGAGACCCTTGCCCATCTTCTTGAGGCCACGCGACGAGGATTGTTGAGTGCCAGCGCGATGCGCGTTCACCAAGAGCGATCCGCAAATCGGTCGGCTAATCGCCTTTCAGCGGCTCAGGGAACCGCGTTAGTGGGTAATTTGTAGCACGATCGTAGCAAGTATCTGCGTTTCGGACGGGAACAGCGGTAACAGCGCCTAGCTCAATCAGTTATGCCGTATCAGTACGGCGTAATATTTCAACCCACCCCCCACCTCCACCATTTTTACGCTTTTGTTTTCAATCGCTTGGCGGCTCGAATCTCCTCGCGTGGATTCTGCGTACCCTCCGAACTGAGAGCATGGATTGCCGACTCGGGGCGCGTTACGTCGCCTGACCGAACATCAGATAAACCAACTGGTATGTAAACAGGCCTGGTGAGCCCCGATACTCCGATAAGCAAGACACGAGTCATTGTTCGGGCTTGGCGCACGTTTGAATAGGTCTCGAAGGACGCGGAAATCGCACAATGGGACTATAATTCGCGCATGGCATCCACAGGGCATGGTTCCGAACAGGCTCGGCAGGCACTGGACATTCGCCTTGTGGTTGACGCGATTCCGACACTCGCTTGGTCCGCTCGTGCGGACGGCTCGGCTGACTTCTTCAATCAGCGTTGGCTCGACTATACCGGCCTCGCGGCCGAACAGGCGCGTGATTGGGGCTGGACGGTTGTCCTTCACCCGGACGACCTGAGCGGATTTGTGGATTACTGGCGATCCATGCTGGCTTCTGGCGAGGCGGGGGAAATCGAAGGACGCCTACGCTGTTTCGACGGCGTGTATCGTTGGTTTCTTTTCCGTGCGACTCCGTCGTTCGACAACGATGGAAGGGTTGTCAAATGGTTCGGAACGAACACCGACATCGAAGACCGAAAGCGCGCGGAATGCTTGCTCGCCGGAGAGAATCTCGTCCTGGAAATGACTGCCAAGGGCAATTCGCTGGAATCCATTCTCGAAGCCCTATGCCGAGTTGTCGAACAGACCTCCAGCGGATGTTACTGCAGCGTAATCTTGATCGATCCCAATGGCTTGAAAATCCAGCAGGCAATTGCGCCTAACCTTCCATCGAGCTATAACAACCGGTTTCCAGGCACACCGGTGGATCGCGAGGGAGGACCCTGTACCGAGGCAGCGCGCCGCAACACACAAGTGATCGTGTCGGACGTGGCCTCGGACACGCAATGGGACACGTATGGATGGCGCACGGCCGCGTTGACGCACGGTCTAAAAGCGTGCTGGTCGACCACGATACTGGCCTCGAATGGCCTTGTGTTAGGAACCTTCGCGATCTATTGGCGCGAGCCGCGCAGCCCAACCGAGCAGGATCAAAAAATCATCGGGCAGATTACGCATCTCGCGGCGGTTGCGATTGAACGTAAGCGCAACGAGGCGGCGCTCCAGCAGAGCGAGTCTCGCTTTCGTCTGATCGTCGACGCCATTCCGGGGTTTGTGTGTTCCTTGAGTGCCGCAGGCGAGGTCGAACTTGTCAACCGTCAAACCTTGGAATATTTCGGCAAGACGACTGAGGAATTGAAGAATTGGGCCGCCAGCGACGCTGTCCATCCGGATGACCTTCCACGCGTGATCGACGCCTGGAGGCGCTCGGTCGAAACTGGGCAGCCGTATGTTCTTGAGCTCCGCCAGCGGCGTGCCGATGGTGTGTACCGCTGGTTCCAATCTCGCGCTCTTCCCGCGCGAGACACGGAAGGTCGTATCACCGGCTGGTACATGTTGTTGACGGACATTGAGGACAGGAAGCGCGCTGAGGATGCCCTGCGGTCGAATGAACAGAGCCTCCGCTTGATCATCGACAGCATTCCTGGGTTTGTGTCTACCGCGAATGCGGCAGGCGAGTTCGAACTTGTCAACCGCCAAGTCTCGGAATATTTCGGCAAGGCGGACGAGGAATTGAAGAATTGGGCCAGCAGCGACGCTGTCCATCCAGATGACCTTCCTCGCGTGATCGACGCCTGGAGGCGCGCGACCGAAACTGGGCAGCCGCTTGATCTTGAGCATCGTAGCCGTCGAGCCGATGGCGTGTACCGTTGGTTCCATCTACGAGGTCGTCCGCAGCGTGATCCCGAGGGTCGCATTGTCCGTTGGTATAACTTGGTGACGGATATCGACGAGCGCAAACGGGCTGAAGAGAAACTGCGGCTCAGCGAGACTTACCTCGCGGAAGCGCAAAGATTAAGCCTGACCGGCAGCTTCGGCTGCAAAGTTTCCACAGGCGAGATGATCTGGTCAGAAGAAACCTTTCGAATCTTTGAATACGACCGAACTACCAAACCCGCAGTTGAACGTATTCTTCAACGGGTTCATCCTGAAGACAAAGCTATAGTTCAGGAGCAAATCGATCGCGCAACCCGCGAAGGTAAGGATTGTGATCTGGAATATCGCCTCTTATTGCCTGACGATTCGGTCAAGCATGTCCGGGTTGTGGCTCGTGCATTGAGGGATGAAGCGGCATCGATAGAATTTGCTGGGGCGGTGATGGATGTCACCACACAGCGGCAGGCTAGGGCCGACTTGGAGAAGGCTTTCGAAGAAATCAAGCGGCTGAAAGACCGCCTTCACGACGAGAACGTAGCCCTTAGGGAGCAAATCGACCGGGTCTTCATGTTTGAGGAGATCGTGGGCTCCTCGCCTGCCTTGAAAACTGTCCTTTCTAACATCGTGAAAGTTGCTCCCACCGACTCGACGGTGCTGATTTCGGGCGAAACCGGTACCGGCAAGGAACTAATTGCGCGCGCCATCCATAAGGGTTCGCGACGTGCTGGCCAGGCTTTTATAAGCGTCAATTGTGCCGCGATTCCTTCTTCGCTCATCGCCTCGGAATTGTTTGGCCACGAAAAAGGGGCGTTCACCGGCGCCCTTCAGCTTCGACAAGGTCGTTTTGAGTTGGCGCATTCCGGCACGATTTTTCTCGATGAAATCGGCGAGCTTCCCGCGGAAACTCAGATTGCATTGCTTCGAGTCCTCCAGGAGCGCGAATTTGAACGAGTAGGGGGTAGTCGCGTCATTCCCGCTGATGTTCGAGTCATCGCCGCTACCAACCGCGATCTGGAGGCAGCCATTGCTTCAGGAAAATTTCGCGCCGATCTCTTCTACCGGCTGAATGTTTTCCCGATTGATGTGCCGCCTCTCCGGCAGCGGAAAGAAGACATTCCGATGCTGGTCGAGTATTTCGTGAAGCGTTATGCGGACAAAACCCGGAAGCAAATCAGCAAGATCGACAAAAATACCCTCACGTTATGCCAGTCCTATCACTGGCCAGGCAATATTCGTGAGCTGCAAAATATCATCGAGAGATCGGTAATCCTCTGCACTGGGGATACCTTTTGGATCGATGAGGCCTGGCTTTCAAGCCAGACCGCCCCTCGCCCGGAGTCATCAGGTCCTCTTATAAAGACCCTCCAGAGCTATGAGAAAGAACTCATCGAGGCGGCTCTTGTGGAAAGCCGGGGAAAAGTTGCTGGGCCAAATGGAGCCGCTGCCAAACTCGGAATTCCGCGATCGACGCTGGATTTGAAAATTAAACAACACAACATAAAGAAAAACACTATCCGGTAAGCCCTCGTTCAACTACCAGAATTCTGGCACTTCCTAAGATTCTGTCACTTCAATTTCTCTTTCCAGCCCTGTTTTCAGTGAAATCCAATTGGGCACTCGGTTGCACTGCTCGTGGTTGCTGCTCGGATGGAAGGAATGCGGTGCGGCACAGCCGCGACTGCGATGCGGGTCAAATGGCCTGATCGATGACTTTTAGGATTGAGACTGCGGCCCGAGGGGCATTCACAGTATTTGTCCTAAGCGGCCGAATCGAAACACAGGCGATAGCCGAGTTGAGGAGGCTTTTTGAACTCCAAGCGGGCTATCCCGACATTGTTTTAGATCTGAAAGACGTCGGCGTGGTCGATCGCGAGGTAATGCGCTTTTTCGTGCGTTGTGAAGCGGATGGCGTGAAGCTTGAGAATTGCACTCGATATATTCGCGAATGGATGGAAAGAGAAAAAGATTGACTTGGCATCAACGTGGTAGTGACCCGCTTGTCGCTCATCCAAAATGAAATACAGATGAGAGGCACACACAAAGGCAAGCCGCATTCACAGCGGTGGAAGTCTCAGCACCGGAGCTCGCGAAACTGACAATCGATGCCGACGGCGGGCTGGAACGCTGGAAGCGGCTCGAGTTTTTGACAGCTCGGTTGGTTCAAGGCGGAGTTCTCTTGGGCCTGAAAGGAAAGGCCGGAGTCCGGTTTGGTGGTAGCCGGGGATGCCGCTTACAACGATGTTCACCTTTACCTCGTCGAGTCAAACGTGAATACCCGTCGCGAGTGGATCTCTGCGCTCGACACAATCGAAACACTCAAAACCCCGCGCGGTGATCGCCGGGCATAAAAAGCTGAGAAGGATGACAGCCCCAGAATCATCGAAGAGACCCGCCAGTACATACGCGATTTCGAGCGCTTGGCTGAGATGACGACAACGGCACGCGAGCTTTACGACGAGATGCTGGAGCTCTATCCGGATCGAGCCAATCCGGGCTCATTTTGGGGTTCGACGCGCGCGGTCAAGTCGTGATTCAGGATCTAACCATGAGTGATCGCGAGTTTCGATACGACTGATGCCTCTGATGGCAGACTTTTTCTGCGCTCCGATCCGGCACGTGGCGAAAGCTATCAGGCGCTTGTCGCTCAGCGAAAATGAAATACCAATGAGAGGTACATACAAATGAAAGGCGCATACACAGCAGGGGAAGTCTCAGCACCGGACCTCGCGAAGTTGGCAATCGAGGCCCACGGCGGCCTGGAACGCTGGAAACGTTTCGCCACGGTTTCAGTCCACGGGATCAATGGCGGGGTCCTCTGGGGCGTCAAGGGCAAAGCCGGAGTCATCAGTGACGTGACGGTCACAGTTGACCTTCGCAACGAGAAGGTTTCTCACTGGCCCTTCGGCTCTCCGGATCGACGGTCTCGTTTCGAGCCTCAACGGGTCGCGCTCAAGGACGCGAACGGTAAGGTAGTTGAAGAGCTCCTTCAACCCCGGTCATCGTTCCAGGGACACACTTTCGAGACCCCCTGGAGCGATTTGCAGCTCGCATACTTCGCGGGATGCGCGATGTGGAC
>Ga0210400_10004524_pt1 | contig 12041 bp, 9 predicted proteins | sample IncBWH26MmetaG_FD_155456 | JGI IMG/M metagenome (GOLD analysis project Ga0210400, IMG submission 155456) | Forest soil microbial communities from Barre Woods Harvard Forest LTER site, Petersham, Massachusetts, United States - Inc-BW-H-26-M | ecosystem: Environmental > Terrestrial > Soil >...
CGCTCGCGATCGCGAAGAAAAATTCGCCTCCGCCGAGCTCCGCAAGCTTGGCGAACTCGGCTGCTGCGGCATGTTAATTCCCGAATCACAAGGCGGCTCCGGCGCGGACACCATCTCCTACGTTCTGATGCTGGAAGAAGTCGCACGCGTCGACGCTGCGATGGCTGTCGCCCTGAGCGTCACGAATTCTCTAGCCGCATTCCCGCTCGCAATATATGGCACCGAAGCACAACGCCAAAAATATCTTCCGCGCCTCGCGCACGGAGAAATCCTCGGCGCATTCTGCCTCACTGAACCGCAGGCCGGCTCTGATTCCGCAGCGATCGCCACCTCAGCGACGCGCCACGGCAACGCTTATCGGCTGAACGGAACAAAATCCTGGGTCACAAATGGCGGCGAAGCCGCCCTCTACATCGTCTTCGCGAAGACTGATCTGTCTGCAGCCATCAGAGGCGTGACCGCATTTCTAGTCGAACCTCAATTTCCCGGCTTCCGGGTAGCGCGATACGAGGATAAGATGGGGCTGCGCACTTCGCGCTCGGCCGAAATCACCTTCACCGATTGCGAAGTTCCGGAAGGGAATCGCCTCGGTGAAGAAGGCCAGGGCCTGAAGATCGCGCTCGAACTGCTCGATGGCGGCAGAGTTGGCATCGCCGCGCAAGCCGTAGGCATCGCGCAGGGCGCGCTGGAAGCTTCAGCCGTATACACAAAGCAGCGTCGCGCCTTCGGAAAAAGAATCGGCGATTTTCAGTCGATACAATGGATGCTCGCAGACATGCAAACCGAAATTGAAGCCGCTCGCGCACTGGTGCAGAATGCGGCATACGTGCGTGATCGAGGTGCGCACCGCCTCGGTCCGACCGCGTCGCGCGCAAAACTCTACGCGGGCGAAATGGTCAATCGCGTAGTCTACAAAGCTGTACAGATCCACGGCAGCCAGGGCTACTCGCGCGAATCCGACGTGGAACGCATGTACCGCGACGCCCGAGTCATCACCATCTACGAAGGCACCAGCGAAATCCAGCGCCTGATCATTGCCCGCGATCTCCTGCGTCAATCCGGCGAATCCATCCCGCCGACGCAAAGCGACGCGGTCGCAACTCACAAGGTGCAAGGATGACACCAACGGTCCGGCAAGGTTTTTGTAGCCCGCCTCTCTTGCCCCGAGCGAATGCGAGGGGTCAGAGGCCATGGTGTCTGTCCCGTGAACTCGGCGCGCGCGCGGGCGATGATTCCAGGAGAGGCCACTAGAGTGTCCGCGAAAAAAAGAGTCCTAAGCGGCATGCGCCCCACGGGCCGTCTCCACATCGGCCACTACTTCGGCGCTCTTCAAAACTGGGTCAAACTGCAAAACGATCCGCAATACGAATGCTTCTTCTTCATAGCCGATTGGCACGCTCTCACGTCCGACTATGCGGACACATCCCAAGTTGCGCAAAACACAATCGAAATCGCCACCGACTGGCTAGCCTCGGGCCTCGATCCCGAAAGATGCACAATGTTCGTTCAATCCTCCATCCCCGAACACGCCGAGCTGCACCTCCTCCTCTCTATGGTGACACCGCTTGGGTGGCTTGAACGCGTCCCCACGTACAAAGAAGCTCTGGACAACATCAAAGACAAGGATATCCACACGTACGGCTTCCTCGGCTATCCGGTCCTGCAGACTGCCGATATTGTCATGTATGGTGAGCCGGACAGGGAACTAATTGTGCCCGTTGGTGAGGACCAAGCTGCGCACGTTGAGCTTTCGCGGGAGATCGTACATCGCTTCAATGTTCTTTACGGCCTCCAAATAAACGAAGACCTGTTCAATCTTAAGAATCGGCCCATCTTGGGGATGGTAATGAAATGGAGCAAGGTTCCTGAGCCGTCGCGAGGACATAGATGGTACGAAGAGGAATTCTCCGAGGCCGGAAAGGTGGAATCCAAAAGAGAAATCGCGCGAGCTGTGACCGAGGCAGGAGTCAAGAACTTTCCATACAATTTCGAAAATGGGTCGCACATAGTGTCGCTGGTTGAGACCCTTCGTGAGCCAGTGGTTGTTCTCACCCATACCCCACGCATCCCCGGTACCGACGGCCGCAAAATGTCAAAGAGCTACAACAATTTCATCTCCCTAAGCGAATCAAACGAATCCATCCGAACAAAAGCGCGCGCCATGATGACCGATCCAGCCCGCAAGCGTCGTACCGACCCCGGCAATCCCGACGTCTGCCCGGTCTATGACTGGCACAAACTATTCTCATCGCCGGAAATATTAAAGTGGTCAGCCGAAGGCTGCCGCACGGCCGCCATCGGCTGCATCGAGTGCAAAGCGGCAATGGCCGACAACCTGATCAAATGGATTGAGCCAATCCGCGCACGTCGCGAGGAATTCGCCGCCCATCCCGACAAAGTCCTGCGCATAATCGACGAGGGCTCACTTCGAGCGCGCGAAGTCGCCCAGAAAACAATGTCGCGAGTCCGCGAAGCGGTATTCGGCTGGCAAAACAAGCGCGCGGAAATAACTTCGCCGCGCATGGTAGGAAAAAGTTGAAGGCTTCAACTTCGCAGACCGTTCTCTGCAGGGCACGGGTTCACCCGGGCTCTACCCGGTCACGATGCCCCATCATTATAATTCATAGGCCGACTAATCCAGGTTGTCATTCCGAACGAAGTGAGGAATCGCTCTTTGTTTTTCTGATGTCTCACCGCCCAGCACCACAAGTGAGGCGATAAATGGCATCACCCTACAAAATCCATCTCGACATCTACGACGGCCCGCTCGATCTCCTGCTCGACCTCATTAAGAAACAGGAAATCGACATCCACAACATCCCGATCGCGAAAATCACGGGTCAATATCTCGAGTATCTCCACAAGCTCGAGCAGCTTGACATGGACATCTCGGCCGACTTCATTTACATGGCCGCTACGCTCATCTACATCAAATCGAAAATGCTTCTCCCGCCTGATCCGCTTGCCGGCCCGGAAGAATCGGAAGACCCGCGCGCCGATCTCGTCCACCGCCTGGTCGAACACGAAAAGTTCAAGAGCGCCGCGCAATTGCTCCATCAGCGCCAGCAAATCGAAGAAAACGTCTGGTCGAAGCCGGACCGCTCCTTGTACGAGGGAGAGGAATCCGAAGGCGAGCTGATCGTCTCGCTCGTGGATCTTGTCAAAGTCTTCCAGCAAGTTCTCGAGCGCCGCAAGGAAGTGGTAAAAATCGATCTGCGGCATGACCAATTCACAGTCGCGCAAATGATGGAACTCCTGCGTCAGCAGCTGGTCGCGGCGGAAGACGGCATCCAACTCATCACATTCTTCGAGTCCTGTGCGTCCCGCCATGCAATGATCGTTTCGCTGCTCGCCGTTCTTGAGTTGGTGCGCCTGCAGGCAATTGTCCTCACACAACAAGAACAATTTGGAGATATTCGATTGCGGAAACACAAAATGTTCGACGTAGTCTTCGCGGGTGGCGAGTCGTTGAACGAAACGCCGCAGGAGACACTTCGGGAAATCGACGAGCAATATCAATGACCATGAACCCCACGGAACTAAAAGGTGCGCTCCAAGCGATCATCTATGCCGCCGACGAACCTGCCACGCTCGACCAAATCGCGGCTGCCGTCGGCGAAGAAAAACACGTCGTGCGCACCGCGCTCGACGAGATGATTGCCACCTACACCGCCGAAGATCGCGGCATCGAAATCCGCGCCGTCGCAGGCGGCTACAGGTTCTACACCAAGCCACAGCATCATGACGTCGTGCGTCGTTTCATTAAGAGTCTCCGCCCGCCATTGCGGCTGACGATGCCGGCGCTCGAGACGCTCGCTGTGATTTCCTACCGCCAGCCCGTTACCGGTCCGGAGATCCAGGAAATTCGCGGCGTAAATGTTTCGGGAGTCATCAAGACGCTCCTCGAAAAACGGCTAATCACCACCGCCGGCCGCAAAGCCGTCCTGGGCCGCCCCATCCTTTACCGGACGTCCAAAGAATTCCTCATGCGTTTTGGCCTTTCCGATCTCGACGAGCTGCCAAGCCTCAAGGAATTCGAGCAACTCGCGCGCGCCGCTCTAGGCGCCGACGAAGGCATCGCGCTCAACGAGCCCGGCGCGGCGGAATCTCAATCGGAACCTGTGCCGGAATCTTTGGACGCCACGCAGGAACAGGCGAAACCCACCGACGTAGAACTGGACCAGAAAGCAGAGAATCCGAAGGTAGAAAGCGCGTCGTCTTAATGCTCGAGCGCCTGCAAAAAATAATATCGCGCGCAGGAATCGCCTCCCGGCGTCACGCCGAAGAACTGATTCTGAGCGGTCAAGTCCGCGTCAACGGTGCGGTCGTCACAGAACTTGGCGTCAAGGCCGACCCCGATCGTGACAGAATCGAAGCTGCCGGCAAAGTTGCCACAATTTCCGAATCCCGCGCCTACGTGCTCCTCCATAAGCCTCCTCAAATTGTTTCAACGCTCGCCGATCCCGAAGGTCGCCGCACAGTCCGCAATCTCCTAGTCGGCATCTCCGAACGTGTCTTTCCCGTGGGCCGTCTCGACTATGCCGCCAGCGGCGTCGTCTTCCTCACAAGCGACGGCGATCTCGCCAGCCGCATGTTAAAAGCGTCACACAACCTGCCGCAAACATATTGGATCAAAGTGAAAGGACGCCTCAGCGAAATTCAACTCAAGAATTTGGCGAGCTCGCTCCGGGGCCAGATATTTCCGCTGCGCGCGCCCCATTCCGCGGGAAAGAATCCGCCGAACCCGTGGTATGAAGTGCAATTCTCGGGAGTCCGCCGTGATCTGTTGCGGCGCAACCTCCTGAACATGGGCCATCGAGTCGAAAAAATGAAGCGGGTGAAACTCGCGTCGCTCGAGGCTGAGACCGTTCCAGAAGGCCACTACCGGCGTCTTGATCCCGCCGAAGTGGCGAAACTATCGCGCGCAATTGATCACGCACTCGAAAACAAATTTCAATTGCCGGCCGCCCCAAAAGATCGCCGCGCTCGCCGCGGACGTCCCAAATGAGCATCCTTCAAGCTCCGGAAAACTCTCTGGGCGCATGATTCCGAGAAGCGACTTGTGGCCAGGAAAGCGTGGAGCCCGTCAGAACTAGAAAGGTTTTCGCCGATGCCGCGTGACAAAATTCCCAATCCCCCAGCCGACGAGTCGGCAATCGCCGACCTTCTCGCCTCGTCAAAAACAATCGCCGTCGTGGGTCTCTCGTCAAAGCCGTTCCGACCCAGCTTTGGCGTCTCGCAATATCTTCAATCCGCCGGCTACCGCATTATCCCCGTCAATCCGAATGAATCCTCAATTTTAGGTGAAAAATGCTATGCCCGCCTCGAAGATGTCCCCGAAAAGATCGACATCGTGGATATTTTCCGACGCTCAGAGCTTGTTCCAGAGGTTGTCGACGCAGCCATTCAAATCGGCGCCCGCGCAGTCTGGATGCAGGAAGGTGTCGTAAACCAATCTTCCGCAACCCGCGCGCGCCGCGCCGGAATGTTTGTGGTCATGGACCTCTGCATCGCCAAAGAACTCCATAGACTCCACAACTAACACAATTTTCTCGCAACGATCTGATTGGACGAAACGGAATAGGCGATAATTGCGGACCAGGCGTATCGTAAGCATGAGTCGCCGGTCGATTAATTCTATTTGGATGTTGCGAGAGTCCGAAGTCCGGAGCGTACTTAACGAGGCGGACTCTAGCGTTGTGATTCAGACAGCCCCAAAGGGCGTCACAACGTAGCCCACAGCGGAAGCTGTGGGAATATGTCCCAAAGATAATCAGGAAAACCCCGTTCGGGGTGACCCAAGGAACTTAGCTCGACCAGCAAATCGCGCCGCTACGAAACTTCTCGCCGACACAGCGTTTTCGTAGCGCAGGCATTTCCTGGCATTTCCAATCTTAAATCTGAAATGTCAAATCCGGGTGAACGCCTCACACAATAGGATACACAAGCAAGTTCCGCTTCCCCGGCTCCACCACACCCAAAAATTTTCCATCCGGAGAAATATCAAACTGGCGAAACTCCAGGTCATGCAGAATCGACTGCGGCGCAACCTCTGCCGCAGCAGGAGCAGCGCCAGCCGCGCCAGCCACCAGCGGCGGTAGCGCAATCCATACCAACCCGCCCGATCGCAGCGCAGCTCCGCGCTTCACCAGCACACGAGATTCATCCGCCGACCACGCCAAAGTTCCGAGCGCTACGCGGGCGCGCGCTATGCGGTTCGGAGCATCGATCTCGCGCACTTCAAGCTGCTCGTTGTCGATCCAGTAGGCAACCCTTTTTCCTGAAGGCGAAATGGTCAGCCCTCCTGCATAGCCCTCCAACGTTGCCAACACGCGCGGAGTCTCGCGCGCAAGATCGAGCGCCACGAGGCGCGAAGTTGCTGTCGCGCCTGGATCGTGCTCGACTCCAACGCCGCCGTCTTGTTTCAGACTCCAAGCCACCGCCGAAAATAAGTGTCCCTGAAACAGTGCGCTTGCTCCTTCCACAAACGGCCTCACGCGATTGGTCATAAAAAGTTTGTCCGCAGGTGAGTTTGTCTGCGGATTTGACGGAGCCGTACTTGATGAGGCCGGATTTGACAAAGCTTTACCCGCCGCTGCCGAAGGCGCCTGCTTGTTCGCCTGTCCCTGCTCGGTCAAATACACCACGCTTACTCCGTCCTTCGACCAGGCGGCATTCGTCGCCCCAGGAATTACGCTATCTGCTCCTGGAATGGTGATTTCGCGTCCCGAGTCGTCGAGCAACAACGTCATCACGCCTTCGCGCGTATCGCCGTCGTCATTGATCATCTCGCTCGTCCCCAACTCAATCGCGAGTTTGCTGCCGTCCGGCGACCACCGCATTCCGCGCACGGTATAGCTGAACGGGCCCGTCCCGCGCACAAACTTTTCCCCAAGAAGGATTCGTCGTCTCTTCCCGTCCATCTCGGCAACCCAAATATCGTCGCGTTGCAATTGGATCTTCTTGGCCGAAAAAAGATGCCGCGTCGCGTAAGCAATCCGCCCGCCCGCCGAATAAGCAAACCGGGTTATATTCTCATCAATCTTAAAGACTGGATTCTCTTGCGCGCGGCACTCTGTAAAAAGCAAGAAGCTCGTCACGAGCAGGAAGGGAATTGGAGCCAGACGAAAAGAGAAAAACCCTGCACCACGGCCAAGCCGAGTCAAGACGCGCGAAAGTCTAACAGGCTGCGATCCGTGTCCTCTGCGTTGACATGTTTCTTTCAACTGAGCGCGCCATCTCATGACAAATGTCGCTTCTCTTTGATCCGCCGGATCTCTTCCAAGCGTTGCCTCAAGCGCGCCTCAAATCCCTGATCAGTCGGGTGGTAGTAAGTTGTCCCCGCCAGCGGCTCCGGCAAGCAAGCCATATCAGCCACTTTATCTTCCTCATCGTGCGCGTACTGATATCCTTTCCCGTAGCCGATGTTTTTCATCAAGCCTGTCGGCGCATTGCGGAGATGCAAAGGCACCGGCTCCGACCGCGTCCGTTCCAGGTCTGCCACCACGGCCCCGTACCCGGTATAAACCGCGTTCGATTTTGGCGCGAGGGACAAGTACACGGCCGCTTGCGCCAGGGCCAGGTTTCCTTCCGGCGGACCGATAAAATCCGCGGCCTGCATCGCTGCGATGGTAACAGCGAGCGCTCCCGGCTCGGCCAATCCGATATCTTCGCTGGCCATCCGTACCAGCCTGCGTGCTATGTACAGCGGGTCTTCACCGGACTCCAGCATTCGCACCAGCCAATACAGTGACGCATCGGGATCCGAATTCCGCACGGACTTATGCAGCGCCGAAATCAGGTTGTAGTGTTCTTCCCCGGATTTATCGTAGAGCAGAAATTTGCGCTGCAGCAAGTCGGCCAGCAGCTCGCGGGTGATCGATCGCTGCCCATTCGAGTCCGGTTGCACCGCACGAACCGCGGCTTCGAGCGTGTTGTACGCCGCGCGCGCATCGCCTCCGGAAAACACGGCGATGTGTTGAATCGCTTCATCGCTAATCTCCATCGCTTCGTTTCCGAGCCCGCGCTCCTTGTCCGCGATCGCCCGGTGCAACAGCCCCTCGATTTGTTCCGTCGACAGCGCCTGCAGTACATACACGCGCGTCCGGGAAAGCAGTGGCGCAATTACCTCAAATGAAGGGTTCTCCGTAGTCGCCCCAATCAAAATAATGTTCCCGGCTTCAACGTGTGGCAGAAACGCATCCTGCTGCGCCTTATTAAACCGATGCACCTCATCCACAAAGACAATCGTTCGCCGTCCCGTCCGCCGCGTATGCTCCGCGGCGGCCATCACATCCTTGATTTCCTTGATCCCGGTCAGCACCGCGCTGAACGCGATGAATTCCGAATGCGTCATTCGCGCAATCAAGCGCGCCAGCGTCGTCTTCCCGCATCCCGGCGGTCCCCACAAAATCATCGAGCCGATATCGTCCCGCTCGATCTGCGTCCTCAGCGGCTTTGCGGGCCCGAGAAGCGCCTCCTGTCCCGTGAACTCATCAAGCGTCCGCGGACGCATCCGCTCCGCCAGCGGCTGCGAAGCTGCACTGCGCCCATCGTCCGGCTCGAGTTTTGCAAAAAGGCTCATTCAGGACGCACCCACAGACTCTTCAGCCCCGAAGATACAGGAATCACGCAACGCCGCCCCGCTGCCGCATCGCCTCATAAAGCAGCACACTACCCGCCATCGCCGCGTTCAGCGATTCCACCCCGCTCGTTTTCCCGACATGTCCTTGAGGGATGCTCACCCGCGCGTCACAAGACCGCACAATTTCGTCGCCGAGCCCCGCCCCTTCGTTTCCAATCAACAATGCGACCGGTGATTTCCAGTCTGCCTCCCAAGGTCGAACCAAAGGTGGGCCATCGCCGCGGTTCCGGTCCAAGCGCGCATCACTATCGCGTACGCCCGCATACACCTTCACTGCTGAGACGCGCAATTGCGCCAAAACGATGGCGCATGACATACCTCGTACAATCGGCAGTCGTAGCGCTGATCCCGCGGACGCGCGGAGCGCTTTCGTCCCCAAAGGATTCGCCGTGCCCACGCCGCCAGCGGAGCAAGTCGCTGCCCCCGTCGCGCCAAACGCTTCCGCCGCGCGCAAAATCGTCCCCACGTTTCCGGGGTCCTGGACGCCCGCAAGCACGGCGACGAGTGCGACCCCCCTCAATATATCCTCCACGGTCGCAACCTTTGGCCGAACCAGCGCCGCAACTCCCTGCGGCGTTTGTGTGTCTGCGATTCCGGCAAACAGCCGGTCCGTAGTACGAAGAATCTGCATCTCGGACGCGATCGACGCGGCAAGCCGAGCCAAGTGTCGTTCGCCCGAGTCACTCACGAGAAGCGCTTCCACCGGCAAGCCCGAGCCCAGCGCCGCCTCTACCAGCCGCACTCCCTCGACGCCCACAACCCCGTCGCCATCTTCGTCTCCTCCCAGGCAGGCACGGAATCGCTTGAGCCAGCGATTGTCGCGGCTAGTAATCACCGAAACGCGTTCCCCCATTTCTTTTTCCCGGGCGTTAGCCTTGGCAGAAAAACCCATATTCATGAGCCTAACAAACCGCCCGGCCCCGGTAAAGCAAACTGCAGACTCTGGTTGTACGCTGAAGGGTTCAAGCGAAGCGCGGAACTCAACAGAATACGTTTATCCGAGGACCGGCAGTGCACAACATTTGTGTGGCTGGGAGTCCCCCAGTGACCCCACAACGTAGCCCACCGCGGAAGCGGTGGGATAATGTTCCAAGCAGGACCCGAAAACCCCGAAAGGGGTGGCACGTGGAACTTAACTACATGAAATTACTTCCATTAACCCAGCACTTCGCACCTTGAACCGAGGAAACGTCTATGGTAGTTTCACACCAAGATTTTTGTCGCTGGTTGCCATTTGTAGTCGAAAGAATCGGGTGCGGGCACTGCTTCACATGGAGCGCTTCAAGTGAAGCGTGAGGCCTGCCAGAATTGGGTGCGGGTTCTACTTTACGCTGAACGTTCACCCTTAGCCCTTCAAGCGAAGGGTTTCGAGTGAAGCGTGGAGCCCGCCAGAATGGGGTCTGCCACTTGTCTGCTGAGTTGTTGAAGATTTCTCCGGAAGCGCCCGATCCCGCCACCATTCGTTACGCAGCCGCCTTCATCCGGCGCGGCGAGTTGGTAGCCGTTCCCACGGACACTTTTTACGGAATTGCCGCGGATCCGTTCAATCTAGCAGCCGTTCGTGACATTTACCGCGTGAAAGGGCGCCCGGAAACCCGTGCGCTACCGATTTTAGTCAATTCAATGGCGCAAGCCGTTTCGCTCGCTCGCGACGTGCCCTACAACTTCCATAAGCTCGCCGCAGAATTCTGGCCGGGTCCGCTGACCCTTCTCGTCGACGCTTCAAACCATGTTCCCCTGAAGGTCACGGCCCACACGGGCCAGGTCGCGGTGCGTTGGCCCAATTCTCCCGTCATCAGCGCCCTAATCGATCTGGTAAACGGCCCCATCACGGGCACCAGCGGAAACATTTCTGGGCAACCTGCGTGTTCCAATGCTGTGGAACTGCTGGAGCAACTCGGCGATCGCCTCCCCTTGATCCTCGATGCCGGAGAAACCAACGGCACCCTCGCATCCACAATCGTAAAACTTGACGAAGACGACTGGACCGTCATGCGTGAAGGCGTGATTTCGACAGAACAAATCCGAGCGTCCCTGGAAGAATCAGAGGAAGAATAATTCCCAAAGCTCACCGCGCCTCGATGTTCACCAGAAAATCAAAATCCCCCGACGGAGCAAGCCGCACATTACTGATTCTCGCCCGATGCACGCAAACGTTGTCCTGGAGCCATAGGCTCAAATAGGGCGCGTCTTCCGCGACTTCTTTCTGAATCTCGCTGAACAGTTTTCGGCGTTTTTCGCGATCGCTCTCCCTCCGAGCCTGGTCCATCAGTATATCGAGCGCCGCGTTCCGGTAGCGCCCACGATTTGCTCCTGCCGGCGGAATCCGTCTCGAACTGAAGACAAATTCAAAGAACTCTGGGTCGCTGTTGACGCCGATCCACCGTAGTGTCGATAGCTGAAAGGCGCCGCGTGTCAGATCGGAAGCCAAAGTTGCAAACTCACTATGCTTCAGTTCCAGGTCCACACCCACTGCGCGCCATTGCTCCTTTAGCGCAGCTGCGAGTGTTCGTGTGTATTCCTCCGTGGAGGTTTTCATGGTTACCATGAATCTCATCCCATTCCGTTCAGGGCGCCGAGGATAGCCCGCCCGATCGAGCAAATCCTCGGCTTGCTGAGGTGAATACCCAAAATGCAAGATGTCAGGCTCATACGCCCAACTGTTGGGTGGCAGCGGCCCGTCGGTCGCGCGTGCCTGCCCTCGCAGCAGGTAGCGGATGATCTCTTCTCGGTTGGTTGCCAGCGCCAGCGCCTGGCGCACCTCGCGCTTCGCCAAAACAGGATCGTCAAAGTTGAAAATAACGTACGCAAAATTCGTTCCAGGCTGCTCGGTGACCTCAATGCCGCTCTGCGACTGCAAGACCGGAATCATATCCGGCGCAAGCGAAGTCAGCTCGAGGTCGGCTGTACCTTTACGGAGTTCAAGCGCCCGCACGATCGCTTCAGGCACGACGCGGAATCGAACCTTGTTAATTTTCGGTGGTGTCCGGAAGTAGGTCTCGTTTCGTTCGAGCACAACGTTGTCGTCTTGCTGTGCGCTGACAAAGCGAAATGGCCCGGTTCCAATTGGACGCTCGGCAAAATCGCTCCCGGAACCCATAGGTACGATCCCTATGGCAGGCCTGCAAATGTCCAGCAAGAACCCGCTGTTTGGCGCGCTCAAATGAAATATCACCGTAGACACATCCGGCGTCTCAACCGATTTCACGAGTCTGAACCCGCCTCGCTTGGGTGACGTAACGCTCGCGTTCGCGATCGAGTCAAACGTATACTTCACATCCGCCGAAGTAAGGACCCGGCCGTCGTGAAATTTCACTCCAGGTCGCAGATGAAACACATAGGTAAGTGGGTCGGGTGTTTCCCATGTCTCGGCCAGGTCCCCGTGAGGAATTCTCTG
>Ga0210400_10004525_pt1 | contig 12040 bp, 10 predicted proteins | sample IncBWH26MmetaG_FD_155456 | JGI IMG/M metagenome (GOLD analysis project Ga0210400, IMG submission 155456) | Forest soil microbial communities from Barre Woods Harvard Forest LTER site, Petersham, Massachusetts, United States - Inc-BW-H-26-M | ecosystem: Environmental > Terrestrial > Soil >...
TCTAGCAGTCTCTCCATTTTGGCCATGAACGCTCCCTCGTTTTGGCCGTGAACACTCTCTCCATTTTGTCATCCTGCAGGATGACAAAAGGGAAGAAGAATCGTCATTCATGAAAATTGAAAACATCCCACAACCAAACGTTTTCGTTTATGCTTCGTGAATGGACCCAATCATCAAAGGCGCTATCCCCGTCCTGCCCGCTGCCGACGCAGCCGAATCGCTCCGGTGGTGGACAGAGATTTGCGGCTTCAAGGAAACCTTCCGCGACAACACCCCGCCGACCTATGCAGGGATCAACCGAGGCGATGCCTACCTGCATATAGCCGCCATGAGCGATAAAGCATTGGCACGAAAAGTAGGCGACCAGACCATGGTGCGGCTGGCGGTAAAAGGCATTGAGGCCCTTTACGCCGAATACCAGCAACGCGGCGGCAAAGTCCATCCCAACGGCCCACTGCAAACCAAGCCCTGGGGCACAAAAGAGTTCGGCGCAATTGACCCCAACGGCGTGTGCGTCACGTTCCAGGAATGAGTGCGTTGGCCTGTCCGTTGCGCCTGCTCCCAATTACGTCAACGCTTCGCTCAAAACAGGCTCCAAGAAGAACCAGCCAAGGCAGCCTGAACGGGCGAAATGAACCAGTCCCCCTGGCTGAAAACCACCACTCCCACCATTTTTCGGCAGCTGCACGCCAGTAACCCGTTGAAAAGTCAACCGCATCAAACCAGCAGGATTGGCCCCGGAGTTGCTTAAAGCAGCAAGGGAGGCAATCACAGTCCCTTTTTGGGAACCTTACTATTCCCCGAACAAAAGACTCACACAAATCAAAAACTTCACGGTCACGAGCCAAGGTACTTTGCAGTCTAATCTCGAGATATTACGGAGGCACATTCAGATGAAGAAACATTGGGTCTGTTCCTTAGTTTTGCCGGGTCTCCTGCTGGCGGCCCTGCCTGCACGTCAGGCTGCCGCCCAAATGACGATGCCAAGCTGCTCTCAACAACGCCAACAGGTTGCGCTCCAGATAAGATCGCTGGAGTTGCGCCGGGCTACCCAAGCAGCCGAATGCGCGAAGGCGGACGGACTGGGTCTTCAGAGTTGCAACGAAATGAAAAACACGACGGCGCAGCAGATACAGCAATTACGAATTCAGGAATCGGAGCTGGCCAACTGCATAGAGCCGTCTGCGACCCGGAACTCTCAAGGAGCTAATGGCCGCGGCGGCTGCGGCGCCATCCGCTCCAAGGACAAAGACGGCGATAACGAGAATTATGATAAGAACCCTAAGGACCAGGGCAAGGCAAGCCCGCCGGCCACGGACGCCGACAAGTCCAAAAAGCATCCGAAGAATGAGCCGCCAGGAGAAGGCCGACACCTGAAGGATCTCCAACCACTCCCCGATCCCAGCATAAAATCTCAATCGCAATCGCCACAATCGGCTTCCCACGCTGGCCTGGATGCCCATATTTCATCAAGTGGGAGGGGAGTTGGCGGCAATGGAGTGCAGGGAGGGGGCGTACACAGCACCTCCAACGGCAACATCGGCGGCATGCCACATGGTGGCGGTACGTCAAGCAGCGCGTCAAGCGTTGGGGGAGCATCGCATTCCAGCAGCAGCACCTCGTCGTCCGGTGGCTCGCGGCCGAAATAGGCAGGATATCGTTAGCTGAATTTCGCGATGCAGAGAAAACGGCCGTTGTTCGTGGCATAGCCTACTGCGCGAAGAATCAGTTGGCCAGAACGAGCAACGGCTTTTCTATGAATTGGTGGAAGAGTGGGCCATTTCCTGTGTCCTTCGCACGCGAGCTTACCCTGAACGGCAGCAAACAGACGATTAGGATTCGGCTGTTGCTCTGGCCAATTGCTAAATGCTAATTGCTAATTGCTGGGCCCTAATTCCCCCCCACCGCTGAATAATTCATATGCGACATAAGCCATCGCTCTCCGGTCTTCTGGTAGAGAGCTGTACCTCGCAGCTTCATGAGCTGTCCGTGTGCCGTGACCGAGATTTCGCACTCTACCCAGATCACCTTGCCGTTCACATGCCGTGTGCGTGGCGTGAGCAAGACCAGCACAGGCGGGTCTTGTCCAAAGTAGTTCTCCGTGAAATATTTCATCACGGCCTTCCGTCCGTGATAATCCCCTTTGGGCGTCAGGATCACGATGTCGGGATCCAGGCACTCCGCAAACGCCTTCTCGTCGGAACGGTTGAACGCCTGCTCGCATGCCGATTGGTGCTTCTGGAGTTCGTTGAATCGCGCCTCCGCCGACCGCGCCTCATCATCCAGAATGCCAAGGTGATTTTTCAGGTCAATCGTCAATCCCAGCTTGGCTATCAGGTCAGCGCCCAGCACTCCGTCTATCCGTTTCTGACAGGAACGTTCCAAAGGCGTGAGGTCCACTGCCAGCAGCTTCAGATTGTGTAGCTCATGCTCTCCAAGGGTGAAGTCATGGACCACAACTTCGCGTCCGTTGGCAGATACGGCGCCGCTCCAGGATTCCATGGTAATAGCTGTGGACTCCGGCGATGAAAACGATTTCAGATTCAGCATCGTGGCGGCCGCCCCGGTATCCAGCAGGAATTGAACTTGCCGTTTCTCCACACTGATCTTCACAATTGGCAGTTGCCGGCAATTTTGCAGGGGGATTTCCTGGGCCCCGGCCGCCGCCGAAAGCAACACCAGAAAAACAAATAAACGCGTCATAACTACTCCGTCTTCAACTCGGTTTTGGCCGATGCCGGCCCCCAAAAATAACCGCACCGGGCTTGCACATTTTTACGTAACTCTTCACGCTGCTCCGGGGTCATCTGCTCCCAGCGCTCTCGCATACCTTTGCGCCAATGCCTGCTATGGCCCCAGCCGCCTCGGAACCCGCCAAAGAGCAGCTTGCTTAACAGCAGAAGCCCTAAGGCCTGCCAAAAGCTGATGGCATGCCATCCGGAAATCTCCGGCATGAGCCAGTTCCATAGGTGCATGACGATAAAACCAAGGACAGCGCAAGCCACCACGATGAACAGCGCCATCCTCAATGCACGTACTATCCAATTTCTTCTCATTTCTCTCACCCTCATTCCTTTGGTGACTTTCGGTTAGTCCTGGATGACTTCGTCATGGATGGCCTGCAGCCTTCGGCGCAGGTGCAGCACGGCATAGCGCTTCCGGCCGAGCAACGTATTCACGCCTGTTCCAGTTTCAGCAGCCAGCTCTTTGAAGCTGCGCCCCTCCACCTCGTGCGCGATGAACACTTCCCGCTGCTCTTCCGGCAATTCGCTCAAGGCATCATCGAGCTCTTCCAGAAGCACCGTGCGAGCGTACTCTGCCTCCGGTCCGGCATCTGGGGAGAGCAACAAGTCTTGCAACAGGAGTTCCTCTCCATCATCAGCCACCGCCACCGGCTGACTCAGCGATCCGGTTTTCTTCCTGCGGAAGAGATCAATGATCCGATTGCGTGCTACCTGGAAGAGCCAACTGCTGACCCGCTCAATCGGCTTCATCAGCCGGTAGGCCTCCACAAACTCGTAGAAAACCTCTTGAAGAATGTCCTCGGCATCGCCCCGGTCAGCCACCCGCCGCCGGATGAAGTTGCGGAGACGCCCCTGCTCGCGCTCCACCGCTTCAGAGATCCGCTGGTCTTGCTCGCGTTGCATGCGTTCCAGGACCAAGGTTTCCTTCATCTAGCTGTGTAGACGGTTGACGGGCATAAATATTGTGAGATAAACAATAAAAAGAGTGAACAAGCCTGGGAGCAGTAGACCCCATGCAAAACAAACTACCACGGTACTGAAATACCGAGAAAGCCAGAGCGGGTTTTCACCCCGGAGACGTGGAAGGCAAGATTTTTATGATCTCCGACAAGGAAGCTTAGAAATAATGTAGCCGTGTGAAGAGAAGAGGGCCCTGATCTTGCCGGCGGTAATTTGGCCCGGGGCTAAAACATTTAGGGGTAAATTCTCCTGGTAGCGCCTTAGTAGTATCTATATAATCGAAATAGGTCTGCTCAGCGCAGGCACCATTAACAACCTGCTGTCATCCGCGAGGACGTTAAAATTCGTGGTCTCTATTCTCGGGTAGCTCTTCGTGTGTCCAATGAAAAGAGTAAGGAATGCGAATCCGCGGTCGGTCGCGCGCGTGGCCGGGTGCCCCATCCTTCGCAGTTTATTTGCGAAGGGTAGGATACGCAGGGTGCCTCCAAGCCAACAAAAATGGGGTCTGTCTCAAGGTCTCAGTTCAAACCAGGGTCAAGCAAAACCGGGTGCGGGGTGCCCCATCCTTTCGCATTTTTTGCGAAAGGATGGGACTCGATGCAGGTGGCGCAAAAGTGTCGAAATCAAGTGAACTGGCCGAATGCTGAGGGCGAATGCTCTAAACTCAAGGTCTTACAAGCCGTGCTCAAGGTCTTACAAATCGTCAAGGTCTTACAAATCGTCCTCAAGTCGTCAAAAAAAAGCAGCTCGTCACTCATAACCCTAATGTTTTCAACGCGTCTGTCAAATGTGCCAGCTTGGGGACGCATTTTTTTGCAGTTTCTCGAAAAACGAGACGAAATGTAGCGGCGTAGCGGCAATTTTCGGAAACCTGATCTCCTTCATTTCCAGCAGGCTTTCCTCTGTGGCCTCTGTGGTGGAGGGTTTTGGCTTTTATCTTGCTTCTCGCCACTGCTCCATGGGTTTCGGTTGCGGCTGCCCAGAGCCGAATGCTGCTCGCGATATAATCCGCTCTGGCTGACTGCTGAATGCCGAGTGCTAAGTGCTTCCCATGACTGAACCGTCTACTCCACTAATGCGCCAATACACGGCAATCAAGAAGCAGCATCCCACTGCGCTGTTGTTTTTCCGTCTGGGTGATTTCTACGAGCTTTTCTTTGAGGACGCTGTCGTTGCCGCTCGCGAACTGCAGATCACTTTGACCTCTCGCAATAAAGAGAAGGATGCCGCCATTCCCATGTGCGGCGTGCCTTATCACGCTGCGGAAGGATATCTCTCCAAACTGCTGCGCAAGGGTTTCAAAGTGGCGATCTGCGAGCAGATGGAAGACCCAAAGGTGGCCAAGAAGCTGGTGCGGCGCGAGGTAACCCGCGTCCTCACGCCTGGCACGGCCCTGGATGGCAGCATCAGCTCCGAGGAAAATAATTTTCTGGCGGCCCTGGCGCGCGCCTCGGGTGCGGTTGGCCTCGCAGCCCTCGACTTATCGACCGGAGAGTTCCGCGCCACGGAGTTTCGCGGTGAAAGTGCCGAGCGACGCATTCTGGAAGAGCTGCAGCAGCTGAGACCTCGTGAAGTTCTCTATCCCTCTTCCCTGCCGCTGTTTGATCCAGCGCCGCTTGATCGCGCGCCCGCGGACAAAGCACCTCTCGAGAATTCGCCCCAACCTGCCTTACAACAGGCCGGCGACCGGGCCCGCTTTACCGAAACCCCTTTAGAAGACTGGGTGTTCGCTCCCGATTACGCTGTCCCCCTGGTTGAAAACCAGTTTGGCGTGCTCTCGCTGGAAGGTTTCGGACTACAGGACCGTCCGGCTGCGGCTGCCGCTGCGGGAGCGATTCTTCATTATGTTCGCTCGACTCAGCGCGGCACTCTTGAGCATGTTGACCGCATCGGATTTTATGACCGCCAGGAATGCCTGGTACTGGATGCGGTCACGGTCCGCAACCTGGAGTTGACCGAGCCTTTGTTCGCCAACACCGGCAATGAGGTCACTCTCTTCCGCGCCCTGGACGCAACCCTCACCCCCATGGGCAAGCGCCTGCTGCGGTCGTGGCTGTTGCGGCCGTCCATTCACGTCCCTGAGATACAGAAGCGCCTGGATGCGGTTGAGGCCGGAGTCAAAGAGTTCATTGCCCGCGAGGAGTTGCGCCATGCGCTGGAAAGCGTACAGGACATTGAGCGGCTGCTGAGCCGGGTCACTCTGGAAACGGCGAACCCACGCGATCTGCTGGCCCTGTGCGCCAGCTTGAATCGGACGCCGCTGATCAAAGCCGCCCTGGCTCGGCTTTCTGCCGTACGGTTACAGGAACTCCATCTTCTATTGGACGATCTGGCTGATCTGCGTGGACGCATCGAGCAGACCATTGTCCCGGAGCCTCCACTGACCCTCGCCGATGGCGGAGTGATCCAGCCGGGCCTGGACGCCGAACTGGATGAGCTGCGCAACCTGAGCCGCAACAGCAAGCAGTACATCGCCCAGATCGAAGAGCGCGAGCGCCAGCGGACCGGCGTCAACTCGCTCAAGGTAAAGTTCAATTCTATCTTTGGCTATTACATTGAGATCAGCAAGGCCAACCTGCACCATGCTCCCGCCGATTATGAGCGCAAGCAGACCTTGGTCAACGCCGAACGCTTTACCACGCCCGAGTTGAAAGAGTACGAAGCCAAAGTGCTGGATGCGCAGGAAAAGATCGTGGAGATCGAGCGTCGCCTGTTTACCGAGCTGCGAACCTCCATTGCCGCGGAGGCGAAACGGATCCGCCAAACGTCATTGGCCCTGGCAGAGGTCGATGTCCTCACGGCGCTGGCCCTGATCGCCCAGAACCGGGGCTATTGCCGTCCGCAATTTGTGGACAGCCCAGGCGGCTCTGATGACTCCGCCACCGTGGATTCCCCCGATGTGCAGATAAACGAAGTTGAGATTGTGGATGGACGCCATCCCGTTCTGGAACAGCCAGGCTTGACTGGAAGCAACGACCGCTTTGTTCCCAATGATCTATACCTTAACTCCGCGAGCCATTCAATTCTGCTGATTACCGGTCCCAACATGGGCGGCAAGTCAACGTACCTGCGGCAAACGGCGCTGATCGTGTTGATGGCCCAGATGGGCTCGTTTGTCCCGGCACGCTCGGCACGTCTGCCGATTGTAGACCGCATCTTCACCCGCATCGGCGCCAGCGACAACCTGGCCCGAGGACGCTCCACTTTCATGGTGGAGATGACCGAGACCGCCGCCATCCTGAACACGGCCACGCCCCGCTCGCTGATCCTGCTGGACGAAATCGGGCGCGGCACCGCTACCTATGACGGCCTGGCGATTGCCTGGGCCGTGGTCGAATACATCCACTCCACCAGCCGCGCCAAGACCTTGTTCGCCACCCATTACCATGAACTCACCGAATTGGAGAGCCTGGAAGGGGTCAAAAACTTCCACGTCTCAGTCAAAGAGAACGCCGGCGGAATCGTCTTTCTGCGCAAGGTAGAGCCCGGCTCCGCCGACCGCAGTTACGGAATCGAGGTCGCCAAGCTGGCCGGCCTGCCGCCTGAAGTGGTAGTCCGCGCCCGCGAAGTGCTGCATGAGCATGAAAACGCCGAACATGAAGCCAGCAGCCACCTGTCCGCCAGCCCCAAGACCCAGGAGTCTGCAATGCAGCTAACCATGTTCACGCCCCTCTCCCAGAAAATTGTGGATCGCCTGCGCGATGCCGACCTGAACAACCTAACTCCGCTGGAGGCTTTGAACCTGCTGAATGAGCTGAAGAAACAAATTGTGTAGAGAAAATCCAGTAATATTTCCCCGTTTATCTCCTTTTGCCCTACACTCTAGAACACAAATGCCAAGCACCATAAGAATAGTCAGGCGGCCCAAGCTGCGCAAACTCACGCAGATCATGTGGATCAGAGGGGTGGAGGTTTATGTTCACTGGTCTGTGCTGGTCATCGTCGCCATAATGCTCGTGGGCGTGATCCGGCGCCCCTTGTTGACCATCGTGGGAGGCCTGGCCTACCTGAGTATCCTGCTGATCCACGAATGCGGACACATGATCGCGGCCCAGTGCAGGAAATATAAAGTCTGGAGTATCGAACTCTACCCCATCGTCGGACTATGCCATTTCGAAGAGCCCTGGTCTCGCCTCGATAGGTGCGCAATTGCCTGGGGCGGAGTGGTGGCGCAAGCGGTGATTGGCATTCCTCTTGTGGCCTGGGTTGTGGTGTTCGGTTATACACGGTTCGAGCCGATTAATGCAGTGCTGGCGCTGTTGGGTTTCTACAGTCTGGGGGTCGCCGCGTTTAACCTGATTCCCGCTGCCCCACTGGACGGCGCCACTGCCTGGGGCCTGATACCAGCCTGGCTGGCCCACAGACGCGAACGCCAGAGGATCCGCGCCCTGCGGTATAAGTCTCCCAGGTGAAGCACGGGGTCCGGGGAATGAGCGTTCTTTGATCGAAGATGCCGAGCAGCGGCCATGGGAAGAACTCCTTGCAACAGTATTAAAGGCCTAAACACTCTTGGGGTCCTTCGACTCCGCGCCTGCAAGTCTCACCGGGAAATGGATGTTGCGGCGCTGCGCTCAGGATGACAGTTCATGCACGGTGGTATCTCGCCCAGCGCTTCTTTGGTAATAAAGCACTGAAGCATTTAACATGGAGCACCGATTCGGAAGTTCATCGAATCGAATTTTCACGGCGGACGATAGACCTTATGAGAGCAGCCATTCTCCACGAATTCAAACAACCCTTAGCTTTGGAAGACGTTGCTGTGCCCACGCCCGATGCCAACGAGGTATTGATCAAAGTTGAGGCCTGCGGTGTGTGCCACTCCGATCTGTCTATTGCAGAAGGCGAATGGGCGCAACTCAAGCGGCTGATCAAGAAGCCGCTCATTCCCGGTCATGAAGTCATTGGTCGCGTTACAGGAAAAGGCAGCGACGTTCAGCACCTCCAGGTGGGCGACCGGGTCGGTGTAGCCTGGCTCCATTGGGCCTGCGGTACATGCGAATTGTGTCAAGAAGGGCTTGAGAACCTGTGTCCCAAGCAGGCCATCACCGGCGGCAGTGTTGATGGAGGCTATGCCGAGTTCATCAAGGCCAAAGCCTCACATGCGCTTAAAGTGCCGGATGCGCTGAGCCCTGAAGAAGCCGCGCCTTTATTCTGCGCCGGCGTCACCGTCTATCGCGCCGTGAAACATGCGAACCTCCAGCCTGGTCAGCGGCTGGCGGTATTCGGTATCGGCGGGCTGGGACACCTGGCAGTCCAGATTGCCAAGACTTTCGGAGCGCATGTGATTGCCGTTGACGTTGCCGATGACAAGCTTAAGCTCGCCGCAAAGCTGGGCGCCGATCAGACGATGAACGCCTCCACTGAAGATGTAGCGAAAGCATTCCGTAGCATGGGCGGAGTTCACGCGGCGATTGTGGCCTCCTCTGCGAAGGCCGCATACAATCAGGCGTTTTATGCAGTCCGTCCGGCTGGGACGCTGGTCGTCGTCGGGCTGCCTTCGGAAGATCTTTCTTTCCCGGCCATCATGATGCGGGAAATCAAGATAAGGTCCGTTGCCACCGGGACGCGCGATGATATGCGGGCAGTCCTGGAGCTGGCGGCTGCGGGAAAAATCCGCTGCCTGATTGAAACGTGCCGCCTGGAAGATGTGAATCAGGTCTTTGACCAGATGCGTAAAGGGCAGATTGCAGGACGAATCGTGATCAAGATCTAACCAAAGATACAAGATATTTGAATTTTTACCGCCATGGACGCACGGGCAGACTCTTACCACTGATTTCCACTGAGGCCACTGATCGAAACCTAGACGTTTAACCGCTGATTTGCGCTGATGGCCGCTGATCAGAAGGACCACCAGAGAACGAAATTCTCTAAACATGGCCGCACAACGACGCGGCTCTTTACAAAAACACAGCCGTGCAGCATCCTTCTCTGGCACCCTGAAGATCCGTCCGGAAAGGAATGCAATGAACCAGCTTGCGCGCAAGCTTCGCTCCGTGGATTACTTCACTCTTGGTTTTGGCACCATGGTAGGCGCAGGCTTTCTGGTCGCGATGGACGACTGGCTGCAGCGTGGTGGGCCCGCGGGAGGGATCCTGGGCTTTCTGGTGGGTGGCGTCATACTCCTGCCGGTGGCTTATGTGTATGGCCAATTGGTCATGGCCATGCCCGATGCAGGTGGTGAAATTGCCTACACCGCCAAAGTATTTCCGGAAAAATTCAGCTTCATTCCCGGCTGGATGATGATCCTGGCCTATCTTGTCGTTTGTCCCTGGGAAGCCGTGGCCGTGGGACGGATTCTCGCTTACATCTTCCCCCAACTCAACACCTTGGAGCTATACCGGATTGGCGGGCAGCCGGTCTATCTTCCCCACCTGATCATTGGGCTGGGATTGACTGCGGTGATGACCTTTGTGAACCACCGTGGCGTGCAGCTCAGTGCCCGCCTTCAGACCTGGACCACGTTTGGATTGTTTGCTCTCTTTGCCGTCTTTGCCTCGTGCGGGCTGGCCAAAGGAAGGCCCGCCAATCTTGCGCCGCCCTTCAGTCACAGCGGACTGCTTTCAATCTTGCTGGTGCTTCAGATCGTCCCCTACTTCATGACCGGCTTTGAATCGGTGGCCAAGAGCGCAGAGGAGTCCACTCCAGAGTTCCGGTCACGCGGGTATTTCCGAGCGGTCCTGGCGGCCATCCTGGTAGGCACTGCTTTCTATTGCGTAATTATTTTTGTGGTCAGTTATGCGTATCCCTGGCAACAGGCCGCGGAGAAGCCGTTTGCCACAGCGTATGCTCTCCGGAATGCGCTGGGCTCTCAATGGATAGTCAATGTAGTCCTGATCGCTGCCCTGCTCTCGCTGATCAAGATCTTCAATGGAAATTTCCTGGCGGCCACGCGTTTGGTGTTTGCCCTGGGCCGCCGGGGGATGATTCATCCCCGCTTGGCGCATATCCATAGTCGCAACCAGACTCCCTCTGTTGCGGTGCTGGCGATAGGCATTGTGACAGCAGCATCCGCGTTCCTGGGGAGTGCGATCCTCATCCCAATTACTGAAGTAGGTTCGCTGGCATCGGCCTGCGGATGGCTGGCTGCCTGCGGGGCTTACATCTACATGAAACCTACGGCTCTTCGGCAGACGATTGCGGCCTTGGGTGCAGTGGTTTCGCTGGCCTTCATCGCCATGAAGCTATTGCCCTTTGTGCCCGGTCACTTTACAACATGGGAATGGAGATTCCTTGTGCTGTGGATCGTATTAGGATTCCTGATTAAACTCAGTGGTGCAAAGAAAGCCGTGTCAGTCTCGGCGCAAGCTAAATCTTGATTTTCCTTTGCGTCCTCTGCGTCCGTTGCGGTAAAAATTCCCCGGTAAAACCCTCAATGCGACGCCGACTGCACGCGAGGCTTTCCCCATTTCTCCAATTCCAACTTGGCGACGGCTTCGGTATGGACCTCGTCCGGCCCGTCGGCGAGGCGCAGGGTACGAACACTGGCCCATGCGCCGGCCAGGAATGTGTCCTGGGCAACGCCTGCTCCGCCGTGCGCCTGAATGGCGCGGTCGAGCACTCGCAGGGTGACATTCGGGGCCACAACTTTGATCATCGCGATCTCCGCCCTGGCAGTCTTGTTTCCGACCGTGTCCATCATGTACGCAGCCTTCAGCACTAGCAGCCGCAACTGCTCGATTTCCATGCGTGAAGTTGCGATATCTGAGCGGATGGTGCCCTGCTCGGCAATCGTTTTGCCGAACGCCACGCGTGACTGCACGCGCTTGCACATGGTTTCCAAGGCCCGCTCGGCCACGCCGATACACCTCATGCAATGATGGATGCGGCCCGGCCCCAGGCGGCCCTGGGCGATTTCAAATCCTCTGCCTTCACCCAGCAAGATGTTCGACATCGGAACACGAACATCCTTGTATGTGACCTCGCCGTGGCCATGAGGCGCATGGTCATAACCGAACACCGTCAACAACCGCTCGATCTTAACTCCGGGAACATCAAAGGGCACCAGAATCATCGACTGCTGTTTATGCTTGGGCGCGGAAGGATCGGTCTTGCCCATGAAGATGGCGATCTTGCAGCGCGGATCACCGGCTCCCGACGACCACCATTTGCGTCCGTTGATCACATATTCGTTGCCATCACGGACAATGCTCGACTCAATGTTGGTCGCATCTGATGAGGCCACGGCCGGTTCGGTCATGGCAAAGCACGACCGGATCTCCCCTGCCAGCAAGGGCTTCAGCCAGCGCTCCTTCTGCTCCGGAGAGCCATAGCGGGCCAGCACTTCCATGTTGCCGGTATCCGGGGCGGAACAGTTAAAGACCTCCGGGGCCATG
>Ga0210400_10004526_pt1 | contig 12039 bp, 9 predicted proteins | sample IncBWH26MmetaG_FD_155456 | JGI IMG/M metagenome (GOLD analysis project Ga0210400, IMG submission 155456) | Forest soil microbial communities from Barre Woods Harvard Forest LTER site, Petersham, Massachusetts, United States - Inc-BW-H-26-M | ecosystem: Environmental > Terrestrial > Soil >...
GTCCGCACTGGGCTGCAGCTGGTTGCGGCTTCGCGGACTTATGCTCGCCTTCGCAAACTCCGTGGCAAGGTTCGCTTCTCGCGCACTCTGGCAGAGCTGAAGGCCGACCGGTGACCGCTGCCGACACAAGTAGTTGGATTGCCTTTCTCGAAGGCAGCAGTGGCGAGGATGTGCGGTTGCTTGATCGCGCCTTGGAAGATCGCCAGGTAGTAATGGTGCCCGTTGTCTTGACGGAGCTCTTGAGTGACGCGAGCCTTCCTTCGCATGTTGTCAAAGCAATCTCAGATTTGCCCCTGCTCGAGGTCACCTCTGGCTATTGGCGCCGAGCGGGCACGTTGCGGGCAAAGGTGCTCGCAAAGCGCCGCAAAGCGCGTCTCGGCGACGTCCTCATCGCCCAAAGCTGTATCGACCAAAGCATTCCTCTGATCACGCGCGACCGGGACTTCCGTGCGTTCGCCACGGCGGCAAAACTCAACCTCGTACTTGGCCCCGGCGCACACCGGCAGTAAATCTCGTCCAAAAAAATGTCGATGAGGTATCTTGCGGACTATTTGTTCGCCGGTTTGCTCCGCAGCTCAGCGAGTTTTCCCTGCTGTTCCGGCGTCAATTTGTTCTTGATTCGCACGAGGAGCGTCACCTGTTCCCTTTTGACTTCGCGTTCCGCGGTCAGCAGCTTTTCCAATTGCGCAAGAACCTGTTGCTCCTCCACATGCGCCTGTTTTACCAGCGCCACCAGCTTTTCCATTTCGTCCTGCAGCTTCCATTGTAGCTCGGTGAATTTCAGTTGCGCCCGGCGGATTTCCGTCTTGAAATAATCTTTTTGCTCTGCGCTCAGCCCAATCGCTTCCTGGTGCTGGATCACGAGTTCCGGCGCAAAGAAGCTCTGCCCGATCAAATCCTGATCCGGCTGCTGGGCGCGGATTCCGCCCGCCGCGAAAAGAAATATTACGCAAATGCAGAGAACTCTCGCCCTCATTTCATTCCTCCTCATCCGTCTTCGCCGGAGCATTCAAATAGGATTCTCCGAGTCTCGGCATCGTCCGCAAAATCTCTTGCCCCGGAGTCACCAGCAGACCATCACTGGGCGCTCGCCATTCCGCCAGTTTCTGTGCAGCGGCGAGTTCGTCCCCCGGACTCATTCGCGCCGTTCTCCGTTGCAAGGTCACCCCAATCATCAGAACCGCCACAACCACGGCGGCCGCTCCGGTCAGCGTCCACACTCGCCACGGCCGCGCGCGTTTCCCTTCTCTTGCGGCCTCAGCCGCAGCCAGCACTCGCGCCCTGAAATTCGCCGGCGGCTCTGCCCCCTGCGTCACCAGCGGCAGCAGCGCATCCAATCGTGCCGCGCGCGCTCGAACCTCGTCCAGCTCATCGGAGCATTTCGCGCAGCTTCGCAGGTGCTCCTCAAGATCCTTTGCCGTGGCCCCCGTCAGTGCCGCCTCCCGCAGCGGATCTTTCCACTTTTCGCATGCGTCTTTCATTTCATCACGTCCAACAAAATTTTTCGCGCCGTGTGCAGCCGCGACCGCACCGTCCCCGCCGGAATTCCGAGCACCGCGCCCACGTCCGCGGCCTCCATCTCTTCAACCAGAGAAAGCTGCAGCACGCTTTGGAGTTTCCGCGGCAAGCGCTCTATTTCTCTCCGCAGCCGTTCCAGCATCACCCGTTGCTCCGCATCTTTTGCTCCGTCAACCGCAACCTGCGTTTCCGTGATCTGCCAGGCGGTATCTCGCGCCAGCCTCCGCCGGTAACTTCTCTGGCGGTTCAACGCCAGCCGGAAAACAATCCGGTTCACCCACGCGCGAAATTTCTCCGCTTCGCGCAGCGAATCAAACTTCTGATAAGCGCGCAAGAACGCTTCTTGCGCAACATCTTCCGCGTCGGCGGCATTGCCCAGAACGCCGTAGGCAATCTGAAAAACGCGCCGCTGGTTCTCAGCGATGCGCTCGCCAAATCCCGCCTCGGGATTATGCGATTCAGCTCTTGCGATCAATGGACTCACGCACGCGCCTGTCACGCTTCTCTTGCCCCTTTACGTATAGACACCGCGGTCCGGCCCTTCGTTCAGCAAACTATCACGCTTATTCGCGCTACGCAGCGAGCAATTCAAATCGTTTACGGGACCCTTGCGCCGGTCTGTGGGCGGCTCGGCCGCCCACACTCGGCTTCTTGCAGTCATCCTGGATCAGAAGAGAAATATCGGCTGAAACGCCGGAAGAATCGGTTGCAGTTGAACTGCAATCTGCACGGCCTGAAGTTTCTGCAACTGCTCAGCGTCGAGGATGGCCACGAATTGCGTGAGAAAAGCCTGCTGCGCTTGCGCCATCTGCTGCTGCAACGCATGAATCTGGATCACCAGTATTCCCACTTGTGCCGGGTTCCCGCCGGAATTCACCAGAACGGCCAGCTGTTGGGTTAGGGCTTGTGCCGTCTGAAACAGCGGTACAAGGGTCGTCTGGCGTGCCTGCAGCAATTGCTCCAGCTCGCTCACCTGGCCGGGCCGGAGTTGCAAGAATTCAGCCGCAACCTGCAAAGGCGATGTTTCTTGGGTGCTCGGCTGAACACTGGTCCTCTGTACCTGTTGGAATATTTTTTCGATGTTTAGTTTCGTCAGGTCCGGTGCGATCGTCACCGGCGTGGATTTAAGCGTGGGCTTTTGCGCCCGCGCCCCGTCGCAACTCACAAGAATTATGGCCAGCACAACAAAGGCGATTCCGGTCTTTTTCATGGTGTCGGTTCTCCTTGAAGTGTACGCATTCCGCGCCTTCATCTATCCAGACACCGCCACCACTCGCCCCGTTCGTACTTGGTGTGGTGAGTTACACTTCGCCTCCTTCAGCGACTCGACTAAGATGAGTCCCCGCGAGGTCCCTTTAGAGGCCTTTCTATTCTGCTCGGAGGGCAACCATTGGGTCCATGCGTGAAGCGCGCCACGCCGGAATAAGGCATGCCGCAGCAGCGACCAACGACAGCATGGCAACGACGGATACGAATACCGCCGGATCAAGCGGACTGACTCCATACAACATGGAACGAATCAGATGCGCGGCCCCGGCGCTGGCGGCTACGCCGAGCCCGAGTCCGAAAAAGGCGGGGCGCAGCCCGTCCAGCAGCACCAGGCTGAGCACTCTTTCCCGCTGCGCGCCAAGCGCGATGCGGATGCCAATTTCCGCGGTACGCTGCGCGACGATGTAGGAAAGTACTCCGAACAGGCCAACGGCAGCCAGGATCAGCGAAAGCACCGCGAATGCCAGCAGTAGCGTGGCGTCAAAACTGCTGTCTAGCGTGGATTTTCCAATCATCTGGTCCATGGTCAGAATGTCGGAGACAGCCAGCTCCCGGTCAAGCTGCTGAACTACTTGCTGGATGGGCAAGGCCAGCAAGGTCACGTCACCGCTCGAGCGCACTGCCAGCGTCGCATCGTTGGGAACTCCTTGGTACATTATTGCGTACAGTGGAAAATACATGATTGGCCGGGGAGCTGCGGCGACATGGAAGCGCGTATCGCCAACGACCCCCACAACTTTGAAAGACCGGCGGCCGATCGACAGCAAATGCTTGCCAATAGGATCTTCATCCGAGAAATATTGACGCGCAAACGATTCGCTGATTACGACCTCGTTCGCCTTGTCCAACCTCCGGTGTGCCTCAAAAATTTGTCCGCGCAGCAAAGGAATCCCCAGCGCCGCAAAATAATCTGGATCGGCCCAACGAACGATCGCGTACTGACTCTGCCCCTGTGGAAGCGGAGCGTGTTCCGCGATCCAGAAACCGCTGTCCCCGCCATAGCCCTGTCCTGGAACTAGTCTGACGAGTCCCGCAGCTTGGATGCCGGGCACAGCGCGCAAGCGCTCCAGCAGCGCTTCATAAAACGCTACGCGCTGAGTGTCCTGACTATATTGCGCTTCGGGCAGGCCGAGGCGCATGGTGAGCACATTATTTGAGACACAGCCGAGCTCGGAAGCGCGTAGCCGCTGATAACTCTTCAGCAGCAGGCCAGCTCCGACAAGCAGCACCACCGTAAGCCCCACTTCCAATGAAAGCAGCCATTTGCGCAGCGTGACTCGCGCAGGCCCCGCGCTGTGTGAGCGCGAGGCTTCCTGGAGCGAGGAAAGAATCTTGTCGCCCGGGGCAGAGACCGCGGAGATTAGTCCTGCGAAAGCCGCACAGAAGAAAATCAAACCCATGGTAAAAGCAAAAACCACGCCGTCAATGTGAATGGCTTCGACTCGGCTAATGTCTTGTCGCGTGCTTACAAGCCACTGAATCACCGCGGGAGCCAACAGCAGTCCGGCCAAACCGCCCGCGGCCGAAAGCAGGAAGCTCTCCGTCACATGCTCGCCAATCAGACGCCGGCGGCTGCCGCCTAGCGCCGCGCGAATGGCAAGTTCTCTTCCCCGGGCTGCTGCGCGAGCCACCAAGAGATTGGCAACGTTCAGGCACGCAATTAAGAGCACGCATCCTGTTGCGGCCAGCAAGACATACAGCGCCGTCTTGATGTTTCCGACCATGTCCTCCAGCAGCGGGCGTGTGTCTGCGCCCTTGGCGATAAAGGGATTATCAAGGTGCTCATCGTGAAGCCGCCGGACAATGAGCGAAGTCTCCGCCCGGGCCTGCGTTTCGGTGATCCCCGGTCTGAGCCGTCCAACTGGTACAAAGTCATGGCTATCCAAAGCTTGCATGTCCCCGGGAGATTCTTCGTGGTAAATCGGTACCCACAGTTGCACGCCCTGTTCTGGATAGGAAAACCAAGATGGCATGATGCCAATGACTGTATAGGGCCTCGCGTTTACACGTATGGTCTGGTTCAGGATCGCAGGGTCGCCGCCGAAACGTCTTTTCCACAATCCCCAACTCAGGATAGTTGTCGCATTTGCGGATGGCTTGTCATCCGCCGCGGTGAAGCCTCTCCCGAACGCGGGTTCGACCCCGAGTGTTGGCAACAAATCCGAGGAAAACTCGACGGCGCGCACTCTTTCGGGAAGCTGTCCGCCCGCTCCCGACAGGTTGTATTCTCCCGAAGTCGAAACGATCGCCAGGTCCGAAAAACTATTGCTTTGCTTCTTCCACTCGGCGAATATGCCGGCGGCAACCTGGTTGTATGGATTCTTGTCGTCAGAGCTGTGCTCGTACAGTCGTAGCAATCGCGCCGGGTCCTTGAACGGCAGCGGCTTCAGCAACACGGACCGCACCACGGTGAACAGCGCCACGTTCGCGCCGATGCCGATGGCGATCACGAGCACCGAAATGATCGCAAACCCCGGCGTTCTGGCCAGCGTGCGCATGCTGATTCGGATATTCTGTAGAGCCATTTCTATGCTGTTCCAGCTCCAGGCTTCACGCGCTTGCTCTCCCAACAGTGTCCGATTGCCAAACGCCCGTCGCGCCGCGTAATGGGCTTCCTCGCGGCTCATTCCAGCAGCCATGTTTTCGGCGATTTGTTGTTCGAGGTGAAAACTAAGCTCGGCATCGAGACGCTGCACTTCCCGCCGGCGATGAAGAAGCATTTCCAATTGAACGCGGATTTTTTCCACCCAGAGCATCGCCCCTCCTTTTCGCACTACGTCTTCTCAATGACCAGATTGATCGCCCCGGAGAGCCGGTTCCAGTCTGTGGTTTCTTGTTCCAATTGCCTGCGCCCGCCCGCCGTCAGCGAGTAGAACTTCGCCTTCCGTCCTGTCTCAGTATCCTTCCACTTCCCGCGAATCCATCCCTGCTGTTCCAATCGGTGCAGCGCCGGATACAGCGATCCCTGCTGTACCTGAAGCACTTCGCCCGAAACTTGTTGGATGCGTTTGGCGATGGCCCAGCCGTGTTTCGGTTCCAGTGAGACTGTCTTGAGGATCAGAAGGTCCAGAGTCCCCTGGACAAGGTCGCTTGGTTTTCCCATACTATGATTATCTACAACAGCCGTTGTAGATAGTCAAGGTGTCGTGCGTGTTTCCGTAGTTCTTTCTTCTGGCAGCACGCGTCCGGAATAATTACTAACAAAGAGTGTGGAAAATGCTGAGGAACCGGTGCTTCCGCTACTTGGGAATCGCCCTAGCAGCAGTCACCACATGGCTGCAGCACTTCCGGTCTCAGATCGAGGCTGAGGGCAGTTCTCCCAGATTTTCGATAGAAGTGAGTCAATTTTTGAGTTGGCCTCGGCCACCCGGAGAATGCCACTATCCCGACATGCTCAGTGCGGGTGCTTCGATGATGTCGCTACTCTGCTCTGGTTGCTGCTGTTTCTTGGTGAGTTTAGCCACCGCCAAGATAGGGCTCCCAGTTAGTCGTTTTCAGTTGGCAGTACTTCCCAGGACCGCTCGCTGCGCCCGGAGGCGCTGGTGAATCCTGACTCTGGAATTACTTCTGCAGCGACGCTAGGCCAGAGTTCCGCAGATACTCCCGTTGGCATGAATGCCGTGGAGGGTTACAAAGCCTCAAAAAACGGCGACGGTCTGCGCATTCTCGAAGACCTCCTGCAAATCATCGGGCGCGGCGCTGCAGCGCTCACGCCGGCAGAAAAAGAATTGTTGAAGTGGGTCGGCGTATTCTTCCGCAAACCTACTCCCGGCAAATTCATGATGCGCATTCGCATGCCTAACGGCTTTGCGAAGAGCGAACAACTGCGCGCTATCGCCGAGCTCTCGCGGCGGCTTGGCAACAGCGTTGTGGACATCACAACCAGGCAGCAAATGGAACTGCGCGGTTTCACTTTAGACACCGTGCCGGAAATCTTCGAAAAACTGCGGGGCGTGGACCTGCGTACGCTGCAGACTGGCGTCGACAACGTTCGCAACATCAACGGCTGCGCCCTCGCTGGCTTGACCCTGCACGAATTGTTCGATGCTTCTCCAGTCGTCCACGAATTGGACCGCCTCATCGTGGGCAGCAAGGGCAACCCGGAGTTCACCAACCTGCCGCGAAAATTCAACGTCACCATCACGGGTTGCACGGACAACTGCACGCACTGTGAGTCGCAGGATATCGCGCTCGTTCCCGCGAAAAAGGCGGGCCGGCTCGGCTTCAACGTGTTGGTCGGCGGAAAGATGGGCTCCGGAGGTTTCGCCGTCGCTTCGCCGCTGAATGTTTTTGTCGAACTCTTCCAGGCCGCTGCCGTCGTCGTGGAACTAATCAAGATTTACCGCGATCATGGCCCGCGCGAGGCGCGCTCCAAGTGCCGTTTTGCATTTCTGATTGAGGAGTGGGGCCTTCGCCGTTTGCGCGCCGAACTTGTTGCGCGCCTGGGTCGCGAGCTTCCCTTCCAGGGCCGCGACATGCGCGGTTCCGCGCATGCCGACCATCTCGGTGTGAGTTCGCAGAAACAGGCGGGACTAACGGCCCTGGGACTCTGCATTCCCACCGGCAGGGTCAACCCCGATCAACTCGACGAGCTCGCGCGCCTGTCCGACGTGTATGGGAACGGTGAAATTCGCCTTACCACAGGTCAAAACGCCATCATTCCCAATATTCCGGCGCCGAGCGTGGCCAAACTCTTGGAAGAGCCTCTGCTCAAGCAACTCTCTCCTCGTCCTTCTCCCTTTGTGCGCGGATTGGTCGCTTGCGTCGGCACGGACTATTGCAATCTCGCGCTCATCGAAACGAAGAGCCGTGCGATCATGCTCTCCGAAGCGCTACACAATAAAATGGGCTCCGGCACGAATCCTCTCACGATTCATTGGTCCGGTTGCCCGGCAGGTTGCGGCAACCATCAAGCCGCGGACGTCGGTCTTCGAGGATTCAAAACAAGAGTTGACGGAGAAATTGTGGATGCTGTGGCGATCTATACGGGTGGCCGGACCGGGCCGCATGCCGTTGCGGGACAGGAGATTTTGAAAACGGTTCTCTGTGACGAATCGCTGCCGGATGTGGTCGCGAATGTCATTCAGACATATCGCTACCAGATGGAAGCAAAGGAGCATGCGGCCTTGGCCGATCCCTTGTTCGCGGCTGCGGCCACGGCGGGATTGGCGTCCTGGCGGTTCGCGCGCACGTTGTCGTCCACGTCCAGTCCCGCGTGAAACTCGGGCCGCAGGATGTTTGCTTTTCTGAAGGTGTGAATTTCGATGGTTAATTTGATGGCTTGCTTAATCAAAGTAAAAGATTGCGTCCAGGAGAAACAAATATGACGGACTACGTGGGGCCAAAGGAATTACTGCAAGAAGCGGTGCAGTTGGCGAAGAGAAAGTCTGAGCTTACGGTTCGCGACATGCTCATTCGAGGCATCCTCGCCGGCGCCTTTCTGGGATATGCGACATCGCTGGTATTCGTCGTATTGTCGCAAGGTCTTGCTCCGATCGTCGGCGCGATTCTTTTCCCGGTAGGTTTCGTCATCCTCGTGCTTCTGGGGTTGGAGTTGGTTACCGGCAACTTCGCTTTGTTGCCGGCTGGCGCGATGGCCGGAACGGTTCGTTTCACAAAGCTGCTTCGCAACTGGGGCTGGGTTTATCTCGGTAACTTGATCGGTAGCTTGCTCTACGCCGCGCTCTTTTTTGTGGCGATCACCAATTGGCACACCGGAAACGGCGGCGCAGTCGCCGATCTTCTGAAGCAAGCAGCACAAAAGAAAACCTTGGCCTACATGGCGCTAGGCCCGAGTGGATGGGCCACTGCGCTGGTCAAGGCGATCCTCTGCAATTGGATGGTAACGATCGGGGCGGTGCTGGCGATGTCCTCGAAATCTACCGTCGGAAAAATTGCAGCCATGTGGCTCCCCATCATGACGTTCTTCGCGCTCGGCTTCGAACACTCCGTTGTCAACATGTTCCTGATCCCCTCCGGCATGATGCTTGGCGCGCCGATCTCGGTCGGCCAGGCGCTACTCTGGAATCTGCTTCCCGTCACCCTTGGCAATATGGTTGCCGGGACGTTGCTGACAGGCATGGCGCTTTACGCTACGTATCCCACGCAAGCAGTTCCCACAGCCAGCATGGCTAATGTGTTGCCCACCGAGCAGAATGAACAACAAGCGGCATTCGCAGCGGCCGCCGGCGTCCAGTAAATTGTTTGAATTTTCCTCCATTTGAACTGGGCCATCCACAGAAGTGAAAGAGCGCGTATCGCGCGCTTGGAGATTCCTTTTTCCCGAGGCGGTAAGGCAAGCCCAGGCCGAGTACGCGAAACTCCAATAGGCCGGCATTTTCTGTGATTTTGAGCTACTGAGAAGATGCGCAGCGCTGTAGAACTTCCGCCGCCAAATCCGGATCCATCAATGCCGCGCGTCCGTGCAAAGCGGAACAAACCTGCACCGCCGTGATTCCTGAAGCGCCCCGCAAATCCGCGCTCGCCAGGTTCGCCCCATCGAGTTCCACGCCGCGCAAAATTGCTCCCGTGAAAAACGCTCCTCGGAGATCGGCCTTCTTCAAGTCGGCGTCGAGCAGAATGGCCCCTTTCAGAATAGCGCCAGTCAGGTTCGCTTCTCCCAGCTTGGCTGACGACAAATCCGTCTGCTCTAGATTTGCAAACGAAAGCACGGCGTGCTCGAGTCTGGTGTCTCGCATGTCGGTGCGGGAAAGGTCCGTTCGAAGCAATTGGGCGTTTCTCAAATTGACGGCATAGAGCGAGGCTCCGGAAGCTTTCGCATTCGAAAGCACAGCATTCTCAAACGTGCCGTAAGAGAGATCTGCGAAGCGCAGATCCGACGCCGTCAAGTTTGCACCCGTGGCCTTGGCGGACACCAAAACGGCGTGTGTCAGTTGGGCGCGATCGAGAATTGCCGAGCGCAGCAGGGCTTCTCTCAGATTCGCTCCTCTCAGGTCGGCTTCCGAGAGATACGCGCCCTCTAGATTCACGCGCCACAATTTTGCATTGGTCAGAAAAGCGCGGTAGCCTCGCGCGAAGCGCAAATTCATTTGATTCAGATGCGCGCCGGAAATTTTCTCCACGGTCTCGTCCGTCCACACCGTGCCGCGCGGCGGAGGCGTCGACAGCGTTGCTTCCGTCAAATCCGCGTACGGACGGTAGCCCACCGATTGAAAAACCATTGCCGCCCAGCGTCTCACATCGGCCGGCGATTCTTCCGTGGCCGAGCTCCTGTCGAAAGGCAATCCGCGGTTCACACCAAGAGAAAAAAGAAAAAGGATGAACGCCGTGGTCAGTGCCGCGCGCGTGGTTCCCAGGATCATTCGCAAAATGTTTTTCGACTTTGGCAAACGGATGTCACCCGGCCGAAGCACTCGCGACACAACAAAAGGCAGACTCGTCGCCGTGGCTACCGACAGAGTCATCAGACACACATGCAGTAGTGTCCCCCGGAAGTCCTGGCGCGGCAGATAGCGCAGCCAATAAAGGAACAGCGTCGCGGGAACAATCCAATATGCCAGAACCGTCGAAAGCACCGTTTCGAACGCGATCATCGCGGAACGCGATTCCCCTTGCCACCGAAAATGTCTGCGTACCAGCCCCATCAGGTACCACGGGCCGTCTTTTTCCAGCGTTTGCCCATCCGGAAAAACGGCAGGGAGCGCGGCCATGCTTCCCCACAACCTCAGCAGCAGAAAATGAAATCGCAGGGAAAGCGCCAGAAGAACCAGCGGACCACCGAGATAAAGCCCCGTCATGGGAAGCACGTTGCCCAGCCGCATGAAGGGCAGCGCCGACGTATTCAACAGCAGCCGCACGTCGGTCGTGAAGGCGATCAGCAGGCAGCAGAGCAGGCTCGCTCCCACGGTGAGGAAATAAAACCAGCGCGCGATTTTCGTGGCATCGCTGATCGCTTTCGAGGTGTCTACCGCAGAAATCGATTCGGGAAGCACCGCATCGAAAAGATTCGTGCCCCCAAGGCGGCCAAACCACAGGCCTTCGGCGCCATAAAGGTTGGCGCCCATGAGGTTTGCTCCTCGCAATTCCGTGCCCAGCAAATTTGCGTTCTGGAGATTCGAACGGACCAGGCTGACGCCCCGCAAATTGGCCATCGAAAGATCCGCGCCCGCAAGGTTTGTTCGATGCAAGTGAGCGCCCTGCAAATTCACGCCCGTCAGGTCCGCTTTCGCTAAATTTACGCCGCAGAGATCGGCCTTGACGCCCGATTCCCCGCCCGATTCCACCCAGATTTTGTGCTGATCCAGAATCTCGGCAAGATCGAGGAGCGAGATTCCTATGGAATCCCCTCCGCTCAGAACGTCCGCCGGGGCGGGATTCTCCGTTGCGATTTCGGTCTTCAATTCTTCAATTTCTTTGACTGCGTTTATTTCCAGGCCCATTCGAACGATTCCCCCCGGATCTCTCTGCCCGCTCTGGGGCATCCTTGCGCACTTCAACCTCGCGAACTGGCGCCATCGCGCTTTTCAAGGCATTCAAATTCTTGGCATTCGAAGCACGGTTCGAATTCCCCATGTGCAGCCGTGCCTCTGCTGGGCTGGTTCTATCCTCTCCTACCAGCACTGTGAAAATCGCCTGCCCTCAAGTACAGGCGGCGCAGAGGTAACGGGGGGCACGCGACCGGAGTCGGTTGTTAGTCCTTAGTTGTGAGTTGTTGGTAGCAAGCAAGGGACGTGCGGCGCCCAGTCGACAGTTGAAGGTTGAAAGTTGAAAGTTGAAAAGTAAAAGCGCCTGAAGAACGTCGGCAGGAAGAAGCGGCATCCCGCGCTTCGCCGCCTTCGTACCAAAACCCCCAGCTAGAAAAGCGCTACCTGGGGCACCCGCGCCGAGAGGGATCGGAAGTTGGAGGAGGGGCGAAAACAGCGTCAGATTCGTCGGCAGCAGGCTGCGTGAAAAGGCCAGGGCGCTAGTCTCCGGGCAATTCCGCGTGACGGATGAAGTGTATTACTGCGGCGGCGTGAGCAGTCGCTCAAGTTCCGCTTCCGAGTGTTGGAGTTTAGATATGATAAGGGAGTTGCGTGGCGCGAGGAGGTAAGGCGCATGGGCCTGATCTACGAACTTACCGGTCCGCAGTCGCAGGACCTGGATGGGGTCGCCCACGAATTCTCGGACCTGAACCGAGAGGTCACGTACTCCGACATCAGCCCCGAGGAGTGGGAACAGAAGCTGAAAAGGCAAGGTATGCCGGAGCATCTGACGGGGCATCTTTTGGCGATGGGCGAGTTGCACCGGGCG
>Ga0210400_10004527_pt1 | contig 12039 bp, 6 predicted proteins | sample IncBWH26MmetaG_FD_155456 | JGI IMG/M metagenome (GOLD analysis project Ga0210400, IMG submission 155456) | Forest soil microbial communities from Barre Woods Harvard Forest LTER site, Petersham, Massachusetts, United States - Inc-BW-H-26-M | ecosystem: Environmental > Terrestrial > Soil >...
GTGAGACTAGGGCGGTCCTCGCGAGATTCGTTTTCGTTTTGCTCTTTCGTTCCCATCGGCGGACCCCTATCTTAGACTGCTACTCACCGATTAGTAAACTGGTCTTCGACAATACCACCCTACGTGTGTTTGCACCAAGATTGTGGCAGGCGGGACCCCTTGAGCGAGGGTGTTAACCGCGTCCTACGATGCCTGACGATGTAAGACGAAGTTGGACGACGTACCAAGAGCGGTCTATTTAGACTCTAAAACGCTGTCTCCCACACCTCTCTGGCACTGTTTTGGACTCACAGTAGGGCGGGAGTCAAAGCAGCCTAGCACTCTGCTTTACCTCCGCCATCTCTACTCCTTTTCCCGTGTTACGCTGTTGCTAAGTATGAACGATCCCAACAAATTGAGATTGAAAAGTACATCAGCTTCCGGAGAGACATTCTACGAGGGGTACGACACCGCCCTAATTTGCAAGAACGGACATGTCATAACTAGATATTCCGAGACTGCACCTGAAAAGAACGAGGATTACTGCTCCACTTGCGGCTCAAGAACCGTGAAGGCATGCGACAACTGTGGAGAGAAAATACGCGGTCGCCTGCATGGAAGTCGACCAAGCATGACGGGCGATCCCATCCCAAAATTCTGTTACAAGTGTGGGAAGCCATACCCCTGGATGGCTGACCATCTTCAGACTGCGAAGGAACTCCTCGACCATGACGATAAGCTCACACTCGAAGATCGAGAGAAACTGTGGGGGCAGTTGCAGTACGTAATGTCCAATCCCAAGGCTGATTTAGCTCCGGCCAAAAGAAAGCTCTTTGAAATCGGAATTGCCAAGGCAGTTCCCGCCACAAGAGAGTTTTTTTTGGATTTGATGGCTAAGCTCGGTGCCGAGCTGATGAAGCCGTGACTCTCAGGGCTGCACAGTGTGCGGCAAATGTCTTTCCTCGTCACTGATGCAGGCTGTGTAGTTGACAGAGTTCTAACATAGTGTGGCGTAGAGGACACCTGCCTTCTCAGCGAGTTGCGAATACTGGCCGTCTGGGTTGTAGCCTGCCGACGGTTGTCACGACCTCGGGACGATGTTGGGCTATCCTGCTGAGAATCTTGGTGCTTAACTGCTGAAGTTCCAAGCCGCTGGCGGCAATGTCGGGCAGCGAGTTCGAAGTCAGGATGAGATGCTGCACCATCCTCACCTGCCTCAGGTCGTTGCCAGAAGGTCGGGATGTCCAACAGCCCACGCTCTGCGAAGCACTTCTCGAAGAGTTCGTCGCAAAATCATTGAGGCTCTACAGATCAGCTTTGCGTCTCCTCAGCAAAATCGCCTATCATAAGCATCTATGCTCAGGAAAAACTGGCTGTTTTTAGCGCTGGGTTTGGGCTTTACTGCCATGCTGACAGCGGCGGTTCCGGTTGGCGCGCAAAGCTCGGCGCTGTCATTAGGCACCATCGATAGGAAATCCATTACGCGATTGGCCTCGTGCCCGGCGGGATTTGATTCAGGGATGACCTGCTATCGAGGCGCCGTAGAAAACTGTCAGAGCACGGTCGACCTTGGATTTACTTACGGTGTAGAGAATCCAACGCAGGCAAGATTGGGGACCGTGGTCCTGCTGGACGGGGGAGGCGGCGTTACGCCTTACAGCAATCCCGATTATGCCAAGAAATATCTCGCCAATGGCTACCAGATAGTTTATGTGGCTTGGGATACGCCCTGGGAGTTCACCAACGGAAGCACTGGAAACAGCATCAAGAATGCCGCTTGCCGGCCCGCGACATTTCTGAACTATGTCTATCAGAACGTCTATCAGAACGTCTATCATAACGTGTATAACCGCGGCGGACTTTGTGCTCAAGGCATAAGTGCAGGCTCCGCCGCCGTGGCCTATTCGCTGGCGTGGTACGGAAGCTCTTCTTATTTGGATAATGTGGAGTTGCTTTCTGGGCCCGTGTTCGGCGATATCAAGGAGGGATGCAGGGTACCCAACCCACCGGTCCTGGAAGTCTGTGGGAACTCAGCGCCAGATTGCAATGGAGCACCCTGGCCTGACAGCCCCTCGTATGTATCCATTGACATAGCCTTGGTGGCGCGGTGGTCCGGTCAACCTAGTTGCAACGGAATCAACTTCACCGGCGCCTCGGCCAATGCGGCCTGGAAAGCGATGAGCATTGTCGATGGAACCGACAATCCGAGTTTCAGCTATCCCCAAACGTCCCTTGCAGGTTGGTTGTGCAGCAACGGTCAGAATAACTCCGCCGCCCAAGGTGACTTTTTCTACCAGCAGTTCACTAGTCCGCAACAGACCGCAGGATTCTCCGTAACTCGAATTGACAATTGCGCGGGCGCCGAGGGAGTGAGCCAAGGGACAACTCCGCAAGGCAAGCTTGGTCTCGACGCCATCACTGAACACATGATTTCAGCGTGCGTGAAACGGCATTAATTAGTTGCCGGAACAGGGCGGAATCCGCTACAGCGCGCGAAATATTTTCCCGTCCGTACTTTTGGCTTCCGGCCAACGGGGTAGCCAATTCTCCACGAATTGGATCCACTACTCCGAAAATGCGGGAAACTAAACGGGACAGCGCTCGGCATCAGGTCGATGAGTGTAAAGCGGCTGTTTTGCAGTTTGCGCGTCCAACAATGCATTGATACACTGCTCGCCGCTTATAAGCACTCCGCCCGCACGCACATCGGGCTTGGGACCAAAAACATAGTTCGTACCAGGAACATTCGTGCTGGTAGTTTCCGATCGGAGCTTAGTGTTTATGAAACCCTCTCGCTCTCCTCTTATTCCGGCAATCAGGTTTTTCGTTTTCAGTTTTCTGCTGATAGGCTCTGTCGAGGTTTTGCCCATGTACGCAACGGAACCATCCTCGCAGAACCTTGATGCGGGCTGGCAATTTCGAGCCGTCGCAAACGCGGACCAACCCGAGGTAAAACAGTGGCACCCCGCGCAGGTTCCGGGAGTAGTTCAAACCGACCTGCTCAATAACAAACTGATCCCCGATCCCTTCGATAAAGATAATGAGTTCCATTTGCAGTGGATCGGCCTGGCCGACTGGGAATATCAAACTACGTTTCAGGCCGATGCGGCCACGCTCGCGCACCAACACGTTGATTTAGTTTTTGACGGTCTCGATACATTCGCGGACGTCTATCTGAATGGCCAGGCGATTCTTCACGCGGATAATATGTTCCGGCGCTGGCGAATTCCGGCAAAGGCGCACCTTAACTCCGGTTCGAATACGCTTCGGATTGTTTTCCATTCTGCAGTGGAGAAGATGCTGCCCTACGTAAAGTCGCTGCCTTATGTTCTGCCCTCTATCTCAACCCACAATTACGGAAACGAAGAGAACATCGCCACCGCCCCTTATACCCGCAAGGCTCCGTATAACTATGGCTGGGATTGGGGGCCTCGCTTCATGACTGAAGGCATATGGAGGCCGGTGCGCCTCGAAACTTGGGACGCGCTGCGCATCGACAATTTTCACATACATCAACAGAACATCACTTCCGCCCTAGCAAACGTTAGCGCGGAAGTGGAAATCGAGGCGAGCCGGCCAATCACGGCCACGTTGACTCTGGCGCACGATGACATGTCGGCCTCGCAAATCGCCGATGGAAATCAGCCGTTACAACTGAATGCCGGCATCAATCATATTTCTTTTCCAGTGCGACTTGTCGCTCCAAAGCTTTGGTACCCCGTTGGGTACGGAGATCAAAACCGTTATCACTTCTCCGCCAAGATCCACGCGGGCAGCGAGCTTATCGCGCATGCAGAGACCAGGACTGGACTGCGCTCACTGGAACTGCGCCGCGTTCCCGATGAATGGGGAAAGAGTTTCGAATTTGTGGTGAATGGAATCTCCGTTTTCGCCAAGGGCGCGGACGTCATTCCATTCGACAGCTTTCCTAATCGCGTCACTCCTCAGATTCATCGGAATATTCTTCAGTCCGCCCGCGACGCGCATATGAATATGGTTCGTGAATGGGGAGGCGGTTACTACGAATCCGACGATTTCTACGATATCTGCGACGAGCTTGGAATTATGGTGTGGCAGGAGTTCATGTTTGGCGGAGACCTGGTCCCGGGCGACGTCGCCTTCCAGGAAAACGTCCGGCAAGAAGCGATCGACCAGATCAAACGCTTGCGCGATCATCCCAGCATCGTGATCTGGTGTGGAAATAATGAAGTTGAAACTGGCTGGTACCACTGGGGCGACCGCCTGGAATTCAAAGAATCGATCTCGCCGGAGGCTCGCGATCGCGTCTGGCTCGATTACGTGGTTCTTTTTGCCGACATTCTCAAGGGTGCCGTTACTCAGTACGCCGGCGGGGTGCCCTACTGGCCCAGTTCTCCCAGCGCCAACTTCGAGGAAGTTCCAGACAATCAGCACAACGGCGACATGCACTACTGGCAAGTTTGGCACGCGCAAGCCCCCGCCTCGGACTACACGTTGCAGTTCCCGCGCTTCATGACCGAATACGGATTTCAATCCTTTCCCGAGATGCGCACTGTCCGCGCCTTTGCCAAGCCCGAGGATTTCGACATTCGCTCGACCGTTATGCAGGCGCATCAGAAAAATAAGGGTGGAAACGAACGCATCCTGACTTACATGCTGCGCGAATATCGCGAGCCGAAAGATTTCGCGTCATTCGTTTACCTGAGCCAGGTGCAACAAGCGGAAATTATTAAGATCGGCGCCGAGCATTTGCGGCGGCAACGGCCGCGCACCATGGGATCGCTGTACTGGCAGTTGAATGACTGTTGGCCAGTGGCTTCGTGGGCAAGCATCGATTACAATGGCCGCTGGAAGGCCCTTCATTACTACGCCCGTCGCTTTTACGACGATGTGCTGATCTCGCCGTTCCTCCACGACGACAAAGTGGATGTCTACGTTGTGTCGGACAAACTTCAACCAATGTCTGGGACCATTCACATGCGCCAGCTCGACTTCTCCGGGAAAATCTTGCTCGATCAAACAAGAGATGTTCAAATCCCCGCGCAGTCGAGTGCGATTTATTTCAGCGTTGAGAAGGCTTCCCTTTCTTCAACAGGCGATCCACGAAAGAGTTTTCTAGTCTTTGACCTTCAGGTTGCAGGAAAGCGGGTGTCTCGCAATCTTGTTTTCTTCAACGTAACCCACGACCTGGAGTTGCCGGTTGCACCAAAAATTGAGAGCGAGGTTACAAAAGTCGAAGGAGGATTCAACCTCACCCTGCAAACAGCGGTATTGGCAAGGAACGTTTACGTGTCGCTGGGTGACCTGGACGTACAAACGTCTGACAACTACTTGGACCTGCTTCCCGGTGAACCCGTGACCGTCGCGCTAAAGACTTCCAGCACCCAAGAGCAGGTACAGCGCGAGCTGAAGATTACGTCCCTGACCGAGGCTTTTCAGACGGCAGTCCCCTGAAACGGTACCATTGAGGCCACTCTCAGGCGTGAAAACAGCATCCGCAATCTTCGGCATTGTCGCACTCCGGCGTTGTTGCACATGGTGCGGAGCGGTTACGCTCGCCGATTTTTCTGCTAATCTTGGTTCACCCTGTTGTTTCTGTCACTGACCGGAAATGCTATCCGGGAATCGAGTCAACGCGCTTTATGGCTAAGCTTGTCGGACAGGAAGCTTTTGTCCTGTCGTCGTCAAAACACGGGTTGGTTTATCTGACTGCCAACGACTGGGCGCTCGTGGCGGACAAGGCGAGCCGCGTCCATTTCAAGGAAGGCGCAATCCTGATCCAAAAAGGAAAGCGAGCGAATGGGGTTTATCTCTTGCTCAAAGGATCTTCGCGGGTGGTCATTCCCTCTCAACCTTCACGCATACTGGCGCCGGGCGAAATTTGCGGAGAAATGTCGTTTCTGGAGGACTCCGCCGCCAGCGCCAGCGTCATTGCTGAAGGAGATGTGGAAGCTTTTCACCTCGATCGCCCCACCTTGCAGAGCCTGTTTGAGCTATACCCTCACCTGGGTTCGCGCTTTTATCGGTCCTTGGCAACGAGTCTTTCTCACCGGCTCAGGGAATTGATCGGACCCAGTTCTGAATTGCCTCCCACGTTGCAAAAAACTTCATCTTGACAAGTCTGTTTCGCAAGCACAGAATTGCCGGCGCGTAAGTTTGTATCTTTGCGGCGCTTATCCAATGCGCTTCACCCCCCTCAGCAAAGTGCAGGCGACTTAACAGCTATTGCGCTGTTTTTTGCAGTCGATTTCGTCTCCAAAGTAGTTATAAGCCGTTGGTAAAGCCTGGGCAGCGGCTGTCACGCTCGTCATGCAGGCCCCCCATTTAAGTCTTGAATAGCTGTCTTGAGTAGTTGTCCCCCGGTTTTCGAAAAAATTGCAAGGAGGATCTATGGAGCATTCCGGTAGTGCGAGTTTGTGGTCGAAGTACGCTGTGTTAGCGATTGTTCTGCTGGGAACTGTAACGGTCACTGCCAATAATGGCCGCGAATTTTCTGGGTATTTCGATATGAGCAACGTGCAGCAACAGGGTGACTTGGTGCAAGTAACCCTTCACTTACAACTTTTTAATCATGGCAGCGAAGATGTGAAGAGTGTCTTGGTGACGCTGGTAGATTCCAGTCCTTCGATGATGTTGCGCGGTAGCTTCGCGCCCTTGAAGGTGTGGAAGCACCAGCAGCGCATCAACCTGAGCCAGGAATTTTTTGTGAGCCAGCGGGAATACGCGGAGTGGACAGCCGCCCCTGGGCAACCCAACCTGGTCATCCTTTTCCAGGACGCGAAGGGCAATACATGGCAACGGGGCGCTCAGATTAGCCGTCGTCCATTGGTCCGGTGAGCGGATACGTCCGCCCAATTCCTACGCACACATTCATAACATTGAGTTCCCAGGAGAAAATTTCATGCGGCGCTTCACAATTTTGCTAGCTTTCTTTCTTACTGTCCTGGTGAGTTTGCCCGGGGTAGCACAAGATGTTATTACGACGGTTATCGGCGGCGGGCCAAACAACATGCCGGCTATCGATGCCAACCTCTACACACCCTACGGCGTTGCCGTGGACGCTTCCGGCAATTTCTACATTGCCAGTTACAACCAACATCGCATTTTCAAGGTAAGCAGCGCCGGTACGCTGACGGTGATTGCAGGAAGCGGCGCGCAAGGCTATGCCGGGGACGGCGTCGTCGGAGGCGCCGCCAATGCCAATTTGTTCCATCCCGTCGCCGTGACCGTGGATGCCTCGGGCAACGTTTACATCGCCGATCAGTACAACTGCGTCGTCCGCAAGGTGGATACGACGAATACCATCAGCACGGTCGCCGGAATTGCGGGTTCTTGCACCTATGGCGGCGACGGAGGAAAAGGAACCAGCGCGAATTTGTATTATCCCAGCGGAGTGGCCGTCGACGGTTCCGGCAATCTTTACATTGGCGACAACAACAACTGCCGGGTTCGCAAGGTGATTCTCTCCACCGACATCATCAGTACTTTTGCCGGGAATGGAACTTGCGGATATTCCGGAGATGGAGGCTCGGCAACCTCCGCCGAGTTGTATACACCGCAAGGAGTGGCCGTAGACACAGCGGGCGACGTTTTCGTGGCAGACACCAGCAACTACGTGATTCGCCAAATAACAAAAGCGACTGGAAAGATCAGCACCGTCGCCGGCAACCACACGGCCGGCTTCAGTGGCGACGGCGGTTTGGCGACCAGCGCCGAGTTCAATCAGGTCTTTCAGCTTGCCGTAAACGGGGCTGGAACGACTGTAACTTTCGCCGACTTTTACAACCAGCGGATTCGACAATTCACCGTGGGTGGAAACATCAACACTGTTGCCGGAACTGGAACGGCAGGCTTCTCCGGGGATGGCGCCGCCGCCACCAGCGCGGAGTTGTACTACCCTGAAGGCGTAGCTGTAACCAGCGCTGGGACCGTCTATGTAGGAGATAGTAACAACTACCGCATCCGCCAGTTTACCGTGGCTGGAAATATCGGCACCGTAGCGGGCGATGGCAGTGCGACGGTGGAGACTCTGCTCAACAACGCCCCTCCGCTAGGAGTGGTGTTGCAGTATCCCTACGGAATTGCCACAGACTCATCGAAGAATGTTTTCGTAGCCGAAAGTCACAACTACATGGTGCGGGAACTTGTTCATTCCAGCAACCTCGTCGATTTCTTTGCTGGTAACGGAACTTATGGTGATACCGGCGATGGGGGGCCGGCTACCAGTGCGGAATTGAGTTATGACTACGGAGTTGCGAAAGACAGCTCCGGCAACGTTTACATTGTCGACACCTACAACCACATTATCCGGGTCGTGAATTCGGCAGGCATTATCACTACCTTCGCCGGGACGCCGCAACGCGCCGGCTTCAACGGAGATGGCGGTCCAGCTACCAGCGCCTTACTCTACTATCCGAACGGCGTTGCCGTAGACAGCAAGGGAAGCGTGTACATAGCCGATTACGACAACCACGTCATTCGCAAAGTGACCAGCGGAACGATCAGTACCATCGCTGGCATCGGGGGACGCAACGGCTATTCCGGAGATGGCGGTCCGGCTACTGGCGCGATGCTGTATTCACCGGCGGCAGTGGCAGTCGATTCGCAGGGCAACGTCTACATAGCGGACTACAACAATTGTCGTATTCGCGAAGTGTCTGCCGTAACGGGAATCATCTCCACGGTGGCAGGCAACGGAGGCTGTACTTTCAGCGGAGACGGTATCGCGGTCGAGAACTCGATCGGCTACCCTCAGGGAATCGCGGTGGACGCGAATGGAAACTTTTTCATCGGCGACTACTTCCAGCGGGTGCGCTGGGTGAACCCCGCCGGGTTCATGACTACGATCGCTGGCAACGGTAATGGAGGCTACACCGGAGATGGAGTCCTCGCTACCACTTCGGAACTCTACGAACCGACTGGAATTGCGCTTGATTCGTCAGGCAACATTCTGATCTCCGATTACAACAACTTGCGGGTGCGCAGCGTTTCGGCGTTCCCGGCTCTCAACTCCAGCGCCAGTAATCTGGCTTTTGGACTGACCAGCGTTGGCTCGACGAGCACTCCTCAGACCGTCACGCTGAGCGCGCTCGGTCCGCTGAACATTTTTAGCATTGCCACCAGCACGAATTTCAGCGAGACCGACGATTGTCCCTCCAGCATGACCAATGGCGCGACATGCACGATGTATGTCTATTTCGTGCCCACGGCATCTGGCACTCTGAACGGAACCATCACCATCAACAGCAACGGCTTCTTTAATTCCGTAAACACGATGAATCTCACGGGTCTGGGAAGCGCTATTTCCGTGACTGGTGCGCCCGTCAACTTCGGCAACCAGTTAACCAAGACTACGAGCGCGGCACAGTCCGTCACCGTAAAGAATAACGGCACGACCGCTATCACTATGGGAACGATCTCGTTGAATGAGACGACAGATTTTGCCATCTCCTCCAACACGTGCCCAGCGTCGGGCAGCAAGCTGAACGCCGGCGTCAGTTGCGCGATTGGGCTGACCTTCACGCCAGCTTCCACGGGCGCCAAGAAAGGCGCTGTGCTCATTGCCGACAGCGATCCTTCCAGCCCTCAACTGGTCGGCGTGAGTGGCACGGGAATCAGCAACGTGTCGCTGAGTCCAAGTTCGGTAACCTTCGCCACAACCCCGGTGGGCGTCAGCAGCCCCGCAACTAAAATCACGCTAACCAACAACACTGGTGTCAGCATCACTCTCGGCAGTCCTGCCGTGACCGTGACCGGGCACTTCGTCAATGCCGCCAGCACGACCTGCACCAATAGTCTGGTGATTGCAGCCACGGGGACGTGCATCATCAACATCACGTTCAAGCCGACTTCCGTCGGTTACACCTCGGGATTGCTGAGTGTGGCCGACAGTGATGTAACCAGCCCGCAAACTGTGGCCCTGCAAGGAATGGGCACCGCTATCAAGTTCACACCAGCAAGCGTGAACTTCGGTACCGTAAACCGGAACACGCAGGTGAGTTCGACGGTGACCATTACAAACGTTGGCACCACGGCGGTCGGATTCACGGGCGCGGAGATAGCGGGTGTGAACAGCGGTGACTTCTCCGACAATTACGCGACTAACCCCCCGTGCAATGACAGCACGACCACGCCACTCCAGCCCGGAGCTACCTGCGTTCTGACGGTGTACTTCCTTCCGACAAAAGTCGGTTCGGAATCGGCCACCTATAAGGTGTTCGATAAGAGTCCCGGCAGCCCACAGAGTTTAACGCTGACTGGAAAGGGGCAGTAAAAGACCGTATTCTGTGCCTTTTATGAGCTAACTTTCGCCGCCGGGGGTATTCCTCCGGCGGTTTTTTCTTGGAAGGGCCGCTTCCGTTAACTGAAGTGTTGCCGCAGAAAAGGGCCGAGCCATCAGCCTCCGATTTTAGTGGCGGAGTGATGGCTCGGGCGGAAGTACATCATACAGTGGTGACGCCGGACTACTGGAGTCATTATCTTCGGCAAGCGAGATCGCTAGAATGCGGATCTTTTCGTTCACCGGCAAAGTAAGTGTCTTCGCGCCGGCGGGGACATCGATAGAATACGCGAACAAGTAGGAGTAACTGTACGGTACATTCCCGCCAGCCGCGTTATGATGATGCGAGCAGTACCAGGCCAAATCCGCCCGCTTGATATAACCCTGCTTTATTCCAGTCATTTCGCCATAATCGTCGTGCGAAGTATCTTTCGAGGTCCAGCTTCGATCATTCCACTGCCCGATGAATCCGCCCCAGTTCTGAATGTTGAGTTCGATGCGGGAGTTTCCGAGCTCGAAAGTCGCTTTTTGATCGCCTTCCGCCGAGGCCGCAAGTATATATAAGCGGTTGAGATTGCCGGGCGGCAGATCAATCCTCTCACCCTTAGGCACGAGCGCGTTGGGCGTTCCGGTTTTCGCTGCAGCAAGTTGGAACTGTACATCGTTGAAGACAATCTGGGATGGGAGCATTTCTGCCGGAAGCGAATTGCCTTGTCGGTCAAATCCACTCTTTGACTTGGTGCCATGATTGGTTGCTGTTGCGAGGTTGTAGCGCAGAGTAATCGGCACCGAGCCCGTCGCGGAAACTTTAGCTTGCGGCGCCGCTAAGCGCACCGCGAAGGTGCGCGGCTGATAGGCGGAAAACGAAGTAAGCAAAGCGCCGTTGTTCAGTTCGGCGTTGCCGAGCGGCTGCTCCTGGCCATTGACTTCTCTTGCCTCTATGATCTGCGTGTTGAACACTACTCGAACCTCGGGTTGAGGCTTGCCATCGAGTTCCACGAGTCGAATGATTGTTTCGTCACTCTGTTCCGCCTTCTTCAAAGCCAGGACTCGAACGCGTGGGCTGGTCACTTTCAATAAAGACAATTCGCGACCTAAAACGCCAGCATGTCTCGATGTTTCGAAAGCGATGAGCGGATCGTTGAGGCTCTGCGCTTGCCAGTCGGTCTGTGCTTCCCGCCAGCCTAAGGCGTGTCCGGCAATGCCATAGACGAATTCATGATGTCCGAGATCCTGTGTGCCTTGGTCGCGATAACCGCCGCGAGTGCCTGGGGTACGAATGAGAGTAAGTCGGATCGTGTGGTCGTCCGGTTTATCCGATCCGTTCTTGCAATCGGTAAGGATCGTTGCGCCGAATTCGCCGCTCATGTCGGTCAGGTCGATCCATTGATGCGAGGGCACTTCGAATTTCTTCGGCTCCGCCGTGGGACGCTCGATTGTGCCAATATCCCAGTTATAAGTCGCCATCTGATTCGAAGCGGCGAGAGGAAAAGTCGCTTTCAGATTTGATTCTTTGGTGTTCCAGTCGACCACGTTCGCGAATTCGACGTGCTTGCCCGAATCGCCGGCCGAAAGCCGAATGGTCTGTACGAATTTCGAACCAGCAGCCTCGCGCGAAACTTCAATCGCCACGCGTGCAGGACCGTTTTCTACGATTCGAATCTGGGCCGGACCTGTGACGTATGCTTTCGGCGCGGCTTGCTCCTGATCCCAATCCATATTCCAGGCCGGCCAACGCTCGGGATTGTCATACGAAATGGCCAGCCGGGCTGGCGCAGTAAGCAGTTCCCTTCCCAGAGTTT
>Ga0210400_10004528_pt1 | contig 12039 bp, 10 predicted proteins | sample IncBWH26MmetaG_FD_155456 | JGI IMG/M metagenome (GOLD analysis project Ga0210400, IMG submission 155456) | Forest soil microbial communities from Barre Woods Harvard Forest LTER site, Petersham, Massachusetts, United States - Inc-BW-H-26-M | ecosystem: Environmental > Terrestrial > Soil >...
CGGACCTCCTTTCGCGAGACGCTGGCGAAGGTCTGGGGCGATCTGCCGGAGCGGGCCGCGGGCACGCGCTACGAGCGCATCCTCCGCAAGCACATGAACGCGCGGGAGGCCATGGGCGAGCGCTGGGCCATGGACGCGGAGAAGTGTGCCGCGAAGATCGCCCGGGCCATCGCGAAGAAACACCCTCCCCGCCGCTTGACCGTCGGAATGGACAGTTTCTGGATCGGCAAGCTGAAGCGCTTTCTCCCCGCGGCCCTGTGGGAGCGGATGCTGCGGCGAAGCTACGGGTTGCGCTAGGCCATGCGCAGGTCGCGCTGGAACAGATGCTGTTCCAGGCTGCGGGGGCCGAAGTCCTGGAGGCGGCCCGCAGGCACATCGGCCGGGGCGCCGATGCGTAGGAAGGCCACGGCCTTCTCGACAACTGCCTCGTCCTTCAGGATGCGGCGGTGGCCGAGGCCTTCGGTGCTCATCAGCTCCGCGCCGGGCCAGGCCGCGGCCACGATGGCGCCTTCGTCGTAGGGCGTCTCGCGGTCCTCGCGATCATGGATGAGGAGCATGGGCGCCCGCATGCGCGTGGCGACGCTCTTGAGGTTCACCCGCTCCCAATCGAATCCGATGCGCGCCGCGAAGGCGTCCAGCGCGGGCTGGAAGGCGCTTTCGGGGAATCCGAGCATCCCCAGCAGGCCTGTGTAGAAGCGGCTGGGCGTGGCGGGCGGCGAGATGAGGACCACGCGCGAAAGGCGCAGGCCTTCATCCAGCGCGAAGGTCGTGGCCACGGAACCGAGGGAATGGGCCACCACCGCGTGGACTGGGCCCGCTTCGCGTGCGAGGGCCTCCAATGCCTGCGCGAAATCCAGGGGGCCGCTGGTGCGCCCTTCGGAGCGGCCGTGCCCCGGCGCGTCCAGGGCGAGCACGGAGAAGCCCGCGTCCATCAAGGGTCCGACGAAGGCGTGGAGCTGTGTCCCGCGGCCCTCCCATCCGTGGAGCAGCACCACGCGCGGGCCTTCGCCCCAGGCGTAGCCGCGGATCCTCAGACCGTTGGACGCGAGTTCGAAGGAGCGCCCGGTCCGCGCCACCGCCCGCTCCGCATCTGGAACGCGATGACGCTTGGGCGTGCAGAACAGCCGCTCCGCGCGGCGGAACGCGAGATCCTGGGACAGGCCGCGCAGGGCGCGGAAGCCCAGCCGCAGCGCGCGCAGCTTGAAGGGAAGGGCAGGCTGCTCGCTCATGGCGGCCTCAGAGCGGCGTGAGGCGCGTGCCTGGCGCGACGAGATGGCGCAACCGGTCCTTGATGGCCCGGCGGCTCATGACGAAAGCGCTGCGGTCTTCGTGCAGCTGGAAGGCGCCATTGGCCCCCAGGGCCAGGGCGTGGAACTCGTAGGCCAGCTGCTCGGGGTCCGCATCCTTGGAAAGCTCGCCCGCAGCCTTCGCTTCCCGTAGTAGCCGGGCCAGGGTCTGCCGCAGTTCCAGCATGCATTCCGCCGTGTAGTCGCGCACCGGGCCCGGACGCCCGTCGAACTCGGAGCTGGCGGCGGCGATGGGGCAGCCGCCCCGGAACAGGTCTGATTCGGCGTACGCCAGCCAGCGGTCGCAGACCGTCAGCAGGCGCTTCAGCCCGCGCGGCGCCTTGAAGGCGGGCATGAAGACCTCCCGCGCCACGGTGTCGCGCACGGCCTTGAGCGTCGCGAGCTGGAGCTCCTCCTTGGAGCCGAAATGGGCGAAGAGCCCCGCCTTGCTGAGTCCCGTGGCTTCCGCCAGCCGCCCGATGCTGAGGCCCTCCAATCCCAGTTCCGAAGCCATCTGCACAGCTTCCTGGAGGATCGCGTCCCGTGTCAGGGCGCCTTTGGAAGATGAGACGGTGGCGGGCATGGGAACTCCGTGGATGACTCAAAAATAAAACGATCGTTCGTTTTGTCAAGAGATTCGGTTCGCCCCTTTCCGCTCCCACCTCTATCTTTAGGCCCGCTTGCGCAGCCGGATATGGGTCGCGCGCTCTCCAGGGACGGGTTCCGCGCATTCATAGCCCAACGCGTGCAGGTCGAGCCCGCCCAAGAGATGTTCACCGAACCCCAGCAGGACGGGGCGCAGGGCGAGGTGTAGCTCGTCGACGAGGCCGGCCTGCAGATACTGCCGGACCGTGGCCACGCCGCCGCCCAGGCGCACATCCCGCCCGCCCGCGGCGGCGAAGGCCTGCGCCAGGGCGTCATGGATGCCGCCGGTGACGAACCGGAATTCCGTGCCGCCTTTCATCGTGAGCGGCGCCCGCGCGTGGTGGGTCAGCACGAAGACGGGCGTGTGGTACGGAGGTTCATCTCCCCACCAGCCCTTCCAGCTGTCATCCGGCCAGGGTCCGCGGACGGGCCCGAACATGTTGCGCCCCAGGATCCAGGCGCCGATGCCATCGAAACCCCGTTCTGCGGCATCGTTGTCGGTGCCGGTCTCCCCGCCCCCCTGCCCGTGCATCTCCTGGAACTTGCGCGTGGGGAAGAACCACTCCATCAGCTCCAGACCCCGGACGCCCAGCGGGTTCTGGAGATCCTGGTCCGGTCCGGCACTGAAGCCGTCGAGCGACATCGAGAAACATTCGACCCGGAGTTTCGGCACGGCAGCCTCCTCATCAGCGAAACTCTACCTCATGGACCTGGATGCGTTGAAGGAGCAAGGCTGGTGCCTCTGGCCCGGCGCCGTCAGCGACGCCGCGCTGCGCGCACTGGAGGCGGACCTGCCCTGGTTGCGGGAGCCCTCGCGCCGACCCGTGCCACTGGCGCCGCTGAACGCGTGGTTGGCGAGAACAGGATTGCCGGACTTCTTCAATGGCTTGCTTGGCCCAGGCACCCGTCCCGTGCGGGCGCTGCTCATGGCGAAGGGCGAAGGCCAGGACTGGGACATCGGCTGGCACCGGGACACCACCTTCGCGGTGAAGGCGCCGAGGGCCGTGCCGGGTTTCGACAGTTGGGTGGACAAAGGTCCCTTCTGGCAGGTGCAGGCGCCCGATGAGCTCGTGGCGCAGGTTCGGAGTCTGCGCCTCCATCTGGACGATTCGGGGCCGGATACAGGCCCGCTCCTCGTGAAGCCCGGCAGCCATCGTGGGCTGGAGGCGGAGCCAGTAGAGCTGCATGCCCGGCAGGGCGATGCTTTCGTCATGCACCCGCTGCTGCTGCACGCCTCCGCCAAACCCAGGCTCCTCATCCCCCGTCGCGTGCTCCACATCGAATGGGCGGCCTTCGACCTTCCAGGTGGCCTGGAATGGGCCTGGTTCTAAGGTTTTTTATGGAAAGAGAGCGGCTTGGTTTGGGTTCAACTGTTTTCATGGAGCAAGATCGATTTGTTCTCGCCGTTGCGGACAATATCCAATGCAATGGATTGGCCAGCATTGCCAGTGAGAAGGCTAGTGAATTCCTGAGCATCAGTTACATCGCGACCGTTGAGGCGGATGACCACATCTCCAGGCAAAAGGTTGGCATCCCAGGCGGGTGTCCGCTTAATGATCAATGTGATTAGAACCCCTCGATTCCGTTGAAGAGACGCACGGAGCTGATTTGGTAAGTCCGAGTAGTAAGCCCCAAAATGAATCCTTGTCTTTCGAATCCAGTAGGTCGCACCAAAATCGTAACGATCAACTGAGTATGGAATCGAGTAGTTGGATGTACCCCCTGGGACGTAAGTGGTAGTCGATCCCGAATAGGTGCCAGTCGCCCATCCTCCGCTCCCATAGGTATTGGCCGTTCCAGTCGAGTTTGAGTAGATTGTTTGTCCCGGGTTTTGGACGGTGTATGGGATCGATCCAGTTCGGGTATTTGTGTAAGCACTCTTCACAAGAACAACAGACGCGCCGATTACAGATGCCTGCTTTTGAATGTCCGATTCGGAGGAAGACGAAGCTGAGCCATTGAATGACGAGTAGCCAATCTCGATGTATCCGTTCTCGAGCATGGCCTGATTATCTTGCGTGATGTTGGATGAGTAACTGTAGATCCGAGCCGGTCCATTGACCGTCTCGAAATCTTCAGGAACGTAGACCGTCGGCAATGCTCCGGTGGAGTGGTAGAAATTAGAATATGGATTCGGCCTTGTGCAGCCTAAGGTAATGGCGAGCGTTAATAGAAGCAGAGGTTGAATCAGGAGCTTCATAAGCTCACCTCCTCTTGGGTGGATTGAGATCGCTGCAATTGTGGTCATGTTTTATGCCTGGAACTACTGATTTTTCTTGATGGGCGATTGATTCCTCCTCTCTTCTGAGAAACTGGTCCCATGCCTGAAGAACGCCTCTACCTCCTCGACACCTTCGCTTTCATTTTTCGTTCCTACTTCGCCAACCCGCGGCTGAAGAACGGGGCGGCGTACACCTTCGCGCGGATCGCGCTGCAGCTGCTGGAGAAGCACCAGCCCACGCACATCGCGGCGGTGTTCGACACGCCGGAGCCCACCTTCCGGCACGAGATCTATCCGGAGTACAAGGCCAACCGCGACGCCATGCCAGAGGATCTGCGGCCCCAGATCCCCCTCATCCGCCAGCTCATCGAGGCCATGAACATCCCCATCGTGGAGCTGAGCGGCTTCGAGGCCGACGATGTGATGGGCACCCTGGCCAAACGCGCGGCCGCGGACGGCCTGGGCGCCGTCATCGTGAGCCCCGACAAGGACCTGCTCCAGCTGGTGGATGACGCGGCCGGCATCACGGTCCTCAACACCAAGGACGGTGAGATCTGGCACGACCGCGAGGGCGTGAAGGCCCGCATGGGCGTATGGCCCGAGCAGGTGGTGGACTACCTTTCGCTGCTGGGCGATGCCTCCGACAATGTGAAGGGCGTGCCGGGCATCGGCGAGAAGGGCGCCGCGCAGCTGCTGGAGAAGTACGGCAGCTTGGACGGCGTGCTGGCCCATGGCGATGAATTGAAGCCCCGCCAGAAAGCGGGTCTGGACGAAGCGAAGGAATGGCTGGATCTCACCAAGCGGCTCGTCACTGTCGTCACGGATCTGGACCTGCCCACTTCGCCCGCGAAGCTGAGATACGCCGGGCTCGATGCGGAGAAGGCCCGCGCGGCCTTCAAGGAGCTGGGTTTCCAGACGCTCACGAAGGAATTCACGGCCACGGGCGCCAGCGGCGGAACGGCCCGCACCTACCGGCGCGCGGAGACCATGGCCGATCTCGAAGCCGCAGTGGCCGCCATCCGCGCAGCGGGCCGCTTCGGCCTCGACACGGAGACCACGAGCATCGACGCCACGCGCGGCCACATGGTGGGCCTGTCCCTGGCGTGGAAGGCGAACGAAGGGCTCTATGTGCCTCTGGCCCACCTCCGTCCCGCGGCCAAGGACACGGATGGCGCGCTGCCGGGCCTGCTCCCTGAATCGGGCTTGCCGGAATCCATGCTGGATCTGCGCGGGGACGCGGAAAGCTACTGGAAGGAATTGGCGCCCCATCTCGACGCGCGCAACCTCGACTTCGGCGCGGTCCGCCGGATCCTCGCGCCGCTCTTCGCGGACGCCTCCGTGGAGAAGTGCGGCCAGAACCTCAAGTACGACCTCCAGGTGCTGGCGCGCCACGGCCTGCCCGTGCACGGCATCGCCGATGACAGCATGGTCCTCAGCTACGTGCTGGACTCCACTAACCGCCATAACCTGGATGACCTGAGCGCGCGCTGGCTCGACACCAAACCCATCGCCTTCGAGGAAGTGGTGGGCAAGGGCAAGGCCATGAAGCGCTTCGACGAGGCCGACTTCGACCAGGCGGTGCAGTACGCCGCGGAGGACGCGGACCTGGCCCTGCGGCTCTGCGACACGCTGAAGGGCAAGCTCACGGATCCGCAACTCCTGCGCCTCTACGCCGAGGTGGACCTGCCCCTGGTGGAGGTCCTCGCCCAGCTTGAGCTCAATGGCATCCGCCTGGACACGGCCGTGCTGGACAAGCTCGCCGTGCAGATGCGCGCCACGCGCGACGCCGCCGTGGAGCGCGCGACGGAGCTGGCGGGTGAAGGTTTCAACCTCAACAGCCCCACGCAGCTCGGCAGGATCCTCTACGAGAAACTGGGCCTGCCGGTGCTCAAGCGCACGGGCAAGACCAAGGCCCCCAGCACGGACGAGGATGTGCTCCAGGAACTGGCTGAGGACCACGGCGCAGAGATCGCGAAGGAGCTGCTCCGGCACCGCCAGATGCAGAAGCTCCTCGGCACCTATGTGGAGGCCTTGCCGCTGATGGTCAACCCCGTGACGGGCCGCGTGCACACCAAGATGCATGCCGCCATCGTCCCCACAGGCCGCCTCGCGTCGAACGATCCGAACCTCCAGAACATCCCCATCCGCACGGAAGAGGGCCGCGCCATCCGCGCCGCCTTCGTGCCGGAACCCGGCTGGCTGTTGCTGGACGCGGACTACAGCCAGATCGAGCTGCGGGTGGTGGCCGCACTGGCGGAGGATCCCGTGCTGCTGGGCGCCTTCGCGAAGGGCGAGGACATCCACCGCCGCACGGCGGCAGAGGTCTACGGCATCGCGCTGGAGGAGGTGACGGCGGACCAGCGCAGCGCCTCCAAGGCCGTGAACTTCGGCCTTCTCTACGGCCAGGGCGCCTTCGCCCTTGCGGCCTCGCTGGGCATCTCGCAGAAGGAGGCCAAGGCCTTCATCGAACGCTACTTCGAACGGATGCCGAAGGTGGCCGCCTGGATCGAAGGCACCAAGGAACAGGCCCTGAAAGATGGTTTCGTCCGCACCCACTGGGGCCGCATCCGCCGCATCGACGACCTCCTCAACCCCAACAAGCAGTTCCAGGCCGGCGCCCTGCGCGAGGCGGTGAACACCGTGGTGCAAGGCACGGCCGCCGACCTCATGCGCCGCGCCATGGTGCGCTTCCACCACATGCTCAAGGAACACAAGCTTCACGCGCGGCTCCTCCTCCAGGTCCACGATGAACTGCTCGTGGAAGCGCCGCCGGAGGAGGTGGAGAAAGCCTCGGCCCTCCTCAAGGAAGCCATGGAAGGCGCCGACGATCTCGGCCGCCTGGGCGTGAAGCTGGCCGCGGATGTCCGCACCGGCAAGAGCTGGCTGGAGGCGAAGTAGCCTGAATCTCCCCTGAAGGGCGCGGCCCTCCGGCGCTATGATTCCGGGCATGCACCGGTCTCTCCGATCTCTGACCCTCTTCTTCGCGCTAGGCGTGGCCTTGGGCGCGCAGACGCCGCCCCCGAAAGTGAAGGCGGTGAAGGCCGCGCACCTCATCGATGTGGTGGCGGGCAAGGTCATGGATGACGTCGTGGTGATCATCGAGGGGGAGCGCATCAAGGCGGTGGGTTCCAGGCTGTCCATTCCCGAGGGCGCGGAGGTCCTGGATCTGGGCGACGCCACGCTGATTCCGGGGCTCATCGACTGCCATGTGCACCTCACTTCGGAGCCGGGCGATTTCGTGGACGAGACCTTCCGGCGCAGTCCCATCGACAGCGCCATCACCGGAACGGTGAACGCGCGGCGCACGCTGGAGGCGGGCTTCACCACGGTCCGCAACCTGGCCTCTCCGGAATTCACGGATGTGGCCCTGCGCAACGCCATCAACCGGGGCGAGATCCCCGGCCCCCGCATCCTGGCCGCGACGCTGGCCATCGGCTCCACCGGCGGCCACAACGATTTCGTGGGCTATTCGCCTTACCTGAAATTCGAAGGCTTCTCAGGCGTGGCGGATGGCGTGGATGAGATCCGCAAGTTGATCCGGCTCGAGGTGAAGAACGGCGCCGATGTCATCAAGGTCATGGCCACCTCGGGCGTCATGTCCGAGGAGGCGGGCGTAGGCGGCCCCGAATATAGCCAAGAGGAACTGAACGCCCTCGTGGAGGAAGCTTCCATGTGGGGCAAGAAGGTCGCGGCCCACGCCCATGGCGCCGAGGGCATCAAGCGAGCTGTGCGGGCGGGCGTGGCCTCCATCGAGCACGGCAGCCTCATCGACGATGAGGGCATCCGTCTCATGAAGGAGAAGGGCACCTATCTCGTGGCCGACATCTACAACGACGACTACATCCTGGCCGAGTACGGACGCCTGGGTTATCCGGCTTCCGTCCTGGAGAAGGAGCGCTCCATCGGTCTGCTCCAGCGCCAGAACTTCCAGAAGGCCGTGAAGGCCGGCGTGAAGATCGCGTTCGGGACCGACGCGGGCATCTATCCCCATGGCTGGAACGCCAAGCAATTCGCCCACATGGTCCGCTGGGGCTGCACGCCCATGCAGGCCATCCAGGCCGCGACAGTGAGTGCCGCGGACCTGCTGGGCTGGTCCGACAAAGTCGGTCGCGTGGCGCCAGGTCTCTACGCGGATCTGGTGGCGGTGAATGGCGACCCGCTCAGGGACATCACGCAGCTCGAGCGCATCGGCTTCGTCATGAAAGGCGGCGAGGTCGTGAAGCCGCTCGCCCACTGAACCGCTCCTGAGGAGGCCTCATGCGTCCCATCCTTTCCGCGCTTCTGATCGTCCCGGCCCTCGTGGCCGCGGCTCCCAAGGCTCCCGCCAAGACCCAGCCCATCACCGTCACCTGGTTGGGCCACGCGGCCTTCGAGATCGCCTCTTCCGGCGGCACGAAGCTGTTGCTGGACCCGTTCCTCACCCAGGACCCGGCGACGCCCCCCGAGTACAAGGACCTCGTCCGCTACAAGCCGGACGCGATCCTCGTCACCCACAGCCACGGCGACCACCTGGGCGACACGGCGGCCATCGCGCGGGCCAGCGGCGCGCCGGTCATCGCGGCCTACGAGCTGGCCTCCACGCTGGGCCTGCCGGACAAGCAGGTCATGGGCGGCAATGTGGGCGGCACCTTCCACATCGGCGACATCACCATCCACATCGTCCCCGCCATGCACAGCAGCGAGCCCGGCGGGCGGCCCGTGGGCTTCGTGCTCACCTTCAAGGACGGCCGCAGCCTCTACCACACCGGCGACACCTGGATCTTCGGCGACATGGCGCTCATCCAGGAGCTCTACCACCCCAGCGTCATCCTCATGGGCATGGGCGGCGGACCCTACACGGAAGACCCCGCCACCGCCGCGCTGGCCGTGAAGAAGTACTTCCATCCGTCCGCCATCGTGCCCATGCACTTCGGCACCTTCCCCGGCCTCGCGAAGGAGGACGACATTCGCGGCGCCTTCATGGGCGACAAACGGCTCACCGTTATGAAGCCCGGCGAGACGCTGAAGTTCTGATCAGAGGAAGGCCCCGGGAAGCCGGGGCCTTCCCATGCTTGTGGCCGTTCAGCGGAAGGCGACGATGCGGATCTCGGCGGGCGGGATCAGTTCGCTGGTACGCGCCGGTTTCAGGATCGTGGGCTTCGTGAATGTGTACTCGACGCCCTGGGTGAGGAGCAGGCCGTTCGTGTCTTCGCCCTGCGCCATGGCGGCGCCCTGCTTGAGGGCGATGCTGCGCGTGGAGCAGGCGGGGATGCCATAGCTGTTCAGGCCGTTGACGAGCGCGGTGGCGCCGAAGGTGCCGTCGCCAGCCACGGGATCCTTGGGAAGCAGGAGCACGAGGCGCGTGTTATGCCCCGCGAGATAGCCGAGCGCCTGGCCCATGTTCGCCACCTGGTGGACATCCACCACGGTGAGGGTCCGGAAGCCGTTCTCGGAAGCGGCCTGGGCCGCGGCCTGCACGGCTTCTCGGCTCATGCCGTAGTTGCAGACCACCGCGAAGCTGACATTGTCAGGCCACACCTGACGGGCGGAGCCCAGCACTGCGGAGGGGTCGGCGGCCGACAGTCCGAGGCTGAGGAAGAGGGGAAGAGCGCGAAGGACGGAACGCATGGGAACCTCCAAGGAATGGGGTCGCGGGGCCCCGGGGAAAGCCGCCGCGGCGCGCGGCGGATGGCGGATGCGATCAAGGGCTAGCCCCATCCAACGCCGCTCTGGAAGCGGGATGGGGCGGATGGGTGATTTCGAGGGGCGGGTCGGCCGGTGAGGATGGTGAGGAAAAGCGGGACCGAGTCTGGTTCAGCCGGACTGCCTGGATACGGAACACTCGCGACGCGAGGTTAGAGCGGGAGTCCGGAAAAGCTGAGATGTGAATGCATGACCGACCGTTCCTTCTCCGGTCCGCTGAGGATCCAGCCGCGCTCTCCATGAAGCGCCGCCCTTGAGCGATACTGGAGGGCTGGAGGCTCCATGAAGGTCCTGCTTCTCGGTTCCGGCGGGCGCGAGCACGCGTTGGGGCTCAGGCTGAAGACGTCCGGCACGCCCCTGGAGCTGATCTCCGCGCCGGGCAGTGACGCGTTGGCGGAGCTGGGCGAGCGTGTGGCCCTCGATGCCGAGGACCCGAAGGCCGTGGCGGACTGGTGCGCGCTGAGCAAACCGGACCTCGTCATCATCGGCCCCGAGGGGCCCCTGGTGTCCGGCGTGGCGGATGCCGTGCGGGCTTTGGGCATTCCCGTTTTCGGCCATGGCAGGATGACCGCGCAACTGGAAGGCTCGAAGGCCTTCGCCAAGGACTTCATGCACCGGCACGGCATCCCCTGCGCGGCTTCGGTGACGGTGAAGGACTGGGTCGCGGGTGAAGCCGCCATCAGGAATTGGCAGTGGGGCCTGCCAATCGTCCTCAAGGCGGACGGCCTCGCGGCAGGGAAGGGCGTGGTGCTCGCCACGAGCGAAACTGAAGCCCTCTACACCCTCCGCGACTTCCTGGAAGGCGCGTTCGGCGAGGCGTCGAAGACCGTCGTGCTGGAGGCGCCCCTGCTCGGCATGGAGCTGAGCCTCCATGTGCTGGTGGATGTGGACGCGGACCACGCCCGCTACCTCATGCTGCCCGCCTGCCAGGACCACAAGCGCATCTTCGAAGGCGACAAGGGCCCCAACACCGGCGGCATGGGTGTCTTCGGCCCCATCCCCTTCCTGCGCGACGAGGACACGGAGCGCATGCGCGTCGAACTCGTGGAGCCCACGGTGCGCGGCTTGCAGGAGGATGGTCTCGACGCGCGGGGCGTGCTCTTCCTGGGCGTCATGTGGACGGCCGCGGGCCCGGAACTGCTCGAATACAACTGCCGCTTCGGCGATCCGGAAACCCAGGTGCTCATGCAGCTGCTGGACGAGGATCTGCCCCCGCTGCTGCTCTCCGTGGCGAAGGGCGAGCTTCATCAGGACACCGCGCGCGTGAAACCCGGCTGCGCCATCGCCGTCGTGCTGGCGGCGGAAGGTTATCCCGGCACGCCGAAGAAGGGCGTGCCCATCGGGATCCGCGACCCCAAGTCCACGCTCATCCACGCGGGCACGAAGAAGGCGGGCGGCGCCTGGACCACGAACGGCGGCCGCGTGCTGAACCTCGCGACCGTTGCTCCCACGCTGGCGGAAGCCCGCGCGAAAGCGGAAGCCGACCTCGCCCAAGTCGCCTGGCCCGGCATGCAGGTGCGCCGCGACATCGGCCTTAAGGCCCTGAAACACGCCGAAGCGGGCAAGACCGTTCAGGATCCCTGGTGAACCGTTCGATGCTGTGCTCCGGCCATCCAAGGGGAAGCGAAGCCGTCACCCACCCGTGATCCCCAGACTGTGAAGCGAGGAGGGATCATGGCCATCCCATCAGACTTGCGGTGCGAGCGGGAGCAGCTCCAGAAACAGGGACGCGGAACCCGGTTCTGGTGGCTGTTCCGGTGCCTGGTCAGTTTCCTGCTCCTGCAAGGCCCCCTCCAGCCGCTGATCCGGCGGGGCGAGTGGTGGTGCCTGCCCCTGGCCCTCGGCATCTGGTTGGGCGCGGTGGGTCTCTGGTGGCTCGCGGCCCTCGCCTTCGAATCCGAACGGCGGCGCATCGAGATGAAGCTGTCCCGGGGCTTTGGAGGCGGATGGCGAGGCGTCTTGCCGATGGTCATCCTGGCCTTCACCTTCCTGTTCGCCTTGCGCACCCCCGCGTCCATGCCGCAGGGAGCCCTGCCCATCCTCGTGTTCGGCGCCTGGATCTTCGTGATCGAGCAGACCTTCGCCGCCAAACGCGCGAGCTTCGACCTGCTGGATGCCCGGGAGCAGGCCCTCCGGGCCAGGCTGGCGCCGCACTTCATCTTCAACACGCTGAACACGCTGCACGCGCAGATCGAGTCCGATCCG
>Ga0210400_10004529_pt1 | contig 12038 bp, 9 predicted proteins | sample IncBWH26MmetaG_FD_155456 | JGI IMG/M metagenome (GOLD analysis project Ga0210400, IMG submission 155456) | Forest soil microbial communities from Barre Woods Harvard Forest LTER site, Petersham, Massachusetts, United States - Inc-BW-H-26-M | ecosystem: Environmental > Terrestrial > Soil >...
AGTAGAAGCTGATGCCGAATGGCATTCCAGTCAATTTGATATCAGGGCCGGATATCAATTTGTGAATGCTACCGTTCAACGTTTCCCGGCCAACCGGTTGCTGGAAGGCCTGGAACTACCCCAGGTTGCCCCGCATCAATTCAGCTTCCAGACACTCTATCGCGCGCCTCATCGTTGGACCTTTGCCGCGCAAGGCAGGGCCTCCAACCGGCAATTTGACGATGATCTGAACCAGTTTCCCCTGGATGCCTATTTCCAGATGGACGCCTACGCCGCCAAGCGCGTGAGCAGTAGAGTAGAGGCTTTCACCGCCATCGAAAATATCTTCAACTCCCGGGCGGTTGTAGCCAGAACCCCAAACATAAATCTAGGCTCGCCAATTCTAGTGCGCGCCGGAATCAAGCTGAATTTCGAATAGCTTGAAGAATCGGGTGATCGGTGCATCGGGTGATCGGGTGATCGGAAAAACGAAGGGTTTCACCGCGGAGGCGCGGAGGAGGGAAGAATGAAAAAGCCTATTGTTTCAGCGGCGGGGAGCGATAGAGGCATAAGCAACTTCCAAAGACTACAAGAGCTTTTCCGATCAGTGGCTTCAGTGAAAATCAGTGGTAAAAGTTTTTGCCTTTGGTTCCAGCCACTGCCCTGATCTTCTCCGCGTCTCCGCGCCTCCGCGGTGAAACTTGGTTCTAACTCACACAAAATTTCACAAACCGCAAAGCCGCAGAGTTCATGCAAAAGCGCAGGCCGGTAGGCCGAGGCCCATCGTCGAAGACGTGCCCAAGGTGTGCGTCGCAGCGCTTGCAGGAAACGGAGACACGCCGCATCCCGTAGCTACGGTCTTCTTCAGTTGTAATGTTCTCCGGAGCCACGGGAGCCGTGAAGCTGGGCCACCCGGTGCCCGATTCAAACTTGGTATCGGCGATGAACAGCGCAGTATCGCAGCAGATGCAACGATAGAGTCCTCTGTCATGGAGGTCCCAGTACTGACCGGTGCAGGCCCGCTCCGTGCCGGAGTGCCGCGTAACCTCAAAGGCCTCCGGGCCTAATTGCTTCCGCCATTCGTCTTCGGTCTTAACAATCTTCGGGACACGTTCTGTCGCGAGCCTCTCGCCAGAATCGGAAAACTCTACAATCTCCACAAATTCGGGCGTTACGTTGGTAGTCTTGGTTTCCATATAACGCATCCTCCTGTCTTAAGCACTCAGCAGTCAGCACTCAGCATTCAGCCTCCGAACATTATCTTGGGCCTCCTCAGGAAGGCTGGGTAGAAAGCTGAGGTCTATTTTTTTGCTAATTGCTAATTGCCAACTGCCATTTGCTTTTTCTGGCTGAGTGCTAAGTGCTGACTGCTATTTCCCCACATAGCTGACCCGCCAAATAGACTTAGACCCATCGTCACTCACAAACAGCGAGCCATCATTGCCGACCGTTACGCCAACGGGCCGTCCCCAGACTTTACCGTCAGAGGTGACAAAACCTGTGAGAAAGTCTTCGTATTCTCCGGTGGCCTTGCCGTTTGTGAGCGGGACGCGAACTACCTCGTAGCCGTTGCGTTTCTTCCGGTTCCAGGATCCGTGTTCGGCTGCGAATATGTCGCCCTTATATTCGGCAGGGAACTGCCTGGCTTCATAAAAGGTCATTTCCAGTGACGCAAAGTGCGATTGCAAGAGAACGTCCGGCGTGATGACTTTGTCTTTCAGTTCGGGGTGCTTGCCCTTATGCTTGGGGTCCCAGTTTCCCCCCATGTAGAACCAGGGCCACCCGTAAAAGCCTCCGTCTTGAATGTGGGTGATGTAGTCGGGAACAAGGTCGTCGCCCAGCGTATCGCGCTCGTTGACCGATCCCCACAAGTCTCCGGTCTCCGGCTGGACGGCAATTCCCACGGCATTGCGAATGCCCGATGCGTAAACACGCAAGCCGGTTCCGTCGGGGTTAAATTCCAGAACATCCGCCCGGTGAAACTCGCGGGGATTGTTGTCCATATCGTCATGATTCGACATCGATCCTACAGAGACGAACAGCTTCTTGCCGTCGCGGGAAAAAGCGAGATCGCGCGTCCAGTGCCCGCCGCCACGCAACAGTCCGCCTCCGGGCAATTCAGCGACGACCACTTGCTGGAGCCCGCTCGCTTTTAAATCTCCTTTTTTGTAAGGGAAGCGGACCACGGAATCTGTATTGCCTACGTAGACCCATTGAGGATCGGGGCCCAGCGGATAGAACGCAATCCCGAATGGCCGGTTGAGCCCTGTCGCAAAGACCTGTGTTTGCTGGGCCTTTCCGTCGCTGGTCACGCCGCGGAATACCTTGATCTCTCCGCTATGGCTTTCGGCAAGAAAAATGTCTCCGTTGGGAGCGGTGCGTATCAGGCGCGGGTAGTCCAGACCTGTGGCGTACAGTTCCACCTTGAATCCCGGCAGCGCTTGCGGCCAGGCGTCCGCGGGACGGTCCGCCCGCTGCGGCCCATTGTCTACCGACTCACTCTCAAAGGGTTGGGGCAGATCGGCCACGGTAATTTTCCGGAACACGCCGGGCTTCTGCTGGGTGTAATCGGCAAAGGCCGCTTTCCCGGTAATGACATTCGCGGCCTTGGGCCTGGCGGAAGTCGCAGCAAACAGGCAAAAGGCTCCCAGGGACAGCACGAGTACGGCGATGATGGCGGTGAAAGCTGAATTAGGGGATCGCATTGTTCCACCTTGATTGGTCTGGTCTAAATAACCCTCTATTGTATGATGCGACCGCAGTTGCTCACTTCAATTTCAGATTCAAACGGAATTTTTTCCTTTTTGCCGTCCCGGCGGCTCCGATGCGCACGAGTTACATGACATTCCTTGACAGCCAGCGGAGCACCTCATCAGCGTGCGCATTCGGAGGAAAGACAGGATAGAAGACTTGAACGATGCGTCCCTGCCGCACGACCAACGTGAGGCGTTTGATAAATGTCTTCCCCTCGATTGAAAAAGTCGGAAGATTCAGCGCCCGAGTCAACGCCAAGTCGCTGTCGCTCAGCACTTCAAAAGGGACATGCAGCCGGTCCACCATTTCGCGCTGGTCTTGAGCAGTCTGGGTGCTGATCCCCAGGACCTCGGCTCCCAGAGCGGTCATCTCCTGATAATGATCACGGAAGCTGCAAGTCTCAGGCGTGCAGCCCCGTGCCCCAGGAATTGAGTCCCAGCCAGGAGGCAACGGTTCACCTGGCTTTCCGGTCATGGGATAACAATAGATGATTGCTGTCGGAGCTTTTATCTCGGCCAGGCTCCGTGAACCTCCAGCAGTGGAGGGGAGTGAAAGAGACGGTGATAGCATGCCGAAAAGATGCCGACATGCGCCATCGTCAACCGGAGCAGGAAGGTTTTCCGGAAGTTGGCTGAAATTCGCTGCTGCGTCGCTCACAAGGTCCCTCCGATCAAATCGATTCCAAATTCAATAGTGATTTCTAAGTTGTAGATTCTAAATTCTAAGTGTCTTCGGGCGCGGCGATTTCGATTGCCGCTTCTGTTTGCCTTGTTCCGAAAGCAGAACAAGACCAAAAAAGTTGTTGACAAATTCTTTTTGGGAGTAAATTTGTTCTACCCCCCAAACAAAGCCAGACGATTTTCTATGCCCATGCCTTTTCCTGAGCCCGATGCCGATCTTTGTGGCCTGCAGTTCCTGGTCATCAGCAGCGACTACAACACGCTGAAGAGCTTTACCGCTGCTGCCCAGGAGTTGGGGGGCCAAATGGACTCAACCCCCAGCCTTAGTACCGCCAATCGCTTTGTTGAGCGCTACCGCCTGGATGGAATTGTGATTGATATGGAAATGCAGGGCGCTCTGGATTTCATTGAAACCATTCGGGAAGGCAGATCCAACCGGTCTTCTGTCATCTTTGCCTGCGCCGGGGTTCCCGTGGAAGAGAACTCCGCCATCCGTGCGGGCGCGAACTTTGTCTTTCATAAACCATTTTCAGTGCAAAAAATCCTCAGCCTGCTCTCGGCAACGGCCCCCGTCTTGACCGAGGAGCACCGCAAGTTTTTTCGCCACCCGCTGGTGGTCCCAGTGAGCATTACCTATGATGGCGTCCAGCACCGGGCGTTGACGGCCAACCTGAGTGAAAATGGCATGGCGATCCGGTCGTTTCGTCTATTTCAGGCGGGAGCTCCCGTAGGATTTTCATTTCAATTGCCTTCCGGCCCGGTGATTAAAGGCCACGGCGAAATTGTCTGGACCGACGCCGGAGGGTCTGCCGGCATCAAGTTTTCCGGTATTTCCGGTTGCGGCCAGAATGATTTTGTGGAATGGCTGGACCGCAATGAAGTCCTGCAACGTTAGCATCGGCACGAGATAGCAGCCCTCCCCCCTCCCCTCCCCCGCTATCTTTGCTTAGCCTTTAGTTAAGAGCAAACAGCGAGATCACCACGGAAAAGCGCAGCCAACGCAGGTGCCAGCCGAAAGCGCTAGCTGCAAAATAAATCCAATAGAGGGGAGGCATCGGGTACCATGAAATGCGTTCTTGGTGATCTTCCGATTTCTGCAGAGCATTTGGCCCGTAAGGTAATTGGTGAATTGCGCCCCTTGGCAAAGACTGAGGTAGGCAATACAGAGTGGACTGGAGTTGTCAAGACGACCTTTGCCACACTCGCATCAAAGTATCATTGTCAGCCGCTGTATGCGAGTAAAGAGCCAAAACGTTCGGAATTCATGTTGGATTTCGTGTGGTGGAATGAAAGCGAGGAGCGGGCAATCCTTGGATTGGAGAGCGAATGGGGCAATCCGTGGGATTACAAAAGTCCTAAGAATCATGGGAACGTCATTGAAGCAATCGTCGAGGACTTCTGGAAATTGTTGGTATTTAAAGCACCGCTGAAGGTGCTTGTCCATACGACGGTCAATGCCCAAATGCGTCATGATTTGGACCATAGGCTGCGTTCGGAAATCTCCCGATATAGCCAGCACTTAGCCGGAGAATGTTACTTGTTGCTGGAGTTCTCTGTTGCCGGCGAATGTTGCTGTTACAAATTCGTGGCAGAAGCAAACGGGCGTGTCCAAAATCCGGCATTTGAACCGTTGGACAATGAATCCGTCATGGCGTTGAAGGCGAAAGCTTGAAGCGGTCCACCATCCACCGACGGGACATTCTCAGAATCATTTTTAGGAAACTCTTCAGAAGTAAATTGCACGGTCTTTAAAATCTGTGGTCCCCCCCAAAAAAGGTTATGTGAAGTAAAGCTGGTTACGCAAAATCAGCTGTGATATACTATGGTATATACCATATTGATCCAGGAGCATCCCGATGGCGCGTACCGCAAAACTATTTCGTAATGGCCGAAGCCAGGCAGTTCGCCTGCCTTCAGAGTTCCGCTTTGAAGGCAAAGAGGTATTTATCCGACAAGACCCTGCGACGGGAGACGTGATTTTATCGCGGAGACCCGATTCATGGCAGAGCTTCTTTGCGCTGGCAGACGAGGCCAATGTAGCCGAGGACTTCATGGCAGAACGTCGCGATCATCCGCCGCAGAAACGCGAGTTGTTCTGATGGCGAGCAGGTACCTGCTGGACACGAACATCGCGAGCTACATCATCAAAGGGAATATTCCCGCCGTTCGCCGCCGCCTGCTACGAATTCCCATGGCGCAGGTCGCAGTCTCTACAGTGACTGAATGCGAATTGCGTTATGGAGTGGCGCGACGACCCGGGGCTACGCAACTGCAGACAATCGTTGAGGAATTTCTGCTCCGGGTTGCAATCCTGCCTTGGGACTCGGAAGCAGCTTGGCAGTATGGGCATCTCCGCGCCAGCCTTGAAGGCGCAGGGCAACCGATGGGCAATCTCGACCTCATGGTTGGAGCACATGCCTTGGCCTTGGCCGCCATCCTGGTCACCAATGATCGAGCATTTACCCGAATCAAGAAGTTGAAGATAGAGGACTGGACGATTTAGCTTCCGTATATTCTTATTGCAAGTCGAGATTGCCTGGAAAATCGATACGGAAAATGCTCAAGACAAGACCACAAAACCTGGTTCTGCAAACCGATAGTTACAAGTTCACCCACTGGAAGCAATATCCTTCTGGCACGGAGTTTGTTTATAGCTACCTGGAGTCCCGAGGCGGCATGTTTGATCAGACTCTGTTCTTCGGGCTGCAATATTATCTGCGCGAGTATCTGTGCGGTTCCGTCGTCACTGAACAAGACGTAAAAGAAGCCCATGAGTTCGTGGACCGCCATATCGGCCCCGGCATGTTCAACTCCCAGGGATGGATGCATATCGTTCGCAAACATGGCGGCCGGTTGCCGGTGGTCATCAAGGCAGTGGCTGAGGGGACCATGGTGGATGTTCAGAATGTTCTGGCCACCATTGAAAACACCGATCCCCAGTGCTATTGGCTGCCAAACTACCTTGAAACCCTGCTGCTGAAGGTCTGGTATCCAATCACGGTGGCCACGCTTTCCAATGCGATCCGCAAGGTCTTTCTGGCAGCATTGCAGCGTTCCGGCGATCCTTCCCTGATCGACTTCAAACTCCACGATTTTGGCTACCGAGGCGTCTCCAGCGAAGAGACTGCGGGCATCGGCGCGGCTGCTCACCTGATCAATTTCAAAGGAACAGACACGGTCGCTGGGATCAGGCTTCTGCAGAGATTTTATGATTCGAATGAGATGGAAGGCTTCAGCATTCCCGCGGCGGAGCATTCCACCATCACCGCCTGGGGGCCAGAGCACGAAGCCCAGGCCTATGACAACATGCTCACTCAGTTTCCTGAAGGGCTGGTGGCGGTGGTGAGTGATTCCTACAACGTATATGCAGCCTGCGAAAAGCTGTGGGGCGAGATGCTGCGTCAGAAAGTATTGGACCGCAAGGGCACGCTCGTGGTCCGCCCGGACTCCGGCAACCCCAAAGAAGTAGTCTTGAAGGTATTAGAGATCCTCGGGCAAAAATTCGGATCTGAAATCAACAGCAAGGGATACCGTGTTCTCCATCCAAAGGTGCGGGTGATCCAGGGAGATGGAGTCAATTACTGGACCATTCAGGACACGCTGGCCGCCATCAACCGCGCCGGATGGTCAGCGGACAATATTACCTTCGGCATGGGCGGAGCGCTGCTCCAGCAATTGAATCGCGATACGCAAAAATTTGCCTTCAAGAGCTCTTCCATCACCGTTAACGGCCAGGACCATGATGTCTTCAAAGACCCGGTAGATGGGCATGACAAGGCATCCAAGCGAGGACGGCTTGCCCTCCATTTCAAGAACGGCAGATGGCTCACTGAGCGTTCGAACAAAGATATCACCGATCCCGAAGATCATTTGCGGACGGTCTTTCAGGATGGTGAGTTAGTCGTAAATCAAACGGTAGCGGAGATTCGGGAGAGAGCAGGACGGAAAGGATGAAGACTTCGAAATGCTCCCCTGCGTCTAAGGCATCGACAAGTCTACTATGAATCATTGATTTGCAAGGATGCAATTGAATGAAGGAATGAAGGTCGTTTGTCTATTTTTAGGAGTCTTGTATTTATTTACTAAACCAACTTCTAAAATAGAAATCCAATGTAAGATTCAAATAGAAATCTTTGTGACTCGTCGATAAATCCGAACTTATGAAGAGGAGAATGTGTAATGATGATCCCTGGATCAATCGACTTTGAAGCATTCAGAGAACAGTGGTTGCTGGACATTGTGGAAGATGACCCATCTACTGTTGAACTTGGAAGACGCTTTGCTCATAAACTTATACAGCAATGGCGTGATGTCGATGACTCATCGAGTGATCTCGTGTACTGTGATGGCGCAGGTGATGGTGGGGTCGATATAGCGTATCTGGATCGGGGAGAAGACGAAGCAGAATCCGAAGACAACGCCTCCGGGCATACTTGGTATTTAGTTCAAAGCAAATACGGCTCCGCATTTCTAGGTAGCTCGACACTATTGATTGAAGGACAAAAAGTTCTTGACACGTTGGATGGCAAACGCCTAAACCTATCGTCATTGTCGGAAGGTCTGCTCGAACGGCTCATGACTTTTCGAAACGCGGCTTCGGAACAAGACAGAATAGTGCTTCTGTTTGCAACAGAGTACGCCTTAAAGGAAAGCCAAAAGCGAGTACTCGACGACTTGCGATCGATGGGGCGTGCGCGCCTCGGACCTATATTTGAGGTCGAGTCTCTTTCTATACAAACGATTTATCAGCGCACGTTGGAAGAAGCAGATGCGAATGCCCTCAACCGGCAAAAAGTGTTGCTTAACGCAGCACTTGTGGCTTCTGGTCCAAATCTGCTCGTTGGATCTACTTCATTAATTAACCTTTATGAATTTCTTAAGGCTTATCGGAATACAACTGAAGATCTTGATCAGCTCTACGAAAAAAATGTGCGTCGGTTTCTGGGCGCTCGTGGGAAGGTCAACAAGGGGATGCAGGAGACGCTCAGGTCTGCACCCGAACAGTTCGGACTCTACAACAATGGCATCACTATTGTGGTCACGGATTTCACAAATACTGGCGACAAATCTTTCCAGCTTGTCGAGCCCTATATCGTCAATGGCTGCCAAACCACGCGTACTATTTGGGAGGTATGTCATATTCGCTTAGACTCCGGAGGCACCGGCAGTAACCCCGAAATAGAAGCTTGGCGAGAGAAGGCAGCACAGGGCGTCGTCGTCACTAAAATTGTGAAGGTTGGGAATGTCGGCGAAAAACTCTTGGAGGCGATCACTCGCTATACGAATAGTCAAAATGCAGTCCGAGAGAAGGACTTCCTCGCTCTCACGTCCGACTTTAAGACATGGGCGCGGCAGATGGCGGAGCGGCATAAAGTTTACTTGGAAATCCAGCGTGGTGGATGGGAGTCGCGACGTGCTCTGCAAAAGCAACATCCCGATCTACCTGAGTTCAAAGAGATGGCAAATGCATTCGACCTTTTGAAGGTGTATGGTGCGGGCTGGCTTGGGGAAGCTGGACAGGCTTTTGGCAAGAATCCTCCGTTCCTTCCGAATGGAGCTATCTTCAAACGGATCATCAACCAAGAAGGTGTTGCTGAGGGCGAGCCATTCGGAGTCGATGATCTTTACGCTTCATATTTGTTGAAGTCGGCTGCGGATAAATACGGGTTTGGACGAGGTGCCCACGATCCAAGCCGCAGACAAACTCGGTTTCTATATTACTTGGTCGTGCTGGACTTACTAAGGGAAGTGCTTTCACGAGGCAGCTTGTCAACGGATCATCACAGCCTTTCATCGTCATTAATCAAATTGTTCCAGCCCGAAAATGTGCAAGTGAGGGATGCACTGCTCGACACCGCTATCGAAGTCATTAGCACTTATCTTACACAGGGGAACGAAAATAGCCTCTTCGACGAACCGGCCTACAAGAACTATCCTGATATGAATGGCTACCTCAAGTGGGAAAAGCTGGGGAAGTCTGAGGCTGATTCGCCACGCTTGCGGGCATTGTTGGCAGTTACCAAGATGTTCATGGGACAGAAAATGGCGGGGCATCCATCACAAAGGGAACTGATCTTATCTGCGGTCAAGGCTCAGTCAGCATTTGGAGCAACGGTATAAAGTGCTACAGATTGATTTTAATTATTTGGCGCAAGCGTACTCATGTCACTGGGGTTGGCATTTTGAGCGCTTGTAGTGCAGTGTTGTTGGTACCGGTGTGAAATTGGAATTGTTGATGAGGTCTGCTAATCCAAGCGACGTGGAAGCCGTATGTCAGTCAAAGTCCCTTTTGCATTGAATTCTCATTCTAAAGCTAACCGGAAGTCTCTATCCTCTATGTGCACAGTCAGATATGTTGCCACTTAGTGAGACTATTGGAATCCTTGAGCAAGAAAGATTCTAATTAAACGATCCCGCATGACATGTATTCCCCACCGGAGGCGGTGTGGGAATCTGTCCCTGGGCTGGTGGTGTGGCCCAGGGCTTGTTGGTGAAATCGAAGAAGTCCAGAAGGTTTGGCTGGGCTGCATCGCGCTTGGTCAGAGCAGGCAGGTTGAACCGCTGTTCCAGAAAATGAATTACTGCGGTGTGATCCATGGCCGTGTGCCCGACATAATGTTTCCGCGTAAAGGGAGAAATAATGATGTTGGGTACACGGAAGCCGATCTGAGCAGCAAAGCCAAACTGGGCGGCTGCATCGTTCGGATGTGCTCCCGGGCTGTCGGGGCGCAAGTCGCAATGATTGTTGTAGACTCCGGCGGTCTGCGGTGTGCAGGGCAGGAAGCTATCGGGATTCACGGCAATCGGAGTCACATCGCCTTCCAGGTTTGCCAGCGACGCGCTGGTGTTCTGGTTGGTATGTCCGGGGACCGGTGGAACGTGGTCGTAAGGGCCTCCGCCTTCGTCAAAGCCCAGGAAGAAGACTGAATCACTCCATGAAGGGCTGGCCATGAGCGAGTTGATGATATTGGCCACCTGCTGCTGTCCCGTCAGGATTGACTGGCCGGAGCCGGGATGCTCATCGCTGCCGCCGAAGTCGGTTTCAATGTAGGCGAACTGCGGCAATGTTGCATTCTGCGCGTCAGTAAAGTACTGGCTGATGGGCGCAATGTGTGCCGCATCCACGATCAGAGCGCCACTCGCGTTTCTGGAGATGAAGTTATTGCTGTACGTAAAGTATTTGAACGTGGTGGAAGGACTTCCATCAGGATCGATATGCGAATAGTAGATCTTCCAGGTAACGTGATTGGTGTCCAGGAGCTGAAAGACCGTTTGGGCGTTGAGCTGGGGCGCGCCATCGTTGGCCCCGGGATCAAAGACGTAACCTTGCGTGGTCCCGCCGGAGATCGTGGCAATCCGGTTCGGAATAGTCTTGCTGGAGACAGGCGAAAACCAGCGGTCGGAGAGGCCGAACTGTGAGGCCATGTAGTAGTAATAGTTCAGCTCGGGGTTGGCGCCGGTGGAATCGGTATCGGCATAGTAGGCCATGGCGCGCTGCCCGGTAAGATCGGTGAACGTTCCTGTACCTGCGCCCGATTTGGCAAAATTTTCCGCCGTGTGGACGAAGCCGTCCATGGCAATCGTCCTCGAGGGTGTGAAGTCCCAGCGGCTCACGTCGCCGTAGCTTTCCAGCCACGATGAGGTCATGTCATCCAGGCAGGAGCTGGTCGCGTGGAAGAGGTTGAAGGAAGCCCCTTCGTCATCTTGATTGCTGATGGTGGCCAGCTTGTCGTCAATGCCATCCACGTCGTATTGACGGCCGTCATCGCCGATGTTCCAGTTATGGGCCCTGCGGTAGGGGTTCAACATACCGAAGTAGGTGTCAAAGCTGCGATTCTCCTGGAGCATGAAGATCACATGGTTCACGGCGGCAAGGTTTCCGCTGGCAGCAACTGTCACGATCGCTGACGATGTCGCCTTGGTTCCATCTGCCGCGGTGGCTGTGGCTGTATAGGTGGTGGTCTGTGCAGGAGAGACACTTATTGTGCCTCCACTGCTCGCCAAGGATTGGCTGGTGCTGTCGACATTGTTGGTCACCACCACCTGGCTGGCGTTCTGCGCCGTCACAGTGAGCGTGGAACTCTGGCCTTGCGAGATCTGCGCAGGATTGGCGCTGATGGTTACCGCCAGCGCCGTCACCGCGATGTTTTCCTGAGAACAGAAAAAGAAGCCGGTGCTGTCCCACGCGCGGATCACGACCGAATGGCCGCCGCTACTCAACGCTACTGAAGCGGATAGACTGGCATTGTTGCTCTGGCCTTTGATCTGGGAATCCACATAGAGGACCATACCGGTGATTGGGTGCTCGTTATCAAGCGCGGAGGCCGTAAACTGGACCGGAGAGCCCACCGTCGCCCCATTGGCAGGCGAGCAGATGGCCACGGTCTTATCCACGGTGGCCGAGCAACCCTGGCCATAAGCGACGTTGCCGAACAGCGCGGCAAAGATAATCAGTAAAACCAAAACCAGCAGGGAACGAATCGAAATCACGCAGGGCCAACTCCGCAAAAAGTGATTGTTGCCGATTGCAACCCAGTATCCAGGAGAGGAAGTTGATGTCCTGACGGCGTGACGAATCAGAACCCAGACGGATGCCGGGGCTGAAATTTCACGGGACGTTGTTCC
>Ga0210400_10004530_pt1 | contig 12037 bp, 7 predicted proteins | sample IncBWH26MmetaG_FD_155456 | JGI IMG/M metagenome (GOLD analysis project Ga0210400, IMG submission 155456) | Forest soil microbial communities from Barre Woods Harvard Forest LTER site, Petersham, Massachusetts, United States - Inc-BW-H-26-M | ecosystem: Environmental > Terrestrial > Soil >...
GGCTCCATAGAAATCCTGCCCCGCAAACTGCCCCACACGCGCCGTCACACGGTCGTCGAGCCATCGCTGCTCGAACCACCACGAATCGAGGCGCCAGGTGCTATGGCTGGCCAACCCGCTGGGTGTGGTCAGCAGTCCTAGGTAACCTCCGAGATTACCGCCGCCCTGCCAGAGCCCCGTCGCATGGAAATACAGATTCCGCTGACCGATGAGCGCGCCAAAGTCGATGTCGACCGTGCCCCGCACGCGGTTCCAACTGACGAATCGCTCGGATTTCTCGCCCGTGACGTTTGACAGGTGGTCGGCGACGTACTGAAAATCAAACCGCACGCCGTGCTCGAGCAGCCGCGTCCGCTCGCCGCCCCAATTCCCAAAGAGATGGCCGTGCGGCCCCTGCCCCGTCTCGCGGCTGTCCGGACCCGGGACCGGTCCCTGTTCCAGAATCTGCGCGGAGACCGGACAGACGCACGCACTGAAGATCGACCACAGGAGCCACAGCGCGCGCATCTGTCGGCGGCACAGTACGCGTTCAGGACGACCAGGCTTCTCCCGCTTCGTTCACGTACTCCGGCTTGTACACGTGCTTGCGGATGAACTTCACCATGTCAGTCGGCCGGTCCACCCTGGCCAGGCCGCCGTCGAACACCAACTTCGCCACCCGTGCGGCCGTCTGGATCTCGGCCTCGAGAATATTCGACTGCAACGGATACAGGAGCCCCTGCTTGAGCAGATCCGCCGGCACCTGATCCGCCACCGCCTGGCCGGCTTCGATGAACATCTCGTCCGTGACCCGCTTCGCCTGCGTGGCAAAGATCGCCATGCCGATCGCCGGAAAGATGTAAAAGTTGTTCGCTTGCCCCGGCATGAACGTCTGGCCATTGTACTGGACCGGCGGGAATTGCACGCCGGCCGCATAGATCGCCTTCCCCTTGGACCATGTGTACGCCTGCTCCGCCGTGCACTCGGCGTGCTCAGTGGGGTTGGACAACGCCAGAATGACCGGACGTGGATTGATCCGTGCCATGGTCTCGACGACTTTCTGGTTGAACGCGCCGCCAATCGTACTCACGCCGATGATCGTGGTGGGCTTGATGCTCTCGATGGCCGCGACGAAATCCCGCGTCGCGGCGTGTTGGTGCGCATACGGCAACTGGAAACCGACGAGATCCTTCCGGTTCGTCTCCAGCAGACCGTTGACGTCGAACATCCAGACCCGCGACTGGGCGTCTTTGAGCGACATGCCTTGCGCGACCAACGCCGAGCAGAGCAGGTCGGCCAGACCGATGCCAGCCGAACCCGCGCCAAGGAACAGGTGCGTCTCGTCCTTGAGCTTCGTGCCCTTGATCTTGCACGCGTTGATCATCCCCGCCAGCGTGATCCCCGCCGTGCCTTGCACGTCGTCATTATAGACGCAGTACTTGTCGCGGTAGCGCTGGAGCAGGTGCACGGCATCCGTCCCCGTCCAGTCCTCGAAGTGGATGCAACACTTCGGGAACACCTCCTGGACCGCCTCGACGAACTCATCGACAAACGAGTACAGCTCCTCCGTCGGCGGACGCGTCCGGCGCATCCCCAGATACAACGGATCATGCAGGTATTGCTCGTTGTTCGTGCCCGCGTCGAGATACATCGGCAGGAGGTACTGGGGTGGCACACCGGCGCAGGCCGTGTAGAGCTGGAGCTTGCCGATGGGAATGGGTGCGCCGTTGGCGCCGAGGTCACCAAGACCGAGGATCCGGCCTCCGTCGGTGACGCAGATGAACCGGATGTCGGTCTGCGGCCAGTTCCTCAGAATGTCCTTCACCTTCCCGCGCCGCGTGATCGAGAGATACATGCTCCGCGTGTCGCGGTAGATGTGGCTGAACTTGAGGCACGCTTCGCCGATGGTCGGGTCGTACACGATCGGGAGAAATCGGGTCGGGTCCGACATGACGGTGCGATAGAACAGCGTTTCGTCATGGTCGAGCAGGGCGGCGAGGTAGATGTAGCGGTCGAGGTCCGTGTGCAGCTCGCCGAGCTGCACCATGACGCGTTGCAGCTGAGTGTCCTCGGTCTCGACCACGTCGGGCAGGAGGCCCACAAGGCCCAGTGCTTGCTTTTCGGCTTCAGTAAACGCAGTTGCCTTGTTGTGCACGGGATCGTGAAGCAGTTCAATGCCGCGCTCGGCGATCGTTGCCATGGTGATGGTCCCCCGTTGTGTGAATTACGCGGTGGCGACGTACGGTTGCGTCATTTTCACTGGATCGACGACGCGGTTGAACACCTCCTCCGTCACGAAGCCCAGCTCGAGCGCGGCCGCCTTCAACGTGAGGTCGTTGTCCATCGCGTGGTGCGCGATCTTCGATGCCTTGTCGTACCCGATCACCGGCGACAGCGCCGTGACGAGCATCAGGGAGTTGTCCACGTACTCCTTGATCTTTTTGACGTTCGGCTTTGTCCCTTCGATCAGGAACTTGCGGAAGTTCGTGCACCCATCCGTCAGAAGCGTGATGGAATGCGTAAGGTTGTAGATGAGCAGCGGCTTGTAGACGTTCATCTCGAGGTACCCGCTCGCCCCACCAAAGCCCACCGCCACGTCGTTGGCCATCACCTGCACGGCAATCATCGTCAACGCCTCGGCTTGCGTCGGATTGACCTTGCCCGGCATGATGGACGAGCCTGGCTCGTTCTCCGGGATCTGCAACTCGGCGAACCCCGCCCGCGGGCCACAGGACATCAACCGGATGTCGTTGGCGATCTTGTAGAGGGACACGGCGAGCGTGCGGAGCGTGCCGGAGAATTGCACTAGGGCGTCGTGCGCGCCCTGCACCGCGAACTTGTTCGGCGCGCTCACAAACGGCAGCCCGGTGAGCTTGGCGATCTCGGCCGCCGCAGCCTCGCCAAAGCCAGGCGCCGAATCGATGCCGGTCCCCACCGCCGTGCCGCCGAGCGCGAGACGGTAGACACCCTTGAGCGCGTCCTCGATCCGATCGAGGTCGTCTGTGAGCATGCCCGCGTACCCTGACCACTCCTGCCCGAGCGTGAGTGGCGTCGCGTCCTGCATGTGCGTGCGGCCGATCTTCACGATCGTCTGCCACTGCGCCACCTTGGCAGCGATCGCATCGCGCAGTTCCTTGACCGCCGGGATCAGCCGTTGCTTCACGTTCGTCGCCACCGCGATGTCCATCGCCGAGGGGAACGTATCATTGGATGACTGCGACATGTTCACGTGATCGTTCGGATGCACGGGGGTCTTGCTCCCGAGCGGCGTGCCGGCGAGCTGGCTGCAGCGGTTTGAGATCACCTCGTTCATGTTCATGTTGAATTGCGTGCCGCTGCCGGTCATCCACACGTGCAGCGGGAACATGTCCGCATGCTGTCCAGCCAGTATCTCGTCACACACCTGCACGATCAACCTGTGCTGTTGATCGTCGAGTCGTTTGGCCGCGCGGTTCGCGTTTGCCGCGGCTTTTTTCAGGATGGCGTACGCGGCAATCATCTCGCGCGGCATGAGGTCCGCGCCGATGCTGAAGTGCTCGAGCGATCGCTCGGTCTGGGCACCCCAGAGCTTGTCAGCGGGGACATCGACTTCGCCGAGACTATCGGTTTCCTCTCGTACCTCCGTCATGGTCTGTATCATTGTACAGCGCGCCTCGATGGGAGTGATCGAGCGCGTCGCCGCACATTGCGTGCCTTGTGCTTATCTGCTCGATGCGCTGACCATCACCGTCGCCGTGAGCGGCGTGTTCTCCGACGAATCGCCGAGGTAGACGACAAACCGCCCTGGATCGGTGCGCCAGCGTCGCGCCTTGATGTCCCAGTAGGCGAACGCCCGCGCGTCGAGCGGAAGCTCGACATGCCGCGTCTCACCCGGAGCGAGCCGGACTTTCTTGAAGCCCTTGAGCTCCTTGGCCGGACGCTTGACGCGCGCCGATGGGTCACCGATGTACACCTCCGCCACCGCAGCGCCGGCGTGGGCGCCGGTGTTGGTGACATCGAACGACACGCCGCGCGGCGTCGCCGCCAGATGACTGAAGGCGAACGTCGTGTACGACAGGCCGTAGCCAAATGGGAATCGCGGCTTGGTCGACGCACCGACATAGTACCGGTAGCCGACGAACACGCCCTCGGAATACGTGACGTGCGGCTCAGCGGTCCCGACGCCCGACGTCGGGTAATAGCTGTCGTGCGTCGGATTATCCTCCCACCGCCGCTCAAAGCTCACCGGCAGCCGCCCTTCCGGATCCGTCGCCCCAAACAACACCTGGGCGACCGCCGTCCCGCCCTCCTGGCCGGGATACCACGTATGGAGCACGGCTGGCACGTGATCGATCCACGGATCCATGGCCACATTGCCTCCGGCCGTCACCGTCACCACCGTCCGCTTGTTGGCCGCCGCCACCGCCTCGATCAAGGCATCCTGGCCAAACGGCAATGCGAACGTGCGGTCGGTCCCCTCCCCTTCGGTGCTCGGATCAAAGCCAACCGCCACGATGGCCGCATCGGCACGGGACGCGATACGCGCCGCCTCCGGATCCACGAGCGTCGCCATCGAGCGGATCCCCAACCCCGCGCGCACGGTGCGGCCACGCGGCGTGAACGCGAGCTGGACGTGGACGGGACGACCGGCGGTGAGCGGCAACTCGACCCAATGCGGCGTGTGCCCCTCCTGATCTCGCTCCTCGTAGACGAGCGCATCATCGATCGTCAGCCGGTACGCACAGTCTCCCTCGACGAGGACGAGATGCATGCCGGACCTGTCGGGCGTGAACGACGCGGCCCACCGGGTCGTCGTCATCACGTCCCGCGGCAGCAACGGCTCCTGTACGACGTTTGGCGCCGTGTCGACGTGAAAGACGGTGTTCTCGTAGAGGTCCATCGCGCTGGGCAACCCGCGCACATACAGCACGTGGCCCGAGTCGCCCAGATAGTCGGTGATCCCCTGGAGAATGCTCACGGGGGCGAACGATTCGATCGTCGCGCTGCCACCCGCGCTGGCCCGCGCCGGCCACGCATCGGGTCCGATGACGGCGATCGTCCGCGCCCGGGTCGCGTCGAGCGGGAGGGCGTTCCCGTCGTTCTTGAGGAGAACGATGCTCTCGCGCGCCGACTGGAGCGCCACCTCACTGGCGGCCCGACTATAGGCCGGGATCCCCAGGTCGGTCTGATCGTGATCCAGAAACCCAAACCGAATCGCCGTACGCAGGATGCGCCGGACCTTGTCATCGATCGTCGCGGTCGTGACCGTCCCCTGCTGCACGGCCGGCAACAACGTCGCCCGATTCATGAACTTGCCCCACGGCATTTCCAGATCGAGGCCAGCGTTGGCGGCGGCGACCCCATCGTAGGTCGCGTCCCAGTCCGACATCATGATCCCGTCGAACCCCCACTCGTGCTTCGCGATCGAGTCGTTGAGCCAAGCATTCTGCGTCAGATGCACGCCGTTGAGCAGGTTGTACGAGTCCATGATGGCCCCGACGTGCGCCTCTCGGACGGCGGCTTCAAACGCCGGCAGATAGATCTCGCGCAGCGTCCGCTCGTCCATGTCCGAGCTCAGTCGATGGCGGTCGTACTCGGAGTTGTTGGCCGCGAAGTGCTTGACGGTGGCAATGACCCCCTGCCCCTGCACGCCCGTGATGTACCCGACGGTGGTGCGGGCGGCGAGAAATGGATCTTCGCCGAAATACTCAAAGTTCCGTCCGTTCATCGGCGCTCGATAGATGTTGACGCCGGGGCCAAGCAGGAAGTGCACCCCCCGTGCGCGCGCGTCGCGGCCGATCGACGCGCCGACGCGCTGGGCCAGCTCGGGGTCCCACGCCGCCGCCAACGCAATGCCCGCGGCATAGCCCGTGGTTGGTCCCCAGGTGCGCACGCCGAGCGGGCCGTCCGACATCTTGAGCTGCGGCCACCCCGCGGAGGGAACCTCGCGGATGAACATCGGGTCCACGCCGCCGATCAGATCGATCTTCTGCTCGAGCGTCAGCTTGGCGAGAATCGCCTCGACCCGCGCATCAGCCGACGTCTGCGCGCCCCCAACACGCGACACGACGTGCGACAGAATCAGGAGGGCCAGGGGGACAGTACGGGCAACGACACGAGCTGACACTGAGCCTCCGCTCGACAAGTTATTGACCTGTAGTGACCCCCCAAAATATGCCGGCCCCAGCCTTCGGGCCAACGCCTCCAGGAGGCGGTCGCACGCGGGGGAAGGAGGAGACACGCTCCCCCTTCCCCCGCTCCCCTGTTCCGATCAGTGACTGATGGCGATCAGTGACTGATAGCGATCAGTGGCTGATGGCAAAGAAATACGCGCCGACAACCGGGCCCCTGGGCGGCCGGCTCCCAGGCGCTGGCGGCGGCGATCCCGGAGCGGGCGCCGGCGCCGGACCGTACTCGGGCTGAAACAGATACGCCACGTGCTTGACCGGATCGACCGCGATGGTCTTCGCCCCAGCCATCGTCGTGACCGTCGCCACCACGGTGTATTTGTCCGGCCCGTCTATATGCACGATCGTCACACTGCTGTCCCGCCCAGCCGGAATATAGAGCAGCTTCTGCGACGCATCGTACCCGAGCGCGTCGACGCCATCGCCGTTCGCGATCGTCGCCACAATCTTGCCCGACGCGGGATCGACCACGACCGACGTCTTGCTGCACCCGGAGACGATCCGATTCGCGGACCGATCGAATGCGATCCCCGTCGGCCCCTCGCACGGCGCCATCGGCCACGACGCAAGCGCCTTCATGGACTTGAGGTCGATCACCTGCATGGTGCTCTTGCCCTCGTTATTGACAAAGAGCTTCCCCTTCCCATCACTCGCCGCACCCTCCGGCGCGTTGTCCTCCAGCTCGGTCGTCCCGACGATGTCCCCCGTCTTGGGATCGAGCGCGATGGCCGTCCCGATCGGCTTACTGTGATTGGTGAGGATGATCCGGTCCGAGAAATCCTCGTACATGATCCCGTCCAGACCGCCCGTCTTCACCGGGATCTTCTTGACTACCGCCAACGTCTTGAGGTCGAACATCGTCACGCTGGAGTCACCGCCATTCGTGATGAACCCGTGCCCGGACTTTGGCGCGAGCGCGATCCCGTGCGTGTGCGGCGTGTCAGGGATATCACCGATCACTTTACCGGTCGGCCCATCGATCACCATCACGTGCGTCCCGCGCGACACAAAGACGCGGCCCGTCCCAGGTTCCGCGGTCAAGTAATCCGTGCCGCCATCACCTCCAACACTGACCTTGGCGACCTTGAAGGTTTGTGCGTGCCCAACGGTCGCGTGGGCGAGGGTCACAGCGAGAAGGGCCGCTGGTGCAAGCAGCGCGTGTCTGGTCATACGGTCCTTGGGCAATGGATATGGTTCTCGATGTTCAGGAAGGCTCGCCGAAAATCTGCCCTCCCAAGCTGTCAACAGCCTTACAAAGGCTGTTGACAGCCTTACAAAAGCGGCGCGCGTCGGCGATCGATCATGCCGTCGTGCTGGCCGCCAGATCGCGAACGGCACCTTGCAGCTTCCGAACCGTGCTCGCACTAGCGACCGTGCCCGCATCGCCGTCCAACTGCGTCGCCAGCGCCGTCAGCGCGTCGCGGCGCTTGTCCCCCGACGCCTTCTCGGCCGCCGCCAGCCCACGCCGCAGCGCGGTGATGCGATCGGCGCTCAGGCTCTTATTGCGCTCGAGCTGATCGACATACGCGCGCGCCAGCGCGAAACTCGCTGGCCACACGAACTGTGGCTGCCCCTGGACATTGAGTTCGCTGAAGCGGACCGTCTTGGCCGCATCGATCTCATTCTGGCTCACCCATGGACTCGCCGTCAGCTCCAGCACGTCGAGGCCGCGCCCGATCTCCGAGCCGACGATGACGCCATTGTACCAGTACGCTGACCATTCCCCAGCATCGCCCATCTGCGTCGAGTCCACCGGCCCGCGATCGAAGAACGCGATCTCCTTGGGGTGCGCCGCATCCGTCCAGTCGAAGACCGAGATGCCGCCCTGATACCACGCCTGCACCATGACGTCGCGCCCCGGGATCGGGATCAGCGACCCGTTGTGGGCGACGCAGTTCTCATATTTGGTCTGCACCGCCGGCAGCTTGTAATAGCTCTGGAACGTGAGCTTGTGATCGACGATCGTGAAGATGGCGTCCGCACCCCAGTTGCGGGGATCGGTGGCCCGACACTTCGGCTGCCCACCACCGCCCCACTCATCGGAGAACAGGAGCTTGGTGCCGTCGTTGTTGAACGTCGCCGAGTGCCAGTAGGAGAAGTTGGAGTCCGACACGGCGTCGAGGCGGACCGGGTGCGTCACGTCGCGAATGTCGAGCAGCATCCCGTAGCCTTCGCAGGCGCCGCCCGCCAGCCCGATCGCCGGGTAGACCGTGATGTCGTGGCACTGGCGGTTGGTCGAGTACCCTGTCCCAGCGTCGTCGCCCATCTGCTGTTTCACCATGTCCGGCAGCACGGCGCGCAGTTTCGCGCTGTCCGCAGCCGTCGGGGCGCCCGTGCCGCCGCGCTGCTTCACCATTCCCGCCAGGAGCTCGTTGGCGTTGTTGTCGGGGAGGATGAAGTCCATGCCCATGAACGACACGACATACTTGCCTTTGGCGCGCGCCGCGTCCAACTCGATCTTGTCCGCTTCCGCCTGCCCATGGTGCGGCGCGGCGGCCAGGCCGCTAAAGATGCGCGGCGTGCTGACGATCGCCGCCTGCTCCGGATGCGCCACCGGGATCTTCACCACCTCGATCCGGAAGAGCGCGGAGTTGGGATCCTTGTCCGGCGCCGTGTTCACGCAGCCGGCGAGCTCGCTCGGGCTTCTGAGCGGCGCCGAGCCGGAGATGTAGACATAGATGTTGTCATGGTCGTTGGGGTCGACCACGAGCGTGTGCGTGTGCGAGCCACGACACGTCTGGACGGTGGCGACCACCTTGGGATGGGCAATGTCGCTGATGTCGTAGACCCGGATGCCCAACAGCCGGTCGTGACTGACCGTGTCCTTGACGCCCTGCGCGCTGCAATCGATTCGACCCGACGTGCCTTCGCCAGACGTGATCAGCAGGTTCTTGTACACCGAGATGTCGCTCTGAGACTGCGGACAATAGTACGACGACGCGAGCGTCACGTGCGCCGGATCGGAGATGTTCCAGATTTGATAACCGGCGTAGCTCCCCTGAAGCGCATATGGCCCGCTGAACGCCAGATCGGAGTTGGTCTGATCCACGAACTTCCCCGTCGGCCGATTCTCGGACAACACGCGCATATGCCACATGGCCTGCGCGGCGTCGAACTTCCCTGCCCGGAGGCCGACCCTCGGGTCGGGGTTCGGCGCATCGGCCGTCTGGTTGGCGTCGAGCGGCGTCGGACGCGTGGTCACCGGGGACGAGATCGAGCGCGCGCACGCCGAAGCGGTGACGGCAATGGCGAGCAGCGCAATGCGTGACGACAGAGTGATCACTGGGGTGGCCCCTGGAAGGTAAGGACGAACAGCATCTTCTTCATGCGAGCGATCTCGGTGGTCTGATCGACGTTGACGTCGGATGCGAACTTGAACACCTTCTCGTCCTGCCCGGCGCCCTCCGTCTCGAACAGATCGTGCACCATGGTGACGGCGCCGGTGTGGTGCTGGATCATGAACGTCAGAAACAGGCGGTCGAACTCCCGTCCGCGCGCCGCGTCCAGCTGAGCCAGCTGCTCCTGGGTCAGCATGCCCGGCATCAGCATCTGATGCCCGCCCATCATCATCATGCCACTCGCCGACGTGTCCGGCACGGGCTGATGCCGATTTCGCAGCCACTGGCCCATCGTGGCGATTTCGTCCTGCTGCGAATTGATGATCCGCGCACTCAGCGTCTCGACGGACGGGCTGGCCCCATGGGTCGGCGCCCAGCGGGACATGACGATCGCCTGGGCGTGATGGTGGATCATGCCCTGCATGAATTGCACGTCAGCCGCGGTGTACGGCAGGCGGGCGCTGTCGGCCCTAGCCTTGGCCACCGCCGCCGCGTCAGCCGGCGACTGACCGCCGGCACGCGACCCGGCCACGGCGAGCAAAACCGCCGTGCCCATCGCCCAGAAAGACCATTGTGTCATAATCGCTACATGGTAGCAGCCGGCCCCGACGGGAGCAACAGACCGGACAACGATTCACCGTTCGCTGACGGATGTCACTTCCTCGGTGGCTGACCGTTACCGGCCCCACACGGAGCCCGGCGATTATGGCAGTTCTACCTGTGGCGACGCTGGACGCCTGATGCCAAGCCTTTGCATCCGGTACGCGAGCGATGTCCGCTTCATGCCGAGTCGCGCGGCCGCGCCATTACGACCACCGATGACCCACTGGCTGGCCTCGAGCGCCCGCAGGATGTGATCCCGCTCCACCAACGCAAGCCCATGCAGCGCCGCCGGGGCATCCTCATCCGAGGCAAGCGGCTCCAATTCCCCAATGGGCGCCCGCAGCACCCCGCCCGGCGAGAGAATCACCGCCCGCTCGATAAAGTTTTGCAGCTCCCGCACGTTGCCCGGCCAGGCATACCGGACCAACGCCTGCATCGTCTCCGTCGGGATGTCGTCGATCTGTTTGTTCATCCGCCGCGCGTAGTGGGCCGTGAAATGCCACACCAGCTCGGGAATGTCCTCCGCGCGCTGCCGGAGCGGCGGCACGCTGATCGGGAACACGCGCAACCGATAGTACAGGTCCTCGCGAAACGTCATCTGCTTGACCATCGCCGCGAGATCGCGATGCGTCGCCGCGATCACGCGGACATCGACCTTGTGCGTCCGATTGCTCCCCAGGCGCTCGAACTCCTGCTCCTGCAGCACGCGGAGCAACTTGGCCTGGAGCTCGAGCGGGATATCCCCCACCTCGTCCAGAAAGAGCGTGCCCTTGTTGGCCAGCTCAAAGCGCCCCGTCTTTTGCGCAATCGCCCCCGTGAACGCGCCGCGCTCATGGCCAAACAATTCGCTCTCCAACAGTCCGAGCGGGATCGCGGCGCAGTTCAGTTTGACGAACGGCCGCTCCCGGCGCCCGCTTAGATTATGGAGCGCCCGCGCGATGAGTTCCTTCCCGGTCCCCGTCTCGCCCAGGATCAGCACGCCCGACCCCGTCGGCGCCACGACCGACACCAGATTCAACGCGGCGCGGAGCGCGGTGCTCCCCCCGACGATCTCCCCAAACTCCGCGCGCAGCTCCTCCTCGAGATATCGTCGCTGCCTGGCCTCCCGGTCGCGATCCTTGACCGCTCCCTCGTACTCCAGCGCGTTCTCGACGGCAATCGCCACCTGGGTAGCAACCTGCTGGAGAAAGGCCACGTCGTGCGTGCTCAGCCCCCGCACCGAGCGACTCATGGCCGAGAGCACGCCTGCCACGCCGTTCCGACCCAGGAGCGGGAGATCGCACCCGGACCGCAAGCCTTCGGCCATCAGACACGCGAAGACGACGTCCCCGTCGACGTTGCCGAAGCTGTCCGGATCATTGCGGAGGTCTTCAAAATCATCGACGTGCTGGCACTGCCCCGTGCGGAACGTCTTCCCACAAATCGATGCGTTGATGGGGAGCCGCGTGCCCTCCAGGATGGCGCCACGGGCGTCCGGGTTGTACAGGATAGTCACCCGAAGCTCGCCGGTGTCGCCACTCGGCAACACCAGCGCGCAGAAGTCGCACCGCGTGACCCGAAGCAGATTCGTGGACAGCGCGTCGACCAACTGCTTCAAGTCCAGCTTCGACGTGATGCTGTTCGTGATTTCCAGGAGCAGGCGCAGCCGATCGCGCTCGAGGCGCAGTTCGGCTTCGAGCCGTTTCCGCTCGTCGAGCTCGGTGCCCGGCGACGCGACGTCCGTCACGTCCATAGCATTCTTGAGCATTCTTGGCAATCGACCGTCAACACCGTAGAATCTACTGTTCTCAGGTTACCACAAACACACCACGTCTTCAAGGGAGTGAGTAGCGGTGGCCGTGGATGGGACCGTCGCCCCGCAGTTTCTGGCCGGCAATCTGGCCCTCGATTTTATCAACACGCGCATGCGATCCGCTGGCGAACTCGTGGACCTCCTCCAGAGTGGCCACG
>Ga0210400_10004531_pt1 | contig 12036 bp, 4 predicted proteins | sample IncBWH26MmetaG_FD_155456 | JGI IMG/M metagenome (GOLD analysis project Ga0210400, IMG submission 155456) | Forest soil microbial communities from Barre Woods Harvard Forest LTER site, Petersham, Massachusetts, United States - Inc-BW-H-26-M | ecosystem: Environmental > Terrestrial > Soil >...
TGCCAATCGCTTCGAGCGGCAAATCGTCCGGCGACTCGAAATGAACGCAACACTTCCCCATGTCGAGCTTCTTCCCCGCCGCCTTGAACGCCGCCTTCAACTGCTCGAGCTGACTCGCACTCCAAAACGCGCCCATCAGATAGAGCGAGCAGTAGTTCTTCTGCGACGAGATCGCGACGTAGCAGATCGGCTGCTTGTTGTAAGTGTCTGGATATCGAGACAGGGGGATCGTCCAGCCGATCGTGCCCCAGACGAGGCACTCATCGTAGCCGCGCGGAATGTGCTTGTTCACGAGTGCTCGCACCGTCGCGATCGTCTTGGCACGATCGGCGGGGAGTGAGGCGATGTATTGCGCTGGCGTCTTGACGTTCGATGGTGGTTTCATAGATTCGTCGCCTTCCCGAACGAAGTGTATCACCGAACGTTTGAAAACCAGCCAGCAGCAGGGGCTGTGAGCATCGCGTAAGCCCTAGCGTGCGCAAGCACGGCGCCGTTTGTCCGTTCTTAAAGTCATCACCAGAAGAGGAGGCGTGGGTGCTTGTGGAAATCGCGCAGCGATTTCCAAGGTGCGGTGGGCGCGTTCTCGGCGTTCATTGCGCAGGCTCCGCCGCAAAGTTAGCTAGGTCCCGATTAACGCGGGGGTCTCAATAGGTCGACGCAACACCTAACTCGAACCCACCGTGCATTGAAAACAAAAACTAAAATCGCTCGCTAGGCTAGATCAGACGGAACGCTACCCTGGTTAGGTTTGACCGAATATGCCCAAACAGATCGGTACGCCAGGGGAAGCATTCTCGGATCAACTGATTAGATGGTATTGCATTGACCAGTTGAGCTCGCATGACTTACCGGACGAGTGGAGGGTAGTACCCACTTGGAAGGTTAGCGCGTTAATCAGAAGGTGCGGTGTAACGAGCAAGGAAACCTTCGTGGGCTAGCAAGTTCACCTATTCAATCGTCTGGCCCTACTGGTCTGTTGCCCCAATCAACCAGTTTTCTTGAATATTCGGGTTCTGGTACGACAGGTGGCAATGTCAGTGAAAAAAATTACCTGGTATCGTGACGTTCGCTCCAAATGCGACGCGACACTCTGGAAGGTTCAACTGATTGATTTTGCTGGGCTAACTTCTCCATCAACGTCGTGGAACCGGAAATGCCTACATACCGAATAGTATCCCGACGGTTGCCGTTGAGAAGGGAGGAGGCCACAATGGACTCCACATTCCATATCTTCAAAGTAGCTCCGGACGGCCCTTCGACTCAGATGTGCACGATGAAGTGCCCACGCTGCGGGAACACAGCTTCTAAGGAGAAGCCCGAAGAACAATTTAAGTGCGAACGGTGCGGTTGGAAATTGTGATTCACATTTGCGACATGCTCTACGTCGCCTTGAAGGGTTAAACAGTTGAGCGCCGGGCGCGGAGCTAGGAATAAATAGTGCGTCTAGAGCAGATTCTTGCCGAGGCTGCTTTGTCAGTCTGCAGAGTAGCCAGCATATAAATTCCTCAAGTTCGGGGGTCAGGATGGAAAATGAACGGATGATCCAAGCAGAGCAAGCCGTGCTTCTGTGGCCGCTTCTGGCGCTGGCTGCTCGCACGCAACAGATTCTAAGTTATGCTGCCGTCGAAGGCTATACCGGAATCGCTAGGCACGGACTTACTCGCGCGCTTGGACTCATACACGACTACTGTAAGAGACGCGGCTGGCCACTTCTAAACACCATTGTCGTCAGCCAACAATCAGGAATGCCTGGAGACGGGTTTCCAAGGGACCTGAGCCCTTTTGAAATAAAAGTTGAGCAAGGGAGGGTGTTTCTGTTCGATTGGTCAGGGCACGACAAACCACGACCCAACGATTTTCAGGGCGCGAAGTCGGCTAACCGATAAAGTTCGCGCTATATCCGACATTACCGGTAACCGCGGTGGTCTCAATGGGTCGACGCAACACCTAGCTCGAACCCACCTTGCATTGAAAACAAAAACTAAAATCGCTCGCTAGGCTAGATCAGACGGAACGCTACCCTGGTTAGGTTCGACCGAATATGCCCAAACAGATCGGTTCGCCAGGGGAAGCATTGTCGGATCAACTGAATAGATGGTATCGCAGCGACCGTCTGAATCCACACGACTAAGCGGGACTTAGGGCAGTTGACGCAGGGAACCTGATATAGAAAAGGGCGATTGTTTCAGCCAATCGCCCTGTGACCAGTGGCCTTTTGGTTCGATTGTCATAGGACGGCAGACGAGAATTAGGCGGATGCAGCTCGTGAGCTGAGGAAGTCCTTAGCCTTTGCGATCTCGGCGTCCCATTTTGCCAGTTGCTCCGGGTTCAGGAATTTTTCAAGTTTCTCCCGTCCGGCGCTACGATTTTTGGCGAGATATTGGGCAACGTCTTCTTTCGAGACGTTTGGGTTCTGCTGCTTGTATTCCAGGAACTTTTCGTATTTGTCCGTAAGGAACGTCTTAAGTTGGTCTTTTTGCTGATCCGAAAGGTTGAGCTCTGAACCGAGCCGTTTCAATTCAACTGCTATGTTATTGAGTTCATCCGGAGTCATTTTGTTTTTCCAGCTTTCTGGGCGGGCGTAATCGGGAGGGAGAAAAACTGGCAAGCGGCCACCCAGTCTGACTACGACCTGATGAGGGGTGTCCAGTTTTCTCTCGTAACAGCGTCACGATAGGTGGCCGTTAAGTTGCCGTCAAGAGCTAAGGGCGAAACAAAAGGACAACTCATTTTTCCACAGTTTGTAACCACAACTCGGTCCCAGTACCCAAGTTGCCGGTAAGGCGGCACCCCTCCCCTCAAGCCGCCGATTTTGCCGGATTTTCTCTCGCTTCGCTTGGACCTGTTCTCGGGGAGGACCTCACGAGGGCAACCCCAGAAGAGCCATTCAAAAGAAGCCACACAAAGGCAAATGTATCCAGCAACGATTAGTCCGAGCACAACCAAGATGTCATCGTCTTTTTATTCTTTCGGAATAAGCGCGTAGAGCAGAACGAATACAGCCGTTTCCCCTCCCAAGGCAATTGATCCAAGACTATGTTCTTCCATTGTTATCTCTCATCGAACCTTACTTACATGTGGTTACTATAAGGGCACTTGCGCGCCAATTGTACCGGCCAGAAGGTGCTTCGGTGTATTAGGTTTATTTAGATCGCCGATTCTTATTCATCGATCACTTCTAAATCCGAGCGCTCTTCTGCAAGACTCGGAATTCCTGCCAGCCGGGAGTTATGATGAACCGAAGCCGTAGCTTTTCCTCTACGACGCACGCTCTTGCACTTCGACTGACTCTCAGCCTCCTGCTGCTTCTGTTCATCGCAAACTCGCTGGCGGCCGCAACGGGGATTTCGCTCGTTCAACATAAAGGCCTGGATGCAGGCACGAACACGACCGCCTCGGTCAACTTCCCGAGCGCGAACACTGCGGGAAACTTCATTGCCGTCGTCATTCGGGGTGGTCTCTCCAGTTCGCAGGTCTTCACCGTCACCGATTCCAACGGGAACAGCTACAAGAAGGCGGCGCAAATAGGTTATACGGCCAGCGTCGTGACCTCGGCCATTTATTACGCCGAGAACATCAAGGGGGGCGCGAACACTGTCAACGTTTCGATGAGCGTTTCCGGCCCGTTGCGCTTCGCCATTCTGGAGTACTCCGGCGTGGCCACATCCGGCTCCTCAGACGGCACAGCTGTAGCTACGGGCTCAAGCTCTGCGCCAAACAGCGGAAATCTGACCACCACAGTGAGTGGAGACCTCTTGCTCGGTACCATCGGGACGACCAACCCCGCCACGTTTACCGCTGGTCCTGGCTACACCATCAGAGACTTTGTGCCGGCCGAGCCCAACACCAAGCTGATCTCCGAGGATCAAATCCAATCCGCTGCGGGTTCTGGTGCCGCTGGCGCAACGCTTGCGTCATCCGACAGTTGGGGCGTCGTCCTGGCGGCCTTCAAGCCGGTGGGTGGGGGTGGAACAGGGCCGAGTATCACCGGCCTGAGTCCAACTTCCGGGCCGGTGGGCACCTCGGTCACGATCACCGGAACAAACTTTGGGGCATCGCAGGGGACCAGCACGGTCACATTTAATGGGACAGCGGCCACTCCAATGAGTTGGAGCGCCACAAGTATCGTTGTGCCTGTACCGGCAGGAGCAACCGCAGGGAATGTAGTCGTGACGGTCGGCGGAGTGGCTAGCAACGGCGTGGTCTTCACGGTCATACCACCTCCCAGCATCACAAGCTTGAATCCAACCTCAGGTCCGGTCGGCGCTTCCGTGACAATCACGGGGGCGAATTTTGGATTTACGATCGGGACCAGCACTGTCACCTTCAACGGGACGGCAGCGACGCCGACGAGTTGGAGTACTACGAGCATCGTTGTGACGGTGCCAAACGCGGCAACGAACGGCAACGTCGTCGTGACAGTAGGCGGTGTGGCGAGTAATGGCGTGGCTTTCACGGTTCTGCCGACGCCGAGCATTACCAGCCTGAGTCCGACGTCCGGGCCATGGGGTACGTCAGTCACAATCACAGGTTCTAATTTCGGGGCGACACAAGGGACAAGCGCGGTCACATTTAATGGAACGGGGGGAACTCCAACGAGCTGGAGTGCGACTAGCATTGTCGTGACGGTGCCTTCCGCGAGTGTCGCGGGTGGGGGAGCGTTTACTGGTCCAGTAGTCGTGACGGTGAACGGAGTCGTCAGCAACGGTGTCACGTTTACAGTTACACCTAGCATTTCCAGTCTCAGTCCAACATCAGGTCCCACCGGAACTAGCGTCACAATACTCGGCGGAGGTTTTGGGGCACCCCAGGGCACAAGTACAGTCACCTTCAATGGGATCGCTGCGGTACCTACACAATGGTCTCAGAGCGCAATCATTGTCCCCGTGCCGAGTGCCGCGTCCTCAGGCAATGTCGTCGTTACTGTTGGCGGTGTGGCCAGCAATGGCGCGCCCTTTACAGTTACACCGACCATCTCTAGTTTGAATCCCACCTCTGGCCCAGTTGGCACCTCGGTGACGATCACGGGAACAAATTTCGGGGGGACGCAAGGGACCAGCACGGTCACGTTTAGCGGAACCACCGCGGCGCCAACAAGTTGGAGCGCCACGAGCATCACTGTGCCGGCACCGAATAGCTTGACAACCAACACCTACGGTGTCGTGGCGACGGTGGGCGGCTTCGCCAGCAATACAGTGAGCTTCACAGTCACGCCAGCCATTACTAGCTTGAACCCCACTTCAGGCCCGATCAACACTCCCGTAACGATTTCCGGGACGAGTTTTGGCTCTGCACAGGGAGTGAGCACAGTTACGTTCAACGGAGTCGCTGGAACCCCGACAAGTTGGAGCAACACGAGCCTCGTTGTGCCAGTTCCAAACGGCGCGACGACGGGCAACGTCGTCGTCACTGTCGGTACGGCATCTCCGTCAAACGGCGTCCTATTTAACGTGACCAATCCCGGTCCCAGCATCACCAGCTTGAATCCGACTTCCGCTCCGGTTGGGGCCTCGGTCACAATCACTGGAACGAATTTTGGAGCGACACAGGGCACAAACACGGTCACGTTTAACGGTACGGCTGCCACTCCTACAAGCTGGAGTGCGACGAGCATCGCTGTGCCGGTCCCGGCGGGAGCGGCCACAGGCAGTGTCGTCGTAATCGTTGGCGGCGTGGCGAGCAATGGATCGGCCTTCACTGTCCTGCCCACCCCGAGTATTACGAGCTTAAATCCGACATCCGGTCAGGTCGGAACATCCGTGACTATCAGCGGAACAAATTTTGGAACCTCGCAAGGCACTAGCAGTGTCGCGTTCAACGGCATCCCTGTGACGGCGATAAGCTGGGCCGCAACTAGCATCACCGCACAAGTACCTGTAACCACGACGGGCAACGTTGTTGTGACCGTTAGCGGCGTATCCAGCAACGGTGTCAACTTCACGGTTCTTCCGCCTAGCATCACCAGCATCATTCCCACGTCAGGGCCAGTCGGTACCTCAGTTACCATCACGGGCTCTGGCTTTGGGTCCTCGCAGCAGGCGAGCGCAGTCGGATTCAACGGCTTAGGGGCATTTCCGACAAGCTGGAGCGCAACGAGTATCGTGGTACCCGTTCCTACAGGCGCGACGTCTGGCAATGTCGTCGTCTCAGTTGTTGGCATGGCCAGTAATGGCGTGAGCTTTACGGTCACGCCGCCACCGCCAAGCGTTACCAGCCTCAATCCCACTTCCGGTGCCGTCGGCACTTCCGTTACGATTGCCGGCACAAACTTCAGCGCTACCCAGGGAACCAGCACCGTCACATTTAATGGAACGGCGGGAACTCCAACAAGCTGGAGTGCGACAACCATCGTTGTACCTGTGCCAACGGGTGCAACCACCGGGCCTCTGCTGGTCAATGTGGGCGCAGCATTCGCCAATGGCGGGACCTTCACGGTTACGCCCGCGCTTTCTCCGAGTATTACGAGCTTGAGTCCGACCTCCGGCACATTGGGCGCCTTGGTTACCATCACTGGAACTAACTTTGGTGCGACTCAAGGAACGAGCTACGTAACGTTCAATGGCGTCGTGGCAACGCCAACGAGCTGGACCGCCACGACGGTCGTTGCTCCCGTTCCCTCGGGCGCGACTACAGGCAATGTCGTGGTCATCGTGGGCGGCATTAGTAGCAATGGGGTTCCTTTTGCCGTCCCCCCCAGCATTACAAGCTTAAGTCCAACTTCCGGGCAGGCCGGCCAATCAGTGGCCGTCAACGGAGGGGGCTTTGGCGCGACACAAGGTACAAGTACAGTTTCGTTTAACGGCGTGTTAACGACTCCGACTTCCTGGTCTCCGAACAGTATCATCGCTCCTGTACCGTTAGGAGCGACAAGCGGCAACGTTGTCGTCAAGGTGGCCGGCCAGACGAGCAACGCTGTGGCCTTCGCAGTAACGGTAGCGACTGCCGGTATCAAGTTGGTGCAACACACGAGCCTCGACCTCAGGGCAACGACCACAGGGTCGCTTGCCTTCAAATCAAACAACACGGCGGGGAATTGGATCGCCGTCTGTGTCCGTGGTGGCAATTCCAGCTCTCAGGTATTTACGATCACAGACTCCCTCGGCAACACCTACCGGCAGGCAACGCAGTTAGGTTTCACGGCAAGCGCCGTGACCCTCGCAATCTATTACGTGCAGAATATCAATGGCGGCGGCAACACCGTCACCGTATCCCAAACGGTCTCGGGCCCATTGCGTTTCGCTATCCTGGAGTATTCGGGTGTTGCGACATCGAGCTCTCTGGACGTGACCGCCATGGGGCTTGGAACCGGGTCCTCGCCAAATAGCGGAACAGTGGCTACGACCTCGAATGGAGACTTGTTGCTGGGCGCGGTGGCCACCACCAACCCTGCTAGTTTCACCGCGGGTAGCGGATACACCATCGAAGAGTTTGTTGGTGTGGAGCCGGGCACCAAGCTGATCGCCGAGGATCAGATCCAAGCGAGCGCAGGGTCCGCTTCGGCCACGGCATCTCTCGCTGGTTCAGACGCTTGGGGCTCGGTGTTGGCAGCTTTCAAACCCGTCGGTGCTGCCGGCACAGGCCCAAATATCACGAATTTGCGTCCGGCCTCTGGTCCCGTGGGTACCTTTGTGACTCTCACGGGGACGAATTTTGGAGCGTCGCAAGGGAGCAGTACGGTCACGTTCAACGGAACAGCGGCCAACCCGATGAGCTGGAGCGCCACGAGCATCGTTGTGCCTGTACCGAATGGTGCGACAACGGGGAACGTCATCGTCACTGTGGGCAGTGTAGGGAGCAACGGTGTGAGCTTCTCCGTCACGCCTCCACCGCCAACCATCACGAACCTGAGTCCGAGTTCGGCAGTAGCGGGCGGCGGGTCACTCACACTGACGGTTATTGGAACAAATTTTGTGTCCTCATCCACGGTTCAGTGGAATGGGAATGCCCGGACGACGACATTCGTCTCCGGTACACAGTTGCAGGCGACGATAACGGCTGCCGACATTGCCAGCGCGGGCGCTGCCAGGATTGCAGTTTCAAATGCTGGTGTCGGCGGGGGTGTATCCAGTACATCGACATTTCTTGTCGGTACGACCGGAGGAAGCAATTTCGCGGTGATCGTCGTGAATCAAGCTGCCAAAGACATCGTCTACGACCCGAAAAACCAGGTGTTCTATCTTTCCGTGCCTGGAACGGCTTCCACCAATCCAAACACGATCGCCGTTCTCGACCCAACATTCGCCGCCATTACCTCTGCGCAACCAGCCGGTAGCAATCCCAACGTGCTTGCCATATCGGACGACAGCCAATTTCTCTACGCTGGAATTGATGGGACTTCAACTGTTCAGCGATTTATCCTGCCCGGACTCGCGCCGGATATTAGTTATCCCCTTGGCACGAGCCAGTACTTCGGTCCGTACTTCGCATTGGACCTGCAAGTGGCTCCGGGGGCGCCTCACACTTTGGCCGTGACTCTTGGCAATTCCGGCGTAAGCCCAGCGGCAAACGGGGGCATCACCATTTTTGATGATGCCACTGCGCGACCGACAAAGGCTCCGGGATTTGGCGGCACCGGGAACTTGTTCGATTCTCTTCAGTGGGGCCCGAATGCAAGCACACTCTTCGCCTCCAATACAGAATCCACAGGGTTCGACTTCTACACACTCTCCGTGAACTCGAATGGAGTTGCACTCAATCAGGACTTCCCGAGCACGTTTACGCGCTTCGGCGACAGCATTCATTTCGATCCCGGCACGAATCTTATCTATTCCGACGAAGGCCATGTGATTAATCCATCCACCGGCCTTCCTGCCGGGAACTTCAACGCCACTGGAGCGGCGGCCGTCGATTCCATATTAAACACTGCCTTTTTCGCCAGTGGGAACGCAGGCTCCACCGTCTCCATCGAGTCTTTCGACCTGATGCATTTCACTCCCATTAACACGGTGACGATCCCCAATCTGACCGGCACACCTTTGCATCTGATTCGTTGGGGACAGAACGGTCTCGCATTCATTAGCAAGTATGCCAATGGAACCACTCAGGTCGTTCTCCTCGGCGGCGATTTTGTCACTGCCGCTCCGCCCTTCGTTCTGCCGCCGCCGCCGGCACCTCTGCCTTCCCCTGTTCCGGCGCCGAATGCGCCCGCGATTACATCTTTGAATCCCAGCTCCGCCATTGCGGGCAGCGCGGCCTTTGTGCTGAACGTTACCGGGACACAGTTTGATACTGCCGCGACTGTGCAATTCAACGGAACCGCATTGCCAACGACCTTTGTTTCGAGCACTCAATTGCAAGCAGCGATTCCGGCCAGCGACGTTGCCACTCCCGGTACCGCTAACATTATGGTTGCCAATCCACCGGCTACTGGCGGGAACTCCAGCGGTGCGACGTTCTTTGTCGGGTCTGCCGGGGGGATTAGTTCAGCCGGCGGGTTTGCCGTCCAAATTGTGAACCAGGCGTCTAAAGAAATCGTGTTTGATCCCGCAGACCAGTTGTTCTATCTTTCCGTGCCCAATTCCGGACCAGCTGGAAACACGATCGCAGTACTCGATCCAGCCACAGCGAAAATTGTTGGGCAACAATACGCGGGGAGCAATCCCAAGGCTATCGCTATCTCGGACGACGGCCAGTTTATTTATGTCGGGCTTGACGGATCTTCTTCTGTCCAGCGGTTCATTCTCCCGGGCCTTGTACCCGATATAAACTATTCGCTTGGCGCGGCCTCTTTTGGAGGCGGTCCTTTCCACGCACTTGACCTCGAGGTGGCGCCAGGACTCCCTCACACCACTGCGGTCACCCAGGCGGTCTCGGCGTCCTCGCCCTCGGCGCAGGGGGGAATAACCATCTTCGATGACACCGCGGCAAGACCTGCCATCGCAAAAGGCTTCGGTCCGGGCGGCGGCGGGAGCTCTTTATATGACTCACTTCAATGGGGCGTGGATGCCACTGCGCTTTTCGCAGCGAACAACGAGAGTAGCGGCTTCGACTTCTACACCTTATCGGTCACCCCGAGCGGCGTGGCTCTAACGAGCGATTTCCAAAACACTTTCTCGAGTTTCTACAACAAAATTCACTTCGATCCTGGCACAAACCTTGTTTATTCCGATGACGGTCATGCCGTCAACCCCTCGACGGGCGCCTCAGTAGGCAATTTTTCGATCACCGGGCTGATGCAGCCCATCATGGTGCCGGACTCGGGCTTGAATCTCGCTTTCTTCGCTGCCCAAACGGGAAACTCCTCCGTCGCGATCTACTCCTACAATCTCAGCACCTTTGCTCCGGTCAGTTCGATCACCATTCCAAATGTGAATGGCCGCCCCGTTCGCCTCGTCCGCTGGGGACAGAATGGCTTGGCGTTCAACACCGATGCAGGCCAGATCGTTCTGGTCGGCGGGAATTTCGTCCACTAGAGAAAGTTACTGGATCAACTTGAGCTACTTAGGGTTTGGGTTGGCATCCAGCTTCGCAGCGACTCCACCCCAAGGTTCTGTCTGCGAGGTGCGGCCTGGTCGTGTGAGGTAGAGAACGAAGGGGGCAATCTGGAACGGCATCTTCTCGGATTCGCTCATGGCGGTTTCCGACGTGGGCTTGGCGATTCGCAGCTCATCGCTCCAAGGGTCGACCTTGATGCGTCCACCAAGCGGCAGCGCGGCAATCGCATTTGTCCCCGGCTGGGAATGAGATGGCTGTGTGGCGGGCAGCGCCGCTGAAATGGTCCACGTTGCCGGGACTCTGTCGCCCAGTTGCGGACTGGCAAGGTTGGGGAAGTCTTTAGACTTCGATTTAACCGCATCGAGGAAGAGTTGCGCTGTGGCGGATGATTCCTTATACGGAGAGTTCCGTAACAGCTCATTGGCCTTTTGAAGTGCGGCCTGTTCCTCGGCCCGTGTGTGAGCAAATTCAAAGTGGCGGAACGTGTCTCGTTCCCTGAAGTTGAAGCTGTTGAAGAAAGCAAATTGGGTGTCCATGCCATGAGCGAGCACAATGTGGCTCAACTCGTGCGCCAGGATGGCCGCGAGGCTCGCCTCGTCCGGAAGCACGTCCACCAATCCACGGCTCAACACGATAGTGTGGCCAACGTTGAACGATTCCAATCTTGAGGTCAGCAGCACGCGGCAGCGAACTTCCGGCTGGATCTCCAGGCTGTTGGTCAGCACCAGGTTGTTGACGACTGTCTCCAACACCTTATCCACTTCGCCGTGAGGCGCCAGCAAGCCTTGTCGTTCGAGGTGGTCCGTGATGTTCGATTCCGCCTGGCGTTCCCAGGCTCGCTCCGCTTGCAGTGGCGAGTAATCGTTGGCAGTTTCCGTCAGATCCCGGATCGGGGTCTCAATCAGCACCTTACTTAGCTCCTGTTCTTCACCCGCGTGCCCAAGGTGGTAGCCCCACAGCCGTGTCTGCGCGCGAAACGGCCTGTACGCCAGCCGCGCCGTGTGTGGGTCATGCACGTTGCCTTGCTCTGTATACACGAAGGAGGGGAGCCAGAGATCGGTGCCGACGTTTGTCCGCCAGCTATCAAAATTGAAATAGTCGCTGAGAAGGAATGACTCACCGTAGGACCCGTTGAAGCGTACGATGTGGTAATCCTGTTCTTCCACCCAGATGCGTCCGACGAAACGCCCTTTGTCGTTCTTCCTCAGGGGCCGGACCTCGAAGACGATGCAGCGAATTTCGCCCAAAAATTCGCGGCGGATGTACTCAAACTTGTAGTGCTGACGATCGAAGCCAGAAGTATCCAGATAGATCATCTGAAGGAAACCGCCTGGAACAAAGCTCGTGGAGAGGAATTCCCGCCAGTCCTCGGACAACTTTCTCCTCAAGCCAGGGTCGTGTTCCAGTGGCTCCAGCTGCAAGCCGTTTGCCAGCTTTGCCCGACCAAGGAAGTATTTGTCCCCGTCCGGCGCCGCCCCGGACTGCTTATCCAGACGAAAATATTGAATATACGTTTCCACGACCGGGGAATACTGGCGGAGTAACTGGATTTCCGATTGTTCCTGCAGCAGCACCTTGTCCACAATTTCGTTCGGGGTAGCC
>Ga0210400_10004533_pt1 | contig 12034 bp, 6 predicted proteins | sample IncBWH26MmetaG_FD_155456 | JGI IMG/M metagenome (GOLD analysis project Ga0210400, IMG submission 155456) | Forest soil microbial communities from Barre Woods Harvard Forest LTER site, Petersham, Massachusetts, United States - Inc-BW-H-26-M | ecosystem: Environmental > Terrestrial > Soil >...
CGATCCAGGGTCTGCAAAGGCTGCGCGCACCGAGACCAGCGCCGTTCACCATGGAGAAGATCGAGGACTTTTCGGACTGGATTGATCCCCTGTGGGAGCGGGCGAAGAATCACTACGCGATGACCGCCGTGCGAGACTGTCAAACTCTGCGCACCCTTTATCCCGCAAGCGACACGCATTTTACCCGCCTGCGATTGCGCCGGAAGGGAAACGATATTGGATGGGCTGTGGTAGGAGAGCGCCGCAAGGATGAAAAATACGGCACGATGCGTGTGGGTTCGATTGTGGATTGCTGGGCTTCGCCGGAGGACGCATTAGCAGTGGTGCGGGCGGCTTCTGCTGCGCTGGTGGACAACGGAGTGGATCTGATCGTCTCCAACCTGAGCCATCTTCTCTGGGCTCGCGCCCTGGAGCATGCGGGCTTCTTGAACTCGCCGTCCAGCTTCATTTTTGCCGCCGGAAAGAATCTGAGCGCCTTGCTGCAACCGTTTGCTGAGAGCCAGTCTCGTATCCACTTTACCCGTGCGGATGGCGACGGATTGCCTCGCAACTTCTAAGTCATCCCCAACTTCTTAGTGCTTCTCTCGGCGGGAAGCTGCTGCCGCAGAGTTGATACCCGGCGTCGCCAGTTCATATCCGAGTTCCTGCATTAGGTGTCCCCAATGCGTCTCGATGTATGCGACAGTCGTTTCGGGTAAAACAGTTTTCCAGCCTCCGGAGGTCGCATTGCGGACAAAGGGTTTATCCTGCCGCGTGAGTGTGGTCGCAACCCACTTCCCACTCTCCGCGCTTTCCATCTTTCGCATGTTGTCGGCGGAACTCAACTCGACAGCTCGGATTAAACGCTCCGGCGTCGCCTCGATTCCCACAAACTCCGCGACTCGCGCCAGTTCGCGCTGCGGGTTGTCTTTCAGGTCTTCATAGCGCAACAGCAGGAAACCCTCACGCCCCTTGCGAGTGCTTAACCAACTGCTGACGTGATCGCCCCAGGAACCGACACGGGGCCAGAATTGTGGCGCCATCCAGCGTGGCACGAAATCATCAATCGGATACCCTTCCTTGACCGACCGCAGCTTGAGTTCCCAGTGATAGTTGGACACCGCCACATCTCGTGGGTCGCGCACAATATAGATCACCTTCCGGTACCGGGGATCGAAGCATTCATGGCTCTTCACGATGCGCGGCCGCGGAAGGTTGCGGAGCACGCGATCCGAATGCTTGTACATGTCGGGGACTAGTCGTTCGACACTGAGGAAGGTGACTGCCTCGTTTTGATGAACCAGATTGCCAATCAGGAAGCGAGTCCACGTATTACCCGAGCGCGGATAGGAGGTAAGAAACACATCATCCGGAAAAATGGTGATGTCCCGCTCAATTCTGAGCTTGCGAAAAAGTACGTCGCTGACGCGCGAAAGGTGTTTGAGTCCCCTTTTCAGCATTCCTTTGCCTCGGATTTTGCCGCCACTCTTCTCAAATCGCGCAATCTCGCCGGCGCCGCGTGATTCTTATTCTAACAAGGGATGTAAAGGCGAGCGTCACGCGATGGTTACCAAAGACTTCGCCTGGATCCAACGGGCCGCCGCAACCGCTAAACATCCGCCGAGCCGGGTTCATCACCCTCCACCGACTTTCGCCGGCTCTGCAGCCATCCCTGAAATCGCTGTTTCCTCTCAAACATGGCTTTGGCCTGCCCGCGCAGCCTCGAGATGAAGGCAAAGCGCGACTTGGTAAACCAAGGCACCCGGTGCGCAACACACCCATACTTCTCTTTGTAGGTCCCTTCCCCGCCCCAATCGTAGATTTCAGCTCCGCGGCGCTTCCAGTACCTCATGGCGTACCAGTGGATGGCCTCATTCGGCCGCAGGTTCTGGCTGGACCGAAAACTTGCGTTACCCCAAAACTCGGCAATCTTGTTGAAGCCGGGAAAGATTCCCGTGGCAATGCATTTCCCGTCGGGATCACGGGCTCGCACCAGCAAGATGCGGCCCGTGGGTTCGAGATTTCTTACCAGCGACCGCACTCGCTCGACAGTATATGTGGGAACCAGACCTTGCTTCGCGAATACGTCCCTCAGCTGTTCATAGTATTCGTCCGCAAAATCGAGGTCGTGAGCCTCTTCGACGACGACGCCGCTCTTCTCCGCCTTTCGCACACAACGGCGGCACGCACTATCCATATTGCTGAATAGTTTGTCTTCTGTTTGGGTAAGATCACTGCGATACGACGCGTACGATTCACAAGTAAATCCAAGTTCTTTGCCGTCGTCGACGGTGAAAAATGGATCGGACACTTCCAGGTGCAGGCACTTCAGGGTGTCCCATGCCATCCGCTCGATGGCCGCCAGAGCAGCACTGCGCGAGGCTCCCGGCACGAGATTAAATCCCATGTAAGGCGTGGTCCATCCCGGGAACGAACTCCCCAGAATCCGGACGCCCAAGCGAGAAAATACCAGCCCACTAAAGTACCCGGCGGTTTCCCCGCCGTCGAACAATTCACAGAGGACGATCTTCGCGCGTTGGGTCTCGTGCACAAACTGAAGCCATTCACGAGTCTGGAAAACGGTGCGGTCCGCAAAACCGTCCAATCGTGCCCAGTCGGCCGCTCGCGGATCGATGATGTTCGCTTTCATTCCCAAGGATTCCAGATGGTGATCATTCGCGAATCTGTGTTGATCGGCTGCAGCAAACTGCCCTCTGAAGGCCGTGCGGAAATCATACCTACCAACAAATCCCCTGATAGGACGCGACCGTACTGGGACGGGAAGCCGATGCCAAATTGATGAGGTCGATCACAATCTGGTCACGACCCAGGCAGCGGGCAAGTTGGTCTTTCTCGACCTTGGTGGCGATAACGACAACCTCGCCGCTTCGCGCCACTTCTTCAAGGTCAGCGGAAAGCAGAGAACCGATATGGGGTATCACTTCCTCAATATACTGGCGGTTCGAGCCGGCCAACCGCCCCAGAGATACGTCACGATCCCATACCCGAACCTGGCAGCCCTCCCCCAGCAGCCGTTTAATCATCTGCACTTGGGGACTCTCCCTGAGGTCGTCGGTCCCGGATTTGAAGCTTAATCCCAGAAACGAAATCTTCTTCTTGTTCGTGCGCAACACGGCGTCAACCGCACGGTCGATATGCAGCGCGTTGCTGGGTAGAACCGACTCCAGAAGGGGAAGGCCTAAATCAAGCTCTTTGGCCCGATGACCCAGCGCACGCAAATCCTTCGGCAGGCACGAGCCGCCAAAAGCAAAACCCGGCGAGAGATACGCAGGGGAAATATTGAGCTTCGTATCTGAAGTGTAGATCTTCGTGACCGCTTCAGTATCGACTCCAAGGCTCTTGCACACCGTTCCCACCTCGTTCGCAAAGCCGACCTTCACTGCGTGGAACGCGTTGCATACGTACTTCACCATCTCCGCCACCGGAATGCTGGTTTCGAAGACCGTACCAGGAATGGTTTTATACAGCTCCCTCGCCACGGTCAGATGTTTCGGGTCCTGCGCCCCAAGCACGGTGTAAGGCGGCTGAAGAAAATCGGCCACCGCGCTGCCTTCGCGCATGAATTCGGGGTTGTAACACACAGCGAAGTTCGTGCCCGCGCGAAGCCCGCTCGCCTTCTCCACGGTTGGAATGACCAACGACTCCGTAGTACCGGGCAAAACCGTACTGCGCAGGACAATCACGTGATAGGAATTCTTCTGTTTGAGGGCGGCGCCAATTTCATGTACCACGCGTTCCACGTAGCCCAGATCGAGTTTCCCGCTGCGCAAACTCGGAGTGCCGACACAGACAAAGGAAATTTCCGAACCGAGAACCGCGTTCACTGCGTCGGTGGTGGCATGAAGCCTCCCGGCCCGATGCCCCTCTTCCACCAGTTCACTCATGCGGGCTTCTATGATGGGGCTGCGCCCCGCCGCCATCATCTCCACCTTAGCAGCGCTGACGTCGACCCCAGTTACCCGATGGCCAACGTGAGCGAAGCATGCGGCTGTGACTGAGCCCACGTAGCCCATGCCAAACACACTGATCGACAGACCCAATCTCCAGCTCCTTAACCCATCATGAGTGCGACCTTCTAGTATGCCAGTTCTTCGGCCGCTCCGAAGGTGACCTAACTTGTTCGCCTCTCAAATCTTCTTCCACTCAGATGGAGTATACCGGGAACTTGAGGATAAACTCTGGTTGTGCCTCTCAGCCGGCGAAGTCTCTGGTCGCGTTTGTCCAACATGAGTTGGGACGAACTCGAGACTCGCGTGCGCCAGGAAGTTTCCAAGCGGCTCGACGTCGCCCTATGCGGGATCGGGCTGCAACCGGGACGGGATGGACTACGTCGCCTCTCCAGATCTCCAGGGAAGTTTTTCTTTTCAGCGGATCAACGCCTCAAGCGCGTGAGCCTCCTGCGAGAACATCTGCCCCGCGAGGCGGGCAACATTGTGGCGGAAGCGAACGAGGTTTGCCGCCATCGTTTTCGACTATTGGGATACCGGGACCTCGACTATGGCGCCGAAATCGATTGGCATCTCGACGCGGTACACCGTTTGCGCTCACCGCTTATCCCCTGGTTCAAGATCAACTTTCTCGATTTTGCCGAGGTGGGCGATCACAAGGTCACCTGGGAGTTGAGCCGTCACCAGCACCTGGTCACTCTGGCGAAAGCATGGCTGCTTACTAACGAAGAAGCCTACGCGCGGGAAGCCGTCGCCCAATGGTATTCCTGGCAACGTGCCAATCCTTATCCGCTGGGGACGAACTGGGCCAGCAGCCTCGAAGTCGCATTCCGCAGTCTGTCCTGGATTTGGCTGCGTCATCTGCTGGCGGAGAGTCCCGTTGTACCGGCCAGCTTTGAGAAAGACCTGCTGCGCGCGTTGGCGCTGAACGGCCGTCATGTTGAGCGTTATCTCTCCACTTATTTCTCTCCCAACACGCATCTGCTGGGGGAGGCGGCCGCACTTTTCTTTATCGGAACGCTTTGTCCTCAGATTTCCTCTGCCGAAGACTGGAAGAAGAGCGGCTGGAGAATCGTTCAGGAGGAAGTTCTGCGGCAGGTGCGACCCGACGGCGTATATTTCGAGCAATCGTTGTACTACCACGTCTACGCCCTTGATTTCTTCCTGCAGGCGCGTCTGCTAGCGTCACGAAATGATGTGGAGATTTCTTCCGAATTCGATCATGTCATCAGAAAGATGCTGGCAGTTATCGACGCGCTGGCGGAAGCCGGTCCGCCCGACGGCTTCGGCGATGACGATGGCGGACGAGTCTTTAACCCCAGACGCAACCGCGCTGAACACATGACGGATCCGCTCGCGATCGGCGCCGCGCTTTTTCACGACGAAGGCCTCCGCGCCAGCGCCGCCTTGACGGAGGAAGCGATCTGGCTGTTCGGCGAGCAGGCGCTGCCCTGGACGACGCAAACATCCAGCCCGCGCTCCAAGCTAGAGTCTCACTCCTTTCCGGATGGCGGACTCTACATTGCAGGAGGTTCTGAGTCCTTTCCTCAACAGATGGTCATCGACGCTGGACCTCAAGGCACGGGAAGGAGCGGACATGGCCACGCCGACGCGCTGAGCGTCAAACTGGCTTTCTGCGGCCGTTCCTGGCTGGTCGATCCCGGAACCTTCTGCTATGTCTGTCCCGGCGGTGAGCGAAATACATTTCGCGGTACGAGCGCTCACAATACGCTGGCGGTGGACCGCCTCGATCAGGCTCAGCCCGAAGGACCATTCGCCTGGAGTTCCATTCCCGAAACTCGGACAGAATTGTGGATAAATGGTACGAACTTCACTCTCTTTACTGGCTCGCATTCCGGATATGAACGACTCCCCGAACCCGCACGGCACCGGCGTTATGTGTTTCACTTGCATGGCAGCTTCTGGCTGGTACGCGACGTCGTAGAGGGGCTCGGTTCGCACCTTCTCGAAACCTCCTGGCACTTTGCCCCGGGCCTTGAAGTCTCCCGTCGTGGAAATGGTTTTGTTGCCGCTCCGGCGCAAGGCCCATCAGCCAGGCCTGAAGGGTCGAATCATCTGACCCTTCTTCCGGCCGCCGATCCGCATTGGAACTCCGAACTGCTTTCGGAGTTTGTTTCGCCAGCTTACGGCGAAAAGGTGAGCGCCCCCCTCGTGCGCTTCAGCGCTCAGGTTGAAGTTCCGGCGGAACATACTGTCCTGCTGATCCCGGCGGTTGGCGAGACGGAAGAAGCCGGCGAGTTCTTCCGCAACGACCGCAAGTACGACAACGTCGGACTACCGGAAGCGACTTACCAGTACGAGCACAGACATACCACGCACGGCATGATTTTTCGCCAAGCGCAGAAGTCGGTATGGAATTTTGGTCCATGGACGAGTGACGCAAGGTTCCTCTATTTTTGTGTAAGAGATCGGCGATTAGACCATTTAGTGTTTTGCGAAGGAAGTTTCGCACAGCTCCGGGGCGAATCCCTCATCTCGCACGGCGCCACTTTACAATGGTTGGAGCGGTGGAACGGGAAGGGCCAGCAGCAACTGACCTGCTCCGATGAGGCTGCTGCCCATTCCTTCTCCGCGAGTGTGTTCGGTTCAGAGATCGTGATTTGAGTTCGTGTGACACGTAGAAATATAGAGGGAATACCAGCGATGTGTGGCATCACGGGGGTCATGCAATTCAAAGGTGCGAGGGTTGAGCCTGAGACTCTCCGGCAGATGTGTGCTGCCATGGTCCACCGTGGGCCGGACGACGAGGGTATCTACACGACTGGTGCCATCGGGATCGGCATGCGGCGCCTCAGCATTGTGGATCTCGCAACCGGCCACCAGCCGCTCAGCAACGAAGACGGGACGGTCTGGATTGTTTTCAACGGTGAGATCTACAACCACGCTGCCCTGCGCGAGAAGTTGCAGGCGCTGGGTCACCGATACAGTACCCAGAGCGACACGGAAACCATCGTTCATCTCTATGAAGAATATGGGGCGGACTGCGTCCAGCACCTGCGCGGCATGTTTGCCTTCGCCATCTGGGACTCCCGCCGTCAGCGCCTTTTCATCGCGCGCGACCGGCTCGGCATCAAGCCCCTTTACTACCAACTGACCCCCCAGCAAATGGCTTTTGGCTCTGAGATCAAAGTGGTCCTGGCCTGCCCCGGAAACGGTGCGCGGCTTGATCGCGCCGTCCTTCCCGAATATCTGGCGTTCGGATATCTCTCCGGGGAACAAACCTTCTACAGCGGAATTCGCAAGCTGATGCCGGGTCACTGGATGGAGGTCGATCCAAGCGGGCAAGTCAGGATTGAGCGGTACTGGGACCTACCTGTAACGCAAAACGAGCCCTATCGCCCCGAGAGTTACTACATCCAGACCTACCGGGAAATGCTGGAACAGGCGGTCAGCAGTCACTTGATGAGCGATGTGCCGCTCGGCGTCTTTCTCAGCGGCGGTGTTGATTCCAGCGCCGTCGCTGCGCTGATGACGAAGATCCGTCGCGCCCCCGTCGAGACTTTCTCTGTGGGCTACACCGAAGACGCATACAGCGAACTGCCCTACGCGCGCATCGTCACCAAGCATCTCAATTCGCTTCACCACGAAGTTCTCGTCAGCCAGCAGGATTTCTTCGACACCCTGCCCAAGCTCATCTGGCACGAGGACGAGCCCATCGTCTGGCCCTCCAGCGTTCCTCTCTATTTCGTGTCTAAAATCGCACATGAACGGGTAAAGGTTGTGCTCACCGGTGAAGGAGCCGACGAAACGCTGGCCGGCTACACCCGTTACGCCTTCACGCTCAAGAATGCGGCCTCGGACCGCATTTATAGGGCTTTGGTCCCCGGTACGGTTCGCGGAGCCATTCGCGGCTCGATCGCCGATTCAACCTGGATCAACGCCACCGTCAGGCGCAAGCTGTCCCACACTTTCCTCGCCCGCAACGGCAACTCGTGGGCTTCTTTCTATTTTGATAACTTCTTCTCCGCATTCAGCGAGAGCGATCAAGCCGGTCTACTCGCCAACGAAGTTCTCGAGGAATCCGTTGCCGGAGCGGCCTATCGGCACGTATTGGAATACTGGGAAAAGTCTTCGGGCGAGATGCTGCAGCGCCTCCTCTACACCGACATCAAGACCTATCTGGTTGAACTGCTGATGAAACAGGACAACATGAGCATGGCCGCCTCGATCGAGAGCCGCGTTCCCTTCCTCGACCATCTCCTGTTGGAATTTGCCACGAATATCCCGCAGAATCTGCAACTCGGCGGGTTCGCGGGCAAGCGCATTCTGAAAAAAGCCGTCGAAGATCTGTTGCCGCACTCCATCCTTTACCGTCCGAAACTGGGCTTCCCTACGCCCTGGAGCCGCTGGCTGGCCGGTCCGCAGTTGGACGTGATCCGCAAGCTGCTTCTGGAACCCCGCAGCATGGAGCGGCAGTTGTTCCAGCGTTCCGCCGTGGAGCGCCTGTTCGAGGAGCATCGGTCCGGGTATCGCGATCATTACGATCGCATATGGCGCCTGCTGAATTTGGAGTTGTGGCACAGAGTGTGTCTGGAAAAAGAAGAACATCAGCCGGTTTCGGTGACGGCGGGCTAACGCTCGGAGGAATTTATACCGTCGGAAGCGAACGCCCGAGCCCCGTTCATTTCGCCAGCGGCCAGGGCTCGATAGACCTGCAGCCACTGTTCCCGCACAACGGGCCATGAGTAGCGCTGGAACTCTTGCCGGGCACTTGAAACGAGACGGTCCGCCAACTCGGGGTCCCGTAGCACCCGCATGACATTCTGCGCCAGGGCCGTCGCGTCTCCCGGCGGCGAAAGCAATCCGGTGCGCCCCTGCTCAACGAGATATCGCATCCCTTCCGGCTCCGTGCTGACAACCGGCATTCCTGATGCGAATGCCTCAAGAACCGAGACCGGCATGTTGTCGAGGCGGGAGGCATTGATAAAGATGTCAGCCTCGTCGTAGAAACGCCCAATTTCACTGTGCGCGGCGACTCCCTTGAAATTGACTCCCGTGACCCTCGTTTGCCTCACCAGATTGCGAATGTCTGCTTCGAGCGGCCCACCGCCCACCAGGTCGAGCCGCGCATCGGGAAAGGTCTTTTGTACTTCAGCAAATGCCCGCACCACCACGTCAACGCAGTAGTAGGGATGAAAACCTCGCGTACACACCAGGTGAGGACGCAGTGGCCGTCGCACTCGAAACGAAAATTGCGATTCGTCGACGATGTTCGGAATCGCCCGGGCCGCCAGCCCGAACTCCCCAAGAACGTCAACCAGGTATCCGGACGGAACCACCAGACGATCGGTTCCTTTCAGCACCCGGCGCGCAATGGAGGACCGCCGCAGATGGTCACGGCATTCTCCGCTGTGATAATTGATCAGTGTTTTCTTCCCCCGTAGACGTGCCATCAGCCACGCCGGAAGCGGCGCCAACAGGAAAGACGAATAAGAAGCTGAAAATATGTGGGCAACATCCGTATCTTTCAAGCGGCCCCAAAGGATGAGCGCATACAAGGGTTCGCGAATAACCGTTCGCAAAAGCGGCACCCGCTCCACCCAGCCCAGCCCGTAAGGAAGGCGCGGATCCACAGGAACGAAACGAGCCTCCACGTCCGGATCATCCTTCCAATTTCGCATGAGCAGATCAGCCTGCACCGACTGGCCACCAACATAGCGCAAACTGGGACCAACAAAGGTCACACGCATGCGGGAAACCGCGGCTCGATCCGAGTGCGTCTCGCGGCCCAGGCCGGGGCGAGGACTCCGCCCGGAGAGTACGTCGGAATAGAGCTCGCGGTATTGGTCACGAACTCGCTCAACGCTGAAGCTCCCCTGTGCGAATTGTCGTGCCCGGTACGACATGCCCCGCCGAAGTTCTTCATCTGCCAGCACACGCTCTAATCCGGCGGCTAGAGCCTCTTCATGATTCGGAGAAACCAGCAGCGCCCGCCCGTCGCCTCCGAGTTCACTGTTCCCCCCCACTGCGGTCGCCACGACCGGCACTCCTGCGGCCATGGACTCCAGCATCACGTTCGACAGGCTTTCCGAAACGGACGGCACGACTGATACATCGATGCTGGCCAAAATTGCCGGTATATCGCGGCGATCCCCCAAAAAGTGAACCCGGCTCTGCAGGCCCAGCTCGGCCGCTTCCCGCTCCAATTTCGGACGCAGCGGACCGTCACCCACCAGCAGAAATTCCACATTGGAGAATCTCCGTCCCAGACGCGCCGCCGCTCGCAGAAACCCGCCCTGGTTCTTATAACCCGCATTCATCCGGGCGATCATCCCCACCCGAAGAACTCCCTCGCGACGTTCCCAAGCCGGCGCGATCACTGCAAACGCCTCCGGCGGCAAAGCATTTCCGATCACGCCCAGCTTGCGTTCCGGCAGGCCCGCTTGCAACAAACGGTCTGCCGCGGCCCGCGAATTGCACACCACGCGGTCACACCAGCGAAACATCGCCAACTGAGCACGGAACTGCGGGGGCGTCATGAGATCCCCCAGTTGGCGGTGACTGCCGATCACAACCGGAACCCGGGCCAGTCTTGCTGCTGGAATCAACGTTAGATTCGTGTAAAAGTCGAAGGCGTGGGCTACTTTGATCCCTGATCTCCGCAGATGGCGCATCAGCCGCCAGCGGGTTCGCATCGACTGCAGCCCATAGAGGCTTCCCCCCAATCCAAACTCCTGCAACTCGCCCAACTCAGGACCAGAGCCCTCAAGGAAGGACCCTTTTCTCTGTAGGCAACCTAGATGCACCACACAGCCAGCACTCTTCAATGAGCGGGCAATTTCGACGAACTGACGCTCCGTTCCCCCCGTCTGCAAGCTATCAGTCATCAGAAAAATAGGACCCGGGGAACCGGGCGAGGGAAGTGGATGTTTTGCTGACACGGAAGCAGGCTGCGCCAGTTCAGCCCGGGATTGGTTCTCCGTGGGCGAACTCATCCGATGTTCCCGGCCGCGGTGGTGACGCGGTACGGCTCGGTGCCCCAATCCGTCGTCCGGATTTTCTCCAGAAAGTTGCGGTGCCACAGTTCGAAGATCAGCAAGCGCCAGATTCGGCTTGAATGGTCGCGGCGCTCCCGAAAGTGCTCGTCCAGCAGTTGCCGCACGCCGTCCGCGTTGAAGTAGCCACGTTGCAGCGTTTTCGGATCCAGAAGAACCGACATGATCAGGTCCTTCAATTCATGCCGAATCCAGTGCACCAGCGGCAAGGCAAAGCCTTGCTTCGGCCGGTACAGCGCTTCGCGCGGTACCCCAACTCGCTCAGCCAGCTTGCGGAGAATGTATTTCTGTTGCCCCCCTCGTAGCTTCCATTCCGCAGGCAGCCCAGTGACCCATTCCACGAACAAGTGATCGAGAATCGGAACGCGGACCTCCAGCGAGGTCGCCATGCTCATGCGATCGACCTTGGTCAGAATGTCGCCAACCATGTAGGTTTTCGTATCGACATACAACATCTGGCTGATAGGGTCCTTCGCAGGGGCTTGCTCGAAATACCGGTACATCACGTTTTCCGGACTGCCTCCGGTCCGCAGAATGTTCCGGAACTCATGGGACAACAGCGGCATGTCTCTTTCAAAGGAGGGGACGAACGAAATTCCGTCGACATAGCGCTCCCGCCAGGGTAGCGAGACGTTGTAGGAGAACTTTTTCCCGTACATGTCTTGCGGCAGCCGGGGATAAACCTGCTCGCGATACCAGCGCCACGCCCAGCGCGGAATTCGCTCGAAGATCTGCCGGCGAAGATTGATCCCGTAGCGGTCGTATCCCGCGAATATCTCGTCCCCGCCGTCACCCGACAAGGCCACCGTCACATGCTTCCGGGCCATGCAGGAGACGTAGTATGTGGGCAACATCGAAGAATCCCCAAAGGGTTCCTCCAGCGAACTGGTCAGCGTCTCGACCGTTTCCAGAACATTCGGATCCACCACCAGTTCCTGGTGCTCGGTGCCGAAGCGTTTCGCCACAATTCGCGCATAGTGAGCCTCATTGAAATCGTCGTGACTGAAACCTATCGAGAAAGTCTTCACCGGTGTGGAGCTTGCCCGGGCCATCAAGGCAAGCTCCACACCG
>Ga0210400_10004534_pt1 | contig 12029 bp, 11 predicted proteins | sample IncBWH26MmetaG_FD_155456 | JGI IMG/M metagenome (GOLD analysis project Ga0210400, IMG submission 155456) | Forest soil microbial communities from Barre Woods Harvard Forest LTER site, Petersham, Massachusetts, United States - Inc-BW-H-26-M | ecosystem: Environmental > Terrestrial > Soil >...
CGCCGTCACCGACGTCAGATCGGTCGGCCGACAGATGTAACTATGAGCATAGTAGACCACGTCCAGCGGCGCGACGCTGAGCAGCGGGTCAGTCGCGGATTCGACCGCGTTCCACCCGATGTGCGGTACCCGTGGCGCAACCAACCGGGTCACGCGCCCCGGAATGACGCCCAGCCCGGCACCGCCGCCCTCGTCGCTGCCATCAAAGAGCAGCTGCATGCCGAGGCAGATCCCGAGGCACGGCAGCCCGCCCTCGAGCGCGGCGGCCATTGCCGCACGTCCAGGCGCCAACCGGTCCGCCGCCGCGCCAAACGCACCGACGCCCGGCAACACCAACGCATCGGTGTCCAACGCGGCCACCGGATCGGTCTCGATACGCACGTCGACTCCGGGCGCGGCCAGCGCCTTCGCCAGCGAGTGCAAGTTCCCCGCGCCGTAGTCGAACACGGTGACCCGCCTCATGACCCGGCTCTTGCCGCGAGTGCCTCGAGGCACTGTGCCATGAGCGGCCACGGGCCGATCGTGATGCGAATGCCGTCCGGATATCCGCGAACGCCGATCCCGCGCGCGCACAGCGCCGTCACGATTCCCGCGCTCGGCTGCGACGTGTGCGCGAACACAAAGTTGCCAAACGACGGCACCACCCGAACCCCCGGGATCGCCGCCAGCGCCTGCTCGAACCGCCGGCGGTTGGCAACCGCCTCTGCGACGTGCTCGGCCACCCACTCCCGATCTTCCGTGAGCGCCGCATACGCGGCCTGCTCAGCGACCACGTTCACCTTGTACGGCCCTCTCGACTTCTCCACCTCGGCGATCAGCGCCGGCGCCGCGGCGCCGTACCCGATCCGAAGCCCTGCCAGCCCAAACGCCTTCGACATGGTGCGCGTGATCAAGAGCCGGTCCGACCGCGCCAGCAGGTCGACCGACGACACGCCGGCAAACTCGGCATATGCCTCGTCGATCATGACGACCCCCGGCGCGTCGGCGACAACTCGCTCGATCGTCGCGCGCGAGACGAGCGTGCCCGTGGGATTGTTGGGCGAGCAGAGATACATGATCCGCGCGCCCGTCGCGAGCAGCCCGTCAGCATCGGCGTCGTAGTCGGCCGTGAGCGGCACCGGCACCGCCACCAGCCCATTCATGCGCGCGAACGTCGAAGCCATCGGGAACGTCGGATCGAGATACGCAAACCGCTCCCCGGGATCGGCGAACGCGCGAATGGCCGAATCAATCACATCGTCGGAGCCGCACCCCGTGACGATCATCTCGGGCTCGACGCCGAGATAGTCGGCCAGCACGCCCTTGAGCCCGCGGGCGTAGACGTTGGGATACTTTGTCGCGCCCGTCGCCGCCGCCTGCGCCGCGGCCCGGGCGGCCGGTGGCATCCCCCACAAGTTCGTGTTGTCGCTCAGATCGATCGCGCATCGCTCCCGCTCGGTGCCATAGAGGGCGATGTCGCGATACACCGCCCGCCCGGTCATGGGCGTCATGTGTCACCCCACGCCGCGGCCGCGGCAGCGTGCGCCGGGAGATGTTCGGCGGTGGCGAACGCCGCCGCGTCGGCCGCCAACCGCCCGGCCGCCACTCGATCGACGCGCTGATACGTCGTCCACCGCACGAAATCCATCGTCGATAACCCTGAATACGACCGCGCCAGGCCGCCAGTCGGCAGCACGTGGTTCGCGCCCGTGAGATAATCCCCAAAGACCACCGAGCTCGTCTCCCCGAAGAATACCGTCCCGACATTACGAACCCCGGCGAACGCACCCGCAGGATCGGCGATCGCCAGCAACAGGTGCTCGGGCGCCCACTCGTTCACGAGCGCGATGGCTTCGTCGACCGACTGCGCCACGAGCAGTGCGCCTCGTGTCGCCAACGACTCGGCGATGATCACGTGTCTGGGCTGGGCAACCACAAGTGTTTCAATGGCATTGGCAATCCGCCGGGCCACTGCCGCCCCGATCGCCACGACGACCACCGCCGCCTGCGGGTCGTGCTCGGCTTGGGCCATGACCTCCCGCGCCACGATCTCCGGATCAGCCGCGCGGTCCGCCACGACGAGCAACTCGCTCGGGCCCGCCGGCGAGTCGATCCCCACGACGCTCGCCACCTGCAACTTGGCCTCGGCCACATACGCGTTGCCCGGCCCCACGATCCGGTCCACGCGTGGAATGGTTCGCGTCCCATAGGCCATCGCCGCGATCGCGCCGGCGCCACCGACCGCGAACACCCGATCGACGCCGGCCAGCTCGGCCGCCGCGAGAATCACCGGCGCGGGCTCACCAGGCTGCGTCGGCGGAGAACACACAATGACCTCGCCGACCCCCGCCACGCGCGCCGGGATCGCGCCCATGAGCAGACTGCTCGGATAGGTCGCCCGCCCACCGGGCGCATACACGCCGACCCGCCCAATCGGATCGGGCCGCCGCCCGACCATCACGCCGGGCTCGGTCTCGATCTCCATCGCCTCCGGCAGGAACGCCCCATGCGCGGCGCGCAGGTTGCGCGCGCTCCGCTCCATGGCGAGGCGCAGCGCGGGTGGGATCGTGCTGAGCGCGGCACGCCACCGCTCGCGCGGGATCTCGATCGACGGCAGCGTTACCCCATCCAACTCGCGGGCGAGCTCGGCCAGCGCGCTGTCCCCGGCATCGCGCACGCGCGCAATGACCGCCGTGGTCGCACATCTCACCACATCGATATCCGCGGCACCAGCACGACAATACAGCGCGGCCCGATCCGCGGGACTGAGCGCGGCGATCGCCCCCGTAAACCGAAAGATCCCGCTCACGGCATCAACCGTTCGATGCGCGTGACGAGAATGCCCTCGGCGCCGAGCGCCTTGAGGCCCGCGATCGTGCGATAGACCGTGTTGGATGCAACGACCGCGTGGACAGCGACCATCGTCCCGCCGTTCAAGACATCGATGACGGTGGGTCCATTGAGCCCCGGCAACACCGCGGTCACGCGATCGAGCGCATGACGCGGCACGTTGGCCATGAGATAGCGCGTCCCACGCGCGCGGAGCACGGAGGCCAGGGCAGTGACCAGGTCGTTCAGACCGGTCGTGCCCGGCGCGGCGACGAGTCGGGCCGTCGACTCGAGCACGGTGGTGATCTCGCGCAGCCCATTGACCTTGAGCGTCGAGCCCGTCGATGTCAGATCGACGACGATGTCGGCGATCCCCAAGTGCGGCGCGACCTCGCAGGCGCCGGAGACCGGGACAATGGTCGCCGGGCATCCGGCGTCCTCGAAGAACCGATGCGTGAGGCGTGGGAACACAGTTGCGACACGAAACGGCGTCGGGGCCGCTTGCAGGTCGGCGAACGACGTGACTGCGCTCTCCTCGTGTGCGGCGACGACGAGCCGGCAGGCACCGAACTCGAGGTCAAGCAGCGTGTCGAGCTCGCGCTGCGATTCGGCCACGAGATCCCAGCCGGTCACACCCGCGTGCGCGGCACCGTCCGCGACGAACTCGGGGATGTCCTGCGCCCGGACGAAGATGGCCTCGAACTCGCCGCCGAGCGATGCAGTGAGCGCTCGATCGCCGCGCGAGCGCACACCAAGTCCCGCATCCTCGAAGAGGCCGCGTGTGTCGTCGGCCAGACGGCCTTTGTTTGGCAATGCAATGCGTAGCATGAGTTTCCCGGATAAACAAAAAAGGCCCGTCCTCTGCGGACGGGCCTGGCGTGAGAGCGCGGACTGGGTGTTACATCACCCGACGCACGCCACAACGCCTCGACCCGTCGGGCCGTGGCCATGGTGCGCATGATGATGCTGCTGCAAGATCACGTTCATGAGCCCAACCTAAGGTGATGTGGGCAGATTGCCAAGGCCGTCCTGAGCGAATACGTTGATCGGGACTCCTGAGTGAATTGGCACTGACGATTTGGAGGCTTTTTCGTATGCGGATCTACCAGCTGACCCTCGCGACAGGCATGATGGCACTCGCCGCCTGCAGCGGCGGTGACAAAGGTGCGAGCGGTGGCAGCATGATGAGGGACACGACTTCAGCGCCGGCAGCAGCGCCCAAGGACACGACGGCGGCAGCGGCGGCGCCAGCAGCAGGGGCAGCGCCGGCGGCAGCAGCGGCGGCGATCACGGGTAAGACCGTGACGGTGAACATGATCGGCGACGCCAAGGGCTATCGCTTCGAGCCGGCGACGATCACGCTCAAAGTCGGCGATGGGATCAAGTTTGTGAACGTGACGGGCGGCCCGCACAACGTGACGTTCTGGGCCGATAGCATCCCGGCTGGTGCGGCCGCCGCGCTCGGCGCCAACATGCCGAACACGACGTCGCCGTTGACGGGCCCGCTCCTGATCGCGCCCAACGACACGTACACGGTGTCGTTTGCTGGGACCAAGGCGGGGTCGTACAAGTTCTACTGCACGCCGCACCTGGCACTCGGCATGAAGGGTTCGATTACGGTTCAGTAGTCCGTAGGCGTGTGACTGACGTTCGCCCGCCGTCTGGCGGGCTGGCACAATGGCTGGCGGCGCGAGCGCGCAATGCGCTCCGCCGCCCGCTTCGCATCGGGGGCGTGAGCGCGCTCGTGTTTGTGACGGCGCTGCTCACGCTCGTGCTGATCCCGCGGCATGCGAGTCGGACGGCGCGACTCCTGATGCCGTCGCCGAGTGACTATCCGGATACGGCGCTGCTCCTCCGCCAGACGCGGAGCGCCGATTCCCTGAAGGACGCCGCGGACTCGGTGGTCGCGCGCCTCCAGGTGCGCGCGACACGGCTGGCGGCGGCGGACACGTTGCCCACGGACTTGGCGGCACGGCGTGACTCGCTCGTCGTCCAGGACGCCGAGTTGTCGCGCGCGCTGCAGCGAGCCGAGATGTCGCCGCTTGCGGCGTCGTTTCAGGCGCTGGGGGCGGTGCGGGAGCTGCGGGGCGATCCGCATGTCGCGCTGCTCGTCGATTCGCTCGGTGATGTGGCGCGGGCGCGCGCGGCCTTTGGCGAGGCGGGGGGTGTCGATCCGATCTACGTCGCGTTGACCGCGCGGCTCAACGCCATCGGACGATCGATCCAAGGGATCGCCGAAGCGCGGCGCGATGCCGTGCGCGCGGAGTTGGCGCGGTTGGGTGGGAGCGCGTCGGCGTCGGCGGTGGCCGCGGCGACGGTGCGCGCGCGGGCGCGGCAGGATTCGGTCGCGCGCCGGGACTCGATCGCGCGCGCCGAGTTGGGGGAAGCGCGGCAGCGAGTAACGGCGCTGCAGGCGCGCGTCGAGCGGGCACGCGAGCTGACCAACGTGAGCGCGCCGCCGATCGATCTGTTGGCGGCGGCGATCGTACTGGGGGCGGCGCTCGGGTTCGCGGTGACCTTTGGCGTCGAGGTCTGGAAGCCGCGGGTGGCGGACGCTGGGGAAGCCGAGCGAACGACGGGGGTACGGACGCTCGCGGTGTTGGCGCCGCCAGTGCCCAACGCGGAGCGCGCGCGGCGGAGCACCGATCGGACGGTGTCGCCCCTCATCGACGCATCGTCGACAGAGTATCGGTTGCTCTATCTCGGCCTGGCCGGCGCGGGGTTGCCGCTCGTGACGGTGACCGGCGACGAGAGCGACGTTGTGGCGACGGTGGCCGCCAACATCGCCGTCGCCGGCGCACTCGACTCACGAAGTACATTGCTCGTGGATGCTGATCCGCGGGTCGCGGCGGCGACGGGGATCGTCGCGGCACGATTGGCGCCTGGGGTGTCGGACGTGTTGGCCGGCACCGTGAGTTGGCCCGAGGCGATCGTACCGGTCGTGATCGGGCGGGACCGGTCACTCGATGTGATCCCTGCGGGCGGCGACCCGCGCGCGGCGTGGCCGGCGCAACACGGCTCGGCGCTCTCGGCCGAGTCGCTGCGCGCCGAGCTCTCGCGGTTGGCGCGGCGCTACGACCTGCTGGTCATCGCGGCCCCCGCCGGTTTGGCGCAGGTCGGGCCCGACTCGGTCTTACCGGGCCCCGACGTCGTGCTCGCCGCGCGCATCGCCTACACGACATTGGCCCGTCTCACGGCCGCGGCCAACGCGCTCCGCACGTCCGGCATGCAACTGCGCGGCGTCGTGCTCTGGGATGCCGACTCCGCCCCGCTCGCTCCGCACCGGCGACTGCATGCGCGACCGGGGAGCTTGCCCGCGGTCACGATTACCTAGATTCATAGCGCATCTCGTTGTTCGCGACGAATCCCAGTCGTTCGTACATCGACCGCCCCGCGGCCGAGGCGTGGAGGACGACGCGGGTAATCCCCTCGGCCTGCGTCCAGCCGAGAATGGCGTGCATGACGAGCACCGCGATCCCGCGGCGGCGCCAGGCGGGGTCGGTGTAGATGTTCACGATCAGGGCTTCCTCGTCGACGACCCGATCCGGATGCGCATGGTCGGGGCGTGGGAGCAGCTTGCGCCGCTGCGCGCCGCCGCCGGCCACGAGGAGCGTGGGCTGCTCGAGGGGAGCGGCAACCCACGCTACGTATGCGCCATCGGTGAGCGCGGTCTCGAAAAAGGTGACCGAGCGCACGGTCAACTCCTCGGCCGCGGACGCGTCCACTCGGCCCATCTCCTGAAACATCATGACCCGTTGCCGCGCGAGCACCGGCGCATCGGCGACCGTCGCGCGACGGACGGAGACTACTGCACCGTGATCTTCGCAATCATGCCGAGCGCCAGGTGTGGCGTGCAGTAGTAGTGGTACGTCCCCGCCGGCGCTCCCGCGAACGACACGATGTACGTCTGATTGGGGGTCACGAGGAGTGGCCCCGAGAGCGGTGATGTCGTCCCGGGCATGGCCTTCCCGAGGACCGCTGCTGCCCCCGAGGGAATGCTGTCCGACCAGAAGGTCACGTTGTGCGGTCCACCCGTGGCGTTCACCCATTTCACTCCGTCCCCTGCCTTGAGCGTGATCGTGGCCGGCTCGAACCGATATCCCTTCGCATCGCCGACCATCTGCACCGAGACCGTCTTGCCAGTGATCGCCGGCGCCACATCGCCGGCGGCGGTACTGGTGCTGTTGGCCGGCGCCGCGGCCGTGGTCGTCGGCGCCGCCGGTGTCGTGGTCGACGTAGACGCGCCCGCGGCCGACGCTGCCTTCGCGCTCGCAGCCGCATCGTCCCCGGTCGACGTACATCCGGCGCCGGCGAACAGCCCCGCCGCGGCTGCTGCGGCGATGAGTCCAGTGTAATAGCGAGTCATGTTCGGCGAACCCCCGTGAGGTAGTTGGTTGTGGCGTTCCGTGAGCAAGGCGCGCACCGACGGCTACGATGTGGGCCGAGTGCGCCGAGCGGGCTGGAGCGCGACACCACCGCGCGCGTATGCTTTGCGGGCCATGTGGTCCGACACGCTTCTGCTCGCCGAGCGAGCCGCCCTGCTCCGGCTCGCCATGTGGGCCGCCGCGAGTGTGGTGGCCGGGACGGCGGTGTTTGCGCTGCTCGCGGTCAGGCGGATGCGGTCGCCGCTCCTGGACGGGTTCGCACTGCAGATGGTGATCTGGGGCACCATAGGGGTGGCGCGCGTCCTCGAGGGGATGGGGGCACTGACGCCGCGCGATCTGTCGGCGGCGACGCGGCTCGATCGGTGGGTGTGGCTGCTCACGGGGCTCGATGTTGGCTTGGTCGCGGTCGGCGCGACGGTGGCGATCACCGGATGGTTGCTCGGCCGGCGGTTGGGCGTGATCGGCGCGGGCATCGGTGTCATCGTGCAGGGCGCCGCGCTCTTCGCGTTGGATGCCCGGTTTGCCACGATACTGAGCGGGCTCGTCTGATCGTAGCGGGCGGGGTTGCTCGGCGGGCCGCTCGGGGCGATCTTCGACAAACGGTGTCAACCACGGGCTACTCCGATCGTGTCAACCACGCGTTTGCGTTCGCGGCCAAACACCACGACACGCAGGTGCGCAAAGGGACAGCGCTCCCGTATCTGACCCGGCCCCCGAATGTCGCGGTGATCCTGACGCGCTACGGTCAGCCGGAAGACACGGTGTTGGCGGGCATTCTCCATTCCGTGGTCGAGGGCTCCGTGCGCGATGGGTTCACGCGCGATGAGCTCGACGACTGGATCGGCGCCAAGTTTGGCAGCCATGTCCTGGAGACCGCGCTCGCGGTCGCCGAGCGTCGGACAGACGACAGCGGGGTGGAGCTGTCACCCGAGGAGCGGAAGGCCGACGCCGTGGCGCGTCTCGCCGCCGCACCCGAGGCCGCGCGCTGGGTCTGCGCGGCCGACGCGCTGCACAGCGCGAGCACGATCCTCGCCGACTTGAAGCGCACCGAGTATCCCGAGACTGTCTGGGCGCGCACGCATCGCGGGCGCGAAGGCACGATACGCTGGTACCGCCACGTCTACGATCGGCTCGTGACCGTCGGATTCTCGGCGTTGATCATGGGCGAATTGGCGGAGACCGTCGAGGCCCTCGAGCGCCGCGGCACGGCGGCTGTCGCGCAGTCGTAACTCATCGCGTCGCGGCAGATGTTCTCTGGCGCGCACGTCATTCTCTACAGTAAGAACGCCGAGGCGGACCGCGCGTTTTTCCGCGATGTCCTCGGTTTCGCGTCCGTGGATGCCGGTCATGGCTGGCTGATCTTCGCCCTACCGCCGGCAGAAGCCGCCGTTCATCCGTCCGACGCGAGTCTCGCCCACGAGCTCTATTTCATGTGCGACGATCTGAACGCCGAAATTTCTGCCCTCGCACAGAAAGGCGTGACGTGCTCTCCGGTGCAGGAGCCGCGGTGGGGTTCCACTACGAAGATGCGGCTTCCCGGTGGAGGCGAGGTCGGCCTCTATCAACCCAAGCATCCGACGGCAGTAGGGCGACCCTGATTCAGCTGTAGCGGAACGCGTCCAGGCACGCCTGGAGGCGCGGCACGGTATCATCGACCGTGGGCACCCGCAGCCCGATCGCATGGTCCGGCCAGCGGATGATCACGACGCGCGGCGCACGCCGCGTGATCCGTCGCCCGAGCCACGTGCGTGGCAGCGAGCGCACGTGCAGTGTCACTTCGCGAATCGGCCCGATGTCGACCGCCGGCGGCTTGCCCGTCGGCGCCGGTCGCTTCCGTTCCCACCAACGTGGTGTCCCAGCGGCCCGCGCCTGAAAGCGGAGCCCAGCGGCGCCCACGTACAGCACACCGGCCAGCGTGAGTCGCGGCGCGACGATCGCGCTGCATGGCAGCCGCCACTCGTAGCCCGCCCGCTCAGGCGGTCCCGGCACGAGACGCGGATCGCCCGCGTAGAGCGCATCGGCCAGCCGCTCTTGCCGCTTCCGCCGGCCGCGCACGGTGAACCGACTCACGAGGAGCCCATTCAACGCACCGCCCCAGATCGCGAACGCCGCCGCGACGAGCGCACTGCTCCGCCACGCCTCGCCGTGCAACGTCCAATCGACGTTGAGCACAAACCACGTGATGCCAAATCCCACGCCATATACCGCGAACAAATAGCGCGGCCACCCGTCCCAGAACCCCGTATCATCGACTGAGTACGCCGCGCGCGGCACCAGGTTTTGCATCATCCTCATGACGATCGAACACCGACGCGATCACCGCGACGCGGTGTCTGTATGGTTCCGGAACAGTCGCGGAAACGTACACTCATCTCACACCGTGATGGCCATCCCACGATAGATGCGTGAGCGATAACGGCTTTCGTCCTCGCCCACAATCGGCGCGCTCTCCAGCAGCACCGCGCGCGCGAATCGTTCCAGCTCCTCGGCTGTTTCCGCGGCGTTCTGCGGCTCCTCGACGCGGGCGCGGCGCGTGAGGTTGATCTGATTCACGGGCACCCCGTGAATCAACCGCTCGTTCTCGACGCCGAGCGTCGCCGTGAGCGCGTGCAGCGTCGTCTTCATGACGTTGGCCAGGGCAAACGCCTCGGGCGATGCCCCCGCCGGCACATCGGGCGCGACGAGGACGAGCCGCACGTCATCGAGTAACGACACCTTGCGGGCGACGCGGAAGTGGTGCGTCACGTTGCCTTCGACGAGCTCGCGAAACTCCGCCGAGTCGAGTCGCGACTCGCCATCGGCATCGAACAGGACGTCAGGCAGCGCCGTGAAGGGCGTGGAGATGACGGCCGCCGGATGCCCCCACGCGGCGAGCGCGGCGTCCATGCCTTCTTCGATCTCCCCTTCTACGACAAGAGTCTCGATCCGACTGCCATCAACGAGCGACCGCACGACCGCTTGCGCCGCGCCCGCCGTGCGCGTGAGCAACACCACGCGGGCCACGTCGCACTGGGCGATGAACGCCGCCGCCGCGCGGGCCATGTGTGGGACCAAGTGCTCGCCGATCACCCAGACCGTCGTGTCGCGCATGGCATCCAGCCGGACGCGCTTGGCCCCGCCAAACAACTCGCGCTCGGTGACCGATCGTTCCAGGTGCAACCCGCCCGATGGCTGGAACGTCTCGCCCGAGACCGCGCGGTCGGCCATGAAGTAGACCGCCGCCAGCGCCACCTCCATCTCGGTTGGCATCTTGCGGAGGTGCAGCATGGAGAGCACGCCCTTGCGCACTTTGTCCGCCTCGCGCGCGATGTCGGTCGCGGAGAAGAACGGCTCCGGCGGCGCCGCCACCTGCATCGTGTGCGAGGCCACGAGGTACCCACCGAGCCGGAGCCGGCCCACGAGCTTGGCGGCGATCTCGGATGTCATGAGGAACCGCTCGCACGATGGCCCATCGTGAACCGGGCCGACCCGCCGGTCGATCGCCACCGCGAGCGCGCGGAGCGGCGCCGGCATCTCGGTCGCGTGCGCCACAGTCCCGACATCGTTGGAGCAGAGCGCATCGAGCGCCGCGCTCGCGCTCACGCCGGCGCGGATGGACTCGATGACCGCCGCATACACGGCGTTGAGTCGCCGATTCTCGAGAATGAGCTTGCCCCGCCGCTGAAAGAGGCCGGGTTTCCCGCCGGTCCCGCGCAGCCGGTCCCCATCGACCGGCCCCGGCGAGATGGCGTTGATCTGAATCTCCGGCCCGAGAAATCGCGCCAGGTTCTCGACCAGCGCCCGCTGCCCGGCCTTGGACACCGCGTAGTCCGCGCGGTTGGGGTACGGGACCGCGACGTACTTTTCCCCGCCGAAGTACGACGACACGTTGACGATATAGCCCGACCCCTGGCGCTTCATGCGGGGCGCCAGCATCCGAATCAACGAGTAGTTGGAGATGAGATTGGCGTCGAGCGTCGCCCGCCACGCGTCGACCGGCATATCGACGACCATCTCCTCGGCGCCCGCCACGCCGGCGTTGTTGATCAGGTAGTCCACGCGCCCAAACACGCGGAGCGTCTCCTCGGCCGCCTGCTCGAGCGACGCGTCATTGGCGACATCGACCCCCGCCACATACCGCACGCGATCGCCGGCCGCATAATACCCGATCTCGATCAACTCATCGACGATCCGCTCCCGCATCTCCGCCAACTGCGCCTCGCCGCGCGCCACGAGCATCACGCGCGCGCCGGCCACAGCCAGCAAGCGCGCGATCTGTCCGCCGATGCCCGCCGATGCGCCGGTGACGAGGGCGACCTTGCCCAGATGGATGCCCATGAGGCTTTCCATCCAGCCAAACGTCGCGCGCCGCGCGCCGGTGGCTTCGGCGATGGAGTCGGGGAGGTAGAGATTCACCTGACGAATGCGGCGCGGGCTGTAGAGCAGTCGCGCCGCCTGCCCGGCGGCAAACGGGAGCGCCTCGGCTTCGTGGTTGCTCCAACGAATGATCTGGTTCCCCCACTCGACCCAGCGCCGCGTCCCGGCGCGCACCTGCTCCGCGGTCTCATCGCGCCAGACGCGGATCAACTCCTCGGTGGCGGCGCGCAACAGATCGCCGTAGGCGTTGCCCATGCCATCGTCGCCGTTGCTCATGAAGATCGTGCGGGGGTTGAGCCGCAGCTGATCGCCCCGCGCCGCCCAGTACCGCGTCAACGCGCGGGCGATCGCCAGCGCGCCCGTGAGCTCGCCCTCGATGAAATCGTTGAGATCGGCATCGCTGACTTCCGAGAGTGGGGCCCAGAAGCGGTCAGGCCCGAACGCGGGCAGGATGATCGCACCGCCGATGGTCAGTTGGGT
>Ga0210400_10004537_pt1 | contig 12026 bp, 5 predicted proteins | sample IncBWH26MmetaG_FD_155456 | JGI IMG/M metagenome (GOLD analysis project Ga0210400, IMG submission 155456) | Forest soil microbial communities from Barre Woods Harvard Forest LTER site, Petersham, Massachusetts, United States - Inc-BW-H-26-M | ecosystem: Environmental > Terrestrial > Soil >...
GGAACGGTGAACCTTACCGCTTCCATTCCCAGCACCGCACTTTCGGGAACCGCGACAGCGCAAGTGATCGCGGGTCAAACCGCAACCGCAAACTTGACGGTGGTGGGCCAGGTCGAATCGACGACGATCGCTCCTGCGAACGGCGCAGTCGGCGTCCCGCTTACGGCCGAGATCGACATTGTCGCGGCCGATGGCTTCAATCCAGCCACGGTCACTTCGTCGAGCGTCGTGCTGACGGCGGCGGGAAACAACACGCCGGTCGCTTTGCGCTTTGTTTACTCAGCCGGAAACACGAAGCTCGCCATCTTCCCGCAGGTGGCCTTGCAACCTTCGACGCAGTACACATTGCAGGCTTCTGGCTTGGCCAATGCTCTGGGCGGCTTGATTTCCGTTCCCACCATTTCGTTCACCACGGTCGCAATCACTCCACCCGCCTACAACACGACTTCGCTGGTGTTCGCGATGCCCGATCAGAACGGCAACGTGGCCATTAGCGCTCCTGCCGGTTCGTTCCCCGCAGGGTCAACGATTCTGATTGTGGATGAGACCAATGGAGTGGTGGAGTCGCTGACCGTGTTCAACGATGGCTCGGTCACCGGTCAGATGCCGGCCACGATCAATGACATCTTGCAGGTAACCCTGACCGATCCCGCCGGCAACAAGACGACATTTACCAGCAGCCAGTTCGTCGCAGCGGACGGCACAACTGCCATAGGCCCCGGCGGCGGCACGGTCGTTGGCCCGGGCAACACAGGCATCATTATTCCCGCCGGCGCTCTGACGCAGGGTGTCACGTTCCTACTCACGCAACTTGACCAAACGGCCTTCCCGATCCTGCCCACGTGGACGGGCGTTAACTTCGGTAGCGGCCTGCGCATCCACGATCCGGCAATGCCTACGTTTAAGAAGGAAGCGAAACTGGCCTTCCCGGTTCCCGCGGGCGCTCCGAGCAATGCGTTCTACTACGTATATCGCCGGCTCACGGATCAGAACGGCAACACGTATTTCGAGACCATCGATGAAGCTTTCGTGCAAGGCACTGGGGCCAGCGCGCAGGTGGTCACCGCCTCGCCGCCGTTCTGCGGCTATCACAATAGCTACGGAAATTTCAAAATACAGGCCGGCAGTCCGCCGCTTCCCGTCACACTCGAGGACCAGGATTACTTCGTGATGTGGGACGCCACTGCCGGTCATGGTCCGGCAGGCCTTGCTTCCACAGGTCTGATCGTTGGCCTGGCTACCCAAACCGTTCCGGCCGTGCTCGGAGTGTCTGAGGCAACCACCCAGCCTGCACAGGGTACGGTTAGCATTTTCCTGACTCCGCCGCCGGGTTCCAAGGATATGGGCGACGTCGCAATCTATGACGGCACCTGCGCCACTTTCACCCTCTTTGATCGTCACTTGGGCGGGGGTACGCGCAGTGTGACGGCCACGCAGACGACCAGTACTGGAGTGACAAACACGCTTCAGACGACAGTGGATGAAGTCGATGGCGCACAACAGGACGATGGTCTGTACGCGATCTACGCCGGCCTTGAGGACCTGTACAAGAATATCGGCCGGGTCAATTTCTTGTTCCCGCCTGCCATTCCACCGCCGCCGCCGCCGGTAATTAACGTTCAAGTGTTTACGCTGAATCAGTATGGGCATCGAGTGCCGGCGGGAGGTATTCTGGAGACCGGCACGAATGTGGTTATCGCTTTCCAGTCGGGATTGGCCGTCCAATCGGCCTCTGTCGACGGGACTCAGCAGGATGTCGAGAATCCAGACTCAACAGATGCAGAAGTCCTGGATGGCAAGCCCGAACAGAGTTTGTTGAACGCGCGAGTGAAGAATCTCTATCCTCTGGGCGCGCCGGGTGAGTACACGATCACAGCGACAGGCATCGATCCCATTAGCTTGACGGTAACCACCGCCAGCCAGAGCATTCTTGTAGTTGCGGCCGGCGGCAGCAATACGGCGACATTCGCCTGTACTGCGGCGCAACCGCCAGCCGATCCCACGACGGGTTGCACTTTGCCGCAAGTAGTGAGTATCTCGCCCTTAAATCTTGCCACCAGCATCTCGCCGGCAGTATTTCCAGTAGTTACTTTCAGCGAGCCAGTCACCAACATCTCAAGCGCCAACGTGGCTTTGACAGTCGCCAACGTTCCCACCAATCCAGCGAGCCAGATCGGTTCAGTAGTGCCAGTGGTACTGGTTGGAGTGAGAGTTCCAAATCCCAATAATCCCAATCAAAGCCCCATCGCGGATCCCGTGCAACCGAGCGACGTTATCACCTCCCTGACCGTTGAGCCGGTGGATGGTCTGGGTTACAACGAGACGTATAACTTGACGTTAAACGCCAGCGCCGGCAGTTGCCTCAACGCCAACAATAATCCCGCGCCGCCGTCACTGCCCACTACCTTGATTGTCGATCAGAACCAATCTCCCACCGGGCCACTCTGTCTGCCGGCCTACGGAGTAGGGGCGCAGCCGTACCAGTTCACCACCTTCGGCCCACAGGATTTCGGAGGCGTGGCCAGTCTATACGAAGTGCTTACGCGGTCTGTCGTAATTGGCAACACCGCCTATGCGGGCGAATATCTCAGCTCTGCGATCAGCGGGCTGGGTATGTTCGATGTCACCGACCCCACTCACCCGAAAGATCTCCTGCCGGGGGCAAGTTTCGTGGGCCGCGCCATCGATGTTGCCGGCCAGGCTGAGTCGCCAGTGACGGGAGCGGGGCTGGTCGCGATCTCCGCCGGCGCAGCGGTGGACAATACGATTCCGGCGAATGTGTGGCTCTACGATGTCTCGTCACCCACCAAGCCGAATCGGGTTGGCGCCGTCAGCGTCACTTCAGACACTAGTAACGGCATCGCCCTGCGGCTGTTTATGAAGGACCAGTACCTCTACGCCAGCACCTTCGAGCAGGGACTGCAAGTGATCGATCTCGGCCAGGCAATTGCCGAGTATTCACAGACCTCGCTCTCACAGTTTGGCCAGGCGGTCTCAACCGCCGGAGATGGCTTTGCCATGGACGCAATCGTGAACACGATTCCGTTTCTGCTCACTTCTGGGGGCAAGCCGACCGGCGGCACAGCCACGATGTTCGACCTGAAGGCGGATGATTTTGACACCAACGGCGGGAACACGCAAACGCTTGTGGTCGCGGCCGGGCAGCTTCCCTTCGTGATGGTCGATCCCACGCTGAGTGGTTCTGCGGCGGTTCTGTACCCGCCGAGTTCAGGCGGCTATTTCAGCACGAATCCGGTGCAACCGCTGACTATGACCAGTTCCGACGGCACCACGAAATCCCTGCTTTGCTACGGCACAGCTGTCGATATCGGTACCTTGGCCGTCGCCGGAAGCAACGGAAGCTCGACCAGCGAGCACATCGCCGTGGTAGTGGGCAACGGTATGATCGGCCCAGTAGCACAAGCCACGGGTTGCCCAGTCGTGGGACAACCGCCCCCACTTCCGGTTGTGCCAGTACTGGCTGTGGTGAACGTCAGCACGGCCTACAATCCGGGGGGCCCATTCACTCCTCAACTCGTTGGCTTCCTGCAACTGCCAACGACGGCGACGGACGTTACTCTGAACGGAACTACGGTCCTGATTTCTACCGGCTCGAATGTATTGCTTGTGAGCCTCGATAACCCAGCGCAGCCAATTTCCGCTGGCCAGATCACGGGAAATTTTGGCAACTGGCTGGCGACCAATTCATCTGGATTGATCGTCGGATCAAACAACACTCCCGGTGGTGGCATACAGGTCTCTTCGCTGGGAGTTGTACCGGAGATCACGGCCGATGCAAGCGGGTTGGTGGCAACACCTGACGGCAAGACCAGCCAGGACATCCCTATTAACTATGCCATTTCGGGAAGCCTAGCTCAGGTGGCTTCGGCCCAGGTGAATGTAATCGACGACACCGGTGCCGTGGTCTTCACCACGCCTGTTCCCGTTCAGGCGACCGGCTCTGTGACTTGGCCAGCTGGTGCGACCATCAATGTCACTCCCGCGACCATCAGTTTTCAAGTTCAGAACCCGGATGGCGGTGTCAGCGATTTCATGGAAGCTTTGGCTGAGAATGCTTCCGGAGCCGCCCCCACCCCTGTGATTCTCTCCGCCACTCCGAACACGATTGTCGTCAACTCCCCGCAGGAAGTAGTCACAATTACGGGAAGAAATTTCCTTGTCTCTACCCAGGCAGAGTTCCTCTCGACCGGCACGAATGCTGGCGACTCAACTCAGTTGCTCCCAATTGCCTTGATCAGTTCTACTCAGGTGCAACTGACGATTCCAGCTACTTATTTCTCGCAGGTCACCGATGCCACCCTTCGTTTGTTGAACGGAACGAGTGCGTCAAACGATTACGTAGTACACATTGTTCCGGCAGGCTTGCCGCCCGCTCTAACGCTAACGTCGATCAATCCAGCTCAGCTGCCGATAACCGACGGCTCACAGGATACGATTATTACGCTCACCGGTACGAATTTTGTGACAGGAGATACTGTGGCCCGGACGGACTCTGAAGATCCCGGCACACCGCCTGAGTTGACCGCGCAAGTGACCTCGACGACCTCGATGCAGGTGACGATTCCGGGCTACTGGCAGGTTACCCCGACCATGATGAATCTTTCTGTCCAATCTACACAGTATCCTGCGCAGATTTCACAATCGCTTCCCTTCCAGATTGGCAGCGGAATCAACTATTCTTTGATAACTCAGAATTCGACCACCCCTGTGGCGGTAGATCCACATGCGCCGATTGATATTGACCCCAATGCCATGCAGCCTCCGAATCCGCCGATCCTGACGGCCGTGGGAGACGGCACTGTTGCCCTCGCGGCTTCGGGCACAACCCAGCCCATCTCGGTTACACTGCAAGGCTCTGGATTCCAGACCAGCAACGCTGTCGTCGTGGACGTTGATGGCCTTCAGACGTCGCTTTCTCCGTCTTCGGTTTCAGACAGCCAGATCCAGGTTCAGGTGCCCGCGCCATCGTTCCAGGTGCGGAGCTACACCTTCGACCTCCAATTGAATCCCCAGGGACAACAGCAGCAGCCGCTGCATGCGCAACAGCACAATAATACAAGCAAGGTCATCTTCAGGGATCTGCCCCAGTATCGACCCCAGGGGAAGAACTACCATCTTGGGGGATTTCACGAGAGAACAGGGAACAAGAACAATCCCAAGCAGCCGCGCGATTATTTCCTGATGGTGCCGGAACAGAATTCATGCGCGGCACCCTCCGCCCCACCTTGTTCCAATGCGGCCGAGGCGGTCTTGACGGGGCCGCCTTTGTCAGCGGCTGCCACGATTACGTTTGACCAGGCCAGTGCGGCTCTTCTCAACGTGAACCCGGCCAACACGCACAGTACGGTCACAACGGTTACCGGTTTTGGCACAAACGAAAATCAAGACAAGCTTCAGATTACGAATATTGTTGCTAACAAAAACGCTCCGGTGAATGGCGTGAATGTGAAAACTCCGATCGGGACACTTCAAGCGCAATTGCTTCAGCGCCATCACTACGCGGTCTACCTGCACTATGTCACTGAAACTCCAACGCCGCCGAATCCCGACACTAACCCAGGCTTCCCCTGCCAGAGTCTGCCCCTGCTTCCGGCTAAGACTCCTCCGAGCCAGGCGGCCTACGACAACCGTGTCCAATCGCTGGAGAACGGACTGAATCACATTTTTACGCAACAGGCAAATGTTCAGTTCGATGTCTACCCGGTCCAGGGTTTGCCAAACAACGGCACGGGCACTTGCGACGGCGAGGTCGTTCCAGAGCAGGTGCACTATGATCTTAACAACGATCGTGATCTATCTAGCGACGACGTCCCGAACGACGAGCAGAACGCCATCGCCGAGCAAGGCGCCATCATCACTGCGCTGACGGCGCATCAGCCCCCAATGCCGCCCGGTGTCACTCGCCAGTTCCACATCTTCTTTGTCAAGAGCTTCCTGATCCCGCTTCGAATAAAAGACATTAACGCTCCTCACACCGGGCCCCAGGTAGGGACGGCTTATTCGATTACGTTCACTTTCGACGGTGGCTCGGCCCCCTACAATTATGCCGACAATAACAACAATCTTCCGCCGGGTTTGAAGTTCTCCAATCCAACCCCTACTTCGCTTCGAATCAGCGGCACGCCGACGGCAAACGGAGTAAACGGTGGGCCATATGTGGCGATAATTACCGTAACGGATTCTTCGCAGCCCGCGTTATCCACCAGTTTTGCCATTACGTTCCCGCAGATTGTCGCCGCCCCCGGCGTCAGTCCAATGTTCTTCGTTCAGCCTGTTCAAGGCCAGCCCAATCCATTTGGGGGATTCACGTTGGCGTTTAACACACAATTGGGTGGCACCAACATATTTGCTGACGACCGTACCCCAGACGCCCGGCTGATTCGCGTTATTGCCCACGAACTAGGACACGGTCTGTTCATGGACCATGCGCGCGAGGACCCCCTCAGGCCGAACCCTCCGCCGAATGACACATGCATTCCGGGCCTGCCGCCCCAGGACTCCGATTATTCGGACCCGAATCAGCTGATGTGGTGGCTTGACATTGCGCCCAAGCAGCAACTGCATTTGGGCATTCAGCAATTGTGGCAAATGAACGGTAATATCGGAACTGCGTGCAATTAGCCGAAGCGATCCCGATGTACCTTGCCACAGGTCTTCTTCTGTTTTGCGGACCGGTGCTCTCCGCGCAGGCCTGCCCTCACACCAACGTCTATGAGGCCGCACCCATAGACGAAGTGCTCCGAGCCAGCATCCCCGACGTCATCTTCAGGTACTCGGCTATCGCTGGAGACACCATCGCGCCCGCCCTTCAGCGGCTCTCGAAGCCAGATAATGCGGTGGGCTCCATTCCGGGGACGGCACAGGTAAGCCTGGCGAGGCTGGGCGACAAAACCGCAATTAAAGAGCTTGAAGAAGAACTTAACCATCCGAACTCATCCAGCAAGGCTATCCCGAAGTTGGTTCGCGTCGGGACCGATAGTGCCCTATCCATCCTCATGGGTTATCTCAGCGCGCACGCTTCTGACAACTCCCTGTATCACAACTTTGGCGACCACAGCAGCGACGTACGGCGTAGATTGGTAGAGGGCCTTTCCCAGCAATTGCAAATTGGGCCCATCCTGCCAAGCGGATTTTTCTCCGCTTCCTTTCAGGATTGGGTGAAATGGTGGGACCAGAATAAAGGCAAACCCATCGTACTCTCGATCAGTGGTGATTTCCGGGATCCTTATCTGCAATGTCTCGCGCGAAAAGTCGAATGGGGTTTCCCCGACGCAATATTCGATATGGTCCGCACCCGAGATCCTCAGGTGTTGCCGGTCCTCGGACTTTTGGCGAAATTTGGCAATCCGAAGAGGCGGCCCTTTAATCTCGCGACCCCGCAAGGGCGTGCGCAGTTGGGTTTGGCACAACTCGGAGATCGGGAGGAGTTGCAGACCGTCGAAAAGGAACTCGATCTTCCAGGTTTCGGCAGCGCTATTGAAGAACTTCGTCAGTTGGGAGGGCCGGTTGCCGTCTCGGCACTCATCAATGACCTTGACAGTCCCAACTATCTTCCAGAGTACAAGGCAGCGCAGGGTTACGAGAGACTAGCAAACGAGCATAACCAGGCGATAGAGGATGCGTTGGCGACGATGGTCGTATCTCCTCCCGAAACGCAAGTTACGCCCAAGAGGGCGAAGCAATGGCAGGCTTGGTGGGCGAAAAACAGAGACAGCGCACAATTCGTCAAGCCACCGGTCACAAACCATGAATGATGGCGATACCGATGCCGGCGATGAAACAACCCCCTGATGTGGTGCAATGCCGGCGGAGACCAGACCCACATTGGTTCGCCTACGTGGTTTCAGCTAAACCAAGCCAATCCGGAGCCCCATGACATCCAGAAGAAGATTCCGACTTTTTTGCTGCTGCTGGTAGTGCCAGCCAAAATTTCGACTGTGAGAAGGCGTGTCCGCTCGCAACAAACTGAGGACGCGGCTTTTCTCTGGAAGGCACCTGTGCAGTCCGGTTTCAAGAGGGGGCATTGGGCGAAGGCAATGCGATCACAATCCGATGATTCAGCGAGAGCGAGTTGACTTTTGTCGGCGCCTTGGAAACCAAGTTCGGAGCTTCCCATGAGCCCGTTCCGGGCCCGCGGGACGAAGATCTGAAGGGCGAATTATTGCCTGCCCTGCCTATGATCCGAAAGTCACCGTGCCTGATGGAAATCCGTCATCCCTCGGATAACCGGCTCGCTGCCGAGCGATCTGACGAGGTTCTACGCGACCGCTACGTATCCAAGGGCGCGACACGGAGTTCGAATCGCGGCAGTTTGAGCTTGCAGTTTGCTGGCACTGTGTGCTAGCGTTGCGCCCCATCGACACATCGGCAGGCTTCCAACCAGACACAGGCTCCAATGGTGAAACGAATGTCGCGGATGTTTTCGACGGACTTGGTACCCATTGCCGACCGCTTGGACGCTTGGCTGTGTAACGCCAGGCAGATTTGTGGTGATTGCCGCTTTGACTTCCCCAGACGACCTCAGTTTCGTGGCTCGATTGAGCGGCGTAGCGTAGCAGGGTTGGAATTGACGCGTTTCTCATCCAGTCCGGTTTATTTCGCCAAGTTTCCAATTGAAACCGCGAACTCCCCAGGCAGGAGTTGCATTGTTATTTCTCAGCTTCAGGGCGTCCGAGGCTACACGCAGGGCGGAGCCACCGCCATCCTGAAACCGGGCGACAGCACGTTGATTGACTCCGGACGCCCGTGGTCGTCCAATTGTGCAGGCGAGTGTTCCCGGTTGTATCTGCGGGTGCCACGCTGGCTCATGGAGAACCGGTTGCGCCTGTCCAATCTGCCGCTGCTGCCGCGGATCTGCGGGGCGTCCGGGCTCGGGGTAAGCTTATTTCGTCTCGCCACCTCTCTTTACCAGGAGGCCGAGGTCCTAACGATGGAAGAAGGCGTGTCCGCCATCGAGGCTTACCTGGAACTGTTGTGCGCCTGCGTTGGCCATCCGGAACTACACAGCGAAGAAGCCAGCCACTCTGCTGAACTATTCTCGCGGGCCGAGCGGTTCATCGAAACGCACCTGTCAGAGCCGGCTTTGTGCCCGTCTCAAATCGCCGATGCGCTCGCTATCTCGGTGCGGCACCTGCACCGCCTCTTCTCGCGGAAAGAATCCACGGTCGCGGAGTACGTCAGGGAACGCCGCCTGGAGCGTTGCCAGAGGGATCTATGCGACCCGCGTTTCGCCGATCGCAACATTACCGATATCGCGTTCTTCTGGGGATTCAGCGATTCCGCCCACTTCAGCCGCTGTTTCAAACGGCGATTCAGAGTGTCTCCAAGGGTGTATCGCGCGCATCCCTGGAGTGGGACGTGGGATGCCGGCTATAGCGAACCGGCTCGCGGTCTGGCGGAGAAGTCGAACTTCCGGCTGCTGTATCCGAACTGAGACGAGAGCTGGCCTTGCAATGCCGTCGGCCTTCCGCGCGCCCGCCCTCGCGCCGGCGACTTACGATTCCGAACTGCCCTTACGTGGGATTTGTTCCGCCAGGATTCTCCATTCTGTATGTCCGTAGGTTCCGGAGACCGGCACTGTGATGAGAAACCCGAGTGCGGCCCAGATCGCCAGAGCAATCCATTCGTAGCGCGTGAAATGTCCGGGAACAACCGGCACAATCTTTACCAGGACCATCAATGCGGTGACCAGTAATCCGAAGGCAGCAGCAGCGCGGCCGCCCAGGTTCGGCTTCATGCGCCAGTAGGCGGCGCAGGCAGACATCCAGCCCACAGCCGAGGCCAGCGCTCCGACTTCCAGAATGGGAACCAATCCCGCCTCGCCAAGCAGCATGGCCAGCGCCGTGGCGACTCCGACGGTGAGGATAGCCGTTGACGGCGTTTGATTCCTGGGATGCACTCGCGCCATTCTTTCATCGAGAAGTTTTCGTCTTCCCATGGCGAACAGTAATCGCGATGACGCCACCACGTTGGCATTGAACGCCTGTAACAGCGCAACCAGCGCTGAGGCCATAATGAGATCCACGATCCAGTGCGCGTGCAGTGCGCGCTCGAAGGCCAGTGCGGTGGGAAACTGCTGGTTGCTGTTGAGACTTTGCCAGGGCGCAACGTAGGAAACCGCAGAGATGACAACCCAGAAAAAAACCAGGCCGGCAAAGATGGTCAGGAGAATCGCGACCGAGAAGTCGCGGGCGGGGAATCCGGGACGAGCCTCCTCGGCGCATTTACCCACGGATTCAAAGCCGGAGATGAGCCAGGGAACGACCTGCCAGACCAGGAGCACGGATAACAGGGGAGCGTGGCTGAACAAAGGACGAAGATTCGCCGGCGAGCCGTGAGTGGCGCCCGCTGCCGCAAAGACCACCACCAGGGTGAGAAATGTGAAAGTTGTTGCCTTTCCAACTCGCGCGCTCGCCTGAATGCCGCGATAATTCAACCACGTCAACGCAATCGTAATGGCGAGGCCGAGCAACACATGCGGCAAGTACACCGGATATCCGCCCAGGCGATACAACTCAAACCTGTTCAGCGACGGAAACAGGTACCCGGCGATTCGTCCAGCTGCTAAAGCCTCGAAAGGGCAGGTGAGAAAATAGCTCAGGAACATCATCCAGCCGGTTCCGAAACTCACGCTGGGAGGGAAGAAGCGGGCGACGTAAGCTGCTTCTCCCGCGGCATCCGGAATCGCGCGCACAAGTTGGCCGTAGACATAACCGATCGGCAGCAACATTAGCGCGCCGGTCGTAAATCCAATGATCGCTCCCAGCGGTCCGCCGCGCTGCAGAATGTCGTCCATCACCACCAACCACGCGGTGCCGACCATCACGCCGAAACCGAGGGCGAAGTAGTCGATCAAGCGCAGTTTGCGGGCCAGTGTGGTCATAGAGGTTTGGGAAACAGTTGAGGCCAGTACATCCTTATCTTAACGGCTACACGAAGATACCGAATTGGATGGAGCACGATGAAGACCGGACGGGCAGTGGGCGGCCCACGGTCCGTCCGAATTGCACGCGCTGCCCCCTCAGAACTCATACCTCAGTGCAAACTGCATTTCGCGAGGCTGCGTCAACAGGCCGGTGTAATCGCCGAATGATGGGGCCGCCTGTTGCAGGGAGGCGATGCAGGTACAAGCAGACGTCCCCAGACCCGACTCGACATTGAAGCGATGCAGATTCGGAACATTGAAAACTTCCCAGCGGAATTGCAGGCTCTGGCCTTCCCAGGGCATCATCCAGCGCTTGCTCAGAGCCATGTCCAAGCCGGCGTAGCCATCGCCGCGGATCACGTTTCGCGAGCCGCTTTGCCCGGGAAAGGGATGTGCAAAGTCGGCAAATGCCGTCGTTGGATTCGCGAACACGCTGACCGCGCCTGTGCTGGGATCCCTGTGATGTCCGAGCTGCGGCCGGGTTACCATCTGCGCGATGCCCTGTTCATCCCAGTTCGTTGGCCAGAAATTACCGTTGTCCACGGTGAAGGGGAATCCGCTGGTCCAGCGGGCGAGGCCTGAAAGCTGCCAGCCTCCAATGAAGGCATTAGCAACACCGCCAGCATTGCCTGCGAAGCGCCTGCCTTCACCGAACGGCAGTTCCGCGATCCAGTTGGCGTTGATCTGGTGAGTCGTGTCGAAGTCGGAAACGCCTCGCCGCCCGTTGGGATCGAATGCGTTCACCAGGCGAGTTCCAGGCGCCCCTACATTGCAGCAAGCCGCCCAGCTAAGGCGAGTTGCCGAGGACGTGATATCGATCGATTTGGAATACGTGTAATTCAAATCGAACTGCACGCCGTTGCCGAACTGCTTTCTCAGGCTGGCCTGCAATGCGTTGTAACTGGATTTGCCGATCGAGCTCCACGCGAACATGCTCGTTGCCTGATTGTTCAAGTAATTCCCCGGTGATCCGGCAAGAGTGGTGCAGCCGGGAGTGGGGCAGAAGAAGTAGGAGTTTCCCGAGTCATCATTCAGACCGCCATAGAGGTCGACATTTCCAATGCCAACCACTTCGTTCCCG
>Ga0210400_10004538_pt1 | contig 12023 bp, 11 predicted proteins | sample IncBWH26MmetaG_FD_155456 | JGI IMG/M metagenome (GOLD analysis project Ga0210400, IMG submission 155456) | Forest soil microbial communities from Barre Woods Harvard Forest LTER site, Petersham, Massachusetts, United States - Inc-BW-H-26-M | ecosystem: Environmental > Terrestrial > Soil >...
CCTCGTTCCGGCACTTCCCTGATGATGCAGATGTTGGCAGCGGGCGGCTTGGCAGTGCTCTCCGACGGCGAACGCAAAGCCGATACCGACAATCCCCGCGGATACCTGGAATGGGAGCGCATCAAGCAATTGCCGAAAGAACCGTCCTTGATTGCCGAAGCGGAAGGCAAGGCTGTAAAAGTGATTTCCCAGTTATTGCTTTCGCTGCCGGACGTTCACGAGTACCGCGTGGTTTTCATGCAGCGCCCGTTGCCGGAAGTGCTGAAATCGCAGGACGCAATGCTGCGTCGCCGCGGTACTCTTGAACCCGCCGTCGATACCTCTCCCATTGAAAAAGCCTTCCAGCGGCACCTGATCGAAGTGGACTGCTGGTTGAACGGAAAGTCAAACGTGCGGGTGCTCCGGGTGCATCATCAAGGCGCGCTGAGGGAGCCAAAAGTGACTGCGGAGGCGGTCGCAGAATTCCTGAAAATTCCATTGGACGTTGAAGCCATGAGCCGCGAGGTTGATCAGAGTCTGTATCGCAATCGCATGAAGTAGATGCCTATCGCAGCGGATTGTTAGGGGACTTAGCGTTGAATGTCATAGGCCATGGGCAGTCCCAGCTGCGCAGCCTGATCTTACACTCCAAATGCCGCTACGCATTCAGCCAGCCCCGCCATCACGACGGGAAACTCGAGCCCTGGGTGCTCGAATCGGAAACGGGGCGTCTCCAGGAAAAGCTTGCCCATGATAAGATTAGACTCGATCCGGGCGTTGGACTTCACACTCTCCGCCACACGTTTTTGACGGAGGCGAGAGAGCACGCGGACGTTTTTACGCTAGAGTACATCGGAAAGAGCGCACACAAAAACGCATACGATGAAATAGTGGGAGCTTGAAGTCGTACTTACAATCTATTGATAATAAAGCAGTTTTTACCCTGCGGAAGTGGTGGAACTGGCAGACACACCATCTTGAGGGGGTGGCGCCGAAAGGCGTGGGGGTTCAAATCCCCCCTTCCGCACCATCGTATGGATTCCTGCGTACTGCTTACGGAAGATCGGAATTTGAATCGGGTTGCGGCCCTGACGGAGTCTTATTGCGATGACCATTTTGATTGTAGTGATTCACGTTATTGTTTGCCTGTTTCTGATTGCAGTCGTGTTGCTGCAGAGCGGGAAGAGCGGCGACCTGGCAGCGGCTTTCGGCGGTCAGGGCAGCCAGACAGCGTTTGGTCCGCGTGGCGCGGCTTCAGTTCTTTCCCGGGCGACGACCTGGTCCGCGATTATTTTCATGGTCACGTCGATCACGCTCTCGATTTTTGCGTCGCGGCGAACCGGGCCTACATCCGTGCTTTCGGGAGTGAAGCCGGCGCAGACAAAGTCGCAGCCCGCGACACCGGCCGCGCCGCCAACCGTTCCGCAGAACCAGGCGCCGACGCAGAAATAACTTGCTAGTGGAGCGCCGGGCCCCCGCCCGGCCATCACACTGCTGGACGCTTCGACTTCGCTCAGGGCAGGCTCGCGAGGCGCCCGTCGCTCCATCGTGTAACTCGCGTATGACTCCATCGCAGTTACCCCACCAGGAACGGATTCTCTTCTCTTTCTTCTCCTATGGTCGTTCGCGGGCCATGTCCAGGAATCACGACGGTATCATCGGGCAAGGTCAGGACGCGGTCGCGCAGGGAGCGCATGATTTTCTCGAACGACCCTCCAGGGAGATCGGTGCGGCCGATGCTTCGCGCGAACAGCGTGTCTCCCGCGATCAGTAATTTTTCCGCCGGAAAATAGAGGCAGACGCTGCCTTCGGTATGTCCGGGAGTGTGGAGAACACTCGCCGTCAGGCTGCCCGTCTGCAATGATTCGCCATCCGCGATACTCGCGTCGATCGCAACTTCGCCCGGCGCAGCGACGCCAATCCACGTTGCCTGTACGTCGAGCATTTTCAGCAGCGCATAGTCATTCTCATTGAGCAGGATTGGCGCGCCAGTCTCCACGCGCAGCTTCATCGCTCCGCCCACGTGATCGATGTGAGCGTGGGTAATGACGATCTGTTTTACTTCCAGCTTGTGCTGACGGACGATGGCCAGAATGTCGTCAATGTTATCGCCAGGATCGATGACCATGGCTTCGTGCGTGGTCTCATCGCCGATGATGGAGCAGTTACACTGGAGCGGTCCGACAGGAAGGATCTTGTGGATCATAATCTGATTTTCGCTCAGGCCGAGACAATTCACCACTGCGGCAGTCAGACTATCTTCACGTGTGGAAGCGCGGCTACGCCCGCTTGGACGGGGCAAAGCCCCGTCACCACACAAGCTCTAGAAGCCTAGGCTCCTACGATGCCGCCGCGATCTGTCCCGTCGTCTGATCGGACCGGAAGCGCAGGAGCGCGGCGATGTTGCCGGCACGATCCAGTCCCTCGTGATCCTTGAAATAAAACAGTTCGATGTTGCGACGGATGGCGATGGGAAGGATGGCGTCGCAAACATCGGAGAGTTCGTGCGTGCGACGTCCGCAAGCGACGCACGACGCAACCAGGTGGGCGTCGAGGTGGCCGCAGTGAGGGCACTGGACTGCTCGAGCAGAATAGTTTTCGCCGAGAAAAATCGCCTGTACTTCTCCCGTTTCCAACGCCTGCAGGACGCGACGGAGGCCGGCGACACCGCGCCCGTTGCCTTGGCGAACTCCAGCGCTTCGCTGACTTTCGTCGAGGCACGTTCCGTGATCCATTGATCAAGGAGAGCGCCGGCATGATCGCGAATCTCCTCATTCGAGACGCTGGCAACATCGGCTGAGAATCGGCCAATCAGGCGCTGTTTGACGTAGGGGTGGAGGTGGGAGTCGAACTCTGGCCAATTGACATCGTGGCAACCTACAATGAGACGCTCCCAGGCGCCTCTCTCGAAGTCGGCCCGCAGCCGCTCGGAAACTGCCTTAAAGTGCTGAAGCGCTTCCTCAGCCACGCGGCGTTCGGCATGGCCGGCTTCATAACCGTTGTAGCCGTAACTCGAAGCGCTGCGCGAGAGCATGTGGACAATGGCTCCGTGTTCGCGCAGGACGTCGAGGCGAAGATCGAAGAAGCGGGCGCGCTGGCGATCGAGCATCACAAGGCAAAGCGCGGGCTGGGCTCCCAGCAATGCTGCCAGCGGTTTCAACTGAAATTGAGGTTGGAGATAAATCTGGGTGCCCCCAAGGTGCGGAGGCAGTTCGTACTCCCTCCAGAAATTCCGAGCGGAGCAGGCGAACACTGCCCTTCCCCGGGCATTCCCGCGCAGGTTCGTGGCCAGATCGAGGACGCGATCAAGATCGGCATGAAGGAATCCGTTCTTACCGCTGGCGGCAGCACTCTTCAGGGCCTGCTTAACGATGTCTTTGGCGACGATTGCCTCGCGGCGATGGGAACGATCCTGCGGAGGATCGGGTTGAAAGTAAAAACTCAGGGCACACACCCCTTTTGTTTCGTCCGCTTGAAAAGCCGCCAACTCACGGATTTCGTCCCGGGTCATCATCTCAACGCTCCTTAACAATACTGAATGTTTAGGTGCCAGTTTTGACGAAGCGATCTCTGTGGAACTCTTTGGCTACAGACGGTGCGCTCCGAACGCAGTCGCGCGCCCGTTGAACGGATTCGCGCACGGCCTCCGGATGCCGGCCGGTGATGGCGGCAATCTCGCCGAGAGAAAAGCCCTCGATACCGTAGAGGAGAAAAGCTTCGCGGTCGGTGCGATCGGCGCCGCGAAGGGCGGCTTGCACCAAGGCAATCATTTCGTCGGAGTACGCGGCCTGTTCAGGAGTGGACACGCGGCGATCGGGAATGGCGCTTTCGCGAGTCCAACCTTCGTCGGGCTGATGGAACTGCAATCCGGCTTCGTCGGAGGCTTCGACATTGTGCCGGCGGCGGCTATCTTCGAGATGTAAATGGGCGGGAGATTCCAGTTCATGAAGGCGCGCCGTCATCTCGTTCATGGCTTGCAGGGCTAGGCGGTACAGCCACGGTTCGAGCGACAGTTTTTCCGGACGGTCGTGATCACCGAGGGCCCGCGCGATGACTTCGTCGACGACCTCGGGGGTGGAGAGAGCATCCTCAAGAATCTCTTCGTCTGCGCGACGGAAGTGGAGTTCGCGGTCGACGAACCGCTCGAGGCGGGCAAGGTTCGCATTCACGTAGGAACCTATGTCGTCGGCGGAAATCGTGGGCGGGAGAACCGCTGCCAGCGTCTGCTCGAATGGAACGCCGGGTTCGGGAGATTCCTGCGCCCCTCCACGCCAGCGCCGCCACTTGTGGCTGGAGCGGAGTAGTTCCTTATGTCGGCCGATCTGCTGGATCAGTTCGTCAAAGGCAGCCTTGATGGCCGCGGTTGCGCTGGGAGCTTTTGCTTGGGCGGCCAGTTGTCCCGATGGCAAGCGCAGATTCAAGGAGACGAGCGTTTCCTCGCGCGCCGAATTCTGATCGATGACAGCTTTCAGATGAACCAGTTCTGGCCGGAAGACCTGAAGACGCTTCTGGATTTTCTCGACTTGGTGGCCGATTTCTTTTTCGATGTCGGGAGTTTTGTGAACCTTGAAACTTACGTGAACATTCATTTTCGAGCCTCGAACGCGGGAGGAAGTGGCCCCGTGAAGCTGCAGTCCTAATAGAGGTGATTGTACACCCGGAGGAAAAAAGTAAAATCGACGTTTTTCAGCGGCTTTTCCTTATTTTATGTCACTTGTAGTTCACGCTTTACCTATCCTTACCTTAGCTCTTTAGGCAACTCTACTGGAAACGGCGGAAAATCATGAGAGACGCCTTTGAAAAGCGCAACAGTAGTCTCAGATCGCTTTGTGCCGTCGTGAACGGCGATCTTGTGCTGTTTGGTCGAGTAGCCCTCCCACAGAGACACACCGGCGTAGGCCCCGTCCTTACGCAGGATGTAGTAGGTCATGTCGACGAACTTGAGCTTGCTCATATCGTTGTTATAGTTGCGGGCGATGCGCTTGAGCGCGTCAAGGCCGGCTTCGAGCGGCGACATGCCGTGCCGCATATTTTCGACGATGGTGTGTGCTCCAGCAATTTTGATGTTCTCCTCTCCGCTACCGGTGGCGCCCGCCGAGCCTACGTCCTGATCGGTGTAGCAACCGGCGCCGATGATTGGCGAATCGCCGCAGCGTCCCGGGAGTTTATAGGCGAGGCCGCTGGTGGTGGTGCAGCCGGAGATTTCACCCTTGTCATTCAGAGCGGAGCAGTGAATTGTGCCGGTGGGTGGAACCAGAACGCGCCGGATGGCGGCCATGCGGAAATCCGGTTCAATGCCCAGCTCGGCGGCGCGGTCTTCGAGGCGATGAATGCGCTCCTCCCAAAGTTGGGCTTGCGGTAATGTCATTGGTGATAGTGACGGCGGTGTCCAATGCGGGTCGGCCAGTCCCGGCCCCCACCAGTCGTCGCTTGAGTGGTACTCCTTCCAAAGCAGCCAGATTTTGCGAGAGCGTTCTGTGAGCAGATTTTCACGCGGGAAACCCATGGCCACGGCAAATCGTTCCGCGCCTTCGCCGACGAGCATGACGTGGCCGGTGTGCTCCATGACCGCCCGGCAGACGCGCGAAACATTCTTGATGTTGCGGACGCCGCCCACGGACCCAGCGCGGCGGGTGGGCCCGTGCATGCAGCAGGAGTCGAGTTCGACCACGCCTTCTTCATTGGGGAGGCCGCCGAGTCCAACGGAATCGTCGTTCGGATCGTCTTCGGGCCCTTTTACAACGCGTAAGGCAGCGTCGAGAGTATCGCCACCGCTTTTCAGGAAGGCGAAGGCGTCGTCGAGGTAATTGACGCCATTATTGGCGCTGATGATGATCGGCCGCATGGGAGTACGGAAGGGTTCGGCGGGACGCGGAGCAGCTTTGTCTTGCGCGTTCAGATCATTCCCATTGAGGCCTGTGGCCAACGACGCTGCTATCGCAGAACCTATAAATCCACGACGGTCAATAGACATGAGATCTCCGTATTCAGGGAAACGGCGAGAAGGATAACACGAGAAACCCGGCCCCGGAGGGCCGAACCAACGTAGCCCAGCGCTTCAGCGCTGGGAAAGCGAAGGCAATAAGGAGGCCCGGAGAGCCTGCGCTGAGCGAAGTCGAAGGGACCCGGTCATCACGGCCACTCCAGACGCGCAGCTTGCATTTCACACCAAAACTATCTGTAGGGTGCGCGCAACGCCTTCGTGAAAATCAGCTGGCTCAGTGATCAGGCTGAGCACGAGATGGCCATCGTTCGCAAAATCATAGAAGTGTCCAGGATGGACGCTCACACTGCCCTCGCGCAACAACCGGATGGCGAGTTCTTCGTCACTCTCAAGCGCGGGAACGCGCAGAACAACGTACCATCCACCCTCGACCACCAATCTCGCGCATGAGGGATGGCCTGCAAGTTGGAGATCGAGTTCCGCAAGATTAACGCGGAGACGGCCGCGAAGAATGGCCTGGATCTGTTTGCGCTGATCGAGCAGCACGGGAGCAGCAAGCTGCACGGGCGCGTTCAGCGAGAGAAAGGTGTCGGCGATGATCTCCAGGCGCGCCCCTGCTTCGGCAACTATTTCGTCCGGGCCGCTGGTAGCCATCCAGGCGAGCTTCATCTGCGGTAGAGCGGAAATCTTGGAAACTCCGCTGAGAGTAAAGGTGAGCGAGTCGGCATTGGTGACGAAACTGCGACGCGGCGCACCGTCATGCGAATAATCGAGAAAAACTTCGTCCACAATCAGAGCCAGACCGCGATCACGGCAGAAAACGTTGATCGCGGCGGTTTCCGCGGCAGAGACGAAGGAGCCGGTTGGATTATTGGGATGGACGAGAATCACGGCTCGCGAACGGACGGTGGCTACTTTGTCGAGCGAATCGAGATCGATCTGCCATCCGTGATCGTAGAACAGTAGATACGAAACGAGTTTAACGTCGGCGAGATCGGCGAGAAACTCAAACAACGGGTAGCTCGGCTTCGGAACAAGAATCTCGTCGCCGGGATTGCAGAGCAGACGGAAGACGTAGGAGTAGGCTTCGCTGGTGCTGGTCGTCAGAATCAGGCGCTCGGGATCGAGATGGGCTTTGTGCGAATCGCGATAGTAGCGGCACACGGCCTGGCGCGCCCCGAGCAGTCCCCGAGGCTGCGGATCATAATGCATCGCTTCAGGATTGGCCAGCGCGGCGATCACGACTTCAGCATTGGGACGGATGCCAGCTTCGGTCGGATTCGACACCGCGAGGTCCAGAATGCGCTCTCCCGAAGCGCGCGCCTCGTCGATTGCGCGCGAGAGAGCGTTAGGGTTGAGCCGCCAGTTTGTGCGCTGGGAGAACATAACTTGCGGGTGGAGCGCAGGGCGTCCCCGCCCGGCCAAGGGCGCGGCGCCCGTTTCTCCATCGCATAAAGTGAATCACTATTTCAAGAAAAATCCCAATTGTTCCGGTGCAGCTAGTGTCTTGGTATTCCAGTACTGACGTTGCGCTGCTTGCACGCCAACAATCTTCGCCTGCACTTCCGTCGTGAGGTCGTCATAGCGAACCAGAACGTTGTCCAGCCAGTAGGGATGATTCTCGCGCGTCCATCCTTCCACGTACATCTTGCGCAACTGGGTGATCGCGTCACGCAGGCTCTCCAACCGCCCGTTGATGTCAACGATTTCATCCAGGTCATGTTGCGCGCGTGTACCGTCCGTCTGATTCTGATAAGCGTCCCAATAGAACCGGCTGATTTCGGATGTGAACTGAATCTTCAGCCCTAGCGTGTCCAGATGCCATGCGGCAAGCAGCATGTCATCGAGTGTCTCGGCGTGAAGATGTGCTTTCGCCCGATCCCGCAAAAGCGTTTCGGCGGCGTGCTCGACGCTGATGCGCAGATCGTGGGTAACAGGCAAGGCTTTGGCAGCGGCGTTGGCGCCAGCTTCGCTGAATGGATCAGACCAGAAAAGCTCGTGGCTAGCGTTGTCCAGTTTTAGGCCAGCGAGGAGCATATGAGCGCAATCGAGATTCTCGATCACACCAGCAAAAGCGTCACCTTCATTACGGTAGAAGGCCCAGTCATAGCTGCTCTTGAAGTCGTCGATACTGGACTCGCCCGGCTGCCAACCGGCTGCCGCGCCAAAGACCAGAGCCGGCCAGGTCATGTCGACAAGCGATTCCCCATCATCATTCCATGTTGTGTTGAGGGCGCCGATGGCCTGATGCTTTTGCCCGTCGCGAACAAAGTTTCGGATGTTCACAAACGCGCTCTCGAGGTTAGGCCAAATCACACCCCAGTTCCCTGCTCCGGGGGCGACGACCACACGCAGGCCGGCGTTGGTGTATGGCGTAATAATATTTTCGTAGCTGGGCTTGGGGTCGTAATCCCAGGGCACGGCGATCATGTCCTTGGGGAGGATGGTGAGCAGTTCGGGATATTTGACCGCGATATCTCCCCAGAACATGAGCTGCTTGTGATAGGGCTGCATGATCTCGAAAACTTTCTGCAGGTGTTCGAGATAAACCCGGCCGAGACCCTGCTGGGCGGCGAGAGCTTTTGTCTGGCCGAGTCCAAGTTCGAACGTTTCGTCGGAGCCGATGTGGAAGATCGGGCCTGGGAACAAGGGAACGACCTCTCCGTAAACCTGGCGAATGAAATCGTACGTTTTGGGATTGGTCGGCGTGAGCACGTGCCCATGGGGCGTCTCGGCGAGATCGGAATAAATTTCATACTTCAGAAATTGATGAAGATGTCCGAAGGCCTGCTGCTCGGGCAGAAGGGTGATGTAGTACTTGCTGGCGTACTCGACCAACTCCTTAATCTCGGCCGGAGTTAACGCGGCTTCTTTAGGTGAGACGAGAGGCTGGGTCTGGAAGTCGAAGACGTGCTCCATGTTGAATCCGAGCAGGTTGATCTTGTACTCCGCCAAAGTGCGGATCTGCACCTTCAAATAGTCAACCGTAGGGATGGGACCGCGGCTGATGTCATCGCTCACGCCCCGCCATTCCATACTTGGCCAGTCACGGATGACCAAAGCCGGGACCGCAAGCATCTTTCCTCCCGAGTCTTCCGGGCGCAGCAATTGGCGAAGGGTCTGCACGCCGTAGAACAACCCTTGCGCGGTGCGGCCGGCGACCAGCACTCCGGAGTCGGTCACGCGGATTATGTAGCCTTGACTTCCAAGATCGTCGCCGACTTTCACTCTCTGCGATTCGAGATAAGACCGCAAGCCGCGGTCAGTCAGCCGGCCAAGCGAGATGTGTCCCGTCGTTTTCGGCGCGGAGGTCACAAGGTCGATCAACAGCTTCATGCCGGTGCGGTCGTGGATCTCTTTTTGCAGAATCTCGGCCGAAGTCCGATCCTCAGAATTGCCGATGAGGATGGTAGTCGAGGGCTTGATCACGATCCTGCCTTCCGTCATGCGGACTTCTTTGGGGGCCGGCAGAATCTTGAGCGCACGGACAGCGTCGCTGAACTGGGCGTGCGAAGCAAACGGCAGACTGAGGAGGTAGACGAAAAAGACCCAGCTTACAATTTTCATAGTATTGATTCCCGATCGAACAAATGGCGCGGCCACAAGTTTCGGCATGCGTCGCTCGGCGCAAATTCATTTCAATCGCCGATGAAACGGAGAAGAAGACGGTCGTTTCGGCATCGTACCGCTAGCCGCCACACGCCAACGATCAATCCTTTTTCCTCAGGTGACTTGGCACTATGCCCCAATTGATCCCATTCCTCAAGGAACCGCTTTACTTGAAGATAGTTAAAGTAGGTATCTCCGTACCAATCAATTTTCGCGAGCACACTCTCGGATGCCTCATCAGCCGGGGGGAGAAGTTTATGCAAGAAGTTGTTCAGATCGTCGAGTCTCTCGATGAAATCCCCGTTACAGTCCGTCAACACGATACCTAGTTCCATAATCTACTTCCCAAAGGCTTCCTTATTCACCACATACGGCATCTTGTTAACATCGCGGTCGTAATTCCCTTCCAGCACATCAATCAGTCCTTGCACGCAGCGTCCAGCCATGCCCCTATTGGGATCCGGCGACAGGCGGGTAATGCGCGCGGCGCTCGCGAAGTGCGGCAGCAGGCGGCAGCGGTCGGCGATTGCGGCGTCGCGCAGCGGCGAATCGGTGGGCAAAGGCTCTTGCTCGTAAACATCGAGAGCCGCGCCGCCAATCCAGTTCTCGCGCAAGGCGCGGGCCAGGGCTTTCTCGTCGATCACCGGACCACGCGATGTGTTGACAATCATGGCAGTGGGCTTCATCATGCGCAGCGTTGTTTCGTTGATCAGGTGATAGGTCGGCGTCGCGCTCTCACCCTCGCGCAGCAGGGGCACGTGCAGGCTGATGAAATCCGCGGCACTCAACGCTTCGTGCAACGTGGTGTAACGAATGGAAGTCTTCTCCCGGCTGATCCCGCGCTGCAAGCTTAAATCCATCATCTCCTGGATAGCCCGGATATAGTCGTGGTTCTCATAGGCCGGATCAAAGCATAGGATGTTCATGTCAAATCCGGCGCATTTCTTGATCATCGCAAGCCCGATGCGTCCGGTGCCGATGATGGCCACGGTCTTCCCCGTAACGTCGTCGCCTAGAAATGGCAGATAAGGATGCCAATAGCCCCAGCGATTCTCTCGCGTCAGATGTTCGGCGGGCCAGAGCTTGCGAGCGAGCGCGCCCATCATGAAGAAGGCAAACTCTGCCGTCGCTTCAGTCAGGACGTCGGCGGTATTCGTGAACGGGACTTTGTACTTGTTGGCATCGGCGCGGTTGATGTTGTCGAATCCGACGGCGATCTGAGCGACCACTTTGAGCGTGCCCGCTCCGGCAGCGAAAACCTCGGCGTCGATCGGATCGCGCAGCGTGGTGATCAGGCCATCTACGCCGGACTTCACCTTTTCAATAATCAAGCTTTTCGGTGGAGCTTCGGGCCGAGGATAGACTTCCACGTCGTATCCCTTGTCGCGAAGAATGTTGAGGGCATCTCCGATGTCGCAGGTGGCAAAGACACGAATTTTCTGGCTCATGGGGCTCGAACAGTGTATCGCAGGGGCTTGACGCACGGCGAAGCGCCAGAACCACCAAGGACACGATGGAACACGAAGGCTTTAATCCCAGAGGTTTTCCTTCGTGATACTTCGTGTCGATGGTGGTTAAGGAATTACTGGTCGCGTCGTTCCGGTCGTGGGGTCATCGACGCCGCCTGCGCATGATGACGCACATCGGCTCCCAGAACCCAGAAAATTACGTCCTCGGAAATGTTGGTGGCATGGTCCGCGACGCGTTCGAGATTGCGAGCCACTAGGAGCGCATCTATCGCCTGTTGAGTAACTTGCGGCTCTTCGTTCATCTTTCGCACTAGCACGATAAAAGCCTCATCGCGCATCCGGTCGACGACGTGGTCCATTTCCAGAACGGCCTGAGCGAGCTCTGCTTTGCCTTCCACGAACGATTCCAGCGCGCGCCGCACCATGGCACTTACCGCGGTCGCCATGCGACCGATATCGACTGGCAACTCGACGGCCGGCAATTCAATCATGTCCATGACGCGCTCGGCGATGTTTACCGCCTGATCGCCTACTCGCTCGAGATCCGCATTGATCTTGGTCACCGCGAGAATGAAGCGCAGATCCGTCGCCGCCGGCTGCTGCGTGGCGAGAATGTCGAAGGCGAGTTCATCGATCTCGCGCTCCGCGGCGTTGATGAGGCTCTCATTTTCGAGGACGAGCTGGCAGCGGGTGAGATCGCGTTCGGTATATGCCTGGCAGGCGCGATCTACCGCCAGTTCCGCGAGACCGCCCATGCGGAGCAGTTTGCCCCGGAGCTCCTCCATCTGATGCTGAAAGCGCGTGCGCATTATCCGAAACCTCTTTATCCAAATCTGCCGGTGACGTAATCTTCCGTCCGTTTGTCGGAGGGATTGGTGAATATCTTCTCAGTCTTGCCGAACTCGATCATCTTGCCCAGCAGGAAAAACCCGGTGAACTCCGCCACCCGGGCTGCCTGTTGCATATTATGCGTGACAATCACGATCGTGTATTGCTCTTTTAATTGAAAAATCAGTTCTTCG
>Ga0210400_10004540_pt1 | contig 12020 bp, 12 predicted proteins | sample IncBWH26MmetaG_FD_155456 | JGI IMG/M metagenome (GOLD analysis project Ga0210400, IMG submission 155456) | Forest soil microbial communities from Barre Woods Harvard Forest LTER site, Petersham, Massachusetts, United States - Inc-BW-H-26-M | ecosystem: Environmental > Terrestrial > Soil >...
GCGGGATGGCGGCGGGGACGCATGCCATGGCGACAGCTGCGAACGCATACGAGCGCGCTCGCCCAGGCGTTCGACGTCCGCGCGGCGAGCGTCGCGATGCCGGTGCGGGCGTTGTCAGGCGGCAACCAACAGAAGCTCGTGCTGGCGCGCGAGCTCGACGAGCAACCCCGCCTGCTCGTGGTCGACAACCCGACCCGCGGCCTGGATATCCTGGCCGCCGCCGACGTGCAGCGTCGGCTCGTGACGGCCCGCGAGGCCGGCACCGCGGTCGTGCTTTATTCCAGTGATCTGGATGAAGTCATTGCCCTGAGCGATCGCATCGTCGTGATCTCGCAGGGGGCCCTGCGCGAGGTCGACCCGCCGTTCGACCGCGAGTCGGTGGGCCGCCGTATGCTCGGGATCAGTGCGTGATGCGACACGTGGGGTCGCAGCTCGTGTCGCTAGCCGTCGCCGCGGTGGCGGCCGCGCTCGTGTTGGCGGCGGTGCTGACGATGACCGGCTACGACGCCGCGCCCGCGCTGACGGCGCTCTGGCGGGGGGCGTTCGGCTCACCCGACACGATCCTGTCCGCCACGCTGGTTCGCGCCACGCCGCTCATCCTGACTGGCCTCGCGGTGGCCGTGGCGTTTCGGGCGGGGATCCTGAACATCGGCGCCGAGGGGCAGCTCCTCGCCGGCGCGACCGCCGCGGCCGCGGTCGGGCTCGGCTTGCCTGCGGCGGTGCCTGGCGCGATAGCGCTGCCGCTCTGTCTCGCCAGCGGCGCGGCGGCGGGAGCGATGTGGGCGGGCATCGCGGCGTGGCTCAGGCAGCGGTTCCACGTGCTCGAGGTGATCAGCACGATCATGCTCAACTTTGTCGCGGCGTACGGCGTCGCGTATCTCGTGCGCGGCCCGTTGCAGGAGCCGCAACACATCTATCCGCAGACCGCCACGCTCCCCGTCGCGGATCACCTGCCGCTCCTTGTGCCGCACACGCGACTGCATGCGGGACTGGCGATCGCCGTGGCCGCGGCCATCGGCGCCTGGTGGGTGGTCGGCCACACCGCGCCGGGTTTTCGGCTGCGCGCGGCGGGCGCCAACCCGTTCGCGGCCGCGGCGGCGGGATTGATCGATGTGCCGTCGACCATGATGGGCGCGTTCCTGGCGAGCGGCGCGCTGGCGGGCCTCGCGGGCGCCGTGGAAGTCACCGGCGTCACGTACGCGCTCTACGAGAACCTCTCGCCCGGCTTTGGCTACACGGCAATCGCCGTGGCGCTCCTGGCGTCGCTCGACCCGTTGGGGGTGATCGCCGTCGGCGTCCTCTTCGGCGCACTCGAAGCCGGCGCGGGCGCCATGCAGCGCAACGCGGGGGTCCCGTCGGTGATTGTCTCGGTCGTCGAGGCGGCGCTCATCCTGATCTTCCTCGTGCCGCGCTGGCGCCGGCGCGCCCCGCGACGGGTGGCGACCGCGTGAAGGGGATCCCGCTCGGCGCCGTGACGGGCTATCTCGCCGCGACGGTTCGGTTGGCCACGCCGCTCGCGCTCGCCGCGCTCGGCGAGACCGTGAGTGAGCAGGCCGGGGTCATCAACGTCGGACTCGAAGGCATCATCATCGCCGGCGCGTTTGGCGGGCTCGTTGGCGCAGGACCACTCATCGGGCGCGAGTTCGGCGTGGCGATGGGATTTCTGGTGGCGGCCGCGGCGGGGACGGCCGTCGCGATCGTGTTCGCGCTGTTCGCCGTTGTGTTGCGCGCGGACCAGATCATCACCGGCACCGCCATCACGCTGCTCGGTCTCGGCCTCACCGGCACATTGTACCGCGGGCTGTACGGCACGGGCGGCGCGGCGCTCTCGATCCCCACGGCGCCGGCAGTCCCGGTCCCGTGGCTCGTGCGAATTCCGGTGATCGGGCCGGCGTTCTTCGCCGAGCCGGTGGTCACGTACGTCGTGTATCTCCTCGTGCCGGTACTCTGGTGGTGGAGCACGCAGACGCAGTCGGGTCTCGCGGTGCGGGCGGTCGGCGAGAGCCCGGAGGCCGCGCGGGCCGCGGGACTCTCGCCGCGCCGGCTCCAGTGTGGCGCCGTCCTCACCGGCGGCGTGCTCGGCGGACTGGCGGGCGGGACCCTCGTGCTGGCGCAAGTCGGGACGTTCGCCGAAGGGATGTCGGCGGGACGCGGCTTCATCGCGATCGCGATCGTGGCGCTCGGTCGGTGGCGGCCGCTGGGCGTGGCGGCGGGGGCGTTGCTGTTCGGCGCGGCCAGTGCACTCGAGTTTCTCTTTCAGGCGATGGGGTGGGCCGCACCCTATCAGTTATTTCTCGCCATTCCGTACCTCGTGACGCTGATCGCCCTCGCCACACTGGCCGGTCATCACGCGGCGCCCGCCGCGCTGGGCCGGCGCGACATCGCGACCTGAGCCTCTGACCGTCGTGCTGCGTTCCCTGCCGCTCGTGCCGCAACCCACCGCGCGCAACACGCGCGAGATTCTCGTGCACATCGGCCACGAGCTGGCCGCGCTCGGCGCGCGCATCGAGTACTCGGTCGTGGGCGGGCTTCGCTTTCACATGCCGCCGATCTGGCGGCGACGGCGGCGCGACATCTTCCTGGCGATCTCGTCGGGCCGCGTGACGATCGGCGCCGACTCGGGCGAGCCGTGGCGTGTGCGGTACGACGTGCGGTTCACGCTCGTGAGCTGGCTCGCGCTCGTGCTCATGGCCGGCGTCGTATTCGCCGGGTTCCATCGGTGGACCGGCACGCGGGTGTTCAACGTGTTGGTGCTCGTATGGGGCGCTGCGTATGTCGTGCCGACCATTGCGGCGGATCGTGCCTTTCGGTGGTGGCTGGCCGCCACGTGCCGTGCGGCGCCTCGCACCGACCCACCGAGTCGCGAACGCTAGCAGCCCGTGTAGGCGCTGTTCCAGCGCACGCGCCACCGGGCCGGCGCGGCGCGCTCGAGGAGGGTGTACGCGCCGCCGTCGCCGTAGTCGCGGCTGATCACGATCGTCGGCACACGCCGGGGGCCCAGTCGGACCGCGGCGAGGATCTCGCTCGACTCGACGGCGTCTTCGGGGCCGGAGACGCGCTCGAAGTACGCGGCGACCGGCTTGCCCGTCACCGGGTCACGCTCGCTCACCAGCAGAATGTGCTCTTCGCGCGGGTTGGCTTCCTCGTTCACGGTTCGGATGACTTCGGCGGCGATGACCGACGTGCCGCTGTCGAGGGCCAGGCGCCCAGCGCTCCGCACGACGAACGGCAACCCACGAAACGCGGCCGCGGTGTCGTTGGGGAGCGTTGACGCCACGAGCGCGATCTCGGCGGCGCGGCGCGCGGAGTCGACGGGCGACAAGGCCGGAGTCGAGTCCATGGGAATCGACGTCGCGTGCCCGGCTTGCAAGCCCACCGTCCAGGCGGGCGGCACGCCGGCACTTCCCTGCTCGAGTGATCGGACGTGCGCCGTGGGCCAGGCCGTGCAATCGCCAGTGAGCGTGCCCGCGGTGGCCAGCACAAGGACGGCCTGGCCGGCCGGGCCGCTCCGGTTGAACAGATCCACGTGCGCGCGGTTGACCGCGGCCGTGTCGAGCGTCGTCACCGCGCCCAGCGTGCTGTCGTTGAAGTGCGGGAAGACGACGGCCGCTTCGGTCGGGTTGCTGCCGGCGACGACCAACACGGACCCGGCGCTCGAGTCGTTCCAGGCGAGGGCCGGCGCGGCGGCGGGCTTGCCCGGCCCAGTGGTCGATGACGACGCCGTGGGCGTGGCGCCGCTCCCGCTCGTGCTCTTCGGGCTGCGGTCACCGCAGGCCAGCGCGCCGCCAGCCAGCGCACCGGCGACTGCCACGACCAACACAACGTTCACGGGGTGGTGTGGCATAGCCGGAAATCTTACATCAGAGTTTGGTCTCCAACCAATCGCGGCCGACGCCGACGTCGACGACCAGCGGCACTGACAACGTGGCGGCGTGCTCCATCTCGGTGATCACCAGCGCCTGCACGGCGTCGACGTCGGCCGTCGGCACCTCAAACACCAACTCGTCGTGCACCTGGAGGATCATGCGACTCTCCGGTTGCTCGGCGCCGAGCCGGCGATCGATGCGGATCATGGCGATCTTGATGAGGTCCGCGGCCGAGCCCTGGATCGGCGAGTTCTGGGCGGTCCGCTCGCCAAAGGCGCGGATGTTGAAATTCCGGTCGCGGAGCTCGGGGATATAGCGCCGGCGCCCAAAGATGGTCTGCACGTACCCCTGCTGGCGCGCCTGTTCGATCGTGGCGTCGAGAAAGTCGCGAATCCCCTGGAACCGCTCGAAGTACCGGGCAATGAACGCGCGCGCCACGGCGTGCTCGATCTTGAGCTGCCGCGAGAGCGCGTGCGGCCCCTGGCCATAGATCGTGGCAAAGTTGATCGTCTTGGCGCGGGCCCGCATCTCGGATGTGACCTCCTCGACGGGCACGTCGAAGATGATCGACGCGGTCTGTTTGTGGATGTCACCGCCGGCCCGGAACGCTTCGACGAACGCCGGATCGCCGGAGAGGTGCGCGAGCAGCCGGAGCTCGATCTGTGAGTAGTCGGCGCCGACGAAGAGCGCGCCGGGACGCGGCACGAACCCACGACGAATGTCGCGGCCCAACTCCCGGCGAATGGGGATGTTCTGCAGATTGGGATCACTCGACGAGAGCCGGCCAGTCGCCGCGACCGTCTGATTGAACGAGGTGTGCAGCCGCCCGTCTTCAGGGTTGAGCAGCGTCGGCAGCGCATCGAGATACGTGCCTTCCAGCTTGAACAGCTCGCGATACTCCATGAGGAGCGCGGGAAGCACGTGCCCCTCGTCGGCCAGCTCCTGCAGCACGCTGGCGTCGGTCGAGGCGCCGGTCGCGGTCTTCTTGCGGACGGTCAGCCCTAGCTTGTCAAAGAGGATCGTGCGGAGCTGCGGGTTGGAGTTGATGTTGAACTGTTCGCCCGCTTCGGCATAGATCGCCTGTTCGATGAGCTCGCGTTCGGCGCGGAAGCGGGTCTTGAGGGAGCGGAACCAGTCGACGTCGATCGACACGCCCTGCCACTCCATGTCGGCGAGCACCTCGAGGAGGGGCATCTCGATCTCGCGGAAGAGCGGCAGGAGGGCCAACGATTCCAGTTCCGGCTGGAAGCGTTCGCGGAGTTGGAGGGTGAGGTCGACTTCCTCGCATGAGTAGTCGCGCGCGCACGACACCGGGATCTGGTCGAACGGAATCAGCGACTTGCCCTTGCCGCACAGCTGCTCGAACGACGTCATCGGGTAGTCGAGGACTTCGAGCGCCAGGATGTCGAGACCGTGCGATCGGCGGCCGGGATCCAGGACGTAGCTGGCGATCATCGTGTCGAAGGCGAGCCCACGGAGTCGCACGCCGGCGCGGCGGAGGACGAGGATGTCGAACTTGGCATTCTGGGCCGTCTTGTGGACGGCCGGGTCCTCGAGCACGGCGCGGAGGGGCGCCATCTCGGGGGCGCCCAAAGCCGGAAGGTTGCGCACGGGGCTCACGTCGCCGGCCGCGAGTGCGCGGGCGGCGAGGCTGTCGCCCGCGGCCGGGGGCCGGGCCTTGGGGCCGACGCCGTCGGCGACGAGCTCGCCCTGGGCGTTTGGCTGCCGCTCGCGGTGGCGGAGGGGCAGATAGTACGCCTCGCCGGGGGCGAGGGCGATCGAGATGCCGACGAGTGTGGTGCGGAGCGGGTCGACGTCCGTTTGCACGGCGCCGTCGATCAAGGCGTCGGTGTCTAGGGTCATCTGGCCATGCCGGCGGACGTCGGCGATGAGGCGCTCCATCGCGTCGATCGTGTCGATGGTGACATAGCGTCTCACTGGTGCGGCCGGGGCGGTCGGGGCGGTCGGGGCGGTCGGGGCGGTCGCCGCAGTCACTGCGCCTGCTGCCGGCGACTCGGCGGGCACTGGTCCCGCCGCTGCATCCGTCTCGACCAGTGCCTTGGCCATGCTATGGAACTCGAGCTCCGCGTACAACGGGCGGAGGCGCGAGACGTCGGGGGCGCGCATGGCCAGCGCGTTCAGGTCGAGCGTGACGGGGAGATCCTGGTGGATCGTCACCAATTGTTTTGAGAGCCGCGCCTGGTCGGCATTGGCCAGCAGCGCCTCGCGCGGGCGCTTCTTCGTGACCTCGGCCGCGTGGTCCAGAATGGATTCGAGCGACCCGTAGGTCGAGAGCAGCTCGACGGCGGTCTTGGGGCCGATGCCCGGCACACCGGGCACGTTGTCCGAGGAGTCGCCGACCATCCCGAAGTAGTCGGTCACCTGCGACGGCGGAACGCCGAGTCGTTCGGTGCCGTTCTCGACGCCGACCCAGTGTTCCTCGACGCTGGCCGGCCCGCCGCGGCCGGGGTTCAAGAGCCAGATGCCGGGGCTGACGAGTTGTTGAAAGTCCTTATCGCCGGAGACGATCACGGCCGAGATCCCGCGCGCGGCGGCCTGCACGGCCAGGGTGCCAATGACGTCGTCGGCTTCGTAGCCGTCGAGCGTCAGGATCGGCACGTGGTGGGCCTCGAGGAGCGTGCGGACTCGCTCCATCCCGCGGTCGAAATCGGACTGGAGCTCCTCGGTCAGCTTTTCACGCGTGCCCTTGTAGGCGGGGTACTGTGTGGTGCGGAACGATGTGCCCGAGTCGTTGACCCAGCCGAGGTATTCGGGCTTGTGAGCGGCGACGAGGCGGCTCAGAAACGTGGCGATGCCGAAGGCGATCGACGTGTTCTCGCCGCGGCTCGTGGTGAGCGGCCGCTGGATCAGCGCGTAGAACGCGCGATAGATGAGAGCGTACCCGTCGACCAGGAACAGCCGCGGCGCGGGCGGAGGCGTGACGTCGGCCATAGCCATGAAATCTACATGGCGCTGGCCGTCCAGTGCGGTGTCCCTGAACTACGAGACTTTCTTGACGTTCGCGGCGTTCAGGCCCTTCTCGCCCGTGCGGACCTCGAACTCCACGAGCTCGCCCTCGGCGAGGGTCTTGAAGCCATCCATCGTGATCGACGAGAAGTGCACGAAGACATCCTCGCCGCCTTCCTGCTCGATGAAGCCAAACCCTTTGGCGTCATTGAACCACTTCACTTTGCCCTGTGCCATGCGGCTTATATATGAATCCACCGCGCAATTGTCAACAATTGTCAGCGATGCACGCGTTTGCGCAGGGCGTCGTAGTCGTTCGTGCTACGGGGCGTGAGGCGCCAGTGGCCCGTCCCACTGTCGTCGACGAAGACGAGCCGCGTGAGATAGCGCTGGTAATCCCAGATCTGGCGGTGTGAGGCGCTCTGGAGGAAGATCTGTTCGGGGTCGCCGAGCGTGAGGTAGACGCCGCCGCGCGGGGTTTCCCATCCGGGGATGCCTTCGTCGGGGAAACGGACGTCGGCCTGGTGGAGCACGCGGAGATAGCTGGCCAGCGAGTCGGTGCCGACGCGGCGGAGAAATGCGGTCCACGCCGCGCCGCGCACGGACGGCGGGGTGGCGCGGAGGGCGGCCAGGGTGGCAGGTGTAGTGAAGTAGCGCAGGTAGTCGAGCTGTCGGTCGAAGGGCGCGACGGGCACGTCACGTCCCAGCGTGACGAACAGCGGCACCGTGCTCGTATCCTTGGCGGGATTCCACACCTCGAGCATCGTCGCGCCGGGGCCGAGCCGGGCGATGGGCACGAGGGCGATGCCGGCGCAGAGGGCGCCGGTCCGGAGCAGGGTGACCGAGTCGCGCCAGAGAATGCTGCCGTCCATGGCGCGGGCCTGCAGCCTGAGCGGGCAGCGGGCGTCGGATCCGTAGCCCTCGACATAGATCGCGATCGTCGAGTCGCGACCGACAATGGCGGTGGCGCGCGGCCACTGGGCGAGGCGTGGGATGGTGTCGCGTCGTGTGCGGTCCCAGGCATCGTGGACGGCGATCGCGCTCGAGAGTGTGCGCAGCGCGGGGACTCTCAAGGCGAGCGCGCGGCTTGCGGTGCGGTCGCTGGGCACGTCGTGCATCACGAGTGCGAGCTGATAGTCGCCCGGGGCGAGAACGAGCGCGGACTGGAAGGTCACGAAGCCACTGTCCTGCCTGTCCGTCGTCGGGTCGATGTGGGTCGTCGCCGTCGTGTCGACGTGGCGCACCACTTGCCCCTGGTGGGTGACGTCGATGGCCACGTTGTAGGAGGTCTGCGCGCGGAAGGGGAACGACAGGGCCAGCAGGATGAACGTCGAGTCCGGCGTGGCCGCGGCGATGAATGTGATGCGGCCTGTAATTGGGAACGCGCCGGCGTTGGCGATCAGACCCATCCGCTCGTAGACGCGGGCGCTCGTGAGCACGGGGTCGACGCGGTCGATCACGCGCGGGCGGGCGCGCGCGGTGACGGGCGCGTGGGTCGCGCAGGCCACGACGAGGGCGCACAGGAGCAGGCGAAGGTTGCGTGCGCGGGAACTCACGGGTTACCTTCGCGACGTGACGCGGGAGCGCTTGGTCGGGACCACCGTGGCCGGGTATACGATGGCGGCGCTCGTCGGCGAAGGGGGCACGTCCACCGTGTACCGCGCCGAGCACCCGCAGCACGGGACGGCGGCGGTCAAGGTGCTGCGCGAAAAGTTGCGGCAGGACAAGACGGCGGTCGAGCGGTTTCTGCGTGAGGCGCGATACGGGGCACGGGTCGTCCACCCCAATGTCGTCCGCACGATCGAGATCGGCACGGCCGAGACGTTGGACGGTGGGGCGCCGTTGCACTTCCTGGCGATCGAGTGGGCCTCCGGGGACCTGCTCGAGCGGTACGCCAAGCGCAACGCGCCCCTACCGGCGTCCGTCGTCGCCGAGATCATCGTCCAGATCGCGGGCGCGGTGCAGGCGGCGCATGCGGCGGGCATCGTCCATCGGGATCTCAAGCCCGAGAACGTCATGTACGATCCGGAGACCCACCGGGTCAAGCTGTTGGATTTTGGGATCGCGACCGACACCGATCCGGCGACGGATGAGCGGTTGACGCGCGCGGGGTTCTTCGTGGGGACCCTCATGTACGTCGCGCCCGAAGCGCTGTCCGGAGAGTTGGTCACGCCGGCGGCCGATCAGTACAGTCTGGCGACGATCGCGTATTACCTCCTGACGGGAGCGTTGCCGTATCCGGCGAAGAGTCCGCGGGAGATGTTCACGCAGCTCCTGACGCAGCCGCCACTGCCGCTCAACAAGGCGCGACAGGGGACGACGTTTGCGCCGGCGGTCGAGGCGGTCGTCATGAAAGGGCTGGCGAAAGCGCCGAGTGATCGATATCCCAACGTCGTCGCGTTTGGCGATGCGTTGCGCGACGCGATCGCGGCGGCGGCGGCCAGCTCGGGGATCTTCGGGAAAGTCAAAGGGATCTTCGGGCGCAACAAGTAAGTCATTCGCCTACGTCATTCGGCGCCGTCGACGGTCAGCATGGCGCCGGTCACGCGCGGCGGGCGGATGTCCACGCTCTCGACGGGGAGCCAGAGGGTGAAGGTGGCGCCTTTGCCGAGTTCGCTCTCGACCGTGATGGTCCCGCCGAGCAGCCGAGCGAGGCGGCTCGAGATCGGGAGCCCGAGTCCGGTGCCTCGGCGAGCGGAATCGCCGCGGGGGCCGGCGCTCACCTGCTCGAACTCATCGAAGATGCGATCGTGGTCGGTGGGGTCGATGCCGATGCCGGTGTCGGCGACCTGGATCGCGATCCACGGGGGCGCCCCGTCTCTCGATGCATCTCCGGGCTGCCGTAGGATGGGCGGGAGCGGATCTTTGGGGTCGACGACGCGCGCGCGAACGGCGATGCCGCCTTCGGTGGTGTATTTGGCGGCGTTCCCGAGGAGGTTGACGAGGATCGACCGGAGGTGTGCCGGGTCGGTGCGGAGTCGCGGGACGCTCGGGCCGATGGCGATCGCGAGCGAGAGTCCGCGCTCGGTGGTGAGGGGCTCGATCTCGGTGGTGACGTCGAGAACGAACGGGCGGAGGTCGGTGACCTCGGTGTGGACCTCCATGCGACCGGCTGTCATTTTCGCCAGGTCGAGGACCTGGTCGACGAGATGGCGGAGGTGGGTGGCGGAGGACTCGATGCGTTGGACAGGGCTGATCTGACGCGGCGCGAGGTCGCCGTAGACGCCGTCTCGGAGGAGGTCGACGAATCCGACGATCGCGTTGAGCGGGGTGCGGAGCTCGTGCGAGATGTTGGCGAGGAACTCGCTCTTGGCCCGGTTGGCGCGGAGCAGCTCGGCGGAGAGTCGTTCGAGCTCCGTCGAGCGCTGGGCCACGCGGCGCGTGAGGCGGCGCTCGTGGAGGAGGGCGAGGGTGAGGGCCGAGAGGGTGATGAGGCCGATCAGCCAGAGGGCGGGGCGGAGCTCGCGGATGGCGTCGGGATCGCGGGCGAGCTCGCGGTCGGCGATGTAGAGGACGATGATGGTGAAGACGAAGACCGCGGCCAGGGCGGCCGAGGAGAACCGGACCGGCCAGTGCAACGGCGAGCGAAACGGCGAGCGCATTCGCGGCGACCGCATACCCAACGGATACTTGGCCATGACGACACCTATGACGACTGCTGACATCGAAGAACTGCTGGTCCTGCTGGCCCGACGGTCGGCGCGGCGCGGGGATTTCACGCTCGCCTCGGGGCGGCACTCCTCGTTATACATCGACGCACGGCTGACGACAATGAGCCCCGAGGGGTTGTCACTCATCGGACCACTCGGCCGGGCGGCCGTGCGGGCGGTGGCGTGGGGGGCTGGCGTCGGCGCGATTGGCGGGCTCACGATGGGGGCCGATCCGATCGCGTATGCAATCAGCTATGCGAGCGCATTAGCGGGAGATCGGCCGCCGCTGCGGGCGTTCACCGTGCGAAAAGAGGCGAAAGCGCACGGGACGGGCAAGCTCGTGGAGGGGCCGTTTGTGGCGGGGGATCGGGTCGTCATTGTCGAAGACGTAATAACCACGGGCGGGTCGGCGTTGCGCGCGGTCGAGGCGGTGCGTGGGGCGGGTGGGACGGTCGCCGGGGTGCTCGCGCTCGTCGATCGCGAAGAGGGGGGGCGTGAGGCAATCGAGGGCGCGGGGTTGCCCGTGCACGCGTTGACCCGGGCACGGGAGATTGTGGAGCGGATGGGCGGGTAAGCGCCCCTTAGGTACGCGGCACTTCGCTGGTGATGGCGAGCAGGTTGTGTTCGCTGTCGCGGAAGAAGGCCATCCAGATGTCGTGGGTGGCGAGTTGGGCGATGCGGTGGGGCTCGGCGTCGAAGGCGACGCCGGCCGATTTGAGGGCCGCGGCGGCGGTGGTGATGTCGGGGACCTTGTAGTAGATGATCGAGGCGGGGTGGTCGAATTCCTTCTGTTCCGGTTTGTCGAGCATGAGGCGGACGCCCGCGCAGTCGAAGAAGGCGAGGCCTGGCGGCGCCTCGAAGAGCAGGGTCATGCCGAGGGTGTCGCGATAGAAGGCGGTGGCGCGGGGGAGGTCTTTGACGGTGACGGCGATTTGGGCGATCTGCGAGAGGGCGATTGGCGCGGGCATTGGTCGGCTCCTTATTATTTAGCTATGCTAACTATTATGGGCGATGCCCGCGTCGCGCGCAAGTGAAAGGGCGGGTAACGGCGCGCGTGAGGCAGCGCGGGTCGCCGATCGGCTGCACAGCGCGGCGATCCATCTGTTGCGGCGGCTTCGGCGCGAGGACGAGCAGGCGGGTCTGACCGCTCCCCGTCTGTCGGCTCTCTCCGTTGTCGTGTTCGGTGGGCCGCTCACGCTTGGCGAATTGGCGGCGGCCGAACAGGTGCGGCCGCCGACGATGACGCGTCTGGTGCGGGCGTTGGAAGCCGAGGGGTTGGTCGAGCGTGAGGCTGATGCGCGCGACGGGCGTATCACGCGCGTGCGGGCGACGGCCGCTGGGGCGGCACTGCTTGCCGAGGGGCGTGCGCGGCGGGTGGCGGTGTTCGCGGCACGGTTGGCGAAGTTGGCGCCCAAGGAGCTGGAGACGTTGGGGCGGGCGACGGCGATTCTCGAGCGCGTCTTTGAGCAGGAGCATCAGGCGCGCGCCGAGTAGCGGTCGCGGGCATCGAAGTGGTCGAAGGCGATCTGGCCGCGGT
>Ga0210400_10004541_pt1 | contig 12019 bp, 11 predicted proteins | sample IncBWH26MmetaG_FD_155456 | JGI IMG/M metagenome (GOLD analysis project Ga0210400, IMG submission 155456) | Forest soil microbial communities from Barre Woods Harvard Forest LTER site, Petersham, Massachusetts, United States - Inc-BW-H-26-M | ecosystem: Environmental > Terrestrial > Soil >...
GTCGCGCCGGTTCACCACCAGCACGCTCTTCCCGTCGGGAGTCGCGCGCGCGAGTACCGGTTCGTGACCGGTGCGCCCCCGCGCCACAACCGCATGCGTCTGGCAATCGATGCCCACAATCAAGTCGCTTCCGGAAGCCGCCGTATAAACGCGATTGCCGTCCACCGAAAAATCCAGCGCAAACGGCATCGCCCCCACGGGAACTCGCGCCACGATTTGATTCACGCGCGCGTTCAACACCCACGCATATCCGCCTTGCGAGCTGACTCCCCACACCTCTGCACGCGTCGGATGCTCGCGCATCCCGGACAGCCCCGCCCCAATCGCAATCCGCGCGACTGCGCGCAATCGCACCAAATCCACCACCGATACGCTGCCGTCCGCTGTGCTCACATACGCGTTCAGCCTCAATCCCGGCCGCAGGAATGACGCCCGCTGTTCACGCAGCAGCAGAATCGCAGCGCCCACCAGCAGCACCGCTGTCAGTAGAACTACTCGGACATTTCGAAAAGGATTTCTCAAAGGGATCTTCGTGCCAATCAGTGGGACAGCCATTTTTGGCTGTCCTCGTTTCGAAACATCAATTCACCTGGCGGTGCAGTACTGCCGCAATCTGTCGCACTTCTTCGGTAAGCTCCGCAAATTCCTCCGGCAAAATCGATTGCATCCCGTCCGACAGCGCCTTGTCCGGCTCATGATGCACTTCGACCAGCAATCCATCCGCGCCCACCGCAATCGCCGCGCGTGACAGCGGCAGCACTTTGTGCCGCTTCCCGGTCCCATGCGAAGGGTCGACCAGAATTGGCAAATGGCTGCGCTTCTTCACCGCCGGCACAATCGTCAAATCCAGGGTATTCCGCGAGTGATCCGCAAACGTGCGCACGCCCCGCTCGCAAAGCATCACGTTGTAATTCCCCTCGGACAACACGTATTCCGCGGCCATCAAGAACTCGTCCAGAGTGGCCGACATTCCGCGCTTCAGCAGCACCGGCTTCTTGGCCCGCCCCGCTCGCTTCAGCAGCGAAAAATTTTGCATGTTCCGCGCGCCAATCTGAATCACGTCCGCGTATTCCTCAACCAGGTCCAAACTCTCGTTATCGATAGCCTCAGTGATAATTCCAAATCCAAATTTCTGCCGCACCTTCGCCAAAATCTTCAGCCCCGGCTCGCCCAATCCCTGAAAGCTATACGGGGAAGTGCGCGGCTTGTAGGCGCCGCCGCGAAACAGCCGCACGCCGCTCTTTACCACGCGCTCCGCGATCGCAAATACCTGCTCTTCGCTCTCCACCGCGCACGGACCGGCGACCAGCGCCACTTTGTCCCCGCCGACGATCACGTCCCCCGATGGCGTCGGAATGCGCAGAACGCTGTCTTCTTCCTTCGCGTCCCTGCTCACCAACTTGTACGGCTTGCTGACCGGAATGCACTCCACCACTCCCGGCAGCGACTCCAGCACGCCCAAATCCACCGCGCCTTTGTTCCCGGTGATGCCGATCGCCGTCCGAATCGTTCCCGGAATCGGATGCGCCTTCAGCCCCAGGCTCTCGATGCGCTGGCACACCGCGCGCACCTGCTCCTCGGAAGCATGCGACTGCATAACCACGAGCATCTGTTGCTCCTAAGCTGACTCAGTAAACCTCTACTGTAAGCTACCCAACCCACCCCCGCAAATTTGATCGTGTAATCGGAATCGATCCGCCCATCCCTGTAGCTCAGGTCCGCTTTTTGGACCTGAGGCTTTTTCTGCTGCACCTGCCCAAAAACGCGCGCATTTCCTACGTATGCTAGAATGGAGGATTAATATGGAGCAGAAATTCTCATTGGGAATGCCTGAACAACCCCTCACAAACGTCATCGAATTTGATCCGGAAGACGAGTACCGCCCCGAACCTGAGCCCGAACCAGTGCCGCCGGCTTGGATGGATGGCACGCTGCGCATCGGGATTCATACTTCCATCGCCGGCGGCCACCTCAACGCACTCGAATCGGCGCACAAGCTCGGCTGCAACGCCTTGCAAATCTTCTCGGCCAGCCCGCGCATGTGGGCCGGCGGTCCCGCGCGTATCGCCGAAGTCGATGCCACCGCCTTCCGCGCGCGTCGTGAAGCGCTCGGCCTCGGCCCGCTTGTCATTCACGCAAACTACCTGATCAATCTCGCCGCGCAACAGCCCATGCTGCGAACCCGCTCGATCCAGGCGTTTCACGATGAGCTCGTCCGTGGCATCGCGCTTGGTGCTGATTTTGTAGTGGTTCATCCCGGCGCGTGCGGCGATTGCAAACCGGACCAGGCAGCTCGTCTCGCCGTCGAGTCCGTCAAGCAGGCAGCAAAGAATCTGCCGCCCACTTCGCTCCGCATTTTGCTCGAAAACACCGCCGGAATGGGCACCGCGCTTGGCGCTCGCTTGGAAGAGCTCGGTGAAATGCTGCACGCCCTGAGAGGTTTGGGAGTCGGCGCATGCCTCGATACCGCGCATCTTTTCGCCGCGGGCTATGACATTAGGAGCGAAACCGGGCTGGCTTCGACGCTGGAACTCATCGACCGCGCCATTGGCCTCGAGCGCATCCCAATCTTCCACGTCAACGACTCCAAAATTCCACTAGGTGGGCGTGTGGATCGCCACGAGCACATCGGCAAAGGTAAAATCGGCGCCGAGGCATTTCGCCGCTTCCTCACCCATCCGCGTCTCAGCGCCCTCGCGCCGGAGGGCCTCGCCGGTCGCGCATTCCTTGCCGAAACACCGATCGATGATCCCGGCGATGACCGCCGCAACGTAGCCGCCCTGTGGGAATTCGCCGGCTTGAAAGACCAGGCCCCCGAAGCCGCAAAAGGCTTCTCCATGCTGACCTCCGCAGCAAAAAAGAAAATGGCCGAGCAAGTAAAGTCGGCACGCAGCGCAATCCAGGCAGCAAGCCGCAAAATGCGTGCAAATGTAGCGGCTGCCGAGGGTCGCGGGCGCAGTTCGACGCCCAAAAAGAAATCGTCCGCGAAGTCAGCAAAACGCAAAAAGGGATAGCCAGGCGTGGCCGAATACAACCCACAAGAAATCGAAGCCAAATGGCAAAAGCGCTGGGCCGAAGCGCGCGTCTTCGAAACGGAAGTAGATCCCGCAAAACCCAAATATTACGCGCTGGAAATGTTGCCCTATCCCTCCGGCACGCTGCACATGGGCCACATGCGCAATTACACGATTGGCGACGTGGTCGCCCGCGTAAAACGCATGCGTGGATTCAACGTGCTTCATCCCATGGGTTGGGACGCGTTCGGCCTCCCCGCCGAAAATGCCGCCATCGCCAACAAAACTCACCCGCGCACCTGGACCAACAACAACATCGCAGAATTTCAGCGTGTCCTGCGTCGCTTCGGTTTCAGCTACGACTGGCGCCGCGAAATCTCCACCTGCGAGCCGGAATACTATCGCTGGAACCAGTGGTTCTTCCTGCGCATGCTAGAGCGCGGTCTTGCTTATCGTAAAAAGAGCCGCGTCAACTGGTGCCCCAAGTGCTGCACCGTGCTGGCCAACGAACAAGTCGTAAACGGCGGCTATTGCTGGCGCCACGAGGACACGCTCGTTGAGTCCCGCGAAATTGAGCAGTGGTTCCTAAAGACCACGCACTACGCCGAGCAACTCCTCCACGACCTGAAACAGCTCGAAGGCGGCTGGCCGGAACGCGTCATCACCATGCAGCGCAACTGGATCGGCAAGTCCATCGGCGCGCGCGTGAAATTTGCGGTAGCGGATGTCGCTGGCGTCGAACCTATCGAAGTTTTCACCACGCGCATCGACACCATCTACGGTGCTTCCGCGATCATTCTTGCGCCGGCGCATCATCTGGTGCAGAAGCTCATCGCTGGTTCGCCGCAGCAAAAAGACGCCGAAACCAAGCTTGCTCAGATGCGCCAGACTTCGGTCAAAGCGGAAGATCTCGCCACCGCCGAAAAGGTCGGCTTTTTCACCGGCCGCTATGCCACCAATCCTTTCAATCAAGAAAAGCTTCCGATCTGGGTAGGGAACTTCGTTCTGATGGAATACGGCACGGGTGCCATCATGGCCGTGCCCGCGCACGACCAGCGCGACTTCGAGTTCTGCCGCAAATACGGCCTGCCCATCCGCGTTGTTGTGCGACCGGAAAATGCCGAGCCGCTCGATCCCGAGAAAATGACCGCGGCCTTCGAGGAACACCAGAACGGCAAACTCGTGAACTCCGACCCTTACAACGGCCTCTCCGTGGATGACGCCATTCTGGCAATGTCCGCGCACGCGCAGGCCAAGGACTTTGGCCAGCGCGAAACCACGTTCCGGCTCAGGGACTGGGGCATTTCCCGCCAGCGCTACTGGGGCACACCCATTCCCGTCGTCTACTGCGACAAAGACGGAATTGTCCCGGTGCCGGACAAGGATCTTCCCGTTATCCTTCCCGAAAATGCCAAGTTAACCGGCGAGGGCGGATCACCGCTCGCCGCAACTCCCGAATTTGTGAACACGACGTGCCCGAAATGCGGCGGCCCCGCCCGCCGTGAGACGGACACCATGGACACCTTCGTCGATTCCTCCTGGTATTTCTATCGATACTGCGATCCGCACAACGACAAAGCGCCGTTCGACCCCGCGAAAGTCGGCTATTGGTTTCCGATTGACCAGTACATCGGCGGCATTACGCACGCAATCCTGCATCTGCTCTATTCGCGATTCTGGTGCAAGGTCATGCGCGACCTTGGTCTCGTAAAGCACGATGAACCGATCGCCCGTCTTTTCACGCAAGGCATGGTGCAAAAGGGCGGCGTGGCCATGTCCAAATCCAAGGGCAACGTTGTAGGCGCCATGGAAATGGCCGAAAAATATGGCGCCGATACGGGACGTCTATACACGTTGTTCGCCGCGCCGCCGGAAAAAGATTTGGAGTGGAGTGAAGAAAGCATCGAAGGCGCTTGGCGTTTCGTCAATCGTGTCTTCCGCCTCGTAGATCGCCTGGCCGAGTCACTCCGCGGCGTCAAAAGCGGCATCCCGGCCTCAACCTCTGATGTGGAAAAACAACTGCTCCGCAAGACCCATCAGGCACTCCGCCGCGTCACTCTGGATATCGAAACGCGTTGGCATTTCAATTCCGCCATCGCCTTGATCATGGATCTCTACAATGAAATCCACGCGCCCCTCGAAAAGGCGCCCCTCGAAAAAGACATCCGTCCCGAAATCGCCAAGCACATTCTCGAAACCCTTTTGCTGATGCTCGCGCCCATGACTCCGCATCTCGCCGAAGAACTCTGGGAAATGCTCGGACATAAGGAAGGCCTCTGGACGGTTCCTTGGCCCGATTTCGATCCCGAACTAGCCCGCGACGAAGAAGTCGAAGTCGTAGTGCAAGTCAACGGACGCGTCCGCGCCCGCCTGAAAGTATCCGCAGGCCTGGGCGAAGCCGACCTGGTGCCGAAGGCACTAGCCGAGCCAGCCGTAGCCCAGCACATAAACGGCAAGCGCGTAGTAAAAAGAATCGTAGTGCCCGACAAATTGGTGAACCTGGTCGTCGCCTAAGTAGGGGCGCAGCACTCCTGCGCCCAATCTCGGCAAGGTGTACTGGTCGACAATCATAAGTTGGCGCTGACATAGTCGACGAAACCTGTAGCTCAGGTCTGTGGTTTTCAGACCTGAGGGTTTAAAGTAAGACCAATCGAGGCATAGAGGGCGCTTCGATTTTCGTGTTTCGCTTTTCGAATTTCGTTTTTTCGATACGGGAGGACAATGTCCAGCGGAGCGCAAATGCAACAACAGCAGCAACGCCCCAACTCTGAACTCGGCGGCGTAGTCGTCCTCGACTTCGGCGGCCAATACACCCAGCTAATCGCCCGCCGCATTCGCGAACAGCAAGTCTTCTCCTCCGTCCTCCCATGCACCACCACGCTCGATGAAATCCGCAAGTTCGAACCCTCCGGCATCGTTTTGTCCGGTGGGCCCAGTTCTGTTTACGATCCGCAAGCTCCCAAGTGTGACGTAAACGTCCTCGCGCTCGGAATCCCGGTGCTAGGAATCTGCTACGGCATGCAATGGCTCACTCACCATCTCGGCGGAAAGGTCGAGCCTGCCGAGCGCCGCGAATACGGCAGCGCCGTTCTAAATATCGAAAGCAACGAACATAAATCCGAGCTCTTCGCCGAATTCCCCAATTCGCTGCGCATCTGGAACAGCCACGGCGATCACGTGGTCGGGCTCCCTCCCGGCTTCCGCACCGTGGGCCGCACGGAAAACGCCGTCGCCGCTGTCGAGGATCCTCATCGCAAAATTTACGCCGTCGAATTTCATCCCGAAGTGCGCCACACCGATCGCGGCACCGAAATCCTCCGCAATTTCCTCTTCCGCGTCTGCAATGCGGAAAAGAAATGGAGCGGCGCGGCCTTCATCGAAGAAACCACCGAAGCCATTCGAACGAAAGTAGGGAATCACCGCGTAATTTGCGCCCTGAGCGGCGGTGTCGATTCCACCGTCGCCGCCGTCCTCGTGCATCGCGCGATTGGCGACCGCCTCACCAACATTTTCGTCAACACCGGACTGCTGCGCAAAAATGAATTTGAAGACACGCTAGAAATGTTGCGCGACCGCCTGGGCCTGCGCGTTATCGGTGTGGACGCCTCCGAACGCTTTCTCGCGCAACTAAAAGGCGTGACCGAGCCGGAGCGCAAGCGCAAGCTAATCGGCGCCGAATTCATCTCCGTATTTGCCGACAAAGCCATGGAGCTGCAGAAAAACGAAGCCCACGGCGAAATTTCCTACTTGGTGCAGGGAACTCTCTACCCGGACGTGATCGAATCCGTCTCCGTTAAAGGGCCCTCCGCAACCATCAAAACGCATCACAATGTAGGAGGCCTGCCGGAGAAAATGCCGTTCGCACTCATTGAACCTTTGCGAGATCTCTTCAAGGACGAAGTCCGCAGAATCGGTAGGGACCTCGGTCTGCCAAACGAGCTCTTAGTGAAACATCCGTTTCCGGGCCCCGGTTTGGCCGTGCGCCTACTTGGCGAGGTGAACGCTGAAAGTCTGGTAACTCTCCGGGAGGCGGACGCGATCGTGGTGGACGAAATTCGCCGCGCCGGCCTCTATGAAAGGGTATGGCAGGCTTTTGCGGTCCTTCTGCCGGTGCGCAGCGTTGGCGTAATGGGAGATTACCGCACCTACGGTCTCACCATCGCGGTCCGCGTCGTCGAATCCGAAGACGCCATGACCGCGGACTGGGTGCGTTTACCTGGCGACGTTCTTGAACGCATCTCCACCCGCATTGTGAATGAGGTTCCAGGCGTAACGCGCGTGGTCTACGACATTAGTTCGAAACCACCGGGCACCATCGAGTGGGAATAAGGAACTGAACGGCGCTCGGCCAGGAAATAGAAGGGAAGCACGCAAAGCAATTTCGTGAGGATTTCGACACTATCTGAAGATAACTGCAGGGACTCTCAGAATGAGGCCGCAGTTGGCGGGTTAACGCGGCCCGTTCTTGAGACTCGTCATTCTAACCGTGAATTCCAGGAAGCGAAGCTTTCCGGAACTAGCGGTTGGCCATTTTCTGGGCCATGTATAGAATGAGCTTGCGATCTTCTTCGTCGGCCTTGCCCAACAACCTGCGAAGCTTGTTGAGGAAGCGCGCCTCTTTGCCGCTCGTGCCCCACGCGATGTCGTCCGAAGACTTTCGCTTGGGTAGGTTCGGCAGTACGGGCGGCTCTTCGCCGTCGTAGAAGAGTTGATAGAGTGGGCATTCGAGAGCGCGGGCCATCTTCTCCAATGTCTCAATGGCCGGTACTGTGTGGCCATTTTCGACTCTGGAGATGTAGCAGCGAAGCAGACCCGTACGCTTTTCGATATCGCCCTGGGAGAGTTTCTTTTCCTCACGCAGTGCGCGGAGGCGGTCACCAATAATCATGCAGATATTATTGCATGTAGTTAAGGACTCTGCAAGTATAAAGTTGCTATCACGCGAAACTGAAACAGATGGTTCAGCCCCGGAAATCCCGCACGAGAATAGCGTAACCTGGAAGCCATGCCACGCGTCCCTAAAGTAGAGCCTATGGCCACCACCGCGGTGTTGAAACCGGCGGCCAAAGCCGCGGGCGCTATCGATGACCGCGAGTTAGTACGGCGCGCCCAAGGCGACGATAAGGAGGCCTTCGAGGAATTGGTCCGGCGCCACCAGCATCGCGTTTTTGCCGTCGCTGGCGGAATCCTCCGCCGTCGCGAAGACGTCGAGGATATCGCCCAGCAGGTCTTTGTTAAGGCCTACTTCTCTCTGAAGCGCTTTGACCAGCGCGCCGCCTTTAGCACTTGGCTGTATAAAATTACCGTCAATGAGTGCTGGGATCTGCTAAGAAAGAAAAAGGTTAGGCCGCTTCTCTATGAATCGGATCTCAGCGAAGAGCAGGCCCAGCAATTCGGTGCTGCCGAGAGGCTGGAGAGCGGCGCCCAGGATATTTCGGACAAACTCGAAGCCCAGCAGCAGGTCGAGCGCCTGTTGGAAGGCCTGGACGAACGCGACCGCATGATGCTGGTCCTGAAAGAAGTAGAAGGGTTCGCCATTGAGGAAATTGCTGAGATTCTGGACCTGAACGCCAATACCGTAAAGGTCCGTCTGTTTCGCGCCCGACGCCGTATCGTAAATCAGGCACGTAAAAGCAAGGATGGAAGCTAATTGCCATTGAAAGTGTTCCAAGTTGAAACGAACGCAGTTTGCAAGTCCAGGGAGGTCATATGTGGAGCTTGACAAGGTTGAGGCAGCACCAGGCATGTACCCGCCTCCGCGACTCGCTCGAAGACGCCGCTGGAGCCGCCGTACTTTCCGCCGACCAGAAAGACCACTTGGCGCAATGCGCTGAATGCCAGGCGGTCGCAGACGATATGCTGATGAGCCGCGCCATTTTCCGGGATGTACCTGCATCGGCGACACTTCCTGGACCCTGGTTTGCGCCACGTGTGATGGCCGCTATTGCCGCCCGGGAGTCCGAGTTGAGGCAATCGCTGGAGGCTTGGGCCGCCGTACCCCGGTTCGCCGCGCGCCTCACGTGGATCTCTGCGCTGGCGCTGCTGCTGGCGGGCGGCTGGCTCTATGAATCGCCGAGGGCCGCTCAAAATACCGGCAACCAGACGACCGTTGAATCACTGTTTGACTCCGCGCAATCGCAAGCACTCGACGACGTTCTTCTGCCGTCGACGGAGAGAGCGCAATGAGCGAGACGACCGCGACGCGCAAAGCGGCTCTGTGGGTCGGCGCCGTATTTCTGCTCGGCGCGGCGTTGGGCGGCGTGCTTGGGTATCTGTTCGCGCACCGGCCGGTGAATGCTGCCAATCCTCCGCTCAGCGAACCGGAGCGGCGCGCCAAAAAGGTAGCGGAACTTAAGAGCGAGTTAGCGCTGACCCCGCAGCAATCGCAACAAGTAGATGCCATCCTGGAGCACTGGCATGGCGAAACGAAAACGATTCGCGACCAGACCGAGGCGCAAATCGACGCCATTCGTCAAAAGGGGCGCAACGAAATCCGCGCGGTCCTAACTCCGGAGCAGCAGCCAAAATTTGAAGAACTCATGAAGCGTTACGACGAAGAACGCAAACGCAACGGCCCGCCACCGAATCGTTAGTTCTTCCCGGCAACCCCTGCCAAAGTTCCCGGGCGTCACACCTTTACGATCAGCTTCCCGATATTCCCGCCGGTGAAAAGCATGTTGATGGCTTCGGGAGCCTTCTCGAGCCCCTCTACAATCGTTTCGCGAGACTTCAATTTGCCGAGCATTTTCCATTTGCCGAGCTGAGTGGCGGCTTCCATGAAGCGGTCGAGGTAATCAAGAACGATGAAGCCCTGCACGCGCAGGCGCTTCCTCAAAATCGTGGCGAAGCTCTCGAGGGACGGATCTTCCTTGGTATAACTGGAAATCAGCCCGCACAGCACAATGCGGCCGTGAAGGTTCATGCGCTGCAAAACTTCGTGCATGATTTCGCCGCCGACATTTTCGTAATCGATGTCGACGCCTTTGGGCGTGGCCGCGGCTAATTTCTCTTTCCAATCCGGCTGTTTGTAATCGATCGCGGCGTCAAAGCCGAGTTCTTCGGTAATCCATTTGCATTTTTCCGCCCCGCCGGCGATGCCGACCACGCGGCATCCATGAATTTTGCCGATCTGCCCGGCGATGCTGCCGGTGGCGCCGGCCGCCGCGGAGACCACCAGCGTCTCGCCCTTCTGCGGCTTGGCAATATCCATCATGCCGAAATATGCGGTGACGCCGGTGACGCCGAGCACGCCGAGAAATGCCGTGTCGGAAAGGAAGGGAACTGGCGGAACTTTCCGGAAGCTGCCGCGCTTGTCCGCTGCATCGATCAGGCAAAACTCCTGCAAGCCGGTGAGCCCAACCACTTTGTTGCCCTTCTTGAACTCTTTGTGCCGCGATTCGACAACTTCCGCGAGGCCGGCGGCGCGCATCACGTCGCCGATGGGCACGACGGGCAAGTAGCTATCGACCGACATCCAGACGCGCATCGTCGGATCGATCGAAAGATATTTCACCCGAGCGAGCGCCTGGCCCTCTGCGATGTTTGGCACCGGCCCCTCCACCAACTGGAAGTCGCCGGGTGCGCACAGGCCTTTTGGCCGATTGCGAAGGATGAGTTGTCGATTTGTATCGGCCACGATGGTCGTTTGCTTTTGCTTTCACGTTTCCCGGTGGACAGCCAGAAATGGCTGTCCCACTCAGAACGGGATGTCTTCGTCGGAGATTTCGGGGCCGGCGCTTGGGGCTGCGGGTTCGTCGTGGACTCCGGAGTCGAAGTCGTCGCCGCCGCCAGCACCGGCGCGCGATGCGCCTCCGCCCATGGCGCCCGCGCCGGCTGCTGCGCCGTCGGCTCGGCCGCCTAGCATGCGGAAATTTGTGGCGACGATTTCAAAGCTGGTGCGCTTTTGGCCTTCTTTGTCTTGCCACTCGCGCGATTGGCTGCGCCCTTCGATGAAAATCAGCGAGCCCTTTTTCAGGTATTGCTGGGCGATTTCGGCTTGCTTGCCCCAGACGACAATCTTGTGCCACTCGGTGCGCTTCTGGCGCTCGCCATTTTTATCTTTGTAGCTTTCGTCGGTGGCCACGGAAAAGTTCGCGACAGCCTGACCGCCGCCGGTGTAGCGCGTTTCCGGATCGCGGCCGAGACGTCCGACGAGAATGACCTTGTTAACTGACATGAATTCCCCCTTGCTGGTGGGACGATAACACAGCGATTGCCCAAAAGGAAAACCGCTGACGGCGCGTTGAAGAGCGCCAGAGCGCCAATTCGGAGATGGCGTTTCCGGGAAGCGCGGCGTGGCCGAGCGCAATTGAGACGTGAGAAGGATGATTGCGCGCGATGGGTGAGTGCGGATAGCTGGTGGTCGATACGTGTAAGGAGCAGAGCACCGAAGGGTGGGACCCCCTCCCCCCGGGTTTTGCATAAGTGTTCATTCTAAATATAGTTAAAGTGCTTTGTTTTGATACACTTTTGCAAGTGTTCATTCTAAAGGGACTTACGAGAGGGTGTGGCGAGTGGGCAATTTGAGGCGAGTTTCGGTTAGGGATTGATGACCGACGGCTGAGCGGAGTAGTGCGAGATCGTTGAGGAAGGGGGCTTGGCGTCGGCATCGGAGTCAGGCGCTGGGTTCGCGGTCGGCGGGCTCGGCGGGAGATTGTTTCTCGCTTGCCCAATCTCATCTTGCCTTGGGTCGCCTCGAAGTGGGCGAGCAGGTAAGCCGCAGCGCTTAGTTCATCGAGTAGGGTACGTCACGGGGTACGCCAGGACAACTGGTCGGAGGGACGGTTTAGGTGCAAGTGGCTGGATTTTTTCATGTTGGAACGTATGGCGCCCAGGGCTCCGAACGCAAATTCAAAATCCGCACCCTTGAAAATCACAAGGGATGCGGCTGGCTGGAGGAACTGAAGCACGATTTCGCCATCTTGTGACCGGGGTTTGCTTCCTTAGAATTTCCTATCATCTGGATAACGTCCGTGATGCGTCAGGAACTTGAGAAAGTCCCTGCC
>Ga0210400_10004542_pt1 | contig 12014 bp, 10 predicted proteins | sample IncBWH26MmetaG_FD_155456 | JGI IMG/M metagenome (GOLD analysis project Ga0210400, IMG submission 155456) | Forest soil microbial communities from Barre Woods Harvard Forest LTER site, Petersham, Massachusetts, United States - Inc-BW-H-26-M | ecosystem: Environmental > Terrestrial > Soil >...
TTCCTTTTCGTTGTTGCTGGTGATCACGATGATCGGCCGGTGCTTGGCGCGCACCGTTTCGTGCGTTTCGTAGACGTAAAACTCCATGCGGTCCAGCTCGCGCAGCAGATCGTTCGGGAATTCGATGTCCGCCTTGTCGATTTCATCGATCAGCAGCACCGGCTGCACGTCGCAATCGAAAGCTTCCCACAAATTACCCTTGAGGATGTAGTTGCGGATGTCCTTGACGCGCTCGTCCCCCAGCTGCGAATCGCGCAAGCGCGACACCGCATCGTATTCGTACAGGCCCTGCTGCGCCTTGGTGGTCGACTTGATGTGCCACTCGAAGAACGGTTTGTCGAGTGCGCGGGCGATTTCGTTGGCCAGCAGGGTTTTTCCCGTACCCGGCTCGCCCTTGATGAGCAGCGGCCGCGACAGGACGACCGCGGCGTTGACCGCGGCCATCAATTCCTCGGTGGCGATATATCGATCAGTGCCGCGAAATTCATTGGCCATTTACAGCTACTTTCTTGTGACGCGCAGGATTTGCATGGAGTTGGTGCCGCCGGAGATGCCGCTGAGTTCACCCTTGGTGAGAATGATGTGATCGTTCTCCAGCACCAGTTTCTGGCCCAGCAGCAGGCGGAATATCGAAAAATACACCGCTTCGCCCCGGTCTTCGACGTCGTAGGCGATCGGATAGACGCCGCGGTACAAGGTCACGCGCCGGCGCGTGCTTTCATGCCGCGTGAACGCATAGATCGGAATATCCGAACGCACCCGCGACATCCACAGCGCGGTCGATCCGGATTCGGTCAACGCGACGATGGCCTTCACTTGCAGGTGATTCGCGGTGTACATGACGGCCGCCGCGATGGCCTCATCCGTGTGCGCAAAGAATCCGCTCTGCCGCTGCCGCGCCCGGACATGTTCCACTTCGTATTTTTCCGCCCCGACGACGATCTGCGCCATGGCTTCCACCACTTTGGCGGGATGCCTGCCGGAGGCGGTCTCCGCCGACAGCATGACGGCATCGGTGCCGTCCATGACGGCATTGGCGACATCGGATACTTCGGCCCGGGTGGGAATCGTCGCCGTGATCATGGATTCCATCATCTGCGTGGCCATGATCACCACTTTGTTCTGGTGGCGCGCTTCCTGAATGATCAGTTTCTGCAGGCCGGCGAGTTCGGCGTAACCCATTTCCACGCCCAGATCGCCGCGCGCCACCATGACGCCGTCGCTGGCTTTGACGACCGCGGCCAGATTCTTGATCGCCTCGGCCCGTTCGATTTTCGCGACCAGCAGCGCGTGTCCTCCGGCCTGGCGCAGCAAGCCTCGAGCCTCGTCCATGTCCGCCGCATCGCGCGGAAAGGAAATGCCCAAATAATCGACTTTCAGGCGCGCCGCCGTGACGATGTCCTCGCGATCCTTGTCGGTCAGCGCCCCCGCGGACAATCCGCCGCCCTGCCGGTTGATGCCCTTGTTGTTGCCGAGTTCTCCTCCTACCAGGACGCGGGTTTTGATGCGCGGGCCCTCTATGCCTACGACCCTCAAGCTGATCTGCCCGTCGTTGAGGAGCAGCACGTCGCCGGCGAATACGTCGGTCGGCAATCGCTTGTAGGCAATTCCCACCGACTGTTCGGTGCCGGCATCGACAGCCAGCGAGGCATCCAAGGAAAACTCAGCGCCATCCTTCAGCTCGATCTTGCCGGCGACGAACCGATCGATGCGGATTTTTGGTCCCTGCAGGTCGCCGAGCACACCCACGTAGCGGCCAGCCTGGCGCGCGGCCTCGCGCACCAGCTCCACCCGGCGCTCATGATCGGCCACGGCGCCGTGCGAGAAATTCAGGCGCACCACGTCCACGCCGGCACGCACCATGTCCGTCAGCACCGCCGGATCGTCCGTGGCCGGGCCCAGGGTCGCGACAATTTTTGTGCGCCGCAGACCGGAGTTCATGCGGCGCGCTGCTCGAGAATCTCAACCGCGGGAAGCTTCTTGCCTTCGACAAATTCCAGGAAAGCGCCGCCGCCCGTGGATATGTAGGAGATGCTGTCTTCGATGCCGTATTTCTCGATGGCGGCCAAGGTGTCGCCGCCTCCCGCCAGGGAAAAGGCCTTGCTGCGGGCAATGGCGGTGGCCAATGTGCGCGTACCCTCGCCGAACTGCGGGAATTCGAATACCCCCACGGGGCCATTCCAGAGAATCGTGCCCGCGGATCCCACCAGCGCGGCAATCGCCTCGGCCGAATCCGGGCCGATGTCGAGAATCATGTCCTCGGCCGATACCTGGCGCACGTCCTTGACGTCCGCTTCGGCCTTGGCGGAGAACTCCCTTGCCACCACCACATCCGTCGGCATGGGAATGACGATACCGCGCTTTTTCGATTGATCGAGCAGGCGCCGGCAGATATCCAGCATGTTGGGTTCGTACAGGGACTTGCCCACATTGAAGCCCAAAGCCGCCAGAAACGTGTTCGTGATGCCGCCGCCGACAATGAGCTGAACCACCTTGCTCAGCAGGGATTCGAGCACCGTCAGCTTGGTCGACACCTTGGAGCCGGCAACGATCGCCAACAGGGGCCGCGCGGGCTTTTCCAGCGCCGTTTCGAGCGCCGACAACTCGCTGACCAGCAGCGGACCGGCGCAGACGATAGGGGCATATTTCGCGACCCCGTGGGTGCTGGCCTCGGCGCGATGCGCCGTGCCGAACGCGTCCATCACGTAGATGTCGCACAGCGCCGCCATGCGGCGCGACAGTTCATCCGCATCCTTTTTTTCGCCCTTGTTGAAGCGCACATTCTCCAGCAGCACGACCTCGCCCGGAGCGACTTCGACGCCGTCCAGCCAATCCTTCTTGAAAGCCACGGGTATGCCCAACAGCTGCGCCAGGCGCTTGGCCACCGGCGCCAGGGAGAATTCCTCCGCATACTTGCCCTCCTCGGGACGCCCGAGATGCGACATGACCAGGACGCGTGCTTTGGCGGTCAGTGCAGCCTGGATGGTGGGCAGCGCTGCGCGGATGCGCGCATCGCTGCTCACCAATCCGCTCTGGATCGGCACATTCAGATCTTCGCGAATCAGCACTCGCTTACCCCGCAGATCCAGGCTGGACATTTTGGTGATCTTCACTGGCAACTTGAGCTACTTGGCCTTCGACCAGGCCAGCGTCGTATCGAGCATGCGGTTGGAAAATCCCCACTCATTGTCGTACCAGGAGCACACCTTCACCAGGGTTCCTTCGATGACCTTGGTCATCGTCGCATCATAGGTCGATGAGGCGGGATCGTGATTGAAATCCACCGATACGAGCGGCTGATCGTTGTAGGCCAAGATGCCCCGCAGCGCCCCGTTTGCGGCCGCCTTGATGACGCCGTGAATCTCGTCCACCGTGGTCTTGCGCGCCGCCGTGAAGGTGAAATCCACGAATGACACATTAATGGTCGGCACCCGAATCGAGAAACCGTCGATCTTGCCCTTGAGTGTAGGCATGACCAGTCCGACGGCCGCGGCGGCGCCGGTCTTCGTGGGAATCATCGACATGGTCGCCGAGCGCGCGCGGCGCAGATCCGAGTGATACACATCGGTCAAAACCTGGTCGTTGGTGTAGGAATGCACGGTGTTCATCACGCCGGCGAGGACGCCGATCTTGTCGTGCAGCGCCTTGACCAGCGGAACCAGGCAATTGGTGGTGCAGGACGCATTGGAAATAACCGTCATGCCGGATTTCAAGACCTCGTGATTCACGCCATAGACGATGGTCGCGTCCACATCGTCGCCGCCCGGCGCGGAAATCACGACTTTCTTGGCGCCCGCGGCGATGTGCGCGGAGGCCTTGGCCTTGCTGGTAAGAGGCCCGTGCACTCGAGCACGTAGTCGACGCCCATCTCGCCCCACGGCAATTTGGCCGGATCGCGCTGCGCGACGACGCGGATGCGATCGCCGTTGACCACCATGGAATCGCCGTCGACATGAACGTCGCCGCGAAAACGCCCGTGCACGGTATCGAAGCGCGTCAGATGAACGTTGGTATTGGCATCGCCCAGGTCGTTGATGGCGACGATCTTGATGTCCTCGCCGTGCTTGCCTTCGTACAGCGCCCGCAGAATATTGCGGCCGATTCTTCCGTAACCGTTGATGCCAACTTTGATCGCCATGTATTCCTCATGCGCTTCGCGCAACTATCCATGCGCTCACGCGCAACTATTAACGGGGCCGAAGCGGCCCCGACCTAAAAGCGCTCGCTTTCGCGAGCGCTAAATCCCCCAAACCTCATCAGCTAACGGCCAGTACTTTCTCGACCGCCTCGATCACCTTCTCGGCGGTAAAGCCGAATTGCGGAAACAGCACTTTCGCGGGCGCCGAGGCGCCGAAGTGATCGATACCCACCACCTGCCCTTTGAGTCCGACGTAGCGCCACCAATCGGCACGCACGCCGGCCTCGACGGCCACGCGCCGTGTGACTCCGGCCGGCAGCAGGCTCTCCTTGTAGGCGTCGTCCTGCGCCTCGAAGCGATTCATGCTCGGCATCGACACCAGGCGGATTTTCCGCCCCTTCGCATTCATGCTGCGAACAGCCTCGGCGGCAATTCCTACCTCGGATCCCGTGGCAATCACGATGGCTTCCGGAGCGCCGCCTGGCGCCTCGATGAGAACGTAAGCGCCGCGAGTGATATTGGCGACCTGGTTCGGCTCGCGCGCCTGATGTGCGCAGGCCTGCCGCGTCAGAACCAGCAGCGTTGGTCCGTCGCGGTTGTCCACCGCCACGCCCCACGCCGCGGCTGTTTCGACCGCATCGCAGGGCCGCCAAACGTCGATATGCGGGATCACGCGCAGACTTGCAAGGTGCTCGATCGGCTGGTGCGTCGGCCCGTCCTCGCCGAGACCGATCGAATCGTGCGTATACACGAATATCACGCGTATACGCATCAGGCAGGCCATGCGCACCGCATTGCGCGCGTAGTCGGAAAACGTCAGGAACGTGCCGCCGTACGGAATCAGGCCGCCGTGCGCCGTGATGCCGTTCATGATGGCCGACATGCCGAACTCACGTACGCCGTAGTGAATGTAATTTCCCGCAGGCGCAGCGGGGGTCAAGGTCACCGAATCCTTGCGCCAGGTACCGTTTGAGGGGGTCAGATCAGCCGATCCGCCCAACAACTCCGGCATCGTAGGCCCGATGGCGTTGAGCGCCGCTTGCGAGGATTGGCGGGTGGCCAGGGACTTGCCCTCCGACTGCGCGCCGGCGGTAAAAGCCCGCAACAAGTCGTCAAACCCGGCAGGCAGGTCGCCCGCCATGCGCCGCTCTAATTCCGCCGCCAGCGCGGGAAATTCTTGGCGGTAGGCGGCAAACCTCGTGCGCCACTCGCGCTCGGCCGCCGCACCCTTCTCGCGCCGATCCCAGGCGGCGCGAATGTCGGCGGGTATTTCGAACGGCGGTGAGGTCCAGCCGAGCGTCTTGCGCGCGACGGCAATATCAGCCTCGCCCATCGCCTCGCCGTGCATGGTTTGCGTGCCCTGCTTCGGCGCGCCAAAACCAATGATGGTCTTGGCGCAGATGAACGAGGGCTTGTCGGTGACCGCGCGAGCGGCCGCCAGCGCCGCCGCGACCGCCTCGCTGCTTTGGCCGTCGACGTTCCGGATGACGTGCCAGCCGTAGGCCTCGAAGCGGCGCGCCGTATCATCAGCGAACCAGCCCACGACCTTCCCGTCGATTGAAATGCCGTTGTCGTCATATACCGCGATGAGCTTGCCGAGCCGCTGCATGCCCGCCAGGGAAGCCGCTTCGTGGGAAATACCCTCCATCATGCAGCCATCGCCGACGAACACGTAAGTGTGATGATCGATGATGGTGTGGCCGGGCCGGTTGAACGTGGCGGCCAGCGAGCGCTCTGCCAGCGCCATGCCCACGGAGTTGGCGAATCCTTGGCCCAACGGCCCCGTGGTGGTCTCGATCCCGAGATGCAGCTCACGCTCCGGGTGGCCCGGAGTCTTGGAACCGAATTGCCGAAAATTCTTGATTTCGTCCATCGACAGGGGATAGCCGGTGAGATGCAGGACCGAGTAAAGCAGCATCGACGCGTGGCCGTTGGAGAGCACGAATCGGTCACGATCCAGCCACGTAGGATTGCCCGGATTGAACTTAAGCACGTCCCGCCACAGCACTTCCGCGATGTCCGCCATGCCCATCGGAGCGCCCGGGTGGCCGGAATTCGCCTTTTGCACCGCGTCCATGGAAAGAGCACGAATGGCGTTTGCGAGGTCGCGGCGGGTGGGCATACGGGGGCTTCTTGGTTGACGAGAAAGGCGGGTATTCTCCCCGATGCGCCTCCTGCCAGCAATGCCGCGTGATTTCGGTCCCATTACTCGCGGCAGTTGTCGATTTGCGACGGAACGCGGTCACAGAAACGCAGTCTCTTATGTATAACGCATTGAGGCCGCGCCATGACCCAGTTCACCGTCGCCGCGGCAGTGCTTTGTTACCATCAATCAGATGCAAATTCTACAAATCACCGACACGCATCTTTACGGCGCCGCGAGCGGAAAATTGCGCGGCGTCCAGACCGACCCGAGCCTGCGCGCGACGCTCGACGAGGCGTTTGCGCGCGTGCCGAACTACGAAGCGGTGCTCGTGACCGGTGATTTAGTGCAGGACGACAAGTCGGGATATCTGCGGTTTCGCAGCTTTTTCGGCGGCCTCGCCAAGCCGGTGTTGTGCATTCCAGGCAATCACGATGAGCCCGAGACCATGCGCAGCGAATTGACCGGAGAGCCGTTCAAGATTTGCGGCTCGCACACGATCGGCGATTGGACCTTCGTGATGCTCGACAGCTACGACCCGGGTCACGTCGGCGGCCGCCTGACGAAGAACGAACTCGCGCGCCTCGACACGGCGCTAGCCCAAGCACCCAAGCACGCCATGGTGTGCCTGCATCATCATCCGATCGTCATGGGCAGCCGCTGGCTGGACAGCGTGGGCCTCGCGGAGGCTCAAGATTTCTGGAGCGTCATCGACCGGCATCCGCGGGTTCGAGCGGTGGTTTGGGGCCACGTTCACCAAGCTTTCGACGGCAAGCGCGGGGATGTGCGCTTGTTTGCGACGCCGTCCACCGGCGCGCAGTTTCTGCCGAAGAGCGATCGCTATGCGGTGGACGCGGCTCCGCCGGCCTACCGCAGCTTCGAATTGCACGCCGATGGACGTATCGACTCTCAGGTGCACTGGGTAGAATCAGCGCAGTTGCGGCAGGCCGCGAGTTAGGAATCCTCCCATGATCCGCCGACGTTGGCTGGGACTGGCCTTGTCGTGTCTCGGTCTTTGCGCCTCGGTGCGTGCCGACGGCCCGCTGCACGCGCTCTGGGAATTGCACGGCAAGCACAACACCGTGTACATCCTGGGGTCAATCCACGTTCTGCGGCAGTCCGACTATCCGCTCGCGCCGGAGGTGCTGAGCGCATACGGCAAAGTCAGTTCGATTTTGATGGAAATCAATCTGGCGGATGTGGACCCGCAGCGCCTGCAAACGGAGTTGCTCGCGAGCGCGCGCCTGCCTGAGGGCACGACCCTGCCTGGCATCATGGGCGATGAACGCTACAAGCGGGCTCAAGCGTTGGCCCAAGAGGTGGGCATCGATCTCGGCATTTTCGACGCGTTCGCGCCTTGGTTCGCCGCGGAAGCGATTTCGCAGCTGCAGTTGCAGCGTCTCGGCTTTCAACCCAAATCCGGCGTGGAAATGTTCTTCTTGGAGCGCGCACGCGCCGACGGCAAGTCCGTGGCGGGCCTGGAAACGGTGCACGATCAGATCGCACTATTCGACGCCTTGTCCTTGGACGCGCAAGCCGACTACCTGGTGTCGAGCCTCCAGGAAGCGCGTGACCTGCCCAAGGAAGTGAATGCCATGGTGCACGCATGGGCGAGCGGCGACACCAAATGGTTCACCGAGCAGCTGAAGTCAGAGCTCGGCCGCGACCCGGCGCTGTATGAATCCGTGCTGGTGGCGCGTAACCGCAAGTGGGTACCCAAAATCGAAGCGCTGCTCAACGACGACAAGAATTACCTGGTGATCGTCGGCACGGGGCATCTGGTGGGTCAGGGCAGCGTGATTGCACTGCTGAAAAAAGACGGGATCGCGGCCGCCCAACTATGAGCGTCTAGAACGACGACGATCCCGAGACTGCTAAAACAAGACCTCGATACAATCCGCCAAGCTATTGCGCCGCGGGCGGCGTCCCCGCTCCGCGCGCTTGCATGCGCGCCTCCATCCGGGCTTGCATCTGCGCCTGCAGGGCGGCGAGCTGTGTCTGCTGCGCCGGCGTCAGCACCTTGAAGATCTGCGCGCGCATGGCTTCGCGCTGCGTGATCATCTGCGAGTGCAGGGCGCCGTTGGCCTGCGTGACCTGCGAGACGACGCCGGCGTAATTCGGATCATTCGGCTGGGTTTGCCGCAGCTTCAGCGAATTGGCGCGCATCTCCTGGTGAATGCTCTTCAGCTGCGGACCGGCATTCGCCATGATGGTCTTGACCGATGCCTGCTGCTCCGCACTCAGGTTGAGCTTGGACAGCAGATATCCCGCGCCGTGGTGATGCCACCCGTGCGGGCCCGGCGCGCCCGGCGCCGCGTTCGCCGCATTCGCCCCTTCATCGGCCGCAGCCGCGGCCGGCATGCCCGCGGCGGCTGCCAACAGCGCTCCGGCCGCCAGCACGGTTCCGGCCAGCATTTTGCGATTCGATTTCATGTTCATTGCTCCAATACGGTAAAAGAGGATACGGCTCCATCCTAGACCGGCGCCGTGTGAACATGTGTCAGAGGCAACGCGGGGTTCTGTTAAGAATTGCAAATTCGCAGGCCCGCGGTTTCGCAGGACGTCGACTGTGCCAGAGTATGCGGTATGACAGCTGATCCCACGCCAACCCGCGAACCGCGCGTCCTCTTGGTCGACGACGATCGCGAGCTGTGCCAGATGCTCTCCGAATACTTGAACGCCGAGCACTTCGACGTGAAGAGCGTGCATGACGGCGGCGAGGCGCTGGCGGAATTGCAGGCCGGAGAATTTGAAATCGTGATTCTCGACGTGATGCTGCCGAGCGTCGGCGGTCTCGACGTGCTGCGCAAGCTCGGCGCTTCCTATGCCACTCCGATTCTCATGTTGACCGCGCGCGGCGACGACGTGGACCGGATTGTCGGTCTGGAACTCGGTGCCGACGACTACTTGAGCAAACCCTTCAATCCACGCGAATTGGTGGCGCGCATCCGTGCGATTCTGCGCCGTGCCACCAGCCGTTCGCCGCGCAGCGGCGTTCCCGATGAACTCAGCGTGGGTCCCATTACGCTGAACGCGGGAACCCGCCAGGTGCGCGTCGCGGAAAAACCCGTGGCGCTCACCGGCGCGGAGTTCCGCGTGCTCGAATTGCTCATGCGCTCCGCCGGCCAGGTGATCTCGCGCGACGCGATGACCGAGCTGGCGCTGGGGCGCAAGCTCGCGGCCTATGATCGCAGCATCGACACGCACATCAGTAATTTGCGCCGCAAACTGGAGCTCGAGGCCGGCAGGAATCCTGAAATAAAAAACGTTCGCGGCTCGGGCTATACATTGACCTGGGCGCATGCATAGCCTCTTCTTACGAATCTTTCTGCTGTTCCTGCTCGCGATGACCCTCATCGTCGGCAGCAGCATCGCAACCACGTTCACCATCGCCGCGCGCGAAAATGAACCGTTTGAAAATCAGCGCCGTCCCTCCGTGGCCATCCAGGCATCGGAAATTCTGGAGCGCGGCGGCATCGGCGCATTGAAGAACTGGCTGGCAGGAAGCAAGACTACCCCCGGCGACCGGGAATTATTCATCGCCGGACCCGACGGTCAAGACATTCTCGGACGGCAGCTGCCCGAAAGCGCGTCGCGCCGCTTGAGCGTGAACAACCGCGAGCCGCCGATTCCGGGCAATTTCCGTCCCTCGCGCGCCGCGCCGCAAATCATCGCCGCGGACGGCTCGATTTACACGGTGCTGCTCACCCCACGCCGCCCCAGCATCTTCGGCGCGCTCAGCCTACCCGCCATTTCGCTCACCATTCTCGGCATCGCGCTCGTGGTGAGCGCGCTCACCAGCTGGTGGCTGGCGGAGCACCTCACCGCGCCCATTCGCCGCATTCAGGCCGGTGCGCGGGCGCTTGCCTCGGAAAATCTCCACGTGCGTGTCAGCGCTGGGCTCGAGGGCCGCAAGGATGAGCTCGCCGTGCTGGCGCGCGACTTCGATGCGATGGCCGATCAGCTGCGGACGAATCGCGGCGCGACGACGCAGCTGCTGCGCGACATATCCCACGAGCTGCGCTCGCCGCTGGCCCGAATGCGGGTCGCGTTGGGGCTGGCGCGCCAGCCCCCAGCGGACTTCGCGCGGCAATTGGACCGGCTGGAACGAGAGATCGAACGCCTCGATTCGATGATCAGCCAGGTGCTGAAGCTCGCGCGCCTGCACGGCACCGATGCCCTGCTGCGGCGCGAGCAATTCGAACTCGACGATGTCATCGAGCAAGTGGTGCGCGACGCCAATTTCGAAGGCGCCGTGAAAAATTGCAAGATCAACCTGCGGGGCGCCGCCAATTGCGCCGTGCTGGGCAGCCGCGAGCTGCTGCGCAGCGCGATCGAAAACGTGCTGCGCAATGCCGTGCGCTATAGTCCGAACGACATGCCGGCGGAAATGCAGGTGGCCCGGGCAGGCGGCGGCTTGGAAATTCTCATCCGCGATCACGGGCCGGGGGTGCCGGCGGCGGATTTGGAGCGTATTTTCGAGCCGTTCTACCGGGTCGCCGAGTCACGCGACCGCGACAGCGGCGGTGAGGGCATTGGCCTTGCCATCACTTCTCAAGTCATGAAGGCGCACGGCGGCTCGGCCCGGGCCGTCAACGTGAGCGGCGGCGGGTTGGAAGTGCGACTCAGCTTGCCCGAGGCCGCCATCGCTGTTTGAATGCTCGGCCATGAGCCTGTTTCAAGAAGCCTGTAAATACATTCCGGGCGGCGTCAACTCGCCGGTGCGAGCCTTTCGCGGCGTGGGCGGCGAGCCCATTTTCTTCAAGAAAGCCCAGGGCGCCCATGTGCTCGCGGCGGATGATCGCCGCTACACCGATTTCGTCGGCTCCTGGGGCCCGATGATCCTGGGGCATGCGCATCCGCAGGTCATCGAAGCCGTACAGCAAGTCGCCGCCGACGGCCTGAGCTTCGGCGCGCCCACCGAATTGGAGACGCGGCTCGCGCGGCGCGTGGTGGAACTCATGCCCAGCATCGAGCTGGTGCGCTTCGTCAGCTCCGGCACCGAAGCGACCATGAGCGCAATTCGCCTGGCGAGGGGCTTCACCGGCCGCGACACCATCGTGAAATTCGAGGGCTGCTATCACGGTCATTCCGATTCCTTGTTGATCAAAGCCGGCTCAGGCGCATTGACGCTCGGTGTACCCACCTCGCCCGGCGTTCCCAAATCCCTCGCCAAGCACACCGTGACGCTCAACTACAACGACAGCGATCAAGTCGAGCGTGTGCTGCGAGAGATCGGCGCACAAGTCGCCTGCGTCATCGTCGAGCCGGTGGCAGGCAACATGAATTGCGTCCCGCCGGCGCCGGAATTCCTGCCGACCCTCAGGCGCGAGTGCGACCGGGCGGGTGCGCTGCTGATCTTCGACGAAGTCATGACGGGTTTTCGCGTTGCCCTGGGCGGCGCGCAGGCGCTGTACGGCGTGCGCCCGGACCTGACCACGCTCGGCAAGATCATCGGCGGCGGCATGCCGGTCGGCGCCTTCGGCGGACGGCGCGACATCATGGAGCAGCTCGCGCCGTTGGGCCCGGTATACCAAGCCGGCACGCTGTCCGGAAATCCGGTCGCCATGATCGCCGGCCTCACCACCCTCGATCTCATCGGCGCGCCGGGCTTTCATCAGCGCTTAGGTGGGATGACGGACATTTTGGTGCGGAAGCTCTCGACGGCGGCGGCCGGCGCGGGGATAGCGCTCTCCACCAATCACGTCTGCGGCATGCTCGGATTTTTCTTCA
>Ga0210400_10004543_pt1 | contig 12012 bp, 8 predicted proteins | sample IncBWH26MmetaG_FD_155456 | JGI IMG/M metagenome (GOLD analysis project Ga0210400, IMG submission 155456) | Forest soil microbial communities from Barre Woods Harvard Forest LTER site, Petersham, Massachusetts, United States - Inc-BW-H-26-M | ecosystem: Environmental > Terrestrial > Soil >...
GGCGCTACTTTTTAGCGCGCTATTGTTAATGCGCTTCTTCTGTGGCTGGGGCTGCATCCGGGGTGTCTACTTTCTGTGCGGCGTGCGGTGTCAACGGCGGCGCTTGGAAATCGCCTGCATCTTTTCCCGCCATCGCAACCGTCATGAAATTCATCCAGATGGGCAGGGCCGCGTGGGCTCCGGTTTCTTTTGCGCCCAGGGATTTTTTCTCGTCGTAACCTACCCAGACGCCGCAGGTCATGGTCGGAGAGAATCCGACGAACCAGGCGTCCGTGAAATCGTTGGTGGTGCCGGTCTTGCCCGCGACCGGAAATGGCAATCTCGCGGCGGCGACTCCGGTGCCGTGCAGCACCACCTCGCGCAGCATGGAGGTGATGATGCGGGCGGTGCGCTCGCTGATCACATCTTTCACGTCGGGAAAATCTTCTTCCAGCACGCGGCCTTCGTAGTCGGTGACGCGCGTGATGTAGCGCGGGATTACGCGCACGCCGTCGTTGGGGAAGACGCTGTAGGCCGAGGTCTGCTCAATCAGCTTAATTTCCGCCGAGCCCAGCGCCACCGGCAAATACGGAGGCAGTTTGGCGGTGATGCCGAAGCGGGCGGCGTAATCGATCACGGCCTTGATGCCGACTTTGTTCGCCAGTTTCAGCGCGGGAATGTTGCGGGACTGGGCCAGGGCGCGGCGCAGCGTGATGATGCCTTCAAATTTTTCGTCGTAGTTGTGCGGCGTGTACGGGCCGGAGGGAGTTTCAAAACTGACGGGCTCGTCGAGAATGGTGTCGTCGGGGCTGGCGCCACCGTCAATGATCGTGGTGTAGACATACGGCTTGAACGACGATCCGACCTGGCGCATGGCCTGGGTGACGCGATCAAATTTCGATTCGTTGAAATCGCGGCCGCCCACCATGGCCTTGATTCCGCCGGTGGCGTTGTCGATGGCGAGCAGCGAGCCTTGTGCTCCTGAATCCTGCTCCAGGCTGATGCGCGCCGCGCCGTTCGCGCCGAGCGCGAGAATCCTGACGTAGCAGACGTCGCCGGTTTTGAGAATGTTGGCCAGCTTCTGCTGCGTCCAGGCCACGTCGGCTTGACCGAGAGCCGCGGTATATTTTCCAAACTTCAGCGTCGCGATGCCGGTGCCCGCCGAGGTCACCAAGGCGTGAACGTATCCGTTCACTTCGGGTTCGTCGTCCCAGTCGGGATGAATGTATTTATCGACGGGCACGCCTTCAGCGACGACGTTTTCGAGATGGCCCTTCCAGCCGTGGCGGCGTTCGTAGGCCGCCAGGCCGTCGAGCACGGACTGGTTTGCGGCTTTCTGCAAATCGACATCAAGCGTCGTATAAACTTTCAGGCCGCCCTCGTGAACCTGATCGGCTCCGTATTTGTTTTCCAGGTTTTGGCGAATTTCTTCGACAAAATACGGGGCGAGGGAATTGGGGTCGTGCGCCAGATTCAGCACCAGCGGGGCGGAGCGCGCGTCGGCGGCCTGTGCGGCAGTGATCTTGCCGTCTTCGAGCATGGAATTGATGACCAGGTTCCGCCGCTTCAGCGCGTGGTCGGGATGGTTGATCGGCGAATATAGTGACGGCCCCTTGGGCAATCCCGCGAGCAGCGCCGCCTCTTCGAGTGTCAACTGCTTGGCCGGTTTGCTGAAGTAGAACTCCGACGCCGCCTCAAACCCGAATACGCCGTGGCCCAGTGCGATCTGATTCGCATAGAGAGTAAAGATCTGCGGCTTGGTGAAGCGGCGCTCGATCTGGATGGCCAGCATTGTTTCCTGCACCTTGCGGTGAAAGGCGCGGTCGGGCGAAAGAAAAAGATTGCGCGCGAGTTGCATGGTCAGCGTGGAGGCGCCTTGCACCTTGCCGCCCGATTCTATGTCGCGATATGCCGCTCCCAGGATGCGCACGAAATTAATGCCGGAGTGGCGGTAAAAATCCTTGTCTTCGATAGAGACCAGAGCGTCGCGCAAGACCGGAGGGAAATCGTCGTAACCCACCACCACGCGCCGCTGCAGGGCGAACGAGCCGATTACGCGGCCGTGATCGTCGTAGAGTTCGGTGATCGAGCTCGGGCGGTAATTTTCCAGCGCTTCGACCTGGGGCAGGTCGGTCGTGTAGACCAGGAGAAGTCCCGCGGTCGCGCCCACCAGCACGGCGACCAGCACCAGCAGACCGAACAGGACGCGGCCTACCAGCCTGCGGCCGCCGATTTCCAGCGGCGGAAGATTTTCGTAGAGGGACTTCATCGAAGGTCGAGATCAGGTTCTAGATCAGAGTCGAGTCAGGATAGCATTTTCGCGCGAAGTTCCTTCAGTGGCGGGTTGGCCACAAGAAAAATCGCGCGTCCGGGTGGGCGCGCGATCCGAAGGGAGAAGCAGATTCCTCGGTTGCCGTCGCTTTCGCTCCGGCCGCCCTCGGAATGACAAGGTCGAATAATTAGAAGACCGACTAGCTGGTCCGGCTCTTCAGCACTTCCACGGCTTTGTTCAGTTGATCGTCTACCGTGGTCTTGGGTTTGGCTTCCTGATCGGGAGCGGGAGCGGCGTCTTCATCATCCGGCCCCACCGAATCGTCCGAGGTGTCCGCCACCAGTACGTTGGGCGTTATCGCCACGTCCTGGATGGCTTTCCCGCTGGGCGAATAGTATTTCGCGTAGGAGAGGATCAAGGCTCCGCCATCGGGCAGATCGAAGGTTTTCTGTACCGAGCCGTCACCGAAGGTTTTGTCGCCGACCACGTCGGCGCGGGCATTCTCCAACAGCGCCGCCGCAACGATCTCGGCCGCGCCCGAAGTTCCCCGGTTGACCAGCACCGCCACGGGAAGCGTGGTGATCGCCTTGGCGGGATCGGCATTGAACGCCTGCTTGGGAAATTTCTGTCCCTGCAAGTAAGTGATGGTGCCGTGATTCAGGAACAGATTCGCCACTGCTACGCCCTCGGCTTCGTCGCCCTCGGCGCAGTTGCGAACATCGAGCAGAATCTTCTTCGCTCCTGACTTCTCCAGCGACTTGACCTTGGCCGCAATCTCCTGGGTCTTGCCCTTGGTCAGGGCTTCGACTTTCACATAGCCGATGCCGTCGTCCATCATCTTGTCGGTCACCGCGGGAATGGTAACGATGTCGCGCGTGATCACAACCTTCTGCGGTTCGGCTTTGCGGGCGCGAACCACGGCAACGTTCAGCGTTGTGCCGGGCGCGCCGGCGAGCAGGTTGCGAATTTCGGGCAGCGACATTTCGCGCGTGCTTAGCCCTTCAATCGATTCGAAGATGTCGGTCTGCTCAATCCCGGCCTTCTCGGCGGGAGATCCCGGCAATACGGCGACGACCGCAGCGTAGCCAAAGCGTTTCGATACGACGGCGCCGATTCCGCCTTTCGATTCCGCCTTATGATTCTTGTAGGCCTTGTAGGCGTCGGCCGACATGTAGCTGGAGTTGGAATCGAGCGACTCCAGAAGTCCATGCAGCGCGCCGTCGGTCACCTTGGGAATATTCGGCTCTTCCACGTACTCCAACCGCACCCGCTCGAGCACTTCACTGTAAACCTGCATTTGATGGTAAGAGCCGTCGTTCGAGGAAGCGTGCACGCCTCCCATCGAACCTACAACCACGAACAGTAGTACGGCGAAGGAGGTGACAAGAATCGCTGCTTTGATTTTCATGGACATCTGTTTGTTCTTCTTCTGGAAGGAGTACTTCCTGCGAGACTCCGGATATTATATCTCTCTAGATGCAACTTGCGTCGGCCTGGCTGCTTGAATTGAGCCTCTTCGGTAATGTGGGCCAGAATGGCGTCATCCTGAAAGACGGATGAACCCAGTGACGGCTATCTGATTTGTTTCTGGGTCGGGATGTGCAGCTGCAGCCATTTCCGGCTGCGTTCAACAAAACAAACAACTTGTCCTTACGATGTGGGTTTGAAGTTGATAGTCATCAGGGTCTGCACCGATACCGGGCGCCCGTTCATGGCATAGGGCTTGAACTTCCACAGCTTCACGCCGTCGATGGCGGCTCGTGCGAATGCCAGGGAACCCTGCAGGAACTTGGCGTCCTGCACAGTCCCGTCGCGCCCAATCAGAACCTGCAGGATGACTGTGCCCTGCTGGCCCTTGGCGCTGGCGGGATAGGCGAGGGCTGGCTGCTCGGCCAGCAGGGCACGCTCGGTGAATTCGGGAACCGTGACCGGCTCGATCGACGGCATGGCGGACTCCGCGGATTTGTTGCCGCCCGCGTCGGGAGTGGTGGAGGCCATTTGCGACTTCAGGCTGGACGGAACGTTGCCCTGGGCCGAGCGCGGCTGGGGATCTCTGGGTGGTGTGGGTCGCGGCAGAACTGGTGACACGGAAGATGAAGATGAGGACGAAGCTACCGGAGTGAAGGGGTCGGAATGTGGTGGTGCGACCACCGCCGGAGTCGTAGAGGTCGAACCAACTGGTGTGGCCGGAGACGCGGAAGTTCCGCCCGCAACCGGTACCGAAGTTGGCTGACTGGTCTCGGGCTTTGCGGAGGGAATCTGGCTGTCCGGATTGGTGGAGGTGGGCGCCTGGTCGATTGGAGTTGGGCCGGTTCCGTCGCCATCGGTCGAAGGCTGTAGCGCATTTCCCCCTTCAGGATTCGATTTCTTTACGGTCGGATCGATGACCGGCAGCACGCGAATCTGAGAAGGATCGGTAGTGGCGTCCGGAATATTCTCCGTTACGGGCAGCTTGTATTCATCGCCGGCCCGGGCAAAATCTTCGTGAGCCGCCGGAGCCTGCGGAGTAGTGACCAGTTGGGGATTGAGCCAGGTATGCACAGTCTGGCGTCCATGGGCCCAGGCCGCGCCAATCTTCGGATGCCAGGGCGCTTGCGGCGCGGCCACGATCGCGAGACTGGCCAGAACCAGCGCTCCGATGATTGCGCCCTTGAACCGGAACGGCGGCTGGGAGGTTTCTTCCGATTCGTGCTTCTCGCCCGAGATATAGGCGAAGAGCTCCGCTTCTTTCTTTTGGTCGTCCGCCTTCGGGCGCCTCGGCTCGTGTTTAAGTTCATGATCCGGCTCGCGCCTGGGCTCCCGCACACCGATCGAATGGGATTTCGCTCCTGGGGGGCGCCCACGTCCGTCATCCGAATGTTTCGGAGGCGGCGAGTATGAGGGCGCATCACCGTAGCCGAGTAACTCGGGCTTCGCCGGTGTGGGAGCGGGCGCTTGAACTGGAGCCGGGGGCGCCTTGACGGCGCGCGTTCTTAGGAACCATTCGAGCCCCTTGGTCTCACCCGGCTGAGGGGGCGTGTCCGAAGCGTGCGTCTCTTTCTCTTCGTTCTCTTCGGTCGCCGCCGTCATCGAGGCAGCCATTGGTTCCAGGTCGTGCAGTGGATCGACGGGCTCGGCCGAGGTTGGTGCGAGAGACTCATGCACCTCAGAACCGGTAACGAAGTCGCCGCCCGGGGCCGAACCGGAGGAGTGCAAAAAATCCCCCGCGCGCAGAGTTCTATCTTTGGGCGGCGTCATGCTGGCCGGGAGCGTCGCTGCCGAACTCGCAGATCCGCCAAGAGAAGAGCCTCCAAATGAGGACGCACCCGCGGCGGCCGCCTGGGCTGCGTTGGCCGCCGATTCCTGCTTCGAGCGCAGCAGATCGTGCGCCGTGGTGAGAGTATCTTTGGCCTGGCTGACCAGGATGGGCTTGCGCAAAATCGAGTTTGCGCCGGCCTGCAGCGCTTGCGGAACGCTGACATCATTGCTGACAATTGCCAGCGTGATGGGCCGTTCCGCGGCCTTGCGTTCGCGGGCTGCCGCCAGCAACAGAGCGGCTTCCGGTTGCTGGTCCCAATCGATAATCACGATCTGAAAACTCTGCTGCGTGACTTTGTCGACGGTAGCCACCGCGTCGGAGCAGTGCTCTCCCTCGACACCGAGACCAGCCAGCACCTGAAGAATGGGCTTAGCTGTTGCCTCGTCCGAGGTGAACAAAAGGCAGCGAAGGGCCATGCCCTTACAGTATGGGGAGCCGGTAACTCCGGCAAGATTACCGTGGGGGCAGGAAAGCCAGCACTTGAGGCACCGCTGGTACATGTACCGCCGGAGGCCACACTGCTAGAATGCTCGGTCGCCCGAACCCCAGTGGCCTACTCTGTGCTCCTCTGTGTCCTCTGTGGTTAAGATTTTGGTTTTTCGGCCCCGCAAGTGCCCTATGCCCCTGCAAGAACAAAACTATTGGCTCACCACCGCCGAGTTCCCCGCGCCGGACACTTCGCGCCCGTTGCCCGAGGTAGTCGATGTAGCTGTCATCGGAGCGGGATTCACCGGCCTTTCTGCCGCCCGCACGCTGGCCAAACGCGGCGCGAGAGTTGCCGTGCTCGAATCCGAGACCATCGGATGGGGCGCCAGTTCCCGCAACGGCGGGATGGTGCTCACCGGGATGAAGCTGGGCGTCAACCGGCTGATCTCGAAGTATGGCCGCGAACTTACGCAGCGCATGTATGCGGCCTCGCTCGCGACCATCGACTGCGTCGAACAGATTATCGGGGAAGAAAAAATCGACTGCGACTTCTCCCGCTGCGGACATCTCGAGGTGGCCTGCAAGCAGAAACACTTCGACGACTACGCCCGCCAGGCTGAGGTCATCGCCCGCGAGTTCCATCACACGCTGCGGGTGGTGCAGAAAAACGAGCTGGGTTCCGAGCTCGGGTCCGCGATCTACTACGGAGGCATGGTGGATGAAGTCAGCGCCGGAGCGAATCCTGCGCGCTACGTCGCCGGACTCGCGCGTGCCGCGATCAAAGCCGGAGCGGAACTATTCGAGCACGCGCGCGTCGAAAAAATCGAACGCGAATCGCGCCACGGCGAACTTGGGTGGAAGCTGACCACTGCGCGAGGCCAGCTCTGGGCCCACGAAGTCTTCGTCGGCACCAGCGGATACACGGGCCGAGCCACGCCGGCGCTGCAGAAGAAGCTCATCCCTATTGGGTCGTTCATTATTACAACGGAAGTTCTGCCGGAAAAACTTGCCCACGAACTCAGCCCGCGCAATCGGATGATCTACGATTCGAAGAACTTTCTTTATTACTATCGGCTTACGCCCGATCGCCGCATGCTGTTCGGCGGCCGCGCCGCATTCTTCCCGGAGAGCGATCAGACCATCCGGCGGAGCGCCGAAATTCTTCGCCGCGGCATGATCGATGTTTATCCGCAGCTCAGCGACGCCCGGATCGACTACGTCTGGGGAGGAACGCTCGACTTCGCTTTCGACATCATGCCCCACGCCGGGCAGATCGACGGCATGTACTACGCCGTCGGCTACGCCGGGCACGGCGTGGCGATGGCCACGTTTCAGGGCCAGAAGATTGCCGAGCTCATGGCGGGAGATAAACCGGAGAATCCGTTTGTGGGCATCAAATTCCCCGGCGCTCCGCTTGGTCTGTACAACGGGAAGCCGTGGTTCCTGCCGTTCGCGGGGGCTTGGTATAAACTTCTGGATTGGGTGAGCTAAATGGACATTGAAGCGGGGAAGGAGAAAGCGAAAGCTTTCTTTGCTCTCGCCGAACGTTTTAAAGACGCCGACCCTCGCGAAGTGGAGCAACTGGGTGATGAGTTAGGCCGGCTTATCTTCGGCGAATGAATTCAACCGAGCGCCATTCTGCTATGTCGAAACCCGGGGCCAAGTCGCGCGTGATGTACCTCGAATGCAAAGCCGAAAGCCTGAACGGGCCCGCCCGGATCGGTCGCGTAACATTCTCGAAAACTGGGAAGAGCGTTTACTACAACGGCCACTTATTCCACAGTCTCAAGGGCTCCGGGTTCAAGGCAAACTATCGCAATGAGCACACGGGGGAGGAATATTGGATCTCTGGCCCGCGCCGCGATGGCCGGGATCGTCTGTACGTCAGCAACATTCCGGTTGACATCGATGAGGACGTACGAGAGGAATATTGGATCGAAATTCGCAAGAAGCCCGAGCTGAAGAATCAGTCACGAACATAATTTTCACCTCGATCTATCCTCGGTTCGCTCCACGGCGAAGTACAAGGTACACCAGTGGCCCCGCCGCGATCGCCACAGCCCCGCCAATCATCCCGAAGCGGTCGCTGCCCAGCAGGGCGACCATCGCCATCACCACCGGCGCGGCGACCACGTAAAGCAATCCAGCATGGCCGCCGGGGATGGTGAATGAACGTTTCAGTTCCGGATGTGTGCGCCGCAGTTTCCATGCGGAAAGCACGGTCAGCACTGTTGTCGCCGAGCGCAGCCAGATATATACCGAGATCAGTTGCCCCAGGCTCTGCCACGCCAGCAGCGCGTAGATCACCGCCGAGACCACGATCGCCAGCCACGGCGTTCCGTAGCGTGAGTGTTTGCGGGTGAGCGCCTGTGGCAAATATCCGTCTTCGGCCATGGCGAAGGGCATGCGCGTGGTGGTGAGCACGGTGCTGTTGAGCAGCGCGACGTTGGCGATCATTGCTGCGAGCGTCATCCACGTGCCCAGCCAGGGTTTTCCGTGGAACGTGCCGCCGATGGCGGCAGCCGCGTCGGAAAAATATCCGGTGTGCCACTTGTCCCAGTTGCCCGCCGAGGCCAGGCCCGCCAGCGTGGGCAGAAAATACGCCGCGATCGAGAGCGGCGCCACGACCGCCAGAGCGCGCGGATAGGCACGTTGCGGATTCTCGACTTCCTCGGCGACGGTTGAGAGCTGTTCATATCCCGAATAAAGCCACAAGCCGAGAGCCAGCCCCACGCCGAATACTTTGAACGTCGCCTGATGCGGAGGCACCCACGGGGTGAACGGATTGTGATGCCAGTGCGCGAGACCGATGACGACCATCGTGATCACCGGGATGAAGATGAAAATTTCGAGCGCGGTCGCCACCTGTCCCACCATCTGAATGCCGCGCACGTTGATCCACGTCAGCACCGTGATCAGCGTCACCGAGATGAGCCAATGTTCCCACCACGTCATCTTCGGGAAGTAGTAGACCAGATAATCGGTGAAGAGCACGGCATAGGCGCCGCCCAGCAGGAATGAAGCCGACCAGTTCCACCATCCGGAGAGAAATCCCCAGAAATCGCCGAAGGCGGCGCGCGTCCAGCGATAGAAGCCACCCTCGACGGGCATGGCTGTGGTCAGTTCCGCCGAAACCAGCGAGACCGGGATGCACCAGAAAAACGGCAGCACCAACAGATAAATCAGCGTCAGTCCCGGGCCCGAGGTGGTGACCATGTCCTCAAGCCCGAAGGGGCCGCCCGTGGTGTAGGAGAACATTACGAAGACGAGATAGAAGAGGCTGGCCTTGCGCAGCGTCGATTTGGCGGGAGTGGTCAATGAATAGTCAGGGCGGACGTGGCGAGATCGATGATTGAGTAATTGGGAAATTTAGTAATCGAGAAATTGAAGACCGTGCCGCTTTCAAATTACTCAATTACTGAATTTCCCAATTACTCAATCTTCAGAAATTCTTACGCAGCCAGTGTTCCCGAAAGCGCGCCTTCCAGTTCCAGCAGTTTGCGCTTTATTTCGAGGCCGCCGCCATAGCCACAAAGGGTTCCGTCGGAAGCGATCACGCGGTGACAGGGGACGACTATTGCCACCGGATTCCGGTTGTTGGCCATGCCGACGGCGCGAAAACCTTGCGGCCTGCCGACGGCACGCGCGATGTCGCCGTAGGAGCGCGTCTCGCCATACGGGATCGCCAGCAGGGCGCGCCAGCAGGCCAGTTGGAAATCAGTTCCGCGCAGATCGAGAGGGAAGGTAAACTCGCGGCGTCGGCCCGCGAAATATTCTTCCAACTCGCGCACATAGCACTGCATCACATTCGCAGATTCTTCGAACCGCACGCCCTTGCTCTCAGCGTGCTTTTCCGAGCGCTGGTTTTCCTTGCGAAGATCGCGCGGGTTAGGGCGAATGGTCTGCTGCCCTGGCAAGCGCGCGTCAAACTCCAGAGCGACCAGACCGCGGTCGGAGGCGGCGAGGAAGAGCGGCCCTACCGACGACTTAAATGTCGTAGAATGAAGCGTTTCCATGCGAATCACTCAGTCCATGGCCAAGTCGGTTGCGCCATTACCATAGCATGGCCGTTTCATTGCGGGCGCCTTTAATTGCGGAATGGGTTGACAGAATCGCCTTTTTCGACGACAGTGGCTCCTGCATTTTGCGCTTGGGGAAGCTCAAGAGTTGAAAAAAGCCTGCATTGTCGTCGCCGCGATTGCGCTGGTGTTGGGAATGAGCCTGGTGCTCAGAGCGGCTAGTGACTGGCGTCCGGTCGGCCAGACCGACGCGGGCGATAGGGTATCAGTCAGTTCGGTGCGCGTGCTCAAGAACAATCAGCGGCTGGCGCTGGTGCGCGTGGAATTCAAGGAACCGGCAGAACTCCCCCAGGGCGGACCCTTCGTCGAAATGCGCGCCCGCGTGCGGTTCAATTGTGCCAGCGGCGGCGCAGCTCCGACCACGGAATGGTTTTACTCCCGCGATCACAGCGGGCGTTTCGTCGTCAGCAAGAAAGCCACTCACGACGACGAGTTCGGAAGAAATCCCGAAGGCGGATTTGTCGACCTGGTCAGCAAAAACGTCTGCGGCCAGAGCAAGTAGCCCGCCTGTTTTCTTCGTGAACCTTCGTGCCCTTAGTGGTTATCGCTCGTAAGTCTGCCCAACCAGTCCTACTTCTTTAGCGCAAACGCCACGTACACTCCACCCGACTTCGACTTGGGATCTTTCCCGCCGCCTGCGGCGATTGCCACAAACTCCTGACCGTCCACTTCATAGACTGCCGGCGTCGTATTCGCCGAGAAGGGCAGCGTGGTCTCCCAGAGCAGCGCGCCGGTGGACTTGTCGAAGGCGCGGAATTTTTTGTCGTAGTTGGTTGCGGCGATGAACACCACGCCTCCGGCGGTGACCACCGGGCCACCGTAGTTTTCCGAGCCGGTGTTTTTCTGTCCCTTGGCCGCCAGGTCGGGATACTCGCCTAGTGGAATCTTCCATACGAATTCGCCGGTGTTGAGGTCGATGGCGTTAAGTGTTCCCCACGGCGGCGCGATCGCAGGATAGCCCTCGGGATCGAGAAACCGGTGGTAACCGGTGAAGTGATATTTCATCGCTGGAGACGCGGGCCCGGAACTCGCCATTTCCCTTCTGGCGTCTTTTGTCGCGCTTTCTTTTTTCCCACTCTCGGCCGCGCCCCCACTCATCACATAGGAAAGCAGCCCGTACCAACGCTCACTATCATTTTCCAGGTTAGCGAAGCCGGGCATGCGGCCCTTGCCGTTCTTGATGGTCGCGGCGACATCGGCGGAGGACATGCGCTGGCCCACGCCCACCAGCGACGGAATCGCGGGCGGCGATCCCGCCATCTTCTCGCCGTGACAGACAGCACACTGGCTCAGATACAGAGCCTGGGGAGTGTCTTCTGCGCGGTTCTCGGCGAGCGCACCGGTCCACGCCATTTCGTTGGCGTTGACGTAGAGGATTCCTGTGTCCGGATCGGCCGCCGCACCGCCCCACTCCGCCCCGCCATCGAATCCGGGGAAGATCACCGTGTCTTTGCCTACGCTGAACGGAACAAACTGGCCTTCGCTGCGAAAGGTGCGGAACTTTTCGAGTGCCCACTGATGCACTTCCGGCGTGCGCTCGCTCAGAAGATTCTCCGTCAGCATTTGCCGCGCAAAGGGCGCGGGCTTCGTGGGCAGGCATTGTTGCTGCGCCGCCACTTCGCCGGGCACATCGCTGGGCGGATATTTTCGGCACTCGATGGGAAACAGGGGCGCGCCGTTGGTGCGGTCAAATAAAAAGACGAAGCCCTGCTTGGTGGTCTGCGCCACCGCATCCACTTTTTTGCCGTCCCGGTTCACGGTCACGAGCACGGGTGGCGCAGGAAAATCGCGGTCCCACAGGTCGTGCTTGACGCCCTGAAAATGCCAGATGCGCTCCCCGGTCTCGGCATTCAGGGCCAGCAGAGTGTTGGCGAACAGATCGTCGCCGATGCGATCAGCTCCATAGAAATCAAATGCCGCCGAACCGGTGGGAACGTACACAATGCCGCGCGCGACAT
>Ga0210400_10004544_pt1 | contig 12012 bp, 12 predicted proteins | sample IncBWH26MmetaG_FD_155456 | JGI IMG/M metagenome (GOLD analysis project Ga0210400, IMG submission 155456) | Forest soil microbial communities from Barre Woods Harvard Forest LTER site, Petersham, Massachusetts, United States - Inc-BW-H-26-M | ecosystem: Environmental > Terrestrial > Soil >...
GGCGACGCTCGAGTCTTTTAGGGAAAAATTAAGGCGGCAGCAACCAGGGCCCACTCCGTCAGGAAGTGCGCCACCACCAGGTACCAAGCTCGTTGCGAAGCTGCGTAGACATGCGCCGGAAGTATCGCCGGAAGGCCTAAGGCAGTCAAGGACCGCTAGAATATGCACTTTCACCCAAGGATCGGCATGCCCTCATTTGACGTGGTTTCGGAGCTGGACTCCCATGAAGTCACCAATGCGGTGGACCAGGCCAACCGCGAACTCAGCCAGCGTTTCGATTTCAAGGACACCGGCGCCGTCTTTGAGTTGAACGGCACGACGGTTGCCGTGAAGGCCGAGGTGGAATTCCAGCTCAAGCAGATGCTGGAAATCCTGAAACTGCGGCTGTCAAAACGCGGCATCGATGTCATGTGCCTGGAGATCAAGGACCCCGTGGTCAATCTGGCGGCCGCCACCCAGGAGGTAATCCTGCGTCAGGGAATCGATGCCGATGCCGCGCGCCTGATCGTGCGCCTCATCAAGGACTCGAAGCTCAAGGTGCAGGCCAGCGTGCAGGGTGAGAAGGTGCGCATCACCGGCAAGCAGCGCGACGATCTGCAAGGCGCCATGGCGCTGCTGCGCAAGGCCAAGGTTGAACTGCCGCTGCAGTTCAACAATTTCCGCGACTGAGCCGAATCAGTGTCGGTCCCGTGCCACCTGGATCTGCGCGCACAGCGCGGCGGTGGCCTCAACCACGCTCGGTCCAAGTCGGCCCAAGGCCTGATCCTTGAAGTCGAGCAGATTGCCGGAACGCACCGCCTGCAATGATGGAAACTTGCGCCAGGCCTGCAGCCACTGCGCACCGGCCCCGGGCGGGGCGGCGGCGATGATCAGATCCGGATTGCGGGTAATCACCGCCTCCACCTGCACCGCGGGACTCAATTGCGGCAGGTCACCAAACACATTCACCGCACCGCAGAGCGTGAGCGCATCGGACATCAGGTGCTGTGCGCCCACGGTGTACAGCGGCTGATTCCAGGTCTCCAGCAGGGCGCTCAGCGGCGCGCGCTTTGAATATTGCATCCGCAGCTGCAGCAACCGTGCGTCCAATGCGGCGGCGCGTTGCCGCGCTACGGCCGCGGTCCCCGCCAGGAGCCCGAGCCGTCGCAGCGAGTCGCCCAGATCACTCAGGCGGTTCACCTGCTGGCCGTACAGCAGCAAGCCCAGTCGTTTGAGCTGCGCGATCTGCGCCGGGTTGTTGCCGCCGGGCCAGTACACCACGACATCCGGCTTCAGCAGCAGGAGTCGCTCCATGTCGATGGCGCTGCTGTCACCGATGCGCGGCACCTGGCGGGCGGCGTCCGGTTGATCCGCGTAGGCCACCGTGGCGATCAGCTGTGCGCCGGCGCCGGCGGCAAACAGCATCTCGGTGGCGCCGGGGGCCAGGCTGACAATGCGCCGGGCCGGTTGCGCCAGATCCAGCTGAACCCCGGTGTCATCCGCCACGATGATGCCGCCCGCGCCTGCCTGTCGTGCCGCAGCCAGCAGCAGGACCAGTATAATGCGGGTCATGACAGTCAAAGCCGTGTTCCTTGATTTCGCCACCGTCAGCAACGGCGATCTTGACATGAGCGCGCTCAAGCGCGTACTCCCGGATGTCGTTCTGCACGATGTCACGCCGGACGCGGACATACCGCAGCGCATGGCGGGGGCTCATATCGTCCTGACCAACAAGCTGCGCATCGGCCGCGAGCTGATCGAGGCGAATCCGCAGCTGCGGTTCATCGGTGTCTCGGCCACCGGCACGAACAATGTGGATCTGGACGCGGCGCGTGAGCACACCGTGGCGGTCTGCAATGTCCGCGACTACTGCACCCGCTCGGTCATGCAGCATGTCCTGGCGGTCATCCTGGCGCACACCCATCGTGTGCGGGAGTTCTCCCGGCTGGCCGTGGATGGCTCGTGGACGCGCACGCCGCAGTTCACCATGTTGAACTACCCCATCCGCGAGCTGGCCGGACGGGTGCTCGGCATCGTCGGCTACGGCACGCTGGGACGGGCCGTGGCGCAGGGCGCCCAGGCGGCGCTCGACATGCGCGTGATGATCGCCGGTCGTCCCGGGCAGCCGGCGGCGCCCGGCCGGGTCGAGCTGGATGTCCTGCTGCGCGAAGCGGATGTCCTGAGCCTGCATTGTCCCCTGACGCCGGCCACTGCCAACATGATCAGCACCCGGGAGCTGGCGCTCATGAAGCCGGATGCGTTGCTGGTGAATACCGCCCGTGGCGGGTTGATTGATTCGGCGGCACTGGTCGCGGCCTTGCGCGCCGGCCAGATCGGCGGTGCGGCCATCGACGTGTTGCCGCAGGAACCCCCGCTCGATGGCAATCCGCTGGTGGATCCGAGCATCCCGAACCTGATCCTGACGCCGCACAATGCCTGGTCGGCCAAGGAGGCGCGGCAGCGCTGTGTGGATGAGGTCGCGGCGAATATCGCTGACTTTCTGAAGGGCGGCACGCGTAACCGCGTCGCCTAGGCCTTGCCGGACATCAAGCTCAAGGACTTGCGCTACCTGGTCGCCGTGGCGGACAGCGGACATTTTGGCCAGGCCGCGCAGCGTTGCTGCATCAGCCAGCCCACCTTGTCTGCGCAGCTGAAGAAGCTGGAAGAGTACCTGGGGGTGCAGCTCATCGAGCGCCAGCCGCGGGGCGCGACACTGACCCAGGCCGGCGCGCAGATTGTCGCCCGGGCGCGTCTCATCCTCAGCGCCAGCGATGAGGTGCTCACCATCGCCCAGACCTTCCGGGACCCGCTTGCCGGGCGATTGAAGGTCGCCATGATTCCGACTGTCGGTCCCTATGTGCTGCCGCACGTGGCGCCGGCGGTCCACCGGCTGATGCCCAGACTGGATCTGCTGCTGTTCGAGTATCAGACCGCCCCCATGCTCGCGAAAATCCAGGCCGGCGAGATCGATGTCGGCGTGCTCGCGCTGCCGGTTGCCGGCGATGGCCTGGTCTGTCGCAAGCTGTATGAGGAAGACTTCCAGGTGGCGCTTCCCGCGGGTCACCGGTTGGCCAGTCAGGCCAGCGTCCGTATCGCCGATCTGGCCGAGGAAAGCCTGCTGCTGCTGGAGGAAGGCCATTGCCTGCGTGATCAGGCGCTGGAGGTCTGCGGCCGGGTGGGCCTGCATGAGCGCCAGGATTTTCGCGCCACCAGTCTCGAAACCCTGCGCCAGATGGTCGCCGCGGGCGCGGGGGTGACGCTGCTGCCGGAACTGGCGACTCGGGGCGCCTACGGCAACGCGCGGGGGGTTGCCATCCGACCGCTGGTGCGGCCGACGCCCCACCGGCAGATCGGCGCCGTCTGGCGCAGGTCAAGCGCCCGGTTGGCGGCCATCCAGGCGTTCTGCGATGTCGTGGACAAACACGCGAAGGGCGTCGCTGGCATACTCAAATGATCATGCCAACCGCGATTCGGTCCCCGGCGCTGCTGGCGCTAGTGTTGCTGATGGCGATTCTCACGCCGCCGCCGGGCATGGCCGCCGAAAGCAATCTGCTGGTGGCCGGCGCCTGGATCCGTCAACCGCCGCCGGGTTCAGATGAGGCCGCGGTGTATCTGTCGCTGCAGAACATCGGCACCCGTGCGGTCCGCTTGACCGGTGTGGAATGTCCCCTGGCCGGCATGGCGATGATGCATGAGACGCTCGAGTCCGGCGGTCAGTCGCACATGCGTGCGCTCACCTCCCTGTCACTGGCGCCCGGTGCGAGTGTGGGGTTCAGCCCCGGGGGGAAACACATCATGCTGCATGGACTCGCGCATCCCCTGCAGATCGGTGAACGCGTGCCGATCGTGCTGCTGTTTGCCGGTGGCATCAAGCTGCACGTGACGGCGTTGGTGCGACCCCTCGGGGCGAGCTGAGCCGGAGCGCTCGGGCCACCAGCCATGCGACTCGACGGCGCCTCCGAACACATCACGCCCTACGACAAGCTGGCGTTTTCGGATGTGCAGGCCGAAGCGATGCTCGCCGGCGGCGAGCATCGCCAGGAACTCACGACGTTCTTCGGCGAACGTGAATATGGCGAGCTGCAATATCTGGCACGGCGCGCCGCCAAGGCGGGGCGCGGCATTCGCGGCGCGCGCGTGCTCATCATCCCCGGCATCATGGGTTCCCAGCTGGGCTTTGATCGTCCGGCGCCGCTACCCAAGGATCTGTTGTGGGTGGACGCCGCGGATATCAGTGCCGGCCGGCTGCGCGCGCTGCGGATGGATGCCGGCGCGCCCATTCGCACCATGGGGGTGGTGCTGTTCAGCTATCTGCGGCTGCGCTTGCACCTGGTGGCCAGCGGCTTTGATGTGGCCTGCATGGACTATGACTGGCGGCTGGGCATCGATGTACTGGGCAAGCAGCTCGCGCAGCGCATCGAGGCGGAGCCGCATGGGCAGGTGCATCTGGTCGCGCACAGCATGGGAGGTCTGGTCAGCCGGGCGGCGATGTCCTGGCCCGCGCACCGCAAAGTGCAGCAGTTCGTACTGCTGGGATCACCCAATGAGGGATCCTTTGCCGGGGTGCAGGCCGTGCGCGGCACCTACCCCGTGGTGCGCAAACTCGCTCGGCTGGATGCCAGGACCAGCGCCGAACAGCTGGCCGAGGAGGTGTTCAACACCTTTCCGAGCCTCTATCACCTGCTGCCCACGCCCGCCCACACCCAGCCCATCGATCTGTTCGATGCCGAGCAGTGGCCGCGCCAGGGGCCCCGACCCCGGACCGAATTGCTGCACGCGGCGCGCGCGTGTCGCGCGGGGCTCGCGCCAGCCAATGAGCGCTGTTCGGTGGTGGTCGGTACCGGCCAACCCACCGTCACCGGTATCGAGCGTGTGCACGATGAATTCGTCTACACCGTGACGCCGCATGGGGATGGCACCGTGCCGGTGGTGAGCGCCCGACTGGACGGCGCCCACACCTACTACGTCGCCTGCGCGCACAGTGAGCTGACCCGAGATCCGCTGGTGGCCAATGCGGTGGCCGACATCCTCAAGACCGGCACCACGCGCCGCCTCGCCCGCCGGTGGGGACCGCGCAACCGCGCCACGGGCCGCATCAGCGATTCAGCCCTGCGCCTCACCCATACCGAGAAGGTGGACCTGACCACCCTGGATGCGGATGCGCGGCGGCTGTTCATGCAGAATCTGAACGAACCACCGCCGCTGCGACTGCGTACGCCCGGGCGTTGATCCCGATCGCCGCTCAGATTACTGCCGGAACCCGGCAAACATCTGCGGCGCCTCGCTGCCGCCTGCCGTAAGGGTGGCCGCCACGAAGATGTTGCCATCTGCGCTCACGCCACCGGCGTATACGGCGCTGTGCGAATCGGTCAGCGTGACAACGCCAGCCGACGTCACCGTATACGTGCCCATCCAGGTGCCGTTCGACGCGAACACGCCGTTGGCGTTCTGTGAAAACGAGCCGGAAAAATTTCCGGCGCCGTCGAAGAACACCGTGATGGTCTCGCCATCGCCGGTGCCCGCCGTGGCGAAGGCAAGGCTGCCGATGGAGTAGACGCCACTCAGCGTCGCCAGGGTGACGCCGGTGCCCTGCTTCACCGCTGCCGTGAGCCCTGGGGAGTTCGCGCTGGCGCCGCCGGGCTGCTGCGTGACGGCGGTCAGGAACAGAAACTCGCCGTTCGCGCTGATGTATCCGCTATTGCCGCTGGCGCTGACGACCGTGTTGGTGACACTGAAACTGCCGGCGGCGCCCCCGACCGCCTGGGTGCCGCTCGCACCGGTTACATCGAGGCTGGTCTCGCTGCCGGTGTAACTGCCATCGGCGTTGATCGCCAGCGTTGCCTCGGAAACGTAAGGGGTGGCCGCCTGGGTCAGCGACACGCTGATCCAGTTGCCGGCCAGTGACGCGGTGGTCGCGGTCTGCAGCGGCTTGACGCCCAGCGCAAGTGCCGGCGGGCTGCCGACGGTATTGACGGCGTTCACGAGCCAGTAGAACTCATCGCCATCCGCGCCGGCGATCGCACCGATATTGTTTGTCCCGATCGTCAGGACCGGGAGCGCCTCAACGGTCGTGACCGTGTACGGGCCGCCGCCATCGGTGGACGTGGCAAACGTGGTTCCCGCCTGGTTGCTCATCACGGTGGAGATCCCCTGAACTCCGCCGCCGTTGAACGGCACCCCGGCGTACAGCAGATCGGTATCGTTGTTGATGTTGAAGGCGGCGAATTCGTAGGTGCCGTTCAGCGTCGCGGCCGATACGGTGTCGGTGCAGTACACCTCAATGTTCGTCACATTTGCGAATTCCACCGTGCCCGAGCCAGCCAGCACGCCACAACCCTGGCCCGTCGGTGGCGTCCCGAGCGTCACCGCGTAGTTCGCTTGACTCCCGATCGCCGTGGGCAGTGTGAAGCTGCCATCGTGGGTGACAGTCAGGCTATCCGTACCATTCAGGACGGTCACGGACTGGTTGCTGTTGAGTCCGAGAACCGTGCCGCCAAGCGTGTAGGTTGCGGCAGGATTGGGCGCACCGGCGGTACTGCCGCAACCTGTCACAGCCAATGTCAGCACGGCGAAAGCGCCAGTTAAGGAATTGCGCAACGCATTCATATTCTTGAGGTCCCCACATTTCAGACGAAACAGAATACAGGCGAGCGCTTTGCGTCTTGCAAGCAATCAACGCTGCGCAATTTCCAATTGTAAGAATCTTTGACGCGTCAGTGCAATGGCCCCCGGAGAGGGATTGACATATAGACCAGCGAGATGCTGCTCCAGACGCCAACGCTGAAATAAAGCGACATCCACAGCACTTCGGTTTTCCACACCTCCCATCGATAGGACACGATCCGGCGCCGACAGACATCGATAACACCTCGACCAATGCTCAGCCGGCGGCTTCCTTTGGTTTGATCAGCACGCCAGCGCGACCAGTACTCAGGCACGTCGAAGATAAAAATGTACGCGACATAGGCGGCACCTCCAACGCACCAGGCAATCATGGGCAGGTACAGCCCCGCGACCTGCGACGGCCCGATCACCAGCAGGCCTGCCACCAGGAGCGCCGCCGCCACACCCCACAGCGAATCCTCGATGGCGTGTGCGCGCTGTGCGGTGGTAAGCACGGCGTACCAGGAGCATGCCTCGGCCAGCACGATGAGCGGCACGATCATTAGCGATAGGGTCCGTCCCAGCGGGCTATGGCTCGATGACGCCAAACGATGCAGCATCAAGGCCCATTGGGCAGCGAAGCACAATTCAGCCGCGGTGGCGACCGACCGCCCCACGATGATGCTGGAGCACCGGGAATCGACCACCACAATGCGCGGGATGTCGAACACGGGAAATGCGGATCGAAATGCGCAACCCAACACAAACCCGGCGCATAGCAGCAGCTGCAGGTGGCCGGCAGCGCCGGCCGGAGCATGATTCGCGGGCTGTGCCTGAGTGACCGCGATGGCGGTTACCGACCACAGTGCGACGTTCAGAACTGCGGTTGCACACAGCAGTGCATGCCACAGTGAAACGGCGTTGGTGCGAGCAAGCCGGCTGCCTGGTTTGTAGCCGGAAAGGCTCTGCGAGCGAGGATTGTCCACAACCGTGTGTTATCACGGCCGCAGCAATCTGTCAGTCAGCGCTTAGCTGGTTCAGGCGTCAGTATTACTGCGCAGACCGTCCCGTCACCGCGTTCAGCGTCGCGGCTGAATCGGCACTTAACGGAATCTTTCCGGGCTTGCCGCCGTTTGCCTGCAGAAAATAGGCTGTCAACTGCACCGAGGTGTCCGGGCCGGTATTGCGCGGCGGAAAGGCCCCCATTGCGTTGGCGACTCGGGCTACATACTCCTTGGTCGACTTCGCGCCCCAGTGCGCCATGAATCTCGGGCCCACCAGCGGCGGCACCTGGCCGCCGTTCTGATCGATGGTCTTGATCATGTTCTCGGGAAGAGAGTTGATGGCGGGCAGCTCGTCGGGCTCCCCGGTACGACCGTGCATATTCGGCTGGTGGCACAGGCCGCAGCTGGATTCGTAGGCGATCTTGCCGGCCCGGGCCTGTTCGGCCGTGAATACCCGGGGTGCCGCGGCTGTTTCATGCGCCTGGTCTGACGCCCACGCCATCGTCATTCCACCCATCACCACCATCAGCATGAAACCACGGATCATCGCAGGCCTCCTGTTGTGATCGCAGATTAGGCCGCGTCGAACGGCTGTTGCTGATGTTTGTCATGAAATGACGGCGTGGCGGGATGAAGGCCACGATTTCCGCAACGATCCGGTGTTGTCGGGTCAACACCAACGGGCACGGCGCCTAGATCAACGCGGCATCGGCGCCTGCAACGCTGTCCGCCCCATATACGACAATCTGTCGATAGGCCAGCGCTCGCGGCAGCAGCTGCCCGGCGTAGGCGTGCGCCGTGGCCAGCTTGGCCGCGTTGAATTCCTGGTGCGCTGGCGCGGCATCTGCGCTGACCAGCTTCGCGGCACGCGCCATCAGCCAGCCGCCGAGTACGACGCCACACATCATCAGGTACGGCACCGCGACCGCCAGCGCCCGCTCTGGTGCCGCGGCGCCAATCGCCAGCAGCTTCACGGTGGCCTCGCGCAGGCCCTTCACGGCTGCGAGCGCTTCGGCCTGCACGGCCTGAACCGCACCCGAGCCGGCCGCGGCGGACAGTTCCGTTTCGATTTGCGTCAGCAGACTCATCATCGCCGCGCCCTGGTCGCGCGCGAGTTTGCGTCCGAGCAGATCGTTCGCCTGGATCCCGGTCGTGCCCTCATAGATCGCGGTGATGCGGACATCGCGCAGCCACTGCGCGGCACCGGTCTCCTCGATGTAGCCGGTGCCGCCATGGACCTGGATGCCGAGGCTCGCCAGCTCCACGCCGAACTCGGTGCACCAGCCCTTGACGATGGGAATCAGCAGGTCGGCCTGCGCCTGGGCCAGCGCACGCGCGGCCGGATCGGCGTGCGCTTCAGCCAGATCCAGCTGCCATGCGGTGTACAGTGTCAGCGCGCGCATGGCTTCGGTGCCGGCCTTCATCTCCAGCAGCATCCGCTTCACGTCGGGATGATGAATGATGGGCGCCGGGACCCCCTTCGGCGCGGCGCTGTTGCGGCCCTGCACCCGGGTGCGCGCATAGTCGGTGGCCTGCTGGAAGGCGCGTTCGGCGACGGCATAGCCCTGCAGTCCCACCGCCAGCCGGGCCGTGTTCATCATGATGAACATGTATTCAAGGCCGCGATTGGCCTCACCGACGAGATAGCCCAGCGCGCCCTCGTGTTCACCGAACGACATGACGCAGGTCGGGCTGGCATGGATGCCCAGCTTGTGCTCGATGGAGGCGCAGCGCAGGTCATTGCGCTCACCCAGCTCGCCATTCTCTTGCACGAGGACTTTGGGCACCAGGAACAGCGATATGCCCCGGACGCCCTCCGGCGCGCCCTCGATGCGCGCCAGCACCATGTGAATGATGTTCTCGGTCAGGTCGTGCTCACCCCAGGTGATGAAGATCTTCTGCCCGAAGAGGCGGAATTCATCGACGGCCAGATCACCGCCCTGCGGCACGGCCCGCGTCCGGATCAACGCCAGGTCCGACCCGGCCTGCGGTTCGGTGAGCACCATGGTGCCGGTCCATTCCCCGGTCACCATTTTCGGCAGGTAGCGCCGTTTCAATTCCGCCGATGCGGTGATTTCCAGCGCATGAATCGCCCCATAGGTCAGCATCGGGCACAGCTTGAAAGCCAGGTTGGCAGATGCCCATGTTTCCTGCGCGGCGCTCGCCAGCAGCATCGGCACGCCCTGGCCGCCGAGTTCGGCCGGGGCGCGCAGCTGCGGCCAGCCGCCGGCGATGAACTGCTGGTAGGCCTCGCGAAAGCCGCGGGCCGTGCGCACGCCCTCCTCGCTCCAGTGCGCGCCTTCCTGATCCCCGCTGTGGTTGATGGGATCGAGCACGCCTTCGGCGAACCGCGCCGATTCACTGAGCACGGAGTCGGCCAGATCCGCTGAATATTCGGCATGCGCCGGACAGCCCGACAGCGGCTGCGGTCCCAGCAGGACGTTCAGGACGAAGGACAGGTCCTTGAGTGGTGCGCGGTACATCACAAGCCTCTTGGGTCAGATCTGCGCCAGCGCCGGCACGACATTGGCCGCGAGGAAATCGACGAAACGCTGGACACGCGTATCGGCGCCCTGGGTCGCAGGGTACACCGCATACAGGGGCATGATCTGCGGCAGCTCCCAATCGGACAGCAGTAGCTTGAGCCGACCCGTTGCGAGACCCTGCCGACACAGAAATTCCGGCAGCACGCCGATGCCGAGGCCGGCGGCCGTCGCGGCATGCAATACGGCCGGGTCGTTCACGGCCAGCCGCGAGGTCACGCGGATCTCGGCGCGCTTGGCGCCATGGACCAGCGTCATGCGAAATTCGGGGCCCTCCCCTTCAGGGGTCAACAGGTCGTGTGACTTCAGGTCGTCGGGTCGCTCCGGGGCGCCGCGACGCTGCAGGTATGCCGGGGTTGCGCACAGGATGGCGGGCGGTGACCCCAGCAGTCGGTGCGCCATGCCCGCCTCCTCACCCGTGCCCGTACGGATCGCCACATCAATGCCCTTGCGATCCGCGCCGGGCGCCTGGGGCTGCAGGTTCACTTCGAGCGGAATGTCCGGAAAGCTTTCCATGAAGCGGGGCACCAGCGGCGCCAGCAGAATGCGTCCGTAGGTGGGATCTGCGCTGACCCGCAGCGGTCCGGTGGGCGGCGCGAACCAGCGTGCGATCTGGCTGCGTGCGGAATCGGCCTCCTCGGCGAGGCGGCGGGCATGGGGGTAGATCAACTGGCCCGCTTCGGTCAAGGACAGCCGGCGGGTAGTGCGGTTCAGCACCCGCACGCCCAGGGCGCTCTCCAGGTCCGCGACCGCACGGCTGACGGCGGCTTTCGGCACCCCCAACGCCCGAGCCGCCGCGGAAAAGCCGTTCAGCTCGACGATCTTGGCCAGGGCGGCCAGTTGGGCCGGCAACCAGAACATGCTCATTTCCACATCCAATGCGAGCCATTCCGGCAGCTATTGTTTCACTATTGCGACATCAATGTACAGTGGTACAGCGTGTAGAATCCGCGGCCTGTCGCCGAAAGCCAACCGCGTTACGAGGAGACCCCGATGCAGATTTCCGTATACACCATGACGGTGGAAGCCTTCCTACCCATGCTGGCCAACCTGTCGAAGCAGCTGGACAAGGCCGCCGAATTTGCCGCCGCCAAGAAGTTTGATACTGCGGTGCTGGCCAATGCGCGCCTGGCCCCTGACATGTTCTCGCTCATCAAGCAGGTGCAGCTGACGACGGATTTCGCCAAGAGCGGCACGGCGCGCCTGGCCGGTGTCGAGCCGCCGAAGTTTGAAGACAACGAGCAGACCTTCGCCGAGCTGCAGGCCCGCATCAAGAAGACCATCGACTTTGTCTCGAGCGTGAAGGCCGACAGCTTCAAGGGCGCCGAGGAGCGCGACATCGTGATTCAGATTCGCGATAACAAACTCGAGTTCAAGGGGCTCGTATACCTGCGCAACTGGGTGCTGCCGAACTTTTATTTTCACATGACCGCGGCGTACTCGATCCTGCGTCATAACGGTGTTGAGATCGGCAAGCGCGATTTCCTGCCGGCCACCTGACGGGATTTCGAGCGCGGTTGATTAAGTCCTGTCGATAAGTCCTATCGCCCGACAGTTATGACAAGAGCAGGGCGCGCAATGCGCGCCCTGCTGCGTTTCCCGTCGAAGAACGCGAGCGCGGTCACGGTGTCGCCAAGCGCAGACTGCCATCCTACAAGCAGACACCGGGGTGATCTGACTTGTCCAATCCCAATCAAAATGCCGCCCTGCGCTCGGAACCCGAAGCGCCCGGCGAAACGGCCGCAGCCTTGGGCGCGCAGGTACTGGCGCTGCTGCCCACACTGCGCCTGCATTCCGTTTCACTGTTTGACGCCAAGGGCGATGTGCTGTGGCTGAGCGAAGGGGCACTGGGCCCCGATGAACAAAGCGTGGTGGAAGAATCC